>ENA-UPTA01000874-UPTA01000874.1-activated-sludge-metagenome-genome-assembly--contig:-NODE-874-length-34711-cov-6.079524_pt1 | contig 34711 bp, 23 predicted proteins | sample MGYA00238184_ERZ773361 | MGnify/ENA primary metagenome ERZ773361 (study PRJEB29100, sample SAMN05720205) | activated sludge metagenome | isolation source: anaerobic digester from wastewater... | reverse complement strand
CTTGAAGCCCTCGAATCCGGCCGCGAAAAACTTTCCCGGGATGAAGTCCTTGCGCTGACGGAAAATCTGTAACCACAAAGGTGTTCTTATGAAATTCGATCTCCCCATTAAAAATATTTATGAGCAGATTAAATCCGCGCCGCTGGATCCCGCCGTCGGGATCAGGGTGGTGCCGTTAACGGGCGGCGACGATTTCTCACTCTTTGCGGCGGAGATCGGCCCGAAGAAACGGGTGGGGGCCCATTACCATGCCGCGGGCGCGGAAATTTATCAAATCGTCGAAGGCAGAGGAACCATCCACATCGGCAGGCCCGCCGGTGACGGCAAGACCTCCTGGCTGACATCGGCCGCCGTGAAAAAGGGCGACTGCTTCACCATTCAGGAGGGCGAAGTCCACCAGCTTGTCAACGATCAGAACGAACCGCTCATTGCACTGTTCGGCTGCCCGAAATCGCACCTGTCCACCGACCGAACGATGGTCAAGGGCTTTGGAGATGACTGACGAAAAAACTGCGGGTGTCGTTATTCTGGAAAGAAAACCGGCGCATAACTTGTCGTGACGAAAGGAGCCATATGATAGAGGGATTTTTCTGTCTTGCGACGTTCTGTTTCCTGGCCTGGGTTCTCCTCCTCAAGACCGAAAACGCGGGATTGAAACAGGAGAATCAGAAACTGCGCGCGGCCCTTGACCGTCTCGTTAAAAAAACGACCGCGAACGCGGATGTGGTGCCGGGCCGCCAATCATGGGGCAAGTCCAAATAAGCCAAAATCCCTATAGAGCTCGAAGTTGAAGGCGGGGATAAACCGGATTTAGGTATGAAAAACTATCCTTTTCTAATTTTGTGCGTTCTCATGGCCGTCCCGGTGTTTGTCGCGGGTGCCTTGCGGAGAGATCTCGTTATTCATATGGCCCGGATGGCGTTGATTTCCCTGCCTTTTGCATTTACGGAGTTTATGTTCTATCCGGATTACTGGAATCCGCCGTTTCTTTTCGATGCCGCCGCTAAATTCGGATTCGGGGTGGAGGACTTTCTTTTCGTGGCGGCCCTTGGCGCCATGTCCATCGGGCTTTATCCTGCACTTGCAGGAAAACAACTGCAGAGGGCCAAACCGCAAACAACAACTCAGTCCATCATTAAAATTGCCATGCTGACAGGTGCCGCCCTTCTGGCGGCCGCGACCGGCTGGGCCGTGGGATTCCCGGCGATATATGCAGGACTGTTCGTCATGCTTTCCATACCAACTGTTTTTTTGCTGACCGCCCGTCCGGACCTGCGGCATCACGCATGGAAGAGCGGAGGCACGTCGCTGATCGCCTACACCGGCGTCTGCATGGCACTGGAACTCATTCTGCCGGGCACCTTTGCGCGTTACTGGCATACCGGCAGCCTTCTGAATGCGTTTGCCGGGGCGCTGCCGCTGGAGGAGCTGCTTTACGGCTTCTCGGCAGGATTCGCCGCCGCGGTCATCTATCCGTTTGCATTCGGTTTGGAATTTGGACATCATTCGACATGCCCGCGAAAACAATAAAGTCATGGATACAGGCCTCCCGTTTGCCGTCACAGGGATATATCTTTTTCCCGCTCCTTCTCGGGCAGGCGCTCTGGTACAGCCAGTCCGGAACCTTCAGTCTGTCCCTGGCGGGACTGACCTGGCTGTTCGGTTTAATGATCCAGCTTTATATTGTTTATGCCAACGATCTGGCCGACCTCGCTATCGACCGGTTGAATGCGACGTTCACGCCTTTCTCCGGCGGCTCACGCGTGCTGGTGGAAGGAAAATTAAGCGTCAGGGACCTGAAAATCGCAGTGGCCGTTACCGTGCTTTTCAACGGGTTGATCGCATTTTATCTTCTTGTTCTGGGGCGACCGCTTGCGCCCGGGCTGATCTTGATTTCGCTGATGCTGCTGTGGCTGTACAGCTTCCCTCCGGTTCGTCTGTCCTATCGCGGCGGCGGCGAATTCCTGCAGATGGCCGGCGTCGGCCTGATCCTGCCGATCTTCGGGTACTACGTTCAAGCAGGATCGCTGGAGGCTTTCCCGTGGCGCTATGCTGCGGCGCTCCTTCCTCTGCAGCTGGCCTGCGCTTTTTCCACCGCGCTTCCGGATGAACCGTCTGACCGGGCGGGAGACAAAAAGACCATTGCCGTAACACTGGGAGGAAACAGGGCAAAGACCGTTGTTCTCGTCCTCCACCTGCTGGCGCTGTTCCTGGTGGCCGGCATCATCCTGTCTGAAAATCGTTGGATCGTTTTCCTGTCGGTCAGCGCGGTTTCCATCGCGGCCATTTCCGGACTGCTCCTCTCTTTCTCGCGGGCCGTGCCGGGATCGCGGGCCATGCTTGTGTTCGTGTCCTGCTCGATTCTGGCCACGCTCGGATTAACCTGCTCAATTGCCGCCGAACGTTTCTTATGCATGAGATAAATATCGCCGGAGGGGTGGTGCATGATGTCCCTGCGGACCTGAAAAAGGCCCTGATTGCGGACAGGGAGGCGCGGGCGTTGTGGGAGGCGTTGACTCCGCTGGCCCGCAATGAATGGATTTGCTGGGTTGAGGCCGCAAAGAAAGAAGAAACCCGCCTCAGACGAATAGAACGAGTGCGCGCGGAGCTCAAAGCAGGAAAACGCAGGCCGTGCTGCTGGCCGGGATGCCCGCATCGGGGAAATGGACACAAGCTCCCCTGTTAATATAGGACCTATTTAGTCCTATATGACAAATTCTTCATCAATTCCTGCGCGGGCGGCCTGAGTGTGCTGGTCGGGGCGGGGAATGCGGTAGATTTTTCCGTTTTTCCTGAAAACGGCACCGGTCTGTTTGAAGTGGAATGGAACTTTTCTGGCGAGGCATTGACGGCGGAGGTCCAGCACCCAGTCATAGTCGCAGACGCGCGCGCTGCGTCCGCTTTCGCCGCCGACAATGACTTGTGAAATGGATGGATCAAGATACCGCTCCAGTTCTATGCTCTCCAGAAGCGGCTCGCAGATGATGAAGCGGTTTTGAATCGGCGCGGCCAGAAATACCGGAAGCCGGACATCAGCCTGCTGCTGATTTTCCACGGTGCATCCGATGGTGACGTTTTTGTAGCCTTCGCCCCAGTCGGCGGGAAGGCAGTCCGCAAACCGCACGATGCGCTTGGTAATGATGCTGAAATTCAGGTCCGACCGGATGCGGATCATGTTCCAGGCTTCATTGCGCCAGGCATCCGCCTCGTCCAGAAAGAAGTCGGAGGTGAAACAGGTGAAGACATCGCTTCCGGGCGGAATTTTGTACTCGCCGTTCCGCATGCGTTTCAGGGGCAGGGCAAAGGTGGAGGTTTTGGTTACAGTCGAGGCATCCTTGCCGATGGATTCATCCCGGCGATAGACGTAGCAGTTCCGGCATCCCTCCGAAATTTTTCGGCATCCGTGCCATGGATTCCATTCCTGCATTTCATTCACTCCAAAATTCAAATTTTCTGTTTTTCTTCAAAAAATGCCGTTTTTAGGACAAAAATGGCCATTTTTGACGATTTTTGAGCATTTTTGGCCATTTTTAACGATTTTCGGACGGAAATACGGCGGCTACGAATTTTTCGATGGCGGACCAGTATTCGCCTCCGGCATGCCAGCCGGCCTCGTTGTGGCCGCCATTGAGTTCGCAAAATGTTTTTGGTTCGCGCGCGGCCTCGAATAGGCGGCGGCCATGATCGTACGGCACCAGGTCATCGGTGCGGCTGTGTGCAACAATGACCGGAATTTCGATTTTCCGCATTTTGGAAACCGTGTCGTATTTCGAGCTGAGCAATGCGGCGGGCAGAACCGGATACATCACGCGCGCCATGTCGGGCACGCTCGTGAATGAGCTCTCGACGATGATGCCCCGGCACGGCTTGTCGAGCGCGAGCTGCGCGGCCACGGCGCCGCCGAGGGACTGTCCGTGCAGGATCACCGGAGGATTTTCCGCATCGTCATATTTTGCGCGAACCACTTCGTAGGCCGCGCGCGCGTCGCGATAGAGGCCTTTTTCACGCGGAAACCCTTTGCTCAATCCATAGCCGCGGTAATCAAACAAAAACACGTTCAGCTTCAGCCGGTTCAGGTCGGCCGCGATCCAGACCCGGCTGCTGATGTTGCCCGCGTTGCCGTGGAGATGGATCACCGTTCCGCGGGCGTCGGGGTGGGGGATCCACCAGCCGTGAAGCTTCGCGCCGTCCTCGGCCATGAAATAGATCTCTTCATATTCAAGGCCCGCCGAGGCGGGCGTCGCATCCATTTTGTGATCCGGATAATAGAGGCTCTTCCATTCGAACCAGCGGAAGCACAGCCACGCGCCCGCCAGCACGGCCGCAACAGATCCGATCTTTTTCAGCAGGATCATGGTTCAATCGTCTTTCTGAGCGGGCACAGATATTCATAGCCCGTCCGGGTCACCACCACGGTGTCCTCGATGCGCACGCCGCCGGCATCGCGGTAGTAGAGCCCCGGCTCAATGGTGATGACATTCCCCGCCTTCAATATATTTTCCGCCGTCGAAACGGACGGCGCCTCGTGAATCGCAAGTCCGACGCCATGGCCGGTGCCGTGGATGAATCCCTGCGGAAATCCGTCCAGAATCCCTGTTTGAAATCCATGCCGGGCAAACGTTTTGTGAACGGCCGCGTGAATGTCGCTGGCTCGAACGCCTGCGCGCACACGGTTGAGCGCATCCGCCTGCGCGGACTTCACCGCGCGGTGCATGGCCGCCACTTTTGCGGAGGGTTTGCCCTTCACAACTGTGCGCGTGAGATCGCCGAAATAGCCGTGGCCCTTGTGCTTCGGATATATATCAATCACAATCGGCTCGTTTGCGCGCAGTGGACCGATGCCGTGCCCGTGCGGGTCGGCTGACTGTTTCCCGCACGAGGCGATCGTTGATTCCGTTGCGCAGTTGTCTTCCAGCAGAACCTTGTCTATGAACCGCTGGAGATCCTCCGAGGTGATGACTTTCCGGCCTTCGCACAAAAGGCCCCTGCTGTTCACGGAAGCATTGCGAATCCTTCTGCACGCCGCGCTCATCGCCCGGACGGCGGCGCGCTGCGCCTCGCGCAGGCATTCGATTTCTTTCGCGGTTTTCACGGCGCGCTGCGGAAAGACAGGGCCTTCAATAACTTCACAGCGGATATTTTCCTTCTGCAGTTTTGATGCGATGCCTGCCGAAAAATCCCACGGCACGCGCACGCGGCGGTGTCTATTGGATTTCAAGAGTGCAATTGCCCACGCAACCACATCGCGCTTTTTCGCGGGATCCAAACGAAGGCTTTCCGGCGTGTGGATTTTCAGTCCGGATGTTTCGCGCACGGCGCGGCTGTATTCGAGCGCGGATACCACCAGATGAATATTTTTTCCGGAGCAGAGAACAACGACGGGGTCGGGCGCGGAGAATCCGGTGATGTAGCGGACATCGGGATTTGCGGAGGGTGACGCAACGAGCAGGATTGGGTCTGTCAATAACTTTTTCACAGCCGCATCCTAAAATATATTTCAGAAAAATACAGCAAAAACGGGACTGGGCGGCCTAACCGCTTGTCCGGAAAAGATTTCAACAGAGATGGCCTAAACAGCCCCTACATCTTGGGGCTGTTGAAAATATTTCAACCATTTCTGGTATCCTGCGTTTTTTTTATGGTTATTAACAGATTTCCCCTTGTGCGGTTTTTTTTATTAACCTAGTTTTGCGGCACACAGATGAATTGAATCGTTGCGGATGCCGCCACGATGAACGGAACGTGCTCTGCTTGAAGGCCGGATACGCAGCCGGCCTGTAAGTGGAAACACTTAACGATGGAATGATACGCAGCATTCCGCCGGGAAGGATTTTCATGGAGGCAGTCTTGATGTTCCGCGGAAGCGGCTCTGCAGCATAAATTTTGGGTAAACATGAAAAAGTCAGCAGCAGCGTCATTGTGGAGCAAGGCGGGCCGGCACCTGAGCCAGGTTCTCTCGAAGGATGTCTATGACCGTTGGATCGCACTGATCGAGCCGGAGAGCCTCGAGGGGAGCGTCCTCACACTCGAAGTCGCCAACAATTTTTATCTCACGTGGCTGGAAGACAACTATCTCTCGCTGATGCAGGACGCCGTGCGGTCGGTCTGCGGCGAGGAGATCACCATCCGCCTCCAGGTGAACCAGAGCGTGCCCGCTCCGGCCGCTCCTGAAGAGTTGCAGCCGCGCAAGGCCGCGCCGGCGCCCGTCCGGAAAACTTTGTCGGACGTTCCCCTGAACGAGAAATACACCTTCGAGAGCTTTGTGGTCGGCCCGTCGAACCAGTTCGCGCACGCGGCGGCGATGGCCGTGGCGCAGTCTCCGGGCAAGGCCTATAATCCGCTGTTCATCTACGGGGGTTCCGGGCTCGGCAAGACCCACTTGATGCAGGCGATCGGGCATTCCGTTCTCGCGAACAGCCGCCACTCGGTGACGTATCTCACCTGCGAGGTTTTCCTGAATGAATACATTGACGCGCTTCAGCGCGGATCCGTGGTCGCGTTCCGGAAGAAATACCGGAGCACCGACGCGCTGCTGATTGACGACATCCACTTCCTCGCGGGCAAGGAGCGCATGCAGGAGGAGTTCTTCCACACCTTCAACGCGCTGTTCGACCACCACAAGCAGATTGTGCTCACCAGCGACCGGCCGGCCAGCGAGATACAGGGCCTTGAGCACCGGCTGGTGTCGCGGTTCGAATGGGGACTGGTCACGGACCTTGAAACGCCGGACATGGAAACGCGAATCGCGATCCTGCGCAAGAAGCAGGAACTCTTCAACATCACGCTCCCGCCGGAGGTGCTGTCCTACATTGCCCAGCGCGTGCGGTCCAACATCCGGCGGCTGGAGGGCGCGCTGATCCGCGCGGCCTCCTACACATCGCTCACGGGGCAGGAACTCACGATGGACAACCTGGAGCGGCTGCTCCGGGCCGTGCTGGACGAGGAAGCCCAGGAAACGCTCAGCATGGACGTGATCCAGCGGCGGGTGGCGGAACACTACAAGATCAGCTACGAAGACATGATCAGCAAGCGCCGGCCGGCGGCAATCGCCTTCCCGCGGCAGGTGGCCATGTACCTCTGCCGGACGCTTACCGACCATTCACTCCCGGCCATCGGAAGCGCGTTCGGACGGAACCATGCGACGGTGCTGCACGCCTGCCGGCTGCTCACGTCGAAAATCCAGAGCGACCCGGATATCCGGCAGACCATTTCGGTATTGAACGACCAGCTCGAAAACAAAGAATAGAGGGCTGTGGACAGGCTGATGATAATATGTTGAAAAAATGCGTGTCATTCACAGGCGGCGGTTTTATCATCACGTGCCATAAGTTAGCCGCCGGTTATGATGCCGGTTGTCAACAGGAGAAAAGCAGGGAAAAGGCCGCAAAAGGGCGGCGAAAAGATGTTGTTATATTTGTGCACAGCCCATAATAATAGGAATATTTAAATATATATATATTCTATTATTACCTGGATGTGAGTAACTGGAGAAAATGGGAATGAAACTCAAAGTTGAAAAAGCCGCAGTGGTTGACGGGCTTCAGAAAGTTCTTTCGATCGTCAGCGCGCGTTCCACCCTGCCTATTCTTTCCAATATCCTTTTGCAGGCGGATGACGGAAAGCTGACTCTGACCTCGACCGACCTTGAAGTCAGCGTCAAGACTTCTGTGGCCGCGCAGGTTTCCAAAAAGGGCGGAACCACGCTTCCGGCGCGCCGGCTTTCCAGCATCATACGCGAACTGCCCAGCCATGAAATTGAAATCGTCATCGAGGACAAGGACACCGCCGTCATCCAGGCCGGGGCATCCTTCTTCAAGCTGCGCGGCACCAGCGAGGATGATTTCCCGCCGCTGCCGAAGTTTGAGGGCAGCCGCGCCTATACGATGAAGCAGGGTGTTTTCAAGGACATGCTCATCAAGACATCCTATGCCTCCTCGTCCGATGAGACCCGCTACATTCTCAACGGCGTGCTGCTGAGCTTCCGCGACGAGAAGCTTACCGTGGTGGCCACCGACGGCCGCCGTCTGGCCCTGGTGGAGCAGGAAGTCGAGTTCCCGAAGGGCTCCGAGGGCGACCTCGTGATTCCTTCCAAGACTGTCGGCGAACTGGTTCGCACGCTTCAGGATGAGGGCAGCATCAAGATTCAGGCTTCCGCCAACCAGGTGGCGTTTGAGTTCGGCGACATGCTGATCATCTCCAAGCTCATCGAGGGCGCGTTCCCTAACTTCCGGCAGGTCATCCCGTCGCAGTCCGAGCAGCGCGTGACCATCGAGCGCGAGTCGCTGATGAGCGCGGTGCGCCGCGTGGCGCTGCTGGCCAGCGAGCAGGCGAACACCGTCAAGCTGACCTTCACGAACAACCGCCTTGAAATCACGGCCGAGACTCCCGATGTGGGCGAGGCCCGCGAATCGGTTCCGGTGAAATTCTCCGGCAAGGAAATTTCCGTGGCTTTCAATCCGGAATTCATCATCGCTCCGCTCAAGACGCTCGACAGCGATGAGATTTATTTCGAAGTGACCGACTCGCTGAGCCCGGGCGTGATCAAGAGCAACGTCCCGTTCCTTTACGTGCTGATGCCGATGCGGATCAGCTGAGCTTTTGGAGAGATGGTTGCCCGACTAGGATTTGAACCTAGACAAACAGCTCCAGAGGCTGCTGTGCTACCGTTACACCATCGGGCAAGAAGGATCACAGGAATCTACGGATTTCTCCGCGTAAGTCAAAAATTTTCTTCGGGGCGCATGAAAATCTGCTACCCGATTCTGGTCATTAAATCTTGATTTCTGCCCCCTTCGGGCTGCACAATTCGGCGCCAATGTCAGTTGAAAAAAAGAAAACACCGGATGTTCTGTTATGCCGGGCCGGAACCGGCGTGCGCAGGATTGCTGCCCTTGTTCTTCTGATCTTTTCTGTTACGGCATTTCCCGGAACTGCCCCGGCCCGCCGGCTTGAACAGGTGAATCTCCAGCTCAAGTTCCGCCACGGATTCCAGTTTGCCGGATACTATGCGGCGAAGATCAAGGGGTTCTATGAAAAGGAAGGCCTCGATGTGGTCATTCACGAGGCTGTTCGCGGAATCTATCCGGTGGATGTGGTCCTGTCCGGCGAAGCGGAGTACGGCGTAATGGCGGAGGAACTGCTGACCGAACGCGCCGCCGGAAAACCGGTGGTGGTCATGGGCGTGATCTATCAGCATTCGCCGTACATCCTCATGACAACGAAGGAAAGCGGCCTCAATTCTGTCGAAAAACTTGCCGGCAAACGTGTGATGAAGTCCATCACCCGCCCCACGCCCCAGCTTGACGCCATGTTCAAGAACGCCGGAATTGACCCGGCCGACGTCCATTATATCCCCAACGACTGGAATGTGGATTCCCTGATCAGCGGCAAAACGGATGCGATGGACGCCTACATCACCGATGAACCGGATATGCTCCGGCAGAAGGGCGTGGAGCCCTTCATCCTCCATCCCCGGAGATACGGCATTGATTTCTACGGAGACTGTTTCTTCACGACCGAAGAGGAGGTTCAGAACCACACCCGCCGCGCACGGGCCTTTCACCGGGCTACGATCAAAGGCTGGGATTATGCCCTGGAGCATCCGGATGAGATGATCGAGTACATTCTCACTCTTCCTGGAATTCAGAAGAGGGCCATTACCCGCGAACATCTCATTTATGAGTTTGAGGAATCGCTGAAACTGATCCGTCCGGAGCTGATCAAAATCGGCGAAAGCAATCCGGCCCGCTGGGAGAAAATGGTTGAGACCTATATCGAACTCGGGCTGATTAAAGCCGATTTCAACCTCAACGGATTTATTTATGATCCCGGATATGAACCTCACTGGCACTGGCTGCATATTCTGCTGATCGTCACGGCATGCATGCTTGTCATGACCTTTCTGGCGATCCTCTGGAACCGGAAACTCCGCGAAACCGCGGCGCTCGCGGTCCGGCAGATGCGGGAGAGCGACCGCCGCTATCAGAGGCTTTTTCATGAAGCTGCGCAGGGGGTGCTGATTGCCGAGGTGAAAACAAAAAAACTCACCTATGCCAATCCGGCCTTTTGCCGGATGGTGGGCTATACAAAAAATGAATTAATTAAGCTCTCGGTGCAGGACATTCACCCTCCAGATCAGCTGGAATATGTCCTGTCGGAATTCAAGGCGCAAGTCGAGGGCGACAAATCTCTCGCTCACGAAATCCCGTTCCTGCGCAAGAATGGTTCGATTTTTTATGCGGATGTGACGGCCAGCACCATTGTCATTGACGGACGCGAGTCGAACGTTGGTTTTGTTGCGGACGCCACGGCCCGCATAGAGGCCAGCCGCGCGCTTCACCGTTCGCTGGATTTGAGCAACCGCATACGCCGGTTCATGGTGGAGATTAACGACTGCCGCACCGTGGATGATCTGCAGGCACCGCTGCTGCAGGCCGCGATGGATATCTGTGGAATGGACTGCGGCGGGGTTTACATCGTCGAGAACGGCGAAGCGTGCCTCAGGCACATTGTCAATCTGCCGGAAGATTACATCCATCTTGTTGGCCGGATTCCGCTGTCCAATCCGCTTCTGCAGAGGGCCATGGAAACCAGAGAGCCTATGGCTGTGAACGAAGCATCCGAAGAGATTCGGAGCATAATTCTCTCCTTCGGGATATGTCATGCATATTCGGTTCCGTTGTTTGTGGCCGGAAAGATTTTCGGGTTCCTGAACGTTGGAACCCACAAGAGCGAACCGCCCGATTCCACCGCCATTCACAACCTCGGGGTTCTGGTCATCGAAACCCAGTCGGTGATCCGGCGCATTGCCGATGAAGTGGTGCACGACCGGATGGCGATGGCGATTGAGCAGGCCGCCGAAAGCATTATCGTGTCTGACAAAGATCACCGGATCATTTACGTCAATCCCGCCTTTGAGAAGGTTACCGGCTATTCTCTCGAAGAAGTAATGGGCCGGCATCCGCGCATTCTGGATGCCGGACAGCAGGGTGCCGACTTCCACGACGTGGTTGAGGAGCAGGTTGAAAAAGGGGAGACATGGACCGGACAGTTTATCAATAAAACAAAAGACGGCCGGATCATCATCGAGGATGCGAGCGTGAGCCCGGTCTTCGACCCGACGGGCGCGATTATCAATTACGTAACCGTCAAGCGCGACATTACCCATGAAATGGAGATCGAGGAGCAGCTCCGGCACGCGCAGAAGATGGAAGCGGTCGGAAAACTTGCCGGCGGCATCGCGCACGACTTCAACAATCTTCTGCAGACTATCCTTGGCTATGCCGAGCTCATCATGAGAAGTCCGGCCGCTGATGCGCAGGTCCGGCAGGATATGGAAGAGGTTTATGGCGCCGCCGAGCGGGCCGCCGCGCTTACCCGCCAGCTGCTGACCTTCAGCCGCCGCCAGGTCGTGAAGCCGCAGAATGTGAACCTGAACGAACTGCTGGCCGACCTGATCAAGATTGTCCGCCGCGGAATCCGGCCCGACATAGAGCTCGACGTCATTTCCGGAGCGGATTTGTGGCCTGTGTATGCGGATCCCGGCCAGGTTGAGCAGGTGGTTATCAACCTGTGCTTCAACGCGCGCGACGCCATGCCCCGCGGAGGGAAACTCATGGTTGAAACGGAAAACGCGGACATCACGAGGGAGTTCTGCCGGAAAAACACTTGGGCTCGCGAAGGGAAATATGTCTGCCTCCGGGTGAAGGATACCGGGCACGGCATAGATGCCGAGACCATGAAGCGGATCTACGAGCCTTTCTTTTCCACCAAGGAAGCCGGCAAGGGAACCGGTCTTGGACTGTCAACAGTGTACGGCATTGTCCAGCAGCACAACGGCCTCATTCATGTCGAAAGTGAAGTGGGGAAAGGCACCACTTTCAGTATATATTTCTGCATGGCGCGGAAAGAACCCCGGGCCGCGGAAGCGCCTGTCCCTGTTTCAGCCGCCGGCGGCAAGGAAACCATCCTGCTGGCGGAGGATGAACAGTCGGTTGTGGCGTATACCCGCCGCGTGCTCGAACAGGCCGGTTATACTGTTCTGACCGCGGCCACCGGGCTCGAAGCAGTTGATTTGTTCAACAGGCACCTGGCCCGGATAGACCTGGTCCTCATGGACATCGTCATGCCCGGCATCAACGGGACCGCCGCCCGCGAGGAAATGATTAAGATTCGCCCGGATATTCCTGTCCTGTTCATCAGCGGTTACAGCCACGGAGCCATCCGGACTGAACAGGTTGCGGCACAGAAAATACAGATTATCATGAAACCTTTCCGCGCAGCCGTCCTCCTCGCCAAGGTTCGCGAAATTCTGGACAGCCGCCCGGCCTGAAAAGTTCCAATCCCTGGAACTTCTGCCCGAAAAACTTCCAATGACTGGAACTTTTTGCGCAAAAACTTCCAGCCATTGGAAAAAACGGAAACAGACGGATCACTCAAGCACAGGACAAAGCGATTTGATGCTGATGCTCATGAGCGTCAGGTCATCGTCCAGATGCACGCCTGCATGATATTGAAGTATGCGCGAGGCCAGTGTTTTCAGCGCGCCGCTGTCGCACGAGCCTGCACATGAATTGACCATGTCCAGCAGGCCCTGTTCGCCCAGTTGCACGCCGTTTGCGTTTCGCGCCTCGATGGCTCCGTCGGTGTAGAGAAGGATACGGTCGTTTTCCAAGATGGGAATGGACTGCTCGCTGAAAACGGCGTCTTCACGAGCCCCCAGCGGAATACCCTTGCCCTGCAGCAGCGAGGCCACGCCGTTCCGGTGCAGGAAGGGCGGCGTGTGTCCCGCATTGACATAGGTCATCACGTCCCGGCCGGTATCAATCACCGCGTAGAATGCAGACGCGAACGATGACGCACCCGCCGTGATGGCTGAGAGCTTCCGGTTCACTTCCGCCATGAAGGCCGCGGGGTAGGCCAGCAGAGTTTTTTCCATCTCCAGCAGAGACCGGATTTGCATGGTGTACAGCGCAGCCGAGACCCCGTGTCCCATGACATCGGCGATCATTACGGCATACCGGTGATTATTTATGCGTTCCACGTGATAAAAGTCTCCGCTGACGAATTCCAGCGGCTGGAAGTGAATATTTGCGCTGATTTCATCTTCGTCTTTCAGTTCGCACTGCAGAATATTTTTCTGGATGGAGTGAGCCCTCTTCAGGTCGTTCATCAGCGGGCTTAGGCTCCGGAACGACTCAATGCCTCCGACAACATTCCCGTCCTCGTCCCGGACGGGCGCCACGGCGGTTTCAACCGGAATCCGTGATCCATTTGCTGTTTGCGCGAATACAATGTCAGGCAGGATCCGGCTCTCGTTCAGCTCCATCGCGCGGTGAAGCGGGCACAGATGGCTTCCGCAAAGCCGGTTGCCGTGCATGTCCACATGAACCAGCACATTGTCGGAGCACGGCCGGCCCGTGACCTGCTCCCGCGTCCATCCCGTGATGGCTTCGGCAGATCGGTTCCAGAACAGAATATTCCTCTTCAAATCCGTTACGTACACGCCGTCTGACAGCGAATCCAGCAGCAGCGGGGCATTATCGGCGAAGGAAGCATGTATGTTCATGATGGCCCTTTTCCGGGTCAAGATATGGCATTTGCCGGTTTCTGTATAGCCTGGCGTTTTGAATTTTCAATCCCTGGAACTTCCGCCCAAAATACTTACAAGAGAAAATAGAAAAAGAAAGGGGTCAGTCCTTGCAACGTAGCAGAATTCGAATTGACACCCCTTTGAGTCCATGAATAAATATGCTCAAAGATTATTGGCTATACGGAAAGGTTTGGATTATGCCAAGAAGTCCGAGAATTGAGTTTCCGGGTGCGGTGTATCATGTCATCAGCCGGGGCAACAACCGTGACAGGATATTTGTCGAGGATGGGGACCGGGAGATGTTTCTGGATACGCTGCGCCAGGCTTGCGAGCGGGCCGGTTGGGTGGTGCACAGTTACGCCATGATGAGCAATCATTATCATTTGCTTCTCGAAACGCCTCAAGCGAATCTGGTCGACGGGATGCAGTGGTTTCAGACCGCTTACACAGCCCGTTTCCATGCCCGGCATCATGCAAGCGGCCACCTTTTTCAGGGTCGTTACAAAGCGGTTATGGTGAGTTCCGCGGAGCCGGAATATTTTCGGAGGCTGAGTGATTACATTCACCTGAATCCTTTGCGCGGCGGGCTGCTGAAAGGGTCGAGGTTCCAACTGGAGGATTACCCGTGGAGCAGTTATCCATGCATGATCGGGGTCATGCCGTGCCCCAAGTGGCTACAGACCACCCGTGTGCTTAAAAGTCATCACATGACGGCGAAAAAATACCGCCGGGACATGGAGCGGAAGATCAAAGATATCCGGAGAGAGCCGAATGAATATATCGAGGAATGGGAAGAACTCAGAAGAGGTTGGTATCTGGGTGGTGAGGACTTCCGCCGCGATATGCTCGATCGGATAGACAGGAAGCTCGGGACGGTTAAGAGGGAATCTTATGCTGGCGCAGCGATGATTGCGCACAATGAGCAGGAGGCCTCGCTCCTGCTGGTTAAGGGCCTGGCCGCGCTAGAAACCGATGTCAGGGAAGTGAAGGCTTTGAACAAGACGGATTTGCGGAAACAAGCATTGGCATGGCTGCTTCGCTCATCAACCCTGGTATCTGCGGAGTGGATTTGCCGGGAGCTTGGTATGGGTCACCGGAGCAATATCAGCCGTGCTGTGAGGCGGTTAGAACAGGCCGGTCACCGATCTGAGAAAGAAATTCGAAAAATCATGCTACATTGCAAGGACTGACCCCTTTATGGTGAAGTCAGGTATTGGCAAGCCGGGGGGTGAATGATAGATTCCTTCACCTGTTGTCAACAAATACAGGTTGAACCGATCAGGAGAAGAAAATGACAATTACCGCGAACAAGATGCTGAAAGACAATCCGATTCTTACGGACGCCCAGCTGCGGCTGGAAGTCGAGAAGTGCGAATTTTGCGACGAGAAGCCCTGCAAGGCCGCATGCCCCTGCGACTGCTCGCCGGCCGATTTCATCATGGCCGTAAAGCTGGGCACCCCGGCCGACTATAAGCGCGCCGCCGCTGAAATCATGTCCAAGAATCCGCTCGGCGGCATCTGCGGCATGGTTTGCCCGGACACGCTCTGCATGGGCGCCTGCGTTCACAAAAAGATGGACTGCGCCGTGAACATCCCGGCCGTGCAGGCGACGATCATCGCCCGCGCCCGCGCGCTCAAGGTGTTCCCCGAATTTGCGAAAGCCAAGTTCAACGGCAGGACCGTGGCCGTGATCGGCGCGGGCCCGGCGGGCCTCGGCGCCGCCGTGACGCTGGCCCAGAAGGGCTACAAGGTGGATATCTTCGAGCAGAACGACAAAGCCGGCGGCATGTGCCAGCTGATTCCCGACCACCGCCTCTATCGCGAAATGCTGCAGAAGGATCTTGATTTCTCCCTCGGCATGGGCGGCAGCCGCATCAAGCTGAAGCACGGCAAGAAGATTGCCGACCCCAAGGCGCTGCTGAAGAAGGGCTACAATGCCGTGGTGGTGGCCGCGGGCCTGTGGGAACCCATCATCCTGAACATTCCCGGCAAGGACAAGGCGATCGGCGGAATCCAGTTCCTGAAGGAGCCGAAATCGTATGGCCTGAAGGGCAAAAAGGTTGTTGTGGTCGGCGGCGGCGCCACCGCGCTGGACTGCGCCGTGGCCGCGAAGAAAGCCGGCGCCAAGTCGGTGGAAATGATCGCGCTGGAGAACGTCGGCGAAATGCCGCTGACGCCGCGCGAGAAGCAGGACATGGTCGAGTTCGGCATTGACGTCAACGGCCGCATGCGTGTGACCGAAATCTGCGCCAACGGCGACAAGGTGACCGGCCTCAAGACCATCAAGGTTTCGCTCCCGGACGGCGAGAAATTCAGCGTGGGCGCGCTGAAGGACATCAAAGGCTCCGAACAGACCCGCGCGGACATTCAGGCGGTGATCATGGCGATCGGCGCCCGCTCGACGATTCCCGTGATGGAATCGCGCGGCGTGTTTTATGCCGGCGACATCGCCAATGGCCCGACCTTTGTCGTGACCGGATCAGCTGCGGGCAAGAACGCCGCCATGGCGGTGGACGCCGCTCTGAACCAGACGAAGGCCCCCGAAGTCAAGGATCCGAAGAAGAGCACCGTGCTGGTGGAAGGCTACAACATGGTTCCGGTTTCGCTGGAGACCGATTTCTTCGGTCGCAAGCTGATCAACCCGTTCCTGCTGTCGGCTTCGCCGGCATCGGACGGATACGACCAGATGAAGAAGGCCTACGAGGCTGGCTGGGCAGGCGGCATCATGAAGACCGCGTTCGACAACCTGCCGATCCACATTCCCGCGGCCTACATGACCTGCTTCAACGACACCACCTGGGGCAACTGTGACAACGTTTCCGATCACACGATTGACCGGGTGTGCGGCGAGGTGAAGAAGCTGATCAGGGAATATCCGGACCGTCTGACCGGCGCTTCGACCGGTGGCAACGTCTCCGGCAACGACGAGAGCGACAAGGCGAGCTGGCAGAGCAACACCCGCAAGCTGGAGAAAGCCGGCGCGATGGTGATTGAATACAGCCTTTCCTGCCCGCAGGGCGGCGAAGGCGCCGAAGGCGACATCGTTTCGCAGAATGCGGCCCTGACGGCCAAGATCATCGGCTGGGTGCTGGAAGTGGGCGATCCCTCGATTCCGAAGCTGTTCAAGCTGACGAGCGCGGTGACCGACATCAAGAGCATCATTCGGGCGATCAAGCCTGTCTTCGCGAAGTACAGTAAAGCCAAGGCGGGCGTCACGCTGGCCAACACGTTCCCGTCCCTGGCGTTCAAGCCGGGCAAGAAGGTGTGGGAAGACGGCGTCGTCTCCGGCATCAGCGGCGAGGGCATCACTCCGGTGAGCTACCTCTGCCTCGCAAGCGCCGGCGGCACGGGCATCACCATCTCCGGCAACGCCGGTCCGATGAACTACAAGGCGGCAGCGGACTTCCTTGCGCTGGGCACCAACACCGTGCAGTTCTGCACGGTAGTGGAAAAGCACGGCTACAAGATCATTGATGAGCTTTGCTCCGGCCTGAGCCACCTGATGCAGGCGCGCAAGATCAAATCGGTTTCGCAGCTGGTCGGCATCGCCCAGCCCGATCCGATCCGCGGCTTCATGGATCTGGACGGCACCAAGCAGATATCGACCTGCGACCAGGACCTGTGCGTCCAGTGCGGAAACTGCACGCGCTGCCCGTACCTGGCCATTTCGATGAATGAGGACAACTGGCCGCAAACGGATGCTTCCAAGTGCATCGGATGCAGCCTGTGCGTATTGCAGTGCCCGGCAGACGCCCTGAGCCTGCGCGACCGCACGGCGAAAGAGAAAAAGGCAATGCACGCCTGATGGGTGCAAACTTCTGAACATCAGTGCGGGGACCGGGAAACCGGTCCCCGTCGTTTAGATAAATTAGGAGTGAAAATATGAAAATTCTGATTCATCTGTTTTGTCTCATCTGCATCGTCTGCGCCATCCCGGCTTTTGCGCAGGGTCCCGGCGGAGAGCAGCAGGGTGCCGCCCAGGCGTGGATGAGGTTCGAGAAGGAACTCGGCATGCAGACCACCTATTCCGTGGACATGGTCATGCAGACGATGGGAATGAACATGACCACGCGCACCATTCGCGACGGCGGCAAGACCCGCACGGAAATGACCCTGCCCATGATGAACCTGAAGATGGTTGCACTGGAGATTCCGGAGGGATCATACTCGATCTTTCCTGAAAAGAAGAAATATGTTCTCAATGCCGGGGCCGAGCAGGCCCGCGCCGCCATGCCCGCTCCCGTGATTGAGGATCTTGGAACCGAGGCCTACGAAGGCGAGAATTGTCTCAAGCGCGGCGTGACCATGGTGCAGGAGGGCGTCACCAGCAAGATGATTATGCTGATTTCGCCCCGGCAGAAGAATATGCCCGTCAAGATGACGGTCACCGCGAACATCTCCGGAACGCCCGTCCAGTCCGTTATCCTGTTCAAGAACTACAACTTCTCCAGGCCGGACGGCAGTCTTTTCGCCATCCCGGCTGGCTATGCCCCGGCCGCCAGCATGCAGGAAATCATGATGGAGAGCATGCCGGACATGGACTCCATGATGCAGCAGCTGCAGCAGATGGCGCCGGCGGAATAGGTCCTGCGCAAAGGAGAGCTTGCAGTGACCACGGAAATACGGCGGCTGGCGGCGATTCTTTTTTCGGACATCTGCGGCTACAGCCGCATCATGGGGAGCGACGAGGCCCAGGCCCTCGCCATCGTTTCCATGCACAACAACTGCATTGAGCAGGCCGCAAAGGTTCACGGCGGCCGGATCATCAAGACCATGGGCGATGGCGTATTGGCTGAGTTCACCAGTGCAGTGAACGCGGTGCAGGCGGCGATGGATATTCAGAAAGCGGTGAGTGATCACAACGCCGCCGCACCGGACCGGGAAAAGTTCCAGCTCCGCATCGGCATCCATGTCGGCGACGTGGTCGTGGCGGACGGCGGGGATCTTTTTGGCGACGGGGTGAACGTTGCCTCCCGCATTCAGCCGCTTGCAGAGCCGGGAGGCATCTGCGTTTCGCGGGATATTTTTGATTTGGTGAACAACAAGATAGCGATTCAGGCGGTTAACCTGGGCCCGCACGAACTGCGCAACATCAGCCGGCAGATAGATATTTACGAAATTCTGGTGGATGCCGTTGCGCGGGCAAAATTATCATCCGCCTCGCCGGCTGTGACGGCTGCGCGCCGGCATAAACGCTGGCTCTGGACTGCGGCTGCGATATTAGCGGCAGTTGCCGTGACGGGTGCATTCCTGACGGTGCGCAAGATCCGTTTCGCGAACGCTGCCGAGCGCTTTTACAGCGATACGGCCGCCAAGACCGCGGAACTGGAGGGCAAGGGCGATCTGGCGGGAGCAATTGCTGCGCTGGATGCATTTCCCGCGATTTACCGGCAGACGGCCTGGCAGCCGAAGATTGACGCGGAAAAGACGCGCCTGGAGAAACTTCTGACACATCATAGAACGGTGAGGGAAGCGGAGCAGGTATTCAACAGGCTTTCCGCCAAGGCTGCAGAACTGGCCGGCAAGGGGGATCTTCCGGGGGCAATCTCCGCGCTGGAGGTGTATCCCGCAATTCATGGACAAACCGAATGGAAGTCAAAAATAGATGCCGAAAAATTCCGTCTTGAGGAACTGCTGAAACGGCAAACCCTGGCGCAGAAAAAGGAAAATTTTCTGACGGCGATGCAGAACGATGACCGCGCGGCGGCGCTGGCCATGGTGCACCCGGATATTCTGCAGCATGCTGACCGCGATGCCTTGTGGATGCGCCTGAAGGTTATGATCGAGGTTTGGAAAGACGTGCCGCCCTTGAAGTGGGATCCTGTCCGGAAAGACTGGTTTATCCATCCCGATCCGCCGGCTCCGTCGGATAAGCTCAAGGGCCCGCGCCGTCCCGCCCGAATGCCGCCGCAGGGCGACCGCCCGCCCCTGAATCCGGCAAGGTAGCACGTATTCAGAAAGGTAGCACGTATTCAGAGATGATTGCCCCGAAAGGGCTCTTCATTCCTGAAATCCGGAGTGAAGGCATCGCTGTCCGGAACAGACTGAACAAATGCATTTTCAAATCCAAGCGCATCAGCTGCAGCAGTGACTTCATCAAATTCCGCCGCGGTCAGTGCGCGTGTCAGCAGTTTTCTTTCTGTGCACATATGCGTTGGGCGAAACTGGCTCATCACCGATATCGGCAGCAGGGGACCGAATTCTTTTTTCAGCAGGCGCAGAACTTCGATGCTGTTTTGGATGTGGCCCGGCAGAACAAGGTGCCGCACCAAAACTCCTGACGCGGCAGTGATCTTGCCCGACGGATCCCATGGATTCAGAAAACCTTTCAGTTCCACCATCTTTTTCAACGCCTTGAGCGCGATTTCCGGATAGCGCCGGTCATTCATGCACTGCTGCGCCAGCTTTGGATCGGAAAACTTGAAATCCGGCATAAAGATGTCCATGTGCTCCGCATAGGCTTCAATCATGTCCTCACGGTGATATCCGGAGCTGTTGAACAAAAAAGGAATGGTGATTCCATCTTCGCGGAGTTTTATGCAGACCCATGCAATATGCGGCCAGAAATGGTCCGGCGTCACAAAGTTGATATTGTGCACGCCTTTTTCTGTGAGTGACCGGACCAGATTGAAGAATGCGCCCGGATCATAAACTTGTCCGAGGCCCTCGTGCGAGATCTGCCAGTTCTGGCAGAAAAAGCATCCGGTGGAACAGCCCGTGAAAAACACGGTGCCGGAGCCGCGCGTTCCGCTGAAGCACGGCTCCTCGCCGAAATGAGGGCCCGCAGAGGCAATACGGCATTCTGAGGTTTCGCCGCACGCTCCGGTTTTGCCCGCAGTCCGGTCAACAGCACATCCGCGCGGGCACAGGCGGCAGCATTTGTATGCATCAAAATCGGATGGCGTGGCGCAATTCATGTTTCGGGTGTATCTTCTTCATTGAAAAAGTACAGGAAGTGTGAATTATCTCAACCACTTAATGGCGCCCCGGTAGCTCAGTTGGACAGAGCGGCAGTTTCCTAAACTGTAGGTCGCAGGTTCGATCCCTGTCCGGGGTACCAGTCTCTTCCGGTTCCGCAATGGCCGTCCACTGGCTGTGTGAACGCTGGGTCCTTGAAAACGTCGAAAAACCATCAAAAAATGATCAAAAAAGGCAAAAAATGGCCAAAAAACGCATAAAAACGTCATAAAAGTGCGATTTTTGGCCTAAAAATGCGTTTTTTGCGTCAAACTTCATATTTTCGTCATTTTTAGGTTTTCGCAACAGAGGTCATCACGGCATCGCGCCCCGTTCTCCAGAAGAAAAGAGTTCCGGCGGCGCCGAATGCAAAGGCGACTTTCAGGTTCATCTCCGGCGACACGCGCCAAAGCAGCGCGCCCCCAAAGGCGGCAAAGGCAACCAGCACATCGCGGACCAGGTAGTACAGCCCGAACATGGCGGCCTTGCGGCCCTCGGGCGCCAGATCCATGATGAGGGCCTTGCGCGTGGGCTCGCCAAACTCCTTGAGCCCGCGAAGAACAAATGCCGCGATGAGCGGCATGAGCGATTGCGAATGCAGAAGCGCCAGCGGGAACAAGGTGAAAAAAGCAAATGTAATCAAAACGAAAGGTTTCTTTCCGAAGTGGTCGGCCATGTACGCCACCGGAATATAGACGATGACGGCCGCTATGTTTTCGATGGCGGAAAGCCAGCCGAATGAAAGTTCTGAGACCGGATTAAGAATATGGCGCGTGGCCCATATCACCACGAAGGCGTCGGGGATGCGTTCACAGAATCGGATCAGGATGTCCGACCAGAGCAGGTTCCGCAGCCCCTGGGGCATCTCGTGCCAAAGGCGCAGGGGATTCGGTTCGGGGGTGCGCGCGATCATTTCGTCATCAATAATCATGCGCTGCTGGAGCACGGCGGCGGCCAGAGCAAGGACCAGCGCGGCCGCGAATGCGATACGCACGCCCGGTCCGACACCCCAAACCGCGATGCATGCGCCGCCCGCCACGGGGCCCAGCATTTTCGGCACCCGCCTGACGAGTGCGAGCACAGATACGCCCATGGAGCGCCTGTTTATTGGCACAACCCGTGAAAGGATATCCATCGTGGCGGGCAGGGAAATGGCCGACCAGGATATGAACAATGCCGCGCCCGCCAGCACTGCCCACCAAGACCGGATTAGTATCACACACAGATAACCGGCCATGGACAGTGCGTTGAATACCAGCAGTGCGCGTTTTGTTCCGAGACGGTCACTCAAATAGCCGCCCGGGAACGAGTAGAGGGCGGACAGAAGATCATCCATGCCCGCCAGAAACCCGATGGCAAGGATGGCGGTTGAGGCCTGAGCCAGTTCCTGCAGGTAGAGCGGGAGAAAGCGCTCGGCCATGTGTTCGCCCATGCCCACCAGAACAATCATGCCCAGCAGCCCCATCATGCTCCGCTTGTGGACTTGCGGGGCTGCCGCCGGAGATGTTGATTCCTCATTCATGTTCACATGGAATATCCCGAATTCAGAACATGTAGTCAACGCCGGCATTCCATGACTGAATGAAACAGCGCGTCGTCTGAAAAGCGATCAGTTGGCCGGCTGAACACCTGTGCGAATGTATACCCGTTCGATCTGATTGGTCAGATAGAGATCAAGCGGATTTCCGTTTCCGGCCACATTGTATCCCATGGGCTGCCAGCTTTCATCCAGAAGGTTGGTCTTTGCATACACGTCATAGATAAACCCGATTTCCGTCACCGGGAAGGTCAGCCCCCAGATGAACTGGTCGCCTGTGGGCGACAAATAATAGTGAGGACCGTATTTGCGGTAGATGGTCCGTTCGGCCGTCAGGGTGGTGCTGTCGAGCGGCGCACCGCTGATGGCCAGGTCGTTCACATAGAGGTTGAACTCGGTTCCTGCCCCCGAGCTGTAGTTCCAGGTGCGGAACTGGCGGGCCATGGTTTCCGTTGCGGCAGCGAATGTTCCCGTGATCGTTGTGCCGTTGGCCGTGACGCGATAGACCGTCGGCGTCAGAAGTTCAAATGCGATATTCATGCCGTCGCCCGTCCAGGGAATCCCGGTGTTCCGGCTCTGCTGCGCATCGTTGATGACATAATTTGTTCCGCCGCCGGCAAAGAAGAATTCAAAGAGATTCTCGTTGTATCCATTCCGCAGGCCGATGCCCACCGACGAGCCGGCTTCGATCCAGTTGTTGTCGAAGCGGAGCGTGAAGACATCGCCTTCATGCAGCCGGTCGGCAAACGGCCGCACGGCTTCGCTCAGGCCGCCGCTGTTGGCCCACAGTCCCCATGCCTGCGGACCGACCGACAGGTTGGCCTCGTTGGTGCTCGCGAGAAAATGTCCGGAGTTGGCCGTGGCCGTCAGCACCCAGCCAGTGCCCCATTGGGTGCCGCCGTTCTGTCCCGCCAGCCATGTGCCGGCCGATGTATAAACCGCATTGGTTGCGCTGTCGCGCGCGCCGTCGTTGGGATTGGCCGTGCTGTTCGTTCCGGAAATCAGGAAGAGGTTTGCGCCCAGTTCCAGATCAACCGCGGCGACCGACCATTCCGCATTGGCGGGAATGGTGCCGGATTCCCCGGTCATGGTGTTTTCCCAGGCAAGAGCACTCTGAATGTTCGTGGCAATCCCGCGGATTGTGAGGATTTGTTGTGTGTAAGGCACATAAACATCGGCGGCCGGATTTGTGATCATCAGGTTCTGGTTTTCCTCGACCGAACAGCCAGTGACATATATTTCCCAGTTATCGCCGTTGTTGTTGTCCCAGACGCCGTTCCCGTCATGCAGGGAGCAGTCCAGCTGCCAGGTTCCCTCCGGAATGGCGTACGATATACCCCACGCCCCGCCCGCCACATTGGTCATCGCAAGCGAAATCGGGTTCAGCCATCCGTTGTGGCCGAGCTGCAGATAAACATTGGTTGCCGCCTCCAGGACGCTTCCGCCGGGAGAATAAGTGAAATGAACCGGGACACAGCCCTGCGGATAGGCTGGATCCGCCACAAGGCTGCCCGGCGGGAACCAGCAGGCTGAAACCGGCAGCGTCCATTCCTGCCCGCCGTTGCTGTCCCAGGTGCCGCCGCCGTCGTGGAAAAGAATATTCCACTCATACGTTCCGTCCGCAATGGCAACCGTCGCGCTCCACACCCCGCCGCCCCCGTTGGTAAGGGAAATATCCGCCGCATCCCGCCAGCCATTCCGGCCGTAATGCATGACGATGGTAGACGCGCCATCGAGCGGTCCGTTCGAAGGATTGTAGGAAACCATGACATCTACGCATCCGCCGGGGGATGGGGGATTGAAGCTCGCCGTGCCGGTTTTGATGGCTAGATACGTGACAGCCACGCAGCCTGTCGCGCCCGCCCCTGAAATACTGCTGCCGGTTCCGGCGCCGCCTCCGCCGCCGCCGGGGACATTGCCTTTTTGCCCGGCATTGTTTGGCGCGCCGCCCGCGCCGCCTGCGCCGGTTCCGGCCCCGCCCGCTCCGCCGGTGGTCGACCCGCCTTTGCCGCCCGCCGCACCGCTGGCATTGGTGAAGGCCGATCCTCCGCCCCCGCCCCCGCCGCCGGTTTTCACATCGCTTCTTGCACCGCCGGCTCCGCCCGCATAGCGGATGCCGTCAATGCTGATGCTCAGGCTCGAAGATCCGCCGGGGCCGGGATTGTTGTTTACGAGCGCTCCGCCGCCGCCTTTGGCCAGAATCTGCGAGCCGTCGCCGAACCAGGAATCGCCGCCGTTCACGCCCGGATCGTCCGCCGCCCCGCCGGCCCCGACCACGACCGCATTGGTGGTGCCGGGCACCACGGCGAGAGTGGCGCGCGCATAGGCCCCGCCTCCGCCGCCCGCGCGGCGATAGGTGCTTCCGTCGACCTGCCGCGCTCCGCCGCCGCCGCCCCAGGCTTCAACAACCAACTGCGTGACGCCCGCCGGAACAATGAACTGTCCGGTCGCATTGTACACATCGGTCACATAGCCGTTGACCATCAGCGACTGCGTGTCCGAATCCAGCACCGCGGCATTGTCCGAAGCCGTGAGAATGTGCGGTCCCGTCGCGGATGCCGTGTAGCGGAAGCTTGCGGAGTGCTTTCCGTTGCTGATCGTGACGCTTATGATGTTTCCTGTGTTATCCGCGTTTCGGAATGTGCCCGGCCGGTCGCTGGCCAGATTGACCACCGTTGATCCGGAGCTGACCGTTGCCTGATTGTTCGTGTCGAACAATCCCACCGTGATGAGATCCGATGTTTCGCCCGCCAGAATGGTGCGCACCGGCGTGGTGAACTGAAGCTGCGACGCGGGCGTGGGCGACCCGATCGTCAGCGTTACGGAAACAGTCTTCGGACTGTTGGTGGCATATGCGCCGGAGACCGTAATCACCGCGCTGTAGACACCCGTGCCCAGCGCGCCGACGCTGTAACTCACCGTGTGCGTCTGCCCCGCGGCGGCCGCAAGACTGCCCGCCGACGGACTGACCGAGAGCCAGTTCTGGTTCGTTGCAATGCTGTAATTCAAAATGCCGGTGCCGGCATTCGTGATGGAAAGCATGGCATTCGCCGGAGTTCCCCCCAGCGTGACGGACGGCGACAGTGATCCCGGCGCTGCAGAAATGACGGGAGCCGTGCCGGTTCCGCCCACGGCAAAGTTGTATGGATTTTTTTCCGCCGTGGTGTTGGCGAAGCTGAGCGCGGCCGTGCGCAATCCAACCTGCGCCGGATGGAAGCGCACCTGGAATGCGGCGGTCTGTCCCGCGTTCAGCGAAGCGGGCGGCTGACTGATCACCACAAAGTCCGCCGCATGGGTTCCGGTTGTGGTGACGCTGCCGATGCTGACGGCCTGGGTTCCCATGTTGGTTATGCTGTAGGTGCGCACAAGATTTGTGCCCGCATAAACCTCGCCGAAATCCGTGTGGTTGGTGATGTTCGGCGTGCCGCTGTCATCGGCAATGACCGCGCCGTTGCCCAGCACGGCAAGATCATAAGCGATTGGCGCCGCAATGACCGTCAGCCGCTGCGTGGCATCGAACAGCGCGTCATGCGAGGCGGAGAGCAGGTGCTCGCCCAGCTGCGATGAAATATAGCGGAAACTCGCGCTGGTCTTTCCGTTGCTGATGACCACAAACGTGATGTTCGCGGTGTCGTTCGAGCTCCGGAAAGTGCCGGACTGGCTGCTCGCCAGGCTGATGGTCATGTTGCTGGCGGCGGCGGTCTCCGCCCCGTTGTCGTTCTGAAGCTGGATGGACACAAGACCCGACACGATGTTTGAAACAACCGTTTGCTCCGCCGTGGTGAATGCGATTTGCGTGGCGTTCGTGGACGGATCGGAGATGCAGCCCTCTATGGCCACGGACCAGTCCTGGGCGTTGTTGTTGTCCCAGACGCCGGCGCCGTTGTTGAAGACCATGTTCAGTTCGTACGTGTCTGCAGGCGGATCATACACATAGCGCCAGTGGTTGCTGCCCAGCGACGTCATGGCGGGATCCGGATCAAGGACGTTCGTCCATCCGTTGCACCCGATATGAATATATACCTGAGATGCACCCTGCAGCGGGCCGGTGCCGGCGTCATAGGTGATGGTGACGGGGCTGCAGCCGGTCGGGCTGGCTGGGTCGAAGGTCACGCTTGGCGGAATCTGCAGGCTGCCCGGCACGGTCTTGGAATAAATCTGCAGGCTGTACATGCCCATGTTGACAAACGCGCCGGCTGGGGTTCCGGACGCCTCGACCTGCGCGTATCCGATGTTCCCGAAATCAGCCGCGTAGTTCGTGCTGTCGCTGTTGAAATGACGGTACCAGGTGCCGGCGGAGGGAAATTCAATCCAGTAATTCCCGTTGGTCCATTTCGTGGCGGCAAAGTTGGCGATGCCCACGGCGTCATCCGTTCCGCCGCCCGCATCCCATCGGACATAGGCCACCACCTTGTTGTTGTTGTCCACGTGATGGACATTGATCCCGGAGCCTTTAAGGCCCGGCGTTCCGCCTTCCAGGTTGCGCCGCAAATGGATCATGTCCGAATAGGCCCGCACGATGCCCGCATAGGTGTTGCTGTGGGTCCACCGCAGCGGCGTGTCGTCGTGAAAAGCCAGCGTCTCGTTCATTTCCTGCCCCTGGAAAATCATTGGAATGCCCGGCGTGGTCATCACGATTCCTGCCGCGAGCAGGGCGCGCTTGCGGGCCCAGATGCTGTAGGGGTCGGCGGAATCAATTTCGGTCGGGAGCCGGCTGCGGCTGTGGTTCCGCGCAATATAGTCGTGCGCCTCGGTGAACACCACGCGGTGAAGCCCGGGCCATCCGTCCAGAAGGTTTTTCACCGTGTACATGTTCCGGTCAACATCGGCCGCGGTCACCACCTGTCCGTGCAGGTCCCAGCGGTAGCCGACATCCCACTTGTTCTGGAAATTCATGCTGTAGTCGAAGGCGTTGTCTTCCGCGCCGCGCTCCACGTAGGGGTAGGTTTGCGACAGCTCCCAGTTGATGTCGCGCAGCAGGTACTCGCCCTGCTGGTTGTAGCCCGCGTCCGTGTTGATGATGTTGTAGACGGAGTCCCAGCGGAAACCGCCGATCCGGTATTCCTGGACGTACATCATGATCTGGTCGCGGATGAAACTGTACACCTCCGGCCGCCCGAAATCGGGCCGGGTGGTGCCCCACGGCGTATAGCCGCGGTTGTCGTTGTAGAAATAAATGCCGCCGAATGGATCCACGTACCAGCCGTCAATGCGCCACATGTCCATGTCGGTCGGCCCGTAGTGGTTGTGCACCACGTCCATGATCACGGCGATGCCGCGCGCGTGGCAGGCCTTCACAAAGCGCTTGAGGCCGTCGGCGCTTCCGTAATCGGTTTCTATCGCAAACTGGTCGGCCGGATTGTAGCCCCAGCTCAGGCCGCCGGGAAATTCGTTGACGGGCATCAGCTTGATGGCATTGATGCCGAGATTCCGGACGTGGTCGAGGCGCGTAATGGCGTGGTCGAACGTGCGCGGGGGCGTGCCGCCCTCGAACGTGCCCAGATGCATCTGGTAAATCACCAGATCATTCCGCGCGGGCTGGGGGATCGCGTTCGTTCCCCAGTCGAAGGCGTTCACATCATAGATAATTGAATTGCCCGTCGAGCTGGTGACGCGGCGGGCGCGCGGATCGCGTTTCCAGGCGAGGTTGTTCACATAATACTTGTAAGCCTGCCCGGCCCGGGCGCCGTTGACATCAATGGACCAGTTTCCGTTGCCTTCGGAAACCATCGTGATTTTTCCCCAGCCGTTGAAATCGCCGCCGACTTTCACGCTGGAGGCGTTGGGCGCCCAGACGCGGAAAGTTACGCCGGTGCCGCCGGAGTCGCCGTAGGGAATGGAGCCCATGCCGGGGCGCGACGACTGGGCAAAGGCGGCTGGGGCTATTATTATGCCCGCCAATGCGAAAATCCGGACTGAGGCGAATCCAAAAAACTTAAAGCGCATAAAGCTCTCCATGACAAAGGCTACATCTTAAGAAGGAACAACCCTCTCCGTCATTATGTTAAAGCGTTTTACCCCATGAGGTGGGCTTTGTCAAATATTTGGGGCATTCTTGTGCAGAAAGGACGTAAAACCGCATGTTTTCTTGAATTGATCGGATGTAAAGCACCTGTTAGACTTTCCTTATGACAGTTTCTCCCGTCAGCACAGAGAAGAGCGACCAGCTTCGCCGGCGGATGCTGGAGCTGGGCATTCGCGAAGAGGACTTCGATGAAAAATTCATCCGCGGCGGCGGCAAGGGCGGGCAGAAGATCAACAAGACTTCCTCCTGCGTATATCTAATCCACAGGCCCAGCGGCATAGAAGTCAAGTGCCAGCGCGAACGCTCGCAGGCCCTCAACCGCTATCTTGTTCGCCGCGAGCTGTGCGATCGCATTGAAGAAATGAGAGCGGAGCGCAAGTCCGCCCGTCAGCAGGCGGCCGAAAAAATCCGCCGTCAGAAGCAGCGCAGAAGCCGGCGTCAGAAGCAGCGCATGGTGGCGGACAAGCGCCATCAGGGCGAAAAGAAGCGTATGCGTTCCGGCCCCGTTCGCGGGGACGATTGATATCGAGAATGCAATGGATTTCGGGCATCCGATATGTTCCAATGCCCGTTGAACGAAGCATGGGAGGCATGAGCCATGAGTGAAAAAGATACAGTGCCCGTTGCATTAACCATCGCCTGTTCCGACAGCGGGGGCGGGGCCGGCATACAGGCCGATATGCTGAGTTTTGCGGCCATGGGGGTGTTTGGAACCTGCGCGGTCACCGCGATCACCGCCCGCAGCCCCAGCGAAGTTCGCAGAGTGATCCCTCTTCTTCCGGAACTCGTCCTGGACCAGATTCGCACAGTCTGCGAAAGCTTTCCCGTCGCGGCCGCCAAGACGGGCATGCTCTATTCCGCGGATACCATCCGCGCGGTTGTGGATGCCGACATCAGCCAGGGCATTCCGATTCTTGTGGTGGATCCGATCATGGTCTCGCGCACGGGCGTCCGGCTGCTCCAGGCCGACGCTATCGAGATTCTCTGCAACGAACTGCTTCATGAGGCCCGCGTGGTGACGCCGAACCTTCATGAGGCTGAAATCCTGTGCGGGCACACCATCGCCTCGCTGGAGGATCTCCAGCGATCCGCGCGTGAGATTGGCGAGAAATACGATGTGGCCTGTGTCGTGAAGGGCGGCATTCTTCCCGGCGAAGAGGTCTATGACGTACTTTATGACGAGGGTGAGGAATACGTTTTCCCCGTGCCCCGCATACATGTGGCTGAGAAGCACGGCGCCGGCTGCGCGTTTTCCGGCGCGCTGACCGCGCTGCTCGCGCGCGGGGAACTGATCTGCGATGCCGTGAAGACCGCGCAGTCCTTTGTGACCGATGCGCTGAGGAAGGCCTATCACATTGGTTCGCACACGCCGCTTAATCTGCGGGACGCCCGCCCCGGATTTTAACGGCCGATGAGTCCACCGCCGTCCTCCGAATATCTTCCGGGCCCGCGCCGTCCGCTGATCGGACTCTCGATTGCGCTGATGCTCGGGTGCCTGGCTGGCCTTAAATGGGCTTTGCCGTTTGTTCTGCTGGCTGCGCTTGCGTTTCCCCTCGCCATTATGACCGTTGTATTCCGTCGCCGACGGGCGTCTCTGTTTCTTTTGTATGCCGCGCTGGTGCTGATTTCCGCGGCTCATGCATCGCTGGCTCTCCGCAACCCCTCCCGGCGCGATATTCAGCGCATAATGACCCTTCCTCGCGAATATCTTCAGGTAACCGGGATCATTGCCGGCGATCCGGAATATGAACCCGGTTATGCGCGATTTCGCAATGACTGGTCATTCATGCTGAAACTTGACGGCGTCCGCCGCCGGGAGCAATGGCAGACCGCCAGTGGAATCGTGTCCGTGAGAATCACGCTACCCTCCGCTGACCCGCCCTTGCGGTACGGCGACCGGCTGGTCATCGAAGGTTTGCTGAAGAAGGTGCCTTCGGGCCGGATTTGGCGTCCATCCGTGGTGATGGAGGGCGACGACGGCCATTTGCGCATGATCTCAAGGAACAACGGAAACCGCCTTAAAGCGCGTTGCTATGCCGGCCGCCTGCGGTTCTCTGCCGTTCTGTCGAAGGGCCTTGAAAAATACCCGGACACCCGCGGACTGCTCGAAGCCATTCTTCTGGGATACCGGAATTCGCTTCCCGACAATCTGCGGGATGTTTTTGCCATGACCGGGACTTTGCACATCTTCGCGATTTCGGGCCTGCATGTAGTCATGATGGCCGCACTCATTATCGCGGTGCCGAAGATGCTGGGCATCTCGCGTCAGTTCTGGATACTGTTTCTTGGACCCGGGCTGCTTCTTTATGTCATGGGAACCGGCATGGCCGCCAGCGCGGTCAGGGCCTGCATCATGGCCGTGGTTTATTGGTCGGCGCCGCTCTTCCGCCGCAAGCCGGACGCGGCCTCCGCGCTGGCCGCTGCCGCGATTCTGATTCTGGCCGCTGCCCCGCAGCAGCTTTTTGCTCCCGGCTTTGTCCTTTCGTTCAGCGCGGTCGCGGGCATTATGCTGTTTTATCCCGTGTTCCGGAGGATCTATTCCATTCCGTTGAAGAGTCCGAACTGGGTGCCGGGGCCGCGCCCGCGCCCGGTTCGCTGGCTGCGCTCTCTTGCGGAAAAAATCATAGACCTTGCGGCCGTTTCCACGGCGGCCTGGCTGGTATCGGCTCCGACCACCGCGTACTATTTCAATATGAGTTCGCCGATCGGGCTGATCGGGAATATCTTTATCGTTCCCGGATCCTCTATCGTGCTTCTGACCGGGGTGCTGTCGCTTGTATTCGGATCGCTGTTTGGCATCTGCGCTGAGATATTCAATCATGCCAATCGCGTTTTTGTGGACATCCTGCTGTGGTTCGTAGGACTGATGAGCAGCATCCCGCACGGTCACAGCTATGTTCAGGCGCCATCCCAGACGCTGATGGTTCTGTGGTACGTCGCCTTGGGCGTGATGGTTTATATGCGAAGCAGCTTTCGCAAAGTCATTACGTGTGCCGCCTTGCTGGCCGCCATGGCCGGATTGTCCGCGGCCTGGTACCGGCACGACCCTGCGATTGATGTGCTGGATGTTGGCGAGGGGAATGCGGCCTTTATCAATCTGCCCGGGAACGGCGATATCCTGGTGGACACCGGCCCTTCATATTACGCCATCCGTTTGCTTCGACATCTGCAGGCCGCGGGCGTTGACCGCTTGCAGACGGTTATCCTCACGCATCCCGATGCGGATCACACCGGCGCGATGGATGCCGTCATGAACCGTTTTGAAATCGGCGAGGTCTGGGTTTGCCCCATCAAGGGGCAGTCTGAAAGCTATGAACACATGCTTGCAAGAATTCGCGAACGGGGCATTGGCCTTCGGCGGCTCGAGAGCGGAATGCGCGGCACTGCCGCCGGTGACACCATCTGGGAAGTGTTGTCCCCCTCGGGCTCGGATGATTTCCGGATGGCCAATGAGGCGTCGCTTGTGCTGCGCTTCGGGCGCAAGGCCGCCTCTATTCTGTTCATGGGTGGCGCAGGCATTTCCGAGGAGCTGAAAATCCTTGAACGCGGAATCAATCCCGCCGCCGGCATTCTGGTTCTTGGCGACCACGGCGGGGAGAAAACCACATCGGAGCAGTGGCTGGCGGCTGTGTCTCCGAAACTGGCGGTCATTTCTGTTGGCAAAAACAACAAGCGCGGCGATCCCGCCCCCGCGGTCATTGAGCGCCTGAAATCCCGGAACATTGAACGATGGCGCACAGATCTGGACGGCCCTCTTCGCATCAGTCTGCCCGACGATCCACTGGCCGGGCCGTGGGACCTCATCCCTCTTGGCAGATGATCATTTTTCGCCGTGTTCAAGGATGGCGATGAGAATCCACTTGTGATCCTTCAGCGGCGCAAAGGCCATCCATGACCCGTCGGAGTCATAGCATAAGCCGGGGGCATATTTGCCCGCGAGGATGTTTTTGTAAAACGAATGAATATCTTCACCGGCATCCTTGACAGGAACCATTTCTAGGTTTGCCTGCCAGTCCTCTGAGGACCGCCGATAGCGCGTATCCACGACAATGCGATGCACGACATTCGTCTGTCCGGTCGCGGCATCGGTTTCTTCAAAGGGCCGGATCAGCAGGCCGCGCCTGCGCCCTCCCATGGATTGCGAAAAATCCAGAAGCATTTTCTGCAGGGTTTCCAGTGTGACTTCAAGGCCGACGACTCCGACATTCCTTCTGTTCGCATTGATCCGGCACATGCAGCTCATCAGTATTTTCCTGGTGCTGGCATCCGCGTACGGATTGCCCCAGACCGGGTTGTCATCTTTTGCGTGAATGGCGGCCTTGTACCATGCGCGCCGCGTCGCATCATAGTCGGGCTTGTCCCGGTAGCGCCCAAAACCAGGGAATCCGACCAGCAGACCGGCTGCGGATCCCGCAAGCGACCACTGGATGTCGTCCCGGGTTTGGTGGACGTGGGAGAACAGGCTGTTCATTCGCCCGAGTCTCGCGGCCGCATCGTTTACCGCTGCTTCATGCTCGACATCGCGGGCCCATGGCGATCGGACAACCGTTGGGAAATCCATCGAGAGCGTCGCGTTGTAGCGATCGCTGAACACCATGCCGGGCGGTTGTGCTGCCGCATCATAGAAATCCTCGTCAAAGTAGAATCCGTCTCTGCCCGCCGGGGTCGGCTCCCGGAATGGCAAGCGGTCCGCGGGGCAGGACATAAGTTCCGCCGCCGTTCGTCCGTACAGCACCGCGATCTGCTCGATGCCGCGCATAAACTGCTCCATCATCTGCGCTCGGCCCGTCACGGATGCCCCAAACATGTTTTTCTCGTTTTGGACGGCCAGAGCCTTCTGGCGGATCGTCATGGTTACAATCGCGGCAAGTCCGCCGAGGACCATAATGGCCAGCGCCGCGGCCGCCGCTTTCCACCATCGCACCTGCCGCGCCGCGCTGTCGAGCAGCGCCTGGCGGCTTTCGATTTGCGCAGCCAGGTCCTTGTCGCGGGCTTCAATGGTTTTGATCAGATCATTATCCGTGCAGTTGTTTTTCACCCGGTCGAGCATCCGGAACTGCGCGCGCGCAAGCATCAGGTCGTTCTGCTGCACCGCAAGCCGGATTTGCGTGGTGAGAGCCTCCAGCAGGCCGCGTCGCGCATCCATGTTTCCGGCCCAGAGTTCAACCGCCTGCTGAAAACCTCCGATGCATTCCGACAGTTTGCCGTACACAACCGCAGCGGATTCCTTGTCCATCGTTCCAGAGTCGGGTAAATCCCTGCGAATGGTTTCAAGAGTTTCGCGGGCGCGGCCGCAGACCGCCATGGATTCTGAATTGGCGATGTACTCGCGAAGGGCCTGTTGAAACTCCGTCACGGTCTGATAGCGCGCTCCGAGTTTTGGCGCCAGCGCCTTCATCACGATACGCGAAAGGGCGGGAGTAATCAGCGGCGAACCGGATACGGTCTCCGGGGGCGGAATGCTGGAGTTCCGGGCAACCATTCTGAGCATTTCCATAACCGACGGCCCGTCATGAGGGGGCTTGCCGGTTATGATTTCGTAGAGAATTCCTCCCAGCAGATATATGTCGCTTGCCGGGCAGAGTGATTTCATTTCACCGCGCACCATTTCCGGCGCCATGTAGTTAGGCGTGCCCGCCAGTTGCGGTTTCAGGTCTGGAAAGCGCTTGTACTCGTTGCGCTCATCGAAATACATCGCGAGGCCCCAGTCCATAACGTAGACCTCACCGTAGTCTCCGAGCATGATGTTCTCGGGCTTCAGGTCGCGGTGCAGAATGGATTTGCTGTGGGCATAGGCCACCGCATCGCAAACCTTCAGCAGGATTTCAAAATGATCCTTCCAGGTCATCTGCCGCGCGCGTGTTTCGATGGCCGCGCGCGGTCCGGCTTCCTTGACGGCATCTGGATGAAGCAGGTCGTTCCAACTTGTGCCGGCCACCTTTTTCATGGCAAAGAAAGGCCGCCCGTCCGCATCCTTGGCCAGCGCATAAATGGGAACCACGCCCGGATGATCAAGGTGCGCGGTCATGTAGGCTTCGTTGGTGAACTCCTCCAGCTCTTTTGGCATCTGGGCGTCCGGTTTGATTTCCGTCCGGCAGATTTTCAGCGCGACCTCGCGCTTGAGCGAGTTATCCTTGACGTTGTACACCAGCCCCATGCCGCCTTCGCTGATCTTGTCGAGCACTTCATAATTCGACCGGCCCGCCGGCAGGCTTTCGCGAAGGGCCCCCGCCTCGTCAATGAAAATGCGGCGCCCGCCGCGCGTGATGGTTTCTGTTGGGAGCTGATCCGGATCAATGTCGTAGATTAGACAGCCCGAGGTTTTGCTGCGGATGGTCAGATGCGGTTTTAAGAGGGGGTCGGTGGGGATCAGTTCCCCGCTGCGCGTGCCGCCGGTCTCCTTATCATCCATGACCTCTCCTTGATCTGCCTTAAATGTACCGCGGTTGGTTGCAGAAAAGAAGTTAAAACAAGACGGGGTCAGAGGCTCCGGATGGCGCTCAGTAAGTCGTCATGAATGAATCCATTGGTGGCAATGATGCCCCGATTGTTCACAAGCCGACGGCCTGCGGTGAAATCCAGACTCTTCCCGTCGCAGTCG
>ENA-UPTA01000868-UPTA01000868.1-activated-sludge-metagenome-genome-assembly--contig:-NODE-868-length-34850-cov-8.798563_pt1 | contig 34850 bp, 30 predicted proteins | sample MGYA00238184_ERZ773361 | MGnify/ENA primary metagenome ERZ773361 (study PRJEB29100, sample SAMN05720205) | activated sludge metagenome | isolation source: anaerobic digester from wastewater... | reverse complement strand
CGCGGCGATGCCGCACCGGGATGTCGGCGTCGAAGTAGCCGGCCGGGTACTTTTCCGGCTCGTCGGTGACGACGACGATCTTCTGCACGCCTTCGCCGCGCACCTGCTTGGCGATCAGCGCCGGCGTGAGCTGGCCGCCGTCGTGCTGCTGCCCGCCGGTCATCGCGACCGCGTCGTTGAACAGGATCTTGTACGTCATGCGCGTGCGCGTGGCCACCGCATGGCGGATGGCCAGCGAACCCGAGTGGTTGTACGTGCCGTCGCCGATGTTCTGGAACACGTGCGGGGTGTCCGAGAACGGCGCCTGGCCCACCCAGGTCATGCCCTCGCCGCCCATCTGCGTGAACGTCGCCGTGTCGCGGTCCATCCACTGCGCCATGTAGTGGCAGCCGATGCCCGCCATCGCGCGCGAGCCCTCCGGCACCTTGGTCGACGAGTTGTGCGGGCAGCCGGAGCAGAAGTACGGGATGCGCTCGATCGTCTCGAAGGTCTTGAGCGAGCCCCGTTCCTTCGCGTCGAGCACGGCCAGACGCGCTTCGATGCGCGCGAGCACGTCGGCGCCGATCACCCCGCGGCGGGCCTGTTCGCCGGCGTCGGCGGCGCCGGCCAGCGCTTTAAGGCGCGCGGCGATCAGGCGCGCGCAGTAGGCCGGCGACAGCTCGCCGTACTCGGGCACCAGCGGCGCGCCGTCGACGCCCCGCTTGCCGATCACGCGCGGGCGCTCGGACAGCGCGTACAGGTGATCGCGCAGCTGCGTCTCGATCAGCGCACGCTTCTCCTCGATCACCAGCACCTCCTCGGCGCCGGCGCAGAAGTCGCGCGCACCGTGCGGCTCGAGCGGCCACGGCATCACCACCTTGAGCACCTTCAGTCCGATGCGCCGCGCCGTGGCGTCGTCGATGCCGAGGTCGGCCAGCGCCTGCATCACGTCCAGCCAGGTCTTGCCCGTGCTGACGATGGCCAGCCGCGCGGGTTCGCCGCCTTCGGCGAGATCGTCGCGGCCGAACACGTTGACGTCCAGGCGGTTGGCCCGCGCGTAGGCGAGCGCGGCCGGCACCTTGTAGCGTGCCAGGCGCTCCTCGAGCTTGAGGAAGGTGTCTTCCGGCCAGCGCAGGTTGAGTCCGCCGGGGGGCATCTCGACCCCCTGCGGCAGCACGGGCTGGACCCGGTCGAGGCGCACGTCGACGATGCCCGCCGTCTCCAGCGTGTCGGTCACCGACTTCATGCCGACCCACAGGCCCGAGAACCGCGACATCGCGAAGCCGTGCAGGCCCAGGTCGAGGTAGTCCTGCACGGTGGCGGGCGCCAGCACCGGGATGGACACGGCGCTGAAGATGAAGTCGGTCTGCGCGGCGACGGTCGACGACTTGGCGCCGTGATCGTCGCCACCGATCGCGATCACGCCACCATGGGGTGCGCTGCCAGCCTGGTTCGCATGCCGGAACGCATCGCCGGTCCGGTCGACGCCTGGCCCCTTGCCGTACCAGATCGAGAACACGCCGTCGTAGCGCGCGCCGGGAAAGCAGTGCAGCTGCTGGGTCCCCCAGATCGCGGTCGCAGCGAGGTCTTCGTTGAGACCGGGCACGAACTTCACGTGGTGCGCATCGAGCTGCTTGCGGGCCTTCCACAGCGCCTGGTCGTAGGCACCGATCGGAGACCCGCGGTAGCCGCTGATGTAGCCCGCGGTGTTGAGTCCCGCCGCCACGTCGCGCTGACGCTGCATCAGCGGCAGACGCACCAGCGCCTGGGTGCCGGTGAGGTAGACGCTGCCGGTGGTCGCTGCGTACTTGTCGTCCAGGCTGACGTTGCGCAGTCCGGCGTCGACGATCTGGTTCATGCTGCCTCCATCCTTGTGGCCTTGCTGCCGGCATCGAAGCCGAGCCGCTGTGAGATGCGACCGGCCGTGCCGGCGATCATGCGTACGTACCCGGCCTCGTCGCCGGTGAACCGATACGTGGGCACCGACAGGCTGATCGCTGCGATCACTTCGCCCCCATCGTCCCGGATGGGCGCGGCGATGCACGACAGCCCGGGCACGATCTCCTCCCGGTCGAACGCCACCCCGCGCGCGCGGATGGCGTCGAGCTCGGCGGCGAGCGTGCCCAGATCCGTGATCGTTGCCGGGGTGAACCTTACAAGTTCGACATCGTCGAACACGCGTTCAACCTCGGACCATGGACGCTGGGCCAGCAGCAGCTTGCCGCAGGCGGAGCAATGCGCCGGCAGCCGAAGACCGACCCGCGACATCAGGATCTGGGTGGCCAGCGTGGCCTGCACCTTCTCCACGATCACGGCCTGGTGCCGCTCGAGCACCATCATGTGGCTGGATTCGCCGTGACGCTCGACCAGCTCCTGCATCGCCCTGCGCGATTCCCGCACCAGGGGCGTGGATTCGAGCAGCACGTGGTTGAGTTCGAAGAGGCGCCAGCCGAGGCGGTAACGCCCGCGGGGGGTGCGTTCCACGAAGCCCTGACCCGACAGGCTCGCGAGCAGTTCGCTGACGGTGGACTTCGGCAGCGCAAGGCGTCCCGCCAGCTCGCTCACGCCCCATTCGGGGCGCTCGAAGCTGTAGAGCGACAGGATCGCGCCGATGCGGTCGACGATCTGCCTCATGCGCGCGGCCTCATGCCGGTTCTGCCCTGTCCATGGGCGCGCAGTATGGAATGGCCCGAAGGGGCCGACAAGGCAGTTGTTCGGATCAGCCGAACACGATGCAAAAAGAGCCGGCGGACCCGTCCGTGTCAGGCCGCGGGGCCCACGGGCTCCACCGCACCGCCGAGCGCGCGCGCGCCGGCTTCGAGCCGCGCCCACGCCGCATCCAGCACCGACAGCGGTCCCTTCACGCCCAGCTCGATGTGGCGGCGCCGGCCGCCCTCGCCCACCGACGGCAGGCTGAAGACCTTCACGTCGGGGAACTCGGCCTCGACCGCCTCCATCAGCGGCGTCGCCGCCGATTCGGGCACGTCGAACAGCAGCAGCGAACGCTCGCCCCGCGGCACCCGGTGGTGATGCTCGGCAAACCGGTGGTCGAGCACCCATTCGAGCATCGGCCAGGCCATCACGGGAAAGCCGGGCACGAAGAAGTGGTTGCGGATGGCGAATCCGGGAATCCGGTTGAACGGATTCGGGATGATCTCGCTGCCCTCGGGAAACTCGCCCATCTTCAGGCGCTGCCGGTTCTCGGGGGTGCTCATGTCGGCGCTGCCCTTGCCGTCGCGCGCCATCTCGGCCGTGCGTTGTGCGATCAGGTCTGCCGCTTCGCGGTGCAGCACCAGCGGTACGCCGAGCGCGGCGCCCGCCGCCTGCCGCGTGTGGTCGTCGGGCGTGGCCCCGATGCCGCCGCAGGAGAAGACCACGTCGCCCGACGCGAAGCTCGCGCGCAGCGTCTCGACCAGGCGCGCGCGGTCGTCGCCCAGATAGTTCACCCACGACAGGGACAGCCCGCGGGCGGTCATCAGCTCGACGACCCGGGCGAAATGCTTGTCCTGGCGCTTCCCGGACAGGATCTCGTCACCGATGATGATCAGACCGAAGTTCATGAGGGGATCCGTGCTCGACGAAGCGGGCAGTGTAGCGTTCTCCGGCCGGACGCCCGCGGAGCGGTTCCGTCACGCCTTCAGTGCGCCAGCCTTTCGTGGGCGCCGGGCAGAGGGGCAGCCGGTGCGTTCCCCGCCGGCATCGGCGGTCCCCCGGGCGCCTCCGCCCCCCCGGCATCTCCGCGGTCGCGCGCGTCGCGCAGCGCCTGCAGCGAGAAGTGGCCGAAGGCGAGCGCGGTCAGCACGGGCGTGATGAGGAACAGGGGCGGCACGTAGTTGAGTGCGGTCACCAGCAGCCCGAGGCCGAAGTAGGCGCGCCGATGCCGCGCGATGAGCACGCCGCGCTCCTGGGCATCGGCGTGCTCGACCAGGCTGTCGAAGCGCATCACGCGGGCGGTCAGCCAGCTCCAGCACAGCCAGGGCAGCACGAGGCCGAGCAGCGGCACCAGCCACAGCGGCAGGCTCAGCACGTACATCAGCATGAACACGACGGCGCTCGACACCGCGTTCCACAGGCTTGCGGCAACCGACCACGAGCCCTGGCGCCGCACGTCGCGATACGCCCCGGCACCGAGGTGCTGGTTCACCACCGGCATCGCCAGCACCGCGGTGATCAGCAGTGCGGTGACGAACATCAGCGGCAGCAGCAGCATCAGCGCCATCACCACGACGATCGTGCCCTGCAGCCCGTCCAGCCCGAACCGGGTGGCCTGCTCGAAGAGCCAGCGCACCACGCCCTGCCGCTCGAAGAACTCGACCCGCAGCCAGGTCACGAGCGGATCCCAGGCCATCCACGCCACGAGCAGCCAGAACACCACCGCCACCACGAAGGGGATCAGCAGCAGCGCCAGCATGCGCGGGTGGAGCTGGCTGACGAGGGCCTTGCCGAAGGCGCGGAATACTCGGGTCATGACGGTACGTGCGATGACGTCGCGGGTGGGACGGGCGCCCAGCATCTCACAGCCGCGTCCGGTGGGGTGCGCGCAACGCCCGCGCCCCCCACCGGGCGCGGGCGACGTACCATCGGGGCGCCGCACCGATCGATCCCCGTCCGCCTTCCGATGACGCTCCGCCCGCCTGCCAAGCCGTCTCCGCGCGCCCCCCAGGCGCGCTCCGCCCCGCCTGCCAGGCCCCCCCAACCTCACCAGGGTGTCGCCTCCATGAACCACACGATCGTCCTCGGCCTGAGCGCACTGTCGCTCGGCCTCGGCGCCTGCTCGTCGGTCTCGATCGAGCTCAACGAGAAGCCCGCGTTCCTCGGCGCCGTGCAGGTGAAGTCCTACGACGGCACGACCGACGACCTGCTCACCGCGGGCCTCGGCCGCGCCGGGCTCGCGGCTGCGGCGCCGGCCGCGGTCGACCCGCTCAACCCGACCCCCGCCGAGCTGCGGCGCCTGGCGATCCACACGAACTACCGGGCCATCGTCGACGTCAGCGCCAATGGCGGCTACGGCCGCCTGTACGGCCCGAACCTGGATGCGGCGGGCAACGACACGCTCGGCGAGGGCAAGGTCGCGGGCAAGGAGTACCTGGCCTATTCGGACGACGGCAGCGGCCGGGTGAACGTGACCCTGATGGTGCAGATCCCGGCCCGCTTCGACGCCGCCAATCCGTGCATCGTGACGGCAACCTCGTCGGGGTCGCGCGGCGTGTACGGTGCGATCGGCTCGGCGGGCGAATGGGGGCTCAAGCGCGGCTGCGCGGTCGCGTACACCGACAAGGGCACGGGCAGCGGCGCGCACGACCTCGCCCGCGACACGGTCAACCGCATCGACGGCGTGCGCATCGCGGCCGCCACCGCGGGCACCGCCGCGTCCTTCGACGCCGGGCTCACGGCGGCCGAACGCACGGCCTTCGACGCCCGCCATCCCGGGCGATTCGCGTTCAAGCACGCCCACTCGCGCCAGAACCCCGAGAAGGACTGGGGACGCTACACGCTGCAGGCGGTGGAATTCGCGCTCTACGCACTGAACCAGGAGTACGGCCAGACGTTCTCCGACGGCAGCCGCGCACGCCGCTACCGGGCCGGCAACACGCTGGTGATCGCCAGCAGCGTGTCCAACGGGGCCGGCGCCGCCATCGCCGCCGCCGAGCAGGATGCCGGCGGCCTGATCGACGGCATCGCCGTCACCGAGCCGAATCTCGTGCTGCCCGCCGCGGCGCCGGTCACCGTGATGCGCGGCGCCGCCGTCGTGCCCGTGACCGCGAAGCCGCTGTACGACTACTTCACGGTGGCCCACCTGTACCAGCCATGCGCCGCGCTCGCCGCCGGCCTCGAGGGCGCGCCGTTCCGGTCGTCGATCCTCAATCCCCAGGCCGCCGCGCGCTGCGCATCGCTGAAGGAGGCGGGGCTCGTCAGCGGCGCCAGCAGCGTCGAGCAGTCGGCCGACGCGCTGCGGCAGCTGCGCGCCTACGGCTGGGAGGCCGAAAGCGACCTGCTGCACGCGTCGCACTACGCATTCGCAACGCCTTCGATCAGCGTCACGTACGCCAATGCGTACGGCCGCTTCTCCGTGCTCGACAGCCTGTGCGGCATCGGCTTCGCGGCCACCGCCGCCGGCACCGGCGCACCGACCGCCGCCGCCCCTGCGGCCGTGGCGAGCCTGTTCGCCACCGGCAACGGCGTGCCGCCCACCGCCGGCATCAACCTGGTGTCGACCGCCGTCGCAAACGGTCCGGTCGTCGAGGCGCTGGGCGTGTCGACGAGCACGAGCCGGGCGGACTACAACTTCGACGGCGCGCGGTGCTTCCGGCAGCTCGCCGTCGGCAACACGCCCGAGGCGGGCCGGGTGCGCGCAGGCATCGACGAGGTCCGCCGCAGCGGCGACCTGCGCGGAAAACCGGCGATCATCGTGCACGGCCGCGCCGACACCCTGGTGCCGGTCAACCACACGTCGCGCCCGTATCTGGGGCTCAACCGCATCCGGGAAGGCGATCGCAGCCGGCTGTCGTACATCGAGGTGACCCACGGGCAGCACTTCGACGCCTTCCTGGGCTTCCCCGGCTACGACACCCGCTTCGTGCCGCTGCACGTGTACTTCAACCGCGCGATGGACGCGATGTACGCACACCTGAAGCACGGCACGCCGCTGCCGCCCTCGCAGGTGGTGCGCACCACGCCGCGCGGCGGCACGCCGGGCGCGGCGCCGGCGCTGCAGACCGCCAACGTGCCCGGATTCACCGCGCAGCCCGCGGCCGGCGATCGCATCGTGGTGACCACCTCGGGGGCCGGCGCGGTGGTCAACGTGCCGGACTGAGCGCGGTGATCAACGTGCCCGACTGATGGCGGTGGTCGACGTGCCGGACGCAGCGCGGTGCGCGACGTGCCGGACGGGGCGCGATCGTCGACGTGGCGAACCGACGGCGCGCACACGCCGCAGCGACGGGCTCAGCGGCCGAACAGCCGCCTGAGGCCGAGCCACTGCTGCGACCAGAATCCCCGGCCGTAGTCGCGGCCGGTGAGCTGGTCGCGGATGCCGGTGGGCACGAAGCCCGGCCGGAAGTCGGCCGTGCCGAACAGCACGTCCCAGATCGGAAACAGGACGGCGAAGTTGCAGCCGCCGGCCTTGCCTTCGTGCCCGTACCCGATCGCGTGATGCAGCCGGTGGAAGCTGGGGCTCACGAGGATCCGCTCGCCCACCGCCCCCCAGCGCCAGCGCAGGTTGGCATGCTGCAGGCTCTGCAGCACCCGCGAGGCGACGATGAGCGTGATGAACTGGCCGGGCGCCACCCCGATCATCACCGCGACCGCCGCCAGGATGGCATCCCGCAGGATGTCGTCGAGCAGGTGGTTGCGATTGTCGGACCAGAACGTCATCTGGCGCTGGCTGTGGTGCACCGCGTGCAGCGCCCACCACCAGCGCCAGCGGTGCTGCCCGCGGTGCATCCAGTAGTCGACCAGATCCAGCAGCAGCAGGTAGATCAGGAAGCTGACCAGCGGGCCGTCGGTGACCCCCGGCCACACCTGGTCGACGTTCAGGCGCGAGAAGCCCCACAGCCGCAGGTGCCCTTCGAGCGCATCCACCACCGGGGTGATCAGCGCGAACACCAGCAGCGGGACGGCGCCGAGCCGGTGCAGCAGCGTGTAGAGCACGTCGGTGCGCACCGCGCGACGGTCGGTCACCGGCTCGGCGGGCCAGCGGCGCTCGAACCAGCCGAAGGCCAGCGCCAGCATCGCGATCTCGAGCATGCCGATGACGAACCACTCGACCGCGTCGAAGGCCTGCTCGCTGAAGAACATCAGGTCGGCCGCGAACAGCGCCGGCTGCACCAGCTGTTCGTAGATCCAGCCCTGTACGGTCACGATGCCCGTCTCGATCCAGGCGATCATCGCCGCGCCTCCGGATGCTCGTCGAGAGTTGCGAAACACAGGCCGCGACGCTTCAACCCGGTGATCAGCGGGTCGAGCATCGGCGCCCAGGGGTCCTTGCGCGACCAGATGCCGAGATGCGCCATCAGGATGTCGCCATCGCGGATGCCGGCGAGTGCCTGCGCCAGCAGGCGATCGTTGGGATGCGTCTCGGACGGCAGCTCGTCGCCGAGGAACCCGGCCGGCGCCCAGTGCACGTGGCGGTAGCCGCACGACCGCGCCGCGCGCATCACGAATTCGGGCGCGCGTCCGCCAGGCGCACGCCAGACGGGATCGAGTCCGCGCCCGGCGATCGCGCGCAGGCGCGCGTCGACCCGCGCGAGCTCGGCGCAGACGGCAGCGGCGTCCCACGACAGCGTGCGTCCGGCCGCGTCGCCGAACTGCGGCCTGGCCTGCACGCGGGGCGCTCCGTCGGCCCCGCGCGCCATGCCGCGGAAGTAGACGTGGTCGTACGTGTGGCTGCCGAACCCATGGCCCTCGGCGACGCGTGCGCGCCAGTACGGCGCCCAGGCGTCGTCGAGCGCATGGTCGCCGCGCGGCGTGCGCTCGTTCGCCAGGAAGAACGTGGCGCGCACGCCGTGCCGGCGCAGGGTGTCGGCGATGCGCTCGGCCTGGCTCATGTTGCCGGTGTCGAGCGTCAGGTAGACCGTGCCGGCGCACGCGCCGCCGGCCGGCGCGGCCGGCGCGGCCGACGCGGCCGACGCAGGCGGCGGCGCTGCGGACCCCGCGGCGTGCAGGGCCTGCGGGAGCGCGGCGCCCAGGGCGGCCCACAGCATCGTCGGCATCAGCGCGCGCATGCATGCACCGCGGCGAAGCCGCCCCACGGTTCCGGCGGGCGCACGATCCGCCGGCCGGGCACGGCCCCGCATCACAGCATCGGTGCCCGGTTGTGCAGATAGATGCCGTGCGGCGAGCGCCCGACGCTGATCGTGCGCACCACCTGCCGCTGCGTCAGGTCCACCACCCGCACCTGCTTGGCGAACCGGGAGGTCACCCACATCAGCCGGCCGTCGGCGGTGATGTCCATGCAGTCGGGGCCGCCCGGCACCGCGATGGTGTCGACCACCTTCAGGGCGGTCATGTCGATCTTGCTGACCGTGTTGTCGACCCGGTTCGACACGAACAGGTGGCGCTTGTCGCCCAGCCCGCGGAAGTTGTGCGCGCCCTTGCCGGTCCGGATGCGTGCGACCGACTTCTGCTGACGCCAGTCGATCACCTCCACGTAGTCCTCGCCCATGATGCCGACCATCAGGTACCGGTCGTCCGGGGTCACGACGATGCCGGCCGGCAGCCGCCCCACCTTCATCTTCCAGGCGACCTCCTGGCGGTTCAGGTCGATGGCCGCGACCTCGTCGCTCTCCTGCAGGGTCACGAAGGCGAAGCCGCTGTCGGCGGAGAACCACACGTGGCTGGGGGCCTTGGGCAGGGGCAGGCGCTTGGCGATCGTGACCTCCTTGCCGTCGTAGCGGTAGAGATCCACCCGGTCCAGGCGCAGCCCGACGGCGACGAACCACCTGTTGTCCGGAGAGAACCCGATCTGATAGGGATCGTCGATGTTGCGCACGCGGCGCTGCATCTGTCCGGTGACCGGGTCGAGGAAGTGCAGGTCGTTGCTGATGGCGTTCGCGACGATCAGCGACTTGCCGTCGGGCTTCGGATACAGGTGATGCGGCTCCTTGCCGACGTCGACGCGGCCGACCTCGCTGAATGTCTGCTGGTCGATCAGGGACACCGAAGCGTCGCGCGAGTTCAGCACGACGGCGACCTGTGCGTGGACGTGGGCGGCCGCGCAGGCGGCACTGGCGACCAGTGCGGCGGCAAGACGGGAGAGCAGGGACATGTTCGCGCGGGTCCGGGCGATGGAACGGTTGAGGACACGGCGCGGCGATCGGCCCGCGCCTTCCGGTGCGGCTGGCACGTCCTTCACACGACCGCCGCCGCTGGCGCGCGTCACGATACGCCATTTCGCCGGCCGGGCGAATTGACATCGCGCAGCGGCCACGCGTTCGTCGGATCCGTGCAAACGCCGGCGGCTGCGCCTAGACTCCACGCGTGCCGGCTCGTCGGTGCAAAGCCCTGCCCTGTCCACGATGCTGCGCGTTCTCGACGTCACACTCCCCGTCTTCGCCCTCGTCTTCTGCGGCTACTTCGCCCAGCGCTACCGGATGCTGCCGGAACGCGCCGTGGAGGGGATCAACGCATTCGTGTTCTCGTTTGCGCTCCCTGCCATGCTGTTCCGCGTGGTGTCGACGCAGCCGGTCGCGAGCTTCGGCGACTGGCGCTTCGCCGGCGGCTTCGCGCTCGCCAGCCTTGCGGTGTTCCTGTTCACCCGCGCGGCCGCCCTGCCGCGGCGCGACGACCCGGAGTACGCGACGGACACGCCCCCCGCCCCGCGCGACGATCCCGCCCGCCGGTGGCTGCGTGCACGGTCCGCCGCCAGCGCCTACGGCCTGAACGCGGCGCACGGCAACGTCGGCTACCTGGGCGTGCCGCTGGTGCTGGAACTCGGGCAGCAGTACGCGTCGACGATCGTGCTGGCGATCATCTGCGACATCTTCGTGGTGATCATGCTGTCGATCGCGCTGCTGGAGATCGACCGTCGCCGTCTGCGCGGCCCGGCCGACGGGCGCCCGCGCGCGGTGCTGCCGACGGTGGCTGGCGGGCTGGTCCGAAGCCCCCTGGTGCTGTCGATCGCCGCGGGCCTGGCCTGGGCGATCTGGGGGCCGCCGATGCCTGCCGTGCCGGACAACTTCGTGCGCATCCTGTCGGCCGCGGCCGGGCCGTGCGCACTGTTCGCCATCGGCGCCTCGCTCGGCGACCGCCGCATCGCGCTGACGCCGACCGTGCGCGCGCTGATCAGCATGAAGCTGATCGCCCATCCGGCCCTCGCGGCCCTGCTCCTGGTGGGCGTGTTCCGCGCCGCACCGGACGCGGCGGCCATCGGGATCCTCGCCGCCAGCCTGCCGGCGGCGAGCAACTCCTTCATCATCGCGCAGCGCTACGGCGTCGACGCGCGCGACATCAGCGCGGCGATCGTGGCCGGCACGTTCGGCGCGCTCGCCACGGTGTCGCTGGTGATCTGGCTGCTGGGGCTGACGGCCCGCTGACCGGCGCGGGCGGGGGGACGGCGGGCGTCGCGCGGCCTGACAGGCGGCGCGACCCGGCAGGCGGCCCGGACCGCACGGGCCAGGCGGCGCTCAGGCGCCCGTGATCGACGCCAGCTGCTTCTGCAGCCGCTTCACCGACACCGGCATCGGCGTGCGCAGCTCCTGCGCGAACAGGGACACGCGCAGCTCCTCCAGCAGCCAGCGCAGCTCCTCGAGGCGCGGGTCGTGGTGTCCGCGGCGCTGCCCCAGCAGCCGCCGGTACGCGGTCAGCAGGGGCGCGAGGTCGGCCATCAGGCGGGCGTCGCGCGCGGCATCGGCGCGCAGCTTGTCGACCCGCAGGGCCATCGCCTTCAGGTAGCGGACCAGGTGCGGCAGCTGCGCGGGCGGCGTCGACGTGACGAACCGCTTCGGCAGCAGCGCCGCGAGCTGCTGCTCGATGTCGGCGTGCGCCTGCGCGTGGGACTTCACGCTCGCCAGCTTGCGCACGGCCGCCTGATGCTCGGTCAGGATGGACAGCACCACCCGCGCGATCTCCTGCCCGATCAGGTTGATGCGCGGGCGCGAGGCCTCGACCCGCTCGGCGAACGCCGCAGCGTCCGCCGGCAGCGGATCGGCCATGCAGGCGCGTTCGATCAGGGCGCCGACCAGCTCGGCGCGCAGGTCGTCGGCCCCGCCGAACGGCGTGAACAGCAGTGCGAGCCGCTGGCCGTCGGGCAGGTTGCGCTCGAAGAAGCGCAGCGGCTCCTTCAGGGACAGCGCGAACAGGCGGCGCAGCCCCCGGCGATGCTCGTCGGCCGCGGCCTCGGGGGCGTCGAACACCTGCAGCTCGACGGCGTCGCCGACGTCGGCGAGTGCCGGATAGCCGACCAGCAGGTCGCGTCCGCGCTGCAGCTCCATCAGCTCGGGCAGCGGACCGAAGGTCCAGGCGGTGAAGCGCTGGCCCGCCTGCTGCACCAGGCTCTCCTCGGCCGAGGACGGCGCCGGCCGGCCGACCGCGCCCGAATGGCCCGGGCTGCCGTGCGCTGCGCCGGCCGGCCCCGGGGGTGCGCCGGCGGTGTCGCCGGGCCCGCGGGCGCCGGCGCGCCTGCGGGTGCGATCGTCCGTTGCGTCGCCCGGCGCGCGCACGTCGCCCGCCGCCTGCCCGTCGCCCGCGCGCGGCGTCAGCCGGCGGGCGATGCCGCTCAGCGCACTCTGGAAGCTCGACTGCGCGCGCTCGCCGTGGGCGGCCTTCAACGCCGCCAGGCTGCGGTCCACGCCCAGCACGCCGCCGTGCTCGTCGACCAGGCGGAAGTTCATGAACAGGTGCGGCGGCACGGTCTCGAGCTTGAAGTCGGTGGCCGCGGCGCGCAGCTGGAGCGTGTCGCGCAGATCGTCGATCAGCACCGCCAGCAGCGGCCGCCCGACGAGCGCACCCTCGGCCAGCGGCGCGCTCCAGCGGGCGACGAAGCCCTCCACGTACTCGGGCACCGGCACGACGTGGCGGCGCAGCTTCTGCGGCAGCGACTTGATGAGCGCCGCCACCTTGTCGCGCAGCATGCCGGCCACCAGCCACTCGCAGCGGGCGCCGTCGACCTGGTTCAGCGCGTGGATCGGCACCGTCAGCGTCGCGCCGTCGTCGGAGGCGCCGGGGTCGAAGTGGTAGTCGAGCGCGAACTGGACGCCGCGCATCGTGATGCGGCGGGGAAACGCGTCGCTGCCCAGACCTTCGGCCTCCTTGCGCAGCAGCTCGTCGCGCGACAGCTTCAGCAGGGACGGTTCAGCCTTCACTGCCGTGCGGTACCAGGCCTCGAGCTGCGCCCCCGACACGACATCGGCCGGCACGCGCGCGTCGAACCAGTCGAACAGCCAGCCTTCGTCGACCAGCAGGTCGGGGCGGCGGATCTTGTGCTCGAGCTTGCGGATCTCGGCCACCAGGCGGCGGTTGTGCACGAAGAACGGCAGCGTGCTGTCCCACTCGCCCCCCACCAGCGCCTCGCGGATCAGCAGCTCGCGTGCGAGCTTCGGGTCGCGCGGCCCGTAGTGCACGCGCCGCTGCGCGTACACGGTCAGGCCGTACAGCACGCCGCGCTCGAACGCGACGACCTGCCCGGCCTTCTTCTCCCAGTGCGGCTCGCTGTACGAGGTGCGGATCAGATGCGCGGCCGCGCGCTCGATCCAGGCAGGCTCGATGCGCGCCACGGTGCGGGCATAGAGGCGACCGGTGTCGACCAGCTCGCCCGCCATCAGCCAGCGTGGCGGCTTGCGCGCCAGCGCCGAGCCGGGGTGGATCGAGAAGCGCGTCTGGTGGGTGCCCTGGTACTGGGCCTCGTCCGCGTCCTTGAACCCGAGGTTGCCGAGCATGCCCGTCAGCAGCGCCTGGTGGAGCGCATCGTAGGGCGCGGGCGCCTCGTTGCGCTTCCAGTGCATCTCGGTGACGGTGTCGGTGAGCTGCCCGACCACGTCGGCCCATTCGCGCAGCTTGCGCGGCGACAGGAACTCGCGCTCGAGCTTCTGCTGCAGCCGGCGGTTCGATTCCTTCTCGCGCTGCGCGGTCTGCCAGTAGTCCCACAGCTTGACCCAGGCGACGAAGTCGGAGCGCTCGTCGACGAAGCGGCGGTGCTGCTGGTCGGCGGCCTGCTGCGACTCCATCGGACGCTCGCGCGGATCCTGCACCGACAGGGCGGCGGCGATCACCAGCATCTCGCGCAGGCAGTCGGCCTGACGCGCGGCCAGCAGCATGCGGCCGATGTGCGGGTCCACCGGCAGGCGCGCCAGCTGACGCCCGGTGTCGGTGAGCTGGTTGCGCTCGTCGGTGGCGCCCAGCTCGTGCAGCAGCGCATAGCCGTCGACGATCGCCTTGCGCTGCGGCGGGTCGAGGAACGGGAACTCCTCGATGCCGACGAGCCGCAGCGCCTTCATCTGAAGGATCACCCCGGCCAGCGACGAGCGCAGCACCTCCGGATCGGTGAAGCGCGGCCGGCCGGCGAAGTCCTGTTCGGAGTACAGGCGGATGCAGACGCCGTCGGACACGCGTCCGCAGCGGCCCGCGCGCTGGTTGGCCGCCGCCTGCGACACCGGCTCGATCTGCAGCTGCTCGACCTTGCTGCGGAAGCGGTAGCGCTTGACCCGGGCCGTGCCCGTGTCGATCACGTACCGGATGCCGGGCACGGTGAGCGAGGTCTCGGCGACGTTGGTCGCCAGCACGATGCGCCGCCCGTTCGAGCCGCTGAACACCTTCTGCTGGTCGGCCACCGACAGGCGCGAGAACAGCGGCAGGATCTCGACCGGGCCGCGCGCCAGTGCCTGAACACCGCGCCCGGCCTGCGCGCGCGCATGTGCACGGCGCAGGTGGTCCGCGACGTCGCGGATCTCGCGCTCGCCCGGCAGGAACAGCAGCACGTCGCCCGCGCGTTCGCGCCACAGCTCGTCGACGGCCTCCTCGATGCGCGACGGCAGGTCGGTCTCGTCGTCGTCGTCGCGCGCCTCCTCGTCGAAGCTGCGGTAGCGGATCTCGACCGGATACAGGCGGCCGGACACCTCGATCACCGGCGCCGGGCGGCCGTCGCGGCCGAAGTGCTCGGCGAAGCGCTGGGCGTCGATCGTCGCGGAGGTGATCACCAGCTTGAGGTCGTCGCGGCGCGGGCCGTCGACCAGCTGCTTCAGGTAGCCGAGCAGGAAGTCGATGTTCAGGCTGCGCTCGTGCGCCTCGTCGACGATGATCGTGTCGTACTGGCGCAGGCGCGCGTCGGACAGGGTCTCGGCCAGCAGGATGCCGTCGGTCATCAGCTTGATCGACGCGCCCTGGCCGAACTTCTCGTTGAACCGGATCTTGTAGCCGACGTGCGTGCCCAGCGGGGAGCCGATCTCCTCGGCGATGCGGCGCGCCACCGTGGTGGCCGCCAGGCGGCGCGGCTGGGTGTGGCCGATCAGCCCGGCCTGGCCGCGTCCGGCCAGCGCGCAGATCTTGGGGAGCTGGGTGGTCTTGCCGGACCCGGTCTCGCCGCAGACGATCACGACCGGGTGCTCGCGGATCGCGCGCGCGATCTCGTCCCGCTTTCCGCTGACCGGAAGCGCCTCGGGGAACGTCAGCGGCGGAAGCGGGCGCAGGGCGGTCGGCACGCTGAAATTATAATGATGCGATGAATGCCCCCGCCGCGCTCCCCGATCCGGAGCAGTTCGTCCACTGGCTGCGCACCGTCGCGCCCTACATCCACGCGTTCCGGGGCAAGACCCTGGTGGTCGCCTTCCCGGGCGAACTGGTGATGGCCCGACGCCTGAACGCACTCGTGCAGGACATCAGCCTGCTCAAGGCGATGGGCATGCGGCTGGTCGTGGTGTTCGGGGCGCGCCCGCAGATCAACGAGCAGTTGCGCCTGCGCGGCGCCGAGCCCCGCTACGACGTGTCGGGCATGCGCATCACCGACCCGGTGGCGCTCGAATGCGCGAAGGAGGCCGCCGGCGAGCTGCGCATGGACATCGAGGCCGCCTTCTCGCAGGGGCTGCCCAACACGCCGATGGCGCATTCCGAGATCCGCGTGGTGTCGGGCAACCTGGTCAGCGCCCGGCCGGTGGGCATCGTCGACGGGGTCGACTACGGTCACACCGGGCTCGTCCGCAAGGTCGACGCCGACACGATCCGCTTCGCGCTCGACGGCGGCGCGATCGTGCTGATCTCCAACCTCGGCTTCTCCGCCACCGGCGAGGCGTTCAACCTCACGATGGAGGACGTCGCCGTGCGCACGGCGATCGCGCTCGACGCCGACAAGCTGATCTTCGTGACCGAGACTCCGGGCGTCACCGACCCCGACGGGCGCGTGCTGTCGGAGGTCTCGGAGGCCGACGCCGACCGGCTGCTGTCGGCGGGCGCGCTGCCGGCCGACTGCGCCGGCTACCTGCGGTACGCACTGCGCGCGTGCCAGGGTGGCGTCGCGCGGGCCCACCTGATCCCGTTCGGGCTCGACGGCAGCCTGCTGCTGGAACTGTTCCAGCACGACGGCGTGGGCACGATGGTGGTCGAGGAGACGCTGGAGGCGCTGCGCGAGGCGGGGCCCGACGACGTCGGCGGCATCCTGGCGCTGATCCGCCCGCTCGAGGAGGACGGCACGCTGGTCAAGCGCGACCGCGGCCTGATCGAGCGCGAGGTCGAGAACTTCACCGTGATCGAGCACGACGGCGTGATCTTCGGCTGCGCGGCGCTCTACCCGTATCCGTCGGACGGCATCGGCGAGATGGCCTGCCTGGCCGTCAATCCGCAGAGCCAGAACCTGGGCGACGGCGAGCGCCTGCTCACCCGCATCGAGCAGCGCGCGCGCGCCGCGGGCCTGCGCCGGCTGTTCGTGCTCACCACCCGCACCATGCACTGGTTCCTGAAGCGCGGGTTCGTCCAGGCCGGCATCGAAGCGCTTCCGCAGGAGCGCCGCAACCTCTACAACTGGCAGCGTAAGTCTCAGATCCTGATCAAGACCCTATGAGCCGTTGACGCGGGCATCGCCGGGCGTGCGACGATCGCGTCGCCGCGCCCGATCGCGACCGCACTGCAGGCACCCCCCCGAACATTGCAAGGAACCCCCGATGGCACGCACCGTCCAATGCATCAAGCTGCAAAAGGAAGCCGAAGGTCTCGACTTCCCCCCCTACCCCGGCGAACTCGGCAAGCGTCTCTACGAGCACGCCTCGAAGGAGGCCTGGCAGATGTGGCTCAAGCACCAGACCATGCTGGTCAACGAGAACCGCCTCAACCTGGCGGATGCGCGTGCGCGCAAGTACCTGGCCACGCAGATGGAGAAGTTCTTCTTCGGAGAAGGCGCCGACCGTCCGGCCGGCTACGTGCCGCCGTCGGAGTGAGGCACGGCCGGCACCGCGCGCCGGTCACCGGGGCCTGAGCTCCCGGACGCCCTCCGGCGAGGCCACCAGCGCGACGTCGGCCCCCTTGCGTGCGAACAGGCCGACGGTGACCACGCCGGGCCACTGGTTGATCTCGGACTCCAGGCCGGCCGGGTCGACGATGTCGAGGCCCGACACGTCGAGGATCAGGTTGCCGTTGTCGGTGACGAAGCCCTCGCGCAGCTTCGGGGTTCCGCCCAGGCCGCGCAGCTTCGCGGCGACCAGCGCGCGCGCCATCGGGATCACCTCGACCGGCAGCGGAAACCGGCCGAAGCGCTCGACCAGCTTGCTGGCGTCGACGATGCACACGAAGCGGCCGCAGGCGGCCGCCACGATCTTCTCGCGCGTCAGCGCGCCGCCCCCGCCCTTGACCATCTGGAGTGCGGCGTTGAGTTCGTCGGCACCGTCGACGTAGACGGGGATCGGCCGGCCGGCGGCCACCACCTCGTTGAGGTCGAGCACCGGGATGCCGTTGGCACGCAGCCGTTCGCTGCTCTTCTCGGAACTGGAGACCGCGCCCGGCACCCGGTCGCGGAAGGCGCCCAGCGCATCGATGAAGAAGTTCACCGTCGAGCCGCTGCCGACGCCCACCAGGGCGCCGGGCTCGAGGTGATCGATGGCCGCCCTGGCGACGGCGCGTTTCAGATCGTCCTGGTTCATGCGGCGATTTTAACGCCGCAGGCGCGTTGGGGCCGCTTCGGCGCTGCTTCGGGCCCGCGTCAGGCCGCCGCGACCTCGCGCACCGTCACCGCCTTGACCAGTGCCCGGTTGCACTGCTCGATGGACAGGAACGCGTTGTCGATCCGGTCGGCCAGTTGGGCGTCGGGCGGATGCTCCACCGACTCGGCGATGCCGAGGTAGGGCACGTACGGTCCGGTGCGCGCGATCAGCGCCTCGCGGATGCTGTCGGGCACGTACAGCTTCTCGAGCAGTTGCGGCAGCGGCTCGCGGAACAGCTTGTCGAGCAGCGACAGCACGCCGAGGATGAACACCTCGTCGCGCATCGTCTCCTCGTTCTCCTCGCCGACCAGGTTCTCCATGAACAGGCCGCGCCGGAACGAGGCGAACATCACCGGCTGCATGTTCGCGTCCTTGCTGGCGGTCATCAGCATCAGCAGCAGCCAGCGCTTGAGCCGCTCGTAGCCCAGCATCATCACCGCGTGCCGGAACGACTGGATCTCGACCGTGAGCCCGAACGCCGCGGAGTTGATGTAGCGCAGCAGCCGGTAGGCGAGCGCGGCGTCGCGGCGGATCACCTTCTCGAGATCGGAAGCGTCGGCGTCGCGCTCGATCATCGACAGCAGCTGCGTGATCGTGCCGAAGTCGGGGTTCGAGTCGCTGGGCACGGCGTGCTGGAGCGCGTCGTCGAACGGCCATCCGATGCACGCGACGGCGCCCGTGTCGAAGCTGCGCTTGAGCATCGCGATGCTCTTCACGCCGGCCTGAGCGTAGGGAATCGTCCGGTGGTGCGCCCGCTGGCGGTCGACGACGGTGTCGCGCAGCCGCCGGTCCTCGGCGAAGTCGATGATCGACATCCGGAACGACGGCAGCAGGTTGCCCGGCAGCGCCGCCGACGGCCGCCCGCCCAGCACCAGCACGAACCCGCGCCGGTGCAGATGGCTGATCAGGTCGGCGCCTTCGGCGGACTCGGCGAGCACCACCGGCACCTCGATCCACACCTGACGGCTGGACTCGAGCTCGACGAGCTCGGAGGGCAGCGTGTTGCCCTCGTTGCGGATCAGCACCGGGATGGAGCCTTCCGGCCACATCGTGCGGAAGTCGTTGTACAGGCCGGTGAGGTCGGCCGCGGCACCGGCGCGACCGCGCGCCGTGATGCGCATGGCGATGGCCTTGCGAGCGCGATCGACGATCGGCTCGTAGCCCATCAGGGTGTTTCCGATGGCTGGATTGGGGACCATATGTATTGTTGTCGGATGCCGTGGGTCAGACGTAGTCGAAGAGGGTCATCTTCGAGATCTCGGAATAGGTCTTCATCGCCGCCTGCAGCGCCGTCTGGTTCGCCGAGAACTCGGAGATCGCCTTGGCGAAGTCGAGGTCGACGAGATCCGACAGCTCCGAGCTCAGTTCGATGCTGCTGGTCTCGTTCAGCGCAGTGCGGCCTTCGAGCGCCTTCAGGTGCTCGCCGATGTCGGTGCGGCGCTGCTGCACCCGGTCGAGCGCCGTGTCGATCCCGCCCAGCGCCGCCTGCACGGCCGCGGTGACGGTCGGCTTGGACGCGTTCGGGTCCTCGAGCACCGCCAGTGCGTCGTCGACGATGTCGAACACGCTGCGCTGGCCCGACGCCGTGGGCACCGTCATGAACGCGGTGCGGCCGTCGACCGAGGTCGGGGTGTCGTGGTCCAGGCCGACCTGCTGCACGCCGGGGGTGGCGTCGTAGGTGACCGTGCCGTTCACCGAGAACGGCTCGGTGCGCGTGCCCTGCCCGCCGAACACGTAGCCGCCCGCGCCGTCGGGGCGGTTGGCCAGCGTGTACAGCTCCTCGCGGTAGCTGCGGAACTGCTGGGCGAGCAGGCCGCGGTCGGTGGGCGACAGCGAGCCGTTGCCGGCCTGCACGAAGCCCTCGCGCAGCGACTGCATCAGGTCGGTGGCGCGCGACAGCGTCGACTCCGCCTGACCCAGCATGTTGGTGGCGAAGTCGTTCATCCGCTGCTGGATCTCGATGCGCCGCAGCTGCGAGCGCGTACGCTCGGCATCCGCGGCGGCGGTCGGATCGTCGGAGGGCGACAGCAGCTTCTTGCCGGTGGCCAGCTCCTCCTGCGACCGGACCAGGCGCGCCTGGCGGTCGTTCATCGCATCGATCGCACGCTCGTAGGCGAGCTGGGTGGTCACGCGCATCGCATCAGTCCCCGCGGTGGGTCATCGGTCAGTTGCTCATCTGCATCACGGTGTCGAACATCGACTGGGCCGTGGCCATCAGTTTTGCGGCCGCCTGGTAGGCCTGCTGGTACTGCAGCAGGCGCGCGGCCTCCTCGTCGAGGTTCACGCCCGACACCTCGGCCCGCGCGGAACGCGCGTCGGCGAGCACCTGCTCGGACAGCGAGGCGGACGCCTGCGCGGCCTGGGTGCGCACGCCGATGTCGGAGAGCAGCTGCGAGAACGCCGAGTTGTAGGAGTAGCCGTCGACCAGCGGCTTGTCGGCCAGCTCGAGCAGCGCGCGCGCATTGCGGTTGTCGACCGCCGGGTCGGGCGTGGGCACCACCTGGATCGTGTCGCCCGCGGCGGGCACGCCGCGCAGCTCCATCGACCAGCCGTTGTAGGAGATCGTCATGCCGGCGGTGTAGGCCAGGCCGGTCGGGTTGCCGGTGCCGGTGCCGCTGACGGAGAAGTTGCCAGCGCCGTCGAAGGTGATCGTCACCGGCGCGGTCAGGTTCGTGTCGTTGGACTCCACGGCGAACTTGCGCACGCTCACGTCGCCGGCATTCGTCGCGCCCTGGGTGGTGGTCACCGCGTAGCCGGTGGCCAGGCGCTGCCCCGAGGCGAGCTCGGTGGTGAAGTGCCGTGCGTACTCGCTGGCGGCGCGCACCAGGAAGCGGTCGCCGGCCTGCGCGGTGCCCGACGTCAGGTCGAGCGTGAGGCCGTCGATCGTCGCGGGCCAGCTCGACACCGTGGTCTCGGTGTCGTCGCTCAGCCGCTTGACGAGGTACGCGCTGCCGTTGAACGTGATCTGGTAGTCGCTGGCGGCGAGCACCGTGCCGTCGGTGATGGCGGCACTGAACTCGGCGTCGCCGACGTTGCCCGAGTTCTCGGTGACGCGCGGCTGCGCGAAACCGAACATCGGCTCGCCCACCTGGCCGTTGGCGTCGCGACCGAGCGACTGCTGGCGGTTGTAGGTCCAGGCCACCGAGGCGGCCAGCTGACCGAGCCGGAAGCGCGCGGCGTCGAGATCCTCGTCGCGGAACTTCAGCAGCCCGCCGATCGTGCCGCCGCCGAGCATCTCGGTGCGCATCGGCACGTCGCGCCCGTTCGTGGTCACGACCAGACGCAGCTTGGACGCGTCGTCCGGGCTCGGCGACAGCGACAGGTCGGCGACCGCGCCGCCCACCAGCAGCGCCTGCCCGGACGCGGCGAACAGGCTCACCGTGCCGTCCGGATAGTGGAAGGCCGACGCCTGGATCGTGCCGCTGATCTCCTCGACCAGCGCGTCGCGTCGGTCGAGCAGGTCGTTGGGCGTCTGCCCCGACCCGGAGGCCTTGGCGATCAGGTTGTTGAGATCGGCCAGCGTGCGCAGCTGGTTGTTGGTGGTCTCGACCGCCTGCTGCAGCCGCTGGTCGACGTCCTCGAGCATGTTGTCGAGGCCGGCCGACACCGAGCCGATGCGTTCGACCACCGTCTCCACGCGCCGCTGCACGACGTTGCGCGCCGAGGCATCGAACGGACGGTTCACCACGTCGGCGAACGAGGCCGTCAGGTCGTCGAGCGCCGCGCCGATGCCGACGTCGGTGTTGGCGAGCATGTCGTCCAGACGCGCGAGCTGCGTGGCGCGGGTCTTGTCGCCCGCCGCCGCCGCCGTGGTGGCGGTCACTTCGGCGTTCAGGAACTGGTCGTAGCGCCGCTTGACGGTCGCCACCTCCACGCCGCGCCCGATGAAGCCGGCCCCGGTGCCGTTGGCGCCGGCCGAGCCGAGCACCACCTCCTGGCGGCTGTAGCCGGGCGTGTTGACATTGGCGATGTTGTGCCCGGTCGTCTGCAACTGCATGTACGCGGCATTCAATGCCGAGGTTCCGACTCCGAACAGCCCTCCGAGCGACATCGCCGACTCCTTCTCAGGTCACCAGACGCTTGAGCATCAGCGCCCGGTTGATGGTTTTCTCCAGCTTCGCGCCGTAGGCCGGATCGGTGGCGTAGCCGGCACGCTGCATGCCCGCGGCGAAGCCTTCGACCGAGGATCCGGCATTCAGCACGCCCCGGTAGCGCGGGTTGGACGCCATCAGCCCCGCCCAGTCCTGGAACGCCTCGGCATACGAGCCGTAGGCGCGGAAGCGCTCGACCTGCTTGCGCGGCTTGCCGTCGACGTATTCGGTGGTGACCGCCTCGGCGACCGGACCGCGCCAGTTGCGGCCCGCCTTGATGCCGAACAGGTTGTGGCTGCTGCTGCCGTCCGCATTGCGGATCTCGCTGCGGCCCCAGCCCGACTCGAGCGCCGCCTGACCGACGACGAACGCCGCGGGCACACCGGTGCTCTGCTCGGCCAGCATCGCCTGCGGCCACATGCGGCGGACGAAGTCCGCCTGGTTGGGCGACAGGTTCTTCAGGTCGGGCATGGCCGAGGGTGCCTCGGTCGCGCGCGTGCCGACCGCGCGCCGGGCGACAGCATCGCCCGCCCCCGCGGCCATCGCCAACGTGGACCGCCAGCCGGTCGCCGCCGTGCGGCCGGCGGCCGCCCCGCTCTGGACACCCGCCGCGGCGCCGCCCGCCGCGCCCTCGGGCAGCCCGCCCTGGACGTTGCGCGACAGCTGGCGTGCGATCACCTCGCCCAGCCCGCCGGCACGGCCCGACATCGTCTGGGCCAGCTGCTGGTCGAACATGTCGGTGTACATCGACTGCGCCGGCCCGTCCCACATGCCGCTCTTGGGGATCGCGTCACGCATGCTCTTGAGCAGCTGACGCATGAACAGGGCCTCGAACTGGCTGGCCGCCTGCCGGATCGCCTTCTGCGGGTCCGTGCCGGCCTGCGTGCGCAACGCGTCCAGCGACCGGGCGTCGGCCGCCAGCCCGTTGACCGGGGTGCTTGCGATGAGCGGGTTCGTTGCCATGCGCGGCCTGCCGTCAGATGATCTCGAGATCGGCCTTGAGGCTGCCGGATGCCTTCAGCGCCTGCAGGATCGCGATCAGATCCTGCGCGGTCGCGCCCAGCGCATTGAGCGCCTTCACCACGTCGGCGAGCTTCGCCGAGGCCTGCAACTGCATGATGGCCCCACCGTCCTGCTTGATCTGGATATCCGTCTTTTCGGCAACCTGCGTCGTTCCTTGAGAGAACGGCCCCGGCTGAGAGATCACCGGCGTCGAGGAGATCGTCACGGACAGGTTGCCGTGGGCCACCGCCGAAGGCTGCAGCGCCACCGTCTGGTTCATCACGACCGAGCCGGTCCGCGCGTTCACGATCACCTTCGGCACCGGCTGCGCGGGCGACACCTCGATGTTCTCGAGGTCGGCCATGAACGCCACGCGGGCCGCCGGATCGATGGGAAGCTGCACGCGGATCACCCGCGCGTCGAGCGCCTGGGCGGTGACCGGGGTGCCGGCGGCCGCCGGCATCTGGCGGTTGATCGCCTCGGCCACCTGGCGCACGAGCGAGAAGTCGGTGCGGGTGAGTTCCAGCCGGATCGCATCGCCGTTCAGGGCCGGGTTCGGCACCGAGCGCTCGACGGTGGCGCCGCCCGGCACCCGGCCGGCGCTCAGATGGTTGATCTGGACCTTGCTGCCGCCGGCGGCCGCCCCGGCGCCCCCGACGACGAGATTGCCCTGCGCCATCGCGTAGATCTGGCCGTCGGCGCCGCGCAGCGGCGTCAGCAGCAGCGTGCCGCCGCGCAGGCTCTTGGCGTTGCCCAGCGACGAGACCGTCACGTCGATCTGCTGCCCCGGCTGCGCATAGGCCGGCAGCTGGGTGGTGACCATCACCGCGGCCGAGTTGCGCAGCTGCGGCGTCACGCCGGGCGGCAGCTGGATGCCCAGCTGCGACAGCATCGACTGCACGCTCTGCGCGGTGAACGGCGCCTGTGTCGTCTGGTCGCCGCTGCCATCCAGCCCCACGACCAGGCCGTAGCCGATCAGCTGGTTCTGCCGCACGCCCTGGACGGAGGCGAGTTCCTTGATGCGCTCGGCCTGGGCCGGCACGCAGGCCAGCGCGACGAGCAGCACGGTCGCCACGCGGGCGAGCGGTCGGAGGATCGTGTACGTGCGCATCATGGTCAGATCGGCAGGAAGCTGAGGAAGAAGCGGGTCAGCCAACCGGCGGTCTGCGCCCGCCCGATGTCGCCCTGGCCGCGCACCTCGAGCCGCGCGTCGGCGACCTGGGTCGAGTTCACGACATTGCCGGGCAGCACGCTGGCCGGGTTCACGACGCCCGAGAACCGCAGGGTCTCGACGTTCTGGTTGATGCCGACCTGCTTCTCGCCGGCCACCATCAGGTTGCCGTTGGCCAGCACCTCGATCACGGTGACCGTGATCGTTCCGGTGAACTCGTTGTCGCTGCCGGTCGCGCCCTTGCCTTCGAACGTGTTGTTCGTCTCGGCGCCCATGCCCAGGCGCTCGCCGACCTTCGCCGCGGTGGCCGGCTTCAGGAACGGCAGTGCGCTGACCTTGGCCTCGGACGTTCCGGCCCGGTCGACCGAGCTGTTCGAGCTCTGCTTGGCCGACGTCTTCTCCTGGATCTGGATCGTCATGATGTCGCCCACGAGACGCGCCCGGCGGTCCTCGAACAGACCGCGGAAGCTGGCGACCTGGAAGATCGAGCCGTCGGAGGCGACGGGCGCCTGTGCCGCGTAGGCGGCGCCGCCGGCCAGCGGCGGCCGGACCGTGGTCGGCTCGCGCACGTCCACCTTGGGGGTCGTGAGCATGCAGCCGGCCAGCGCCGTGCCGGCGGCCAGCGCGCACAGCACGCGCCGTGCGGCGCGCAGGAGGTCGTGTCGGTATGACTTCATGTCGGGGGACTTCACAGCTGCGACAGCTTCTGCAGCATCTGGTCGGACGTCTGGATGGCCTTCGAATTGATCTCGTACGCACGCTGCGCCTGGATCATCGAGACCAGCTCCTCGACGACGTTGACGTTGGACGTCTCGACGAAGCCCTGCTTGAGCACGCCGGTGCCGTTCAGCCCCGGCGCGCCCACCGTCGCCGTGCCCGACGCGGGGGTCTCGAAGAACAGGTTCTGCCCGCGCGGATCGAGGCCGGCCGGGTTCACGAACGTGGCCAGCTGGATCTGCCCGACCTGGGTGACCGCCGTGCTGCCCTGGGTGGTGATCGACACCACGCCGTCGCCGCCGATCGTGACCGACGTCGCGTTGCCGGGGATCGTCACCGGCGGCGCCATCGGCATGCCGTTGGACGTGACGAGCTGGCCCTGCGCGTCGACCCGGAACGAGCCGTCGCGGGTGTAGCCGACCGTGCCGTCGGGCATCTGGATCTGGAAGAACCCGTTGCCGCTGACCGCGACGTCGAGGTTGTTGCCCGTCTGCTGCAGGTTGCCCTGCGCGAACACGCGTGCGGTCGCCACCGGCCGCACGCCGACGCCGAGCTGCAGCCCGGTCGGCAGCTGGTTCTGCTGGGTGGCCTGGCCGCCGGCCTGGCGCAGGTTCTGGTAGAGCAGGTCCTCGAACACGGCGTGCGAACGCTTGTAGCCGTTCGTGCCCACGTTGGCGAGGTTGTGCGCGATCGTGTCCAGCTGGGTCTGCTGGGCGTCGAGCCCCGTCTTGGCGATCCAAAGCGACCGGATCATCGTGGATTCCTTTCCGTCACGCGTTCATCGACAGCAGCTGCGCGGCGCGCTGCTCGTTGCTCTCTGCGGTCTGCAGCAGCTTCATCTGCATCTCGAACTGGCGGGCCAGCGCGATCATCCCGACCATCGACTCGACGACGTTCACGTTGCTGCCCTCGATCGCACCGTCGACGACGCGCACGTTCGGGTCGTCCTGCGCCGGGTCGCCGTTCTTCATGCGCATCAGCCCGTCGGCGCCCTTGGTCATCTCGCCCGGCTGGGCGTTGACCAGCTTCAGCCGCCCGACCTGCTGCGGCGGCTGGTTGCCGGTCTTGGCGCTGATCGTGCCGTCGCTGCCGATCACCACGTCCGAGTTCGGCGGGATCACCAGCGGGCCGCCGTCGCCCAGCACCGGCAGGCCGGTCTGGGTGAGCAGCGCCCCCTCCGGGCCGAGCGTGAACGAGCCGTTGCGGGTATAGGCCTCGTTGCCGTCGGGCGTCTGCACCGCGAACCAGCCTTCGCCGCGGATCGCGACGTCCAGCGGGTTGTCGGTCTTGCGGATCGGCCCGGCCTGATCGTTGAAGCCGGCCGTCGCCTCGAGCGCGAACACCCGGGTGGTGGCCGTGTCCTCGGCGCGCACCGGCACCGAGCGGAACGCCATCAGGTCGGCCCGGAAGCCGTCGGTGTTGGCGTTCGCCAGGTTGTTCGACAACGCGTCCTGACGCTGCATCAGCGCCTTCGCGCCGTTCATCGCCAGGTAGATCATGCGGTCCATCGCCCGTCCTCCTCGTCCGGGTCCGTCTCAGACGGCCCCGGTCAGCGCTTCGTCAGCGCAGGTTGGTGATCGTCTGCAGCAGCTGGTCCTGGGCCTTGATCGTCTGCGCGTTGGCCTGGTAGATGCGCTGCGCGGTGATCATGTTCACCAGCTCGCCGGTGAGGTCCACGTTCGACTGCTCCAGCGCACCCGACTGCAGCACCCCCAGGTTGCCGGTGCCCGGCGCCTGCGGCGTCAGGGCCTCGCCCGACACCGAGGTGGCCGTCCAGTTGTTGCCGCCGGCCGGCGCCAGGCCCTGCGGGTTGCGGAAGTTGACCAGCGTCAGCTGCCCCTGCGTGAGGGTGCGGCCGTTGGAGTAGCGCGCCATCAGCATGCCGTCCGGCGCGATCGAGAAGCCCGCGAGGTCGCCCGGCGCGTAGCCGTTCTGCGTCATCTCGGTGACGGCGAACGGGGAGCCGAACTGCGTGAGGCCGGTGAGGTCGATCTCGACGTCGATCGGACCGCCCTCGGCGGCCGGCACGTCCACGGTCTGGGTGAACGGCAGGAAGGTGCTGGGCAGCCGGCCGGTCGCGGCGTCGAAGTCCAGCGTCGACACCGGGTTGGATGCGAACATCGTGCCGTCCAGCGCGGCGTGCACCTCCCACTGGTTGTCGGCCGCCTTGCGGAAGTACATGGCCAGCGTGTGCTCCACGCCCTGCGGCGAGAACACCTTGGTGGTGGTCACGCCCGAATAGGTCGACGTGTCGGTGGCGTCGAAGGCCAGCGTCGGCACCGTCGCGCGGGCGTCGACGTTCAGGCGCAGCGCCAGCTCGGACGTGGCCTGCGGCGCCACGCCGTCGACGTTCAGCCGCAGGTCGGTGGTGACCCCGCCGACCTGGCCGTTGGAATCGGCCATGAACCCCTGAAGCTTGAGGCCCTGGGTGCTCACGATGTAGCCGTCGGCGTCGACCTTGAACTGGCCGTTGCGCGTGTAGACGGGCGCGCCGTTGTCGGACAGCGGGAAGAACCCGGCGCCGTTGATGGCGACGTCCAGCGGGTTGTTGGTCGTCGAGATGTCGCCCTGGGTGAACTGCTGCGCGATCGTGGCGACCTGCACGCCGATGCCGATCGCGTTGTTGCCGCCACCGGACAGCGAGCTGGCATAGATGTCGGCGAACTCGGCGCGCGCCATCTTGGCCCCCACCGTGTTGGCGTTCGCGACGTTGTTGCCGATCACGTCCAGGTTGCGTGCCGCCGCGTTCAGTCCGCTGAGGCCTTGTTGAAACGACATGGTTGGCTCCTGTTATATGAGTAGGGTCGGTCCGGGAGGATCAGAGAACGGTCCTGACTGCGCTGGCCGCCATCGCCGGGCGGCCTGCGAGTTCCACCTGCACGCCGTCGGCCCCCTCGGACACGCCCAGCACCTGCGCCGGCGTCATCGTGGTGGTCTTGACCGCGTTGCCCGCCGAAGCGGCGGACACCTTGAGCTGATAGCTGCCGGCGGCGGCGGCCTTGCCCTGGTTGTCCATGCCGTTCCAGTCGAACACGTGCTGTCCGGCTGCGGTGCCGGACAGCGTCTTGGAGAACACCGTCGCACCGGTGGCGTCGACGATGTCGATCTGCACGGAGTCGGCCGCGCCCGCCAGCTCGAAGCCGAGCCGGGTCGCGCCGGTGGTGTCGGCCGCGCGCTCGAAGCCGCTGCCGGGCGCCAGCACCTTGCGGCCGATCAGGCCGATCGCATCGAGCGGCGAGTTCACCCCGGAGGCCGAGGCCAGCTTGGCCATCTGGTCGTTGAGCTTCTCGATGCCGCGCACGGTGTTGATCTGCGCCAGCTGGCTGGTCACCTGCGCGTTGTCGAGCGGATTCAGCGGGTCCTGGTTGTTCATCTGCGCAACCAGCAGCTTGAGGAAGCGGTCCTCGGTGCCGGCGCTGTCGGTGACATCGGCGGCGCCGGCCGACGCGCCCCCGTTCGAGGCGAGGATCTGGTTGATGCGGTTGCCGACCGGGTCGGTGACGCCCGAGGTGGTGGTGCTCATGGTGGCTGCCTTTACTGACCGAGCTGCAGCGTCTTCAACAGCAGCTGCTGGGTGGTGTTCATCACTTCGACGTTGTTCTGGTACGAGCGCGAGGCCGAGATCATGTTGACCATCTCCTCGACCGCGTTGACGTTGCTCTGGGTCACGTAGCCCTCGGCGTCGGCCATCGGATGCTTGGGGTCGTGCACCCGCTTGCCCGGCGCGTTGTCCTCGACGATGCCGGTGACCTTCACGCCCGCGGTGGCGTCGGTGCGCTGCGGCTGCCGGGCGGTGAACACCACCTGGCGCGCCTTGTACGGCTGCCCGTCGGGGCCGGCCACGCTCTCGGCGTTGGCCAGGTTCGACGCGACCACGTTCAGCCGCTGGCTCTGCGCCGAGATGGCGCTCGAGGAGATCTCGAAGATGCGTGTCAGGGACATGGTTCGTTCCGCCTTTGAGAGGAGACCGGCGCGTGGTCAGGCGCGGCACGCGCCCGCCTGTCCGGCGCCGTCATTCACCCTTGATCGCGCTCAGCATCGTGCGCACGTTGCCGTCGATGAAGCGCAGCGTGGCCTGGTAGCGCACCGCGTTGTCGGCGAAGTTGGCGCGTTCGCGGTCGAGGTCGACGGTGTTGCCGTCGATCGAGGGCTGCTCGGGGGTGCGGTACAGCAGCCTGGCGTCGGCCGCGGCGCCGTTCGGGCCGAGCCCCACGGGCAGGAAGCGCGGATCCTGCGCCGCCCCGCTCGGCGCCGGCCGCACGGCCTTCGCCAGCGGATCGGCGCCGGTGGCCGCACGCAGCGCCTTGCCGAAATCGAAGTCGCGCGCCTGGAAGCCCGGGGTGTCGGAGTTCGCGATGTTTCCGGACAGCACCTGCTGCCGCTCGGCGCGCAGCAGCAGTGCCCGTCCGTGGAACGCCAGTGTGTTCGTCATCCTGTCGAGCATGTCCGCCTCCGCGCTGCTTCCGGTGCCAATCCGGATCCGGATCGATCGGACCGATTATTCGATCGGCGACGGAAAACTTAAGCGGCGAATAGGCGTCCCGAAGCGCCCCTAATCGCACCCCCGGACGCTCGTCGCGGCCCCTAAGGTGTCGTCATTCCTCGCAGGGAGAACCCGATGCCCGCGCCGACCCGTCCTTCCGTCCGCTCCCGTTCGCCGTCCGTCCGCCGGCTGCTCGTGTCGACGGCCCTCCTGACCGCGCTGTCGACCGCACACGGGCAGGCGCCCGCGCCGACGGCACCGCCGCAGCCTTCGGTCGCCGTCGCGGCCGGTACGGCCCCCGCTCCGATCGGGGTCGCCGCACGCGGCCCCGCTGCGCCGCCCGACGCGACCGCCGAGGCGATCCGCGTACTGGTCGAGCGCGAAGTCGGACCCGGCCACCGGGTGGAGATCCAGGTCGGCCAGCTCGATCCCCGGCTGAGCCTCGCGCCGTGCGCGCGCATCGAGCCCTACGTGCCGGCAGGCAGCCGTCTGTGGGGGCGCACGTCCCTGGGCGCACGCTGCGTGCAGGGCGCCAGCTGGGCGGTGCTGGTGCCGGTGCAGGTCAACGTGTTCGGCAAGGCCCTGGTGGCGAACGCGCCGCTGACGGCCGGCGCTGCACCGGGCCCCGACGATTTCCGTGTCGAGGAGGTGGAACTGACCCGTGAGTTCGGCCAGGTCGTCTCCGACCCGTCGATCCTGGGCAGCCGGGTGCTGACGCGGCCGCTGCGCGCCGGACAGGTGCTGAAAGCCGACGCACTGCGCGTTCCTCCCGCGATATCCCCCGGCGATCCGGTCAGGCTTGTGCTGATCGGCCAGGGATTTACCATCGTGAGCGAGGGGGTCGCGCTGAACGCAGCTGGCGAGGGACAGCCGCTGCGCGCGCGGACGGAATCGGGCAAGGTGGTCACCGGCCCGTTGCGTGACGGGGCGATCGAACTGAAGATCTGACCCCGGACCCGGCCCGCGCCGGCGTGCGAATCACGCATCCGGCCTGCGATTCCGCCCGGCGTTGCGCCCGCGCGTCGAAATGAGCGCGACTTTTTCCGGTTATTCACGCTAAAGTCCTGCCGAATCGCGCCGATATTGGCATCAGGGCCCATGCGTACGTCGGCAGGTGCCGACAAGGAGCCGGGTATGAAAGTCACGAACAACATCGAGTCACTGCAACCAGACCTGCCGTCGCGCGTCGTCAACGGACAGCGCGCACCCGCGCCGTCCGGCAAGGCGGCCGAGGGCACGGACCAGGTCCAGTTGTCGGAGGCCTCCCGCACCCTGAAGGCCGGCTTCACCGCCGAGAACGATGGGGAGACGGTCCGCACGGACAAGGTCGAAGAGATCCGGGAAGCCATCAAGAAGGGCGAGTTCCACGTCTCCGCGGAGGTCGTGGCCGACAAGATGATCGCCGAGGCCGCCGAGCTGGTCGAGGTGATGACCGCGATGGGTCAGCAAGGCCGTTGACGTGACGGCCGGCACCCCCGCGGGCACCGATCGGCTCACGGAGCTCTCCGACGCACTGGAGCGTCAGCGCGCCGCGCTCGTCGCGCGCGACGCGGAGGCCTTGCGCGCGTCCACCGAAGCGGTCGCGCGTCTGGTCGCCGCGCTGCGCGCGGCCGGCGGGGGGGAGCGGCTCGACCCGACGCTGCTGGCCGCCGTGAACGCCCGCCTGCGCACCAACGCCGAACTGCTCGAGCGCAGCGGCGCCAGCAACGCGCGCGCGCTGACCGCGCTGTTCGACGCCCCCGACACCTATGGGCCGGGGGCAGGGTCGGGCATGAACCGGCCGACCCGGCGCATCGACACGGCCTGAGCCGCCGGTCGCGCGCGGTCGCCGCGCGCAGTCCGCATCGGCGATGCGTCGCGCCAGCGACCGTCGCCTCGGAACCGCCCAGTCAGAACTGGTACGCCAGACGCAGTCCGCCCCAGTGGCGGCCCTCGACCCGGATCGGGGCCGACAGATCCTTCATCAGCGCGTAGTTGCCCGCGCCCATGTCCCGTCGGTAGGTCTGCAGCAGGAACCGGCGCTGGTTGCGGCCGGCCGCCAGCCCGGTGCGGTCGTTGAAGATGCGCCGGTTGCGGCTGTTCGCGGCGTTCCAGACCGGGTCGCCGCCCTGCGGCTTGGAGAACTTCAGGTTGTGCGTCGGCAGATAGCCGTTGCGGTCGACCGCGGCACAGAACACCACCTTCGGTGACAGCTGCAGCATCCGCTCCTGCACGTCGGGCAGCAGCCGGTCGGTCAGCGACAGGAACCGCGTCATGTACTGCTGCGGGTTCGTGCCGGCCATCGGCGCGTACTGCTCGTCGAAGAGGTCCTCGACGGAGATCGCACCGGTGCGCACGGCATCCTCGAACAGCTCGGAGATCTCCTGTGCGGCGGCGGTCACGGCGTTGATGAACGGTGTGTCGTCGGTCTCGAAGCCGCTGTCGGCGGTGAGCTCGACCAGCGACTCCGACACGCCCAGGAAGCTCAGCGTGGTCTGACGCGCAGCGCCGAGATCGCGCGCCATCTCCGTCATCTCCGACGCCATCGCGCGCATCGCGGTGGCGACCTCCGCGCAGGACGCCTGGTTCTCCCGGGCCGCCGACGCGATCGCCCCGACACTCTGCTCGGTCTGCGTCAGGGCGCGCTGGAACGGGCTCTCGTTGCCCTGCTCGTCCTCGTGGATCTCCTGGTTGAGCTCGCCCACCCGCTTGTCGAGCTGGCCGACCGTGCCCATGATCTGCTTGGACGACTCCTCGACCTTCGCAGCCAGGTCGCGCACCGCATCGGCCACGACCGAGAAGCCCTTGCCGGCCTCGCCGGCGCGCTTGGCCTCGACCGAGGCATTGAAGGCGACGAGCCGGGTCTGCAGCGCGATCTGCGTGATCTCGTTGGCCGCGGCCGCGACCTGCCGCAGGGTCGCCATCACGCCGGCCACGCCCTCCCCCACCTTCGCCACCGCCTCGCGCGCCTCGGCCACGTGCGCCCGGCTGGCGTCGGTGGCGCGCGTGATCTCGAGGTTGGCGCCGACCACGCCGTCGATGCGCCCGGCGAGCCCGACGATCGACTCCGAACGTTGGGCACTGTCGCCCGCCAGGTCTTCGATCAGTCCGTTGAGCTCGGCCGCATGCTTGCCCAGTCCGGACGCCTGGCGGGTGAGGTCGTTCATCGTCGAGGCCGAGATCGACGGACGCGCTTCGTCCGCACGCGTGCCGCTCTCGCCGGACCGGATCTTCCTTCGGAATGCCATCAGCATCGTTTCGACTCCGTGTTCAATGCATGTCGGGGGGTGCGCACGTCGTCCGACGGCTCAGCCCCAGCCGCGCAGCTTGGTGCGCAGGCGCGCCACGGCCTGGCTGTGCAACTGGGAGACGCGCGACTCGGTCACCCCGAGCACGGCGCCGATCTCCTTCAGGTTCATGTCCTGCTCGTAGTACATGCCCATCACCAGCTTCTCGCGCTCGGGCAGATCCTCGATCGCCGCGATCAGCGCTTCGCGGAAGCGGTCGTCGCGCAGCATCATGCCGGGGTCGTTCTCCTCGGGCAGCTGGTGCCGTTCGAGAAAGCCCTCCTCCGAGTCGTCGTTGCCGAGCTCGTCGAGGTAGATCAGCTGCGCGCCGCGCGCGTCGCCGAGCATCTGGTGGTACGACGTCACCGGCATGCCGAGCTCGGCCGCCACCTCGTTCTCGGACGGGGCACGGTGCAGCTTCTGCTCGAGCTTGTGGATCGCACGCTCGATCGTGCGCTGGTTGCGGCGCACCGATCGCGGCAGCCAGTCGGCCTCGCGCAGTTCGTCGAGCATCGCACCGCGGATGCGCTGCATCGCGAACGTCTCGAACTGCGCGCCCTGGTCGGCCTGGTAGCGCGTGAGCGCGTCGATCAGACCGATCATCCCGGCCTGGACGAGATCGTCCATCTCGACGTTGGCGGGCAGCTTCGCGATCATCTGCGCCGCCACCCTGCGCACCATCGGGCCGTACTGGTCGATCGCCGCCTGCCGATCCAGCGTTCCTCGTGCGGTATACATCGTCAGTGCCTGTTCTCAGTGGATCGTCGGGCCGGCGCGGTCGAACGCCGGCAAGTGCCATTCGCGTGCCGCGCTGGCGATGCGCTCGAACGAGCGCGCGGCGCGCCCGCCGGCGGCAACGGTGAACCCCTCGGTGCGCGTTCGGCCCCCCGCCGCCCCCGCTTCGTCCGGCAGCACGAGGCCGCCGTACTCGACGCAGGCGCTCAGGTACCGGTGGGCGACGCTCGCCAGCCGACGGTGGCGCGACGCGGCCGCGATCGGCGAGTCGGCGCGGTCGAACACGACCCGGAAGCGCGACAGACCGTGGCCTGTCACCAGGGCCTTCAGCCGGGCGTACACCGTCGTCAGGTCCTCGTCCTCCGGGCCGCACACCAGCGTCGTCTCTGCGTCGGCGCGGCCGAGCAGCGGTCCCAGCGTGGCGCCGTCGGCGTGCACCAGCGCCACCTCGAATCCTCGCCCCAGCGCGGCCAGCGCGCTGAAGACGGCATCGGCGGCCGCCGGGTCGGCCCCCAGCATCGGCAGCCCGTGCGCGGCCGGCAGCACGCTGAACCCCTGCGGACAGTCGAGGACGACACGCTCGACCCGAAGATCCGCCGTCAGCAGATCCGCCAGGTCCAGCGTCGCGCGCAGGCCAAGCAGGCCCGCGACGCCATCGCGCCGGCCGTCGACCACGATCGTCTGCAGGCCCATGCGCGCGAGCGCGGCGGCCAGGTTGGTCACGAATCGCGTCGCGCCCGCGTCGTCGCGTTCGCTGACCACGGGCAGCACCCGCAGCGCGCGCCGCGAGAACAGCCTGCGCAGGCCCGAGGCCTGGTCGAGGCCGCCGTCAAGCATGCGCACCCCCGAGGCCCGCAGCCGCGCCGCGGCGCGCGTCGGGCTGGAACACCAGCGCGAGTTCGCGCTCCTCGATGTCGAAGGTCGGCGCGGAACGGGCTGCGAACGCCGCGGCGACGAGCCCGGCGGGATCGGGCGCGATCCAGTCCTCGGGCACGCGCTGGCCGTTGGCCACGCCCACCAGCTTCAGCCGATGCCGGATCACGCAGTCGAGCGCACCGCCGAGCTTGACCGCCTCGTCGATCTTGGACAGCACGACGCCGGCCGCCTGGCCCGCGCGATAGGCGCCCACCACCTCGTCGATCGTCTCGGCCTGCGACGCGGCGTTCAGCACGACCAGCTTGCGCACCACCGACGACGACAGCGAGGCGAGCAGCTCGTCGACGCGCTCGTCGCGCTGCGCCACGCCCGCCGTGTCGATCAGCACGAGCTTCTTGTTCATGTACAGATGGAGGAAGTCGGCCAGCGTGGCCGCATCGTGCGCGACGTGCACGGGGACGCCCAGCATGCGCCCGTAGCTGCGCAGCTGGTCCTGACCGCCGATCCGGTACGCGTCGACCGTGACCAGTCCGACCGACTGGCTGCCGTGCTTCAGCGCGAAGCGCGCCGCGATCTTGGCCGTGCTGGTCGTCTTGCCCACACCGGTGGGGCCCACCAGCGCGAAGATTCCGCCCTTGTCGAGCAGGTCGTTGCCGGGGTCGCAGGGCAGGTTGTGCGCCAGCGCACGGGTCATGAAGCTCGACGCCTGATCCTCGGCGCAATCCGCCGGCACGCGCGACACGATCAGGCGGGCCAGCCCGGGGGAGAAGCCTGCGCTCATCATCCGACGCAGCAGCGTGCTCTGCACCGGGCTGCGGCGCACGCCGTCGAACCACGCCATCGCGTTGAGCTGCTCGGCGATGAAGCTGCGCATCTCGCGCAGCTCGGAGAGCACCTCGGTCTGGGGCGCCACGG
>ENA-UPTA01000857-UPTA01000857.1-activated-sludge-metagenome-genome-assembly--contig:-NODE-857-length-35160-cov-5.402792_pt1 | contig 35160 bp, 34 predicted proteins | sample MGYA00238184_ERZ773361 | MGnify/ENA primary metagenome ERZ773361 (study PRJEB29100, sample SAMN05720205) | activated sludge metagenome | isolation source: anaerobic digester from wastewater... | reverse complement strand
CCGCTATACACTCTTTCCCTACACGACGCTCTTCCGATCTATGCGATTGAAGCCCAGAAAATGAAAAATGAGTGGGGCTCCCAAATCCGCAGTTACGTGCTGGATGACCGTTGGGTGAAAGACTTGCGGACAGGTTACAAAGTGACCAATCCCGACAATGTGCTGGATGGTGATTTGAACGGATTTTTTAAGGCATACTTACTGCATAAAGACGGACAATAACCCTAAAAATTATATCATGAGTCAGGAACGCATCGAACAGGAGGACTACTATCTGGACGAAATCGGCCGCATGGTCTTCACCGAACAGTATCATCTGAAGCGCGGCTATTGCTGCAAGAACGGTTGTAAACACTGTCCGTGGAAAGACCATCCGTGTCCTCCATTGAAAAATGATAGTAAGAAACCGGATTAGCGATTGCGTGGTGGTCGGCTGCCGCCACTTTTAGGACCGGAAAATTTGCGTTTGCTGCCACCTCGGCCAAATGGTTTTTTGTTTTTTTGCTGACTTTTCTCCTGTGATACGGATACTATAATCTCACGGCCATAATGTTCAGTGCCGTTCAGTGCCTCTATGGCTATCATGGCTTCTTCTTCATTGGGCATTACCACAAAGGCAAAGCCTTTATTTTGTCTGGTAATATTATCTATGATGATGGTGGCAGACGTTACGGTGCCGAACGGGCTGAAGAGTTCCGTGAGGTGTTTTTCTTTCCATTTAAAGGGGATGCTGCCCACATAGATATCCATATCAGAATTTTGGACAAAGCTACGCAAAAAAGGACACATGCCGAAACAATAAAAAAGGCCGACTTGATGTCGGCCTTTTCATATTCAAAATCGGGATATTAGAATCCTTTTTTTGCTACTCCGTCAGCAATTGCCTGCAATGCTTTGGCTTCGCCTAAAATAGCTGCCATTTTATTGCCTTTGCCGTCATTGCCGGTAGCCATGTATCCGCCTTTTGCAGTTTTGGTTACTACCGCATCGTGCATAGGTACATTTTTCTCTTTAGTCTTAAGACAATATGCCTTGATCATTTTAGATGTGTCCATTGTTCTGTATTTTTAGTAAATAATTAATGGTCAAAATTAATAAAGTATCTGATATTCGTACACTTTGTTTAGCTATTGTGGACATTTTTCCTGAAAATAGTTAACAATTTGTAAATCTTGCAATTTGCTGATTATTAATCATTTACCGTTAAATCGGATTATTCGGCCAAAATATTGTTCATAATTTTTGTCTGATGACGGATAGATTCCTGGTGAATAGCCTCCATCATATCTTTCACAAAATCTTCAGTCAGCTCTTTTTTAGCCGCCTTTTTAATTCTGTCCTGAATGATTTCATCCCAGCGGTTGGTCTGCAAAATGGTGATGCCATTGTCGCGCTTGAACTCACCGATTTTTCTGGCAATGTCCATTCGCTCGCTCATAATTTCCAGCATGTAGTTGTCAATTCTGTCTATCTGAGCGCGCAGTGCTTCCAGTTTGTTTTCCGCGTAGTTGTCGAGATGGCTCTGACGAACGATGAGCGATGAAATGATTTCACCCAGTCTTTCAGGCGTCACCTGCTGAGCGGCATCACTCCACGCATTGTCCGGATCGCGGTGCGATTCAATCATCAAACCGTCAAAATCGAGGTCGAGTGCTTTCTGGCTGACAGATGGAATCAATTCACGGGAGCCGCAGATGTGGGATGGATCCACAATAATCGGCATTTGCGGATATAAGCGACGCATTTCTACCGGCAATTCCCACATAGGTTTGTTGCGGTATTTGGATTTCTCGTAAGAAGAAAAACCACGGTGGATGGCACCCAAGCGTGTAATACCCACGGCATTCAATCGCTCCATACTACCCAACCACAGCTGTAAATCCGGGTTGATAGGATTTTTCACCAATACCGGAATATCCACGCCGCGCAACGCGTCCGCTACTTCCTGAACGGAAAACGGATTCACGGTAGTGCGTGCACCAATCCACAGGATGTCTACACCTGCTTCCAGTGCTTCCTGCACATGCTGTCCGGTAGCCACTTCGACGGTGGTTGGCTTGCCAATCATTTTTCCGGCATTCACCAACCATGATAAACCTTCTTTGCCAATCCCTTCAAACATGCCGGGACGCGTTCTTGGTTTCCAGATACCGGCACGCAATACATCAATTCCTTTATCAGCCAGACGTTGTGCAGTTTCTGTCATTTGTTCTTCCGTTTCGCAGGAACACGGGCCGGAAATGATTACCGGTCTTTTGAAGTCGAAGCCCCAGTCTTTCAGAGGCACAATGTTTAAGTTGCTCATATTGTTGCTTATTAAATTTCCGATTGAATGAATGAAAATACAGTTTCTGAGATTGGTGTTATAGTTACTTTTGGTTAATAAATCGTTTAGTTTTATTGGAGAATCTTCCTGATTTCATTGGCATCCGCCATAAATTGGCGCAGTTCTTCCGTCTTATTCTTGTTAATCAGGTTGCGAAAATGATACATTTTCTCGATGTAGGTATCCATCACTTCCAGCAAATACTGTTTGTTCTGATGGAAAATCGGCGCCCACATATCCGGAGAACTTTTGGCAAGCCGAACAGTACTCTCAAAACCACCACCGGCCATTTCCAGTATCGCCTCTTCGTCTTTTTCCTTTTCCAACACGGTGGCTGCCAGCACAAATGAACTGATATGCGAAATGTGGGAAATATACGCGGCATGCATGTCGTGCTGATGAGCATCCATGTATTTGAGGCGCATGCCGAGCGTGTGATACATTCTTTCCACCAGTTCCACAGCGTTGCTGTCGCTGTTTTCCTTGTCGCAGATGATACACACTTTGTTGCGGAATAATCCGTCGATTGCGGCGGCAGGACCTGAATTTTCCGTACCGGCCATCGGGTGCGATGCTACATACTGCCGACGGTTCGGATGGTCTTTGATGGCGTCTATGATGGCGCCTTTCGTTGAACCCATGTCTGTTACCACCTGATGTGGCGATATCCTGTCAAGAATAAATAATAATTCATCTATCAGGATATTCACCGGCACGGTGAGAATAATTAAATCTGCTTCTGTAATGGCGTCTTCTTTGCTGACAATGCGATCTACTAAACCGAGTTCCAAAGCCAGTGCGCAGTTTTTTGCACTGCGGCCAACACCGGTGATATCGGTGCAGAAACCGGCGCTGCGCAAATCTTTTGCTGCCGAGCCTCCGATTAAACCTATTCCTATGATGGCGACTTTCATTTTTAGTTGTTTTGTGCAAATAATTGTTGGATGCGCTCTAATGCAGCAGCCAGATCTTTCTCCGGACTGCACAGGGAAATGCGGATGTAGCGGGCACCTTTGCTGCCGAAGATAAAGCCCGGTGTGATGAAAACATCCGCTTCCATCAATACCTTTTCCGTCAGTGCTTCCACATCGGCATAGCTGTCCGGAATCTTTGCCCAGATAAACATGCCCACCTGATCCGTGCTGTATGTGCAGCCCAATGCGTCCATGATGGCGTAAGCATAGCTTCTGCGTTGTTCGTAGACCTTGTTTCTTTCCGCATGCCATTCATCACTGTTGTGCAGCGCGGCTACGGCCGCTTCCTGTACGGGCAGGTACATTCCGCTGTCAACATTTGATTTTACTTTCAAAATCGTATCAATATACGCTTTAGCACCGGCGATGAGACCGACACGCGCGCCGGCCATGTTGTGCGACTTGCTCAACGAGTTTAATTCCAGGCAAACGTCCATGGCGCCGGGTGTCTGCAAAATGGAGACGGGCTTGCCCTGATTCAGAATCAGGCTGTACGGATTGTCATTTACAATCAGAATTTTAAATTCACGGGCTACCTCTATCAGGGTTTCAAAAATCGCTTGATTTCCGGATGCCCCTGTCGGCATATTCGGATAGTTAATCCAAATAATCTTGGCGGCACGCAGCGTGTCTTCAGAAATATTAGTAAAGTCAGGTGCCCAATTGTTGGTTTCGTCCAGATCGTAATACACCGGCACTGCTCCTGCCAGGTAAGTAGCGGATGTGTATGTCGGATAACCCGGATTCGGTACCAGCACGATGTCGCCCGGATTCAGGAAGGCATTGCTGATATGAGAAATTCCTTCTTTGGAACCGAGTAAAGGCAAGATTTCCGTGTCCGGCTGCAGGATAACCTCATAGGTATGCTGATACCATTCGCTCATCGCCTGACGCAGCGCGGGAATGCCGATATAGCTTTGGTAGCCGTGGTGATTAGGCTGTTCTGCGGATTTTTTAAGTGCGTCAATGGTTGCCGGAGAAGGCGGTAAATCCGGATTCCCGATACCCAAATTGATAATGGGCTTTCCGGCAGCCTTAAGCTGTGCAATCTGCTTCAGCTTTCGGCTGAAGTAGTATTCATTGATGTGTTCAAGTTTATGGGCGGGTTCGATAATCATATTCAATAGGTGTATTTAAGATAATTTGGGGGCTTGTTGGTATTCTCCGAGTATTTTCAATTCTGTGGTGAGCGGTGCAATTTCTTCCAGCATTTTGCGGTAGTTGTCTGCCTGTTCAAATTCCACATCAACATACATATAATATCTCCACTCTTCTCCTACCACCGGCAATGATTGTATTTTGGTGAGGTTCAGTTGATAGTTTCCCATAATGGTGAGCACTTTCGCCAGACTGCCCGGTGAGTGGTGCGCGCGGAAGGAAAGCGATGCCTTGTTGATGGAATTATTTTCCGGCGCATTTTTACTCAGCACGAGAAAACGGGTGAAATTGCGTTTATTGTCGTGGATGTCCGCCGCCAGAATCTCCAGTTCAAAGAGTTCTGCTGCGCGTTTGCTGGCGATGGCACCTCTCCTTTTGATATGGTGTTCTTTGATTTCCTTTGCGCTGAGTGCCGTATCATCGGATTCCACGAGCTGTATGTCAGGATATTGGTCGAAGAAGCCCCGACATTGCAGAATGGCCATCGGATGAGAATGTACTTCATCAATCTGGTCGATGGTTTGTCCGGGCAACGCCATCAGGTTCATTTCTATCCTCAGATAAATTTCTCCGATGACTTTCAGATCGGAATTTCTGAGATAAGCATAATTCGGAAGGATGGCTCCTGCCAGCGCGTTTTCTATGGCGCAGAGTGCATAGTCCGCTTCTCCTTTTTTCATTACCTCAAACAGTTTTGGAAAGGTCGCACACTCCACCGTGGTGATGTCATTTCCAAAATACTGTATGGCCGCTATTTCGTGGAAAGAGGCTTCAAATCCTTGTATGGCTACTTTTTTACTCATAGATATTCAATAAAAAAGTCCCGACATTACTCGGGACTTGTTATACTTTACATTTAGATACAGCATTATACGTCCCGCTTATGCGTGAAAGTAATAATAGAAGTAAAAAAATGATTGGTTCATACTTACAAAGTAAAATAGTTTTAAGCATAAATCCAATATAGTCTGTGTTAAGTCAAAGTTAAACTGTAAAGTTTGTTGAAAATCATTTTTTTTTTGACAGACATATCCTATACTTGCAATCCATTATCTACGCAACCCCAACCAAGGTATGATACCTGACAAGAAACTATCTCATTGCGATACTAAATATCCTGTTATTCTGGTAAGTGGCTTAGGATTTCATGATCAGAACAGAATCCTGCATTACTGGGGCAATATCCCTGATCATCTTAAGCAGCATGGCTGCGATATTTATACAGCGCATCAGGAAGCCTTTATTTCCATTCCTGATAATGCGGTGAAACTCAAATACCGTATTCTGGATATTCTGGAAAAGAGTAAGAAAAATAAGATTAATATCATCGGTCATTCCAAGGGTGGACTGGAAGCTAGATACCTCGTGAGTAAACTGGGCATGGCCGATCATGTGGCGAGTGTTACCACGTTGGGAACGCCGCATCAGGGTACTTATCTGGCGGATATAATTTTGGGAAAACTGCCCATTCCGAAGTTTGCGACTGCCCGACTGGTTAATCTCTATGCCACGCTCATGGGCGACAGACGCCCCGATAGTCTGCGTGCCGTAGTGCAGGTAACCACCGACAGTATGAAGCGTTTCAATGATGAAGTGCCGGATGCTTCCAAGGTATATTATCAAAGCTATGCCAGTCATGTTAATAAGGAATACCCGAATATGCTCTGGAAAACCATGGCCTATATTATCCGTGAATATGAAGGAAAAAACGACGGCATGGTGGGTGTGGAATCAGCTAAGTGGGGCGACTATAAAGGTCTGATATATTCGCCGGATGCCAGTTCGGTGAGCCATGCCGACATGGTGGGACTCACGCAGTTTTTTGGCAATGCTAAATTTGACGCGAAGGAATTTCTCGCAGATGTGATACATGATTTAAAACTCAGAAAATGCTGAGGCTTTGGCATTTAAATTGATATCTTTATGAAAACTCCCGATATGAAATGGATACATACATTGGTCTTCGTACTGTTTGCATCTGTAATGACACAGGCGCAAAGTAATTATTTTGCCGCATACTCTCATTATCAGGTTATCAAAAATGAACGTGAGAAAATAGGAAAAGAAGTGTATGAATTCAGAAGCAATGTCACCGAGATGAATTTGAAAATATTGCAGTTTCAAATTAAAAAAAGCATTGCCGTTCTCGAAAAAGAACCCAATTTCAACAACGACTCCACCTTCAAAAAGGCAGCCCTTAATCTGTTTGGTTATTACCTCAAGGTGAGCACCGACCAATATGCGCGTATTCTGAAACTGGTGGAAGATCCGGAGCTGGACAATGACGAATATCGCAAACAACTGGATGCTATTTACAAAGAGCTCTCTGAACTTGGCAAACCTTTCGATCAGGCCTTTTTCAAAGAAGAGGAAATCTTCACCCAGAAATATGGTATCAAAATAGAATAGCTGAATATCGTTTTTACAACATTCTGTAATGGTATTTCTGCCATCTTTTTTCTTTTGAAAAATAGGTAAAAAGTCAAAGAAAATAGCCGCATTATTTTCTATATTTGTTCTAAACAGCCAGAAAATATGCAGACAACTATTATTCGCAACGGATTATACTTTGACGGAACAGGTGCTCCCGGGCAAAAGAAAGATGTAATTATTAAAAACAATCTTATTGACGCCGTTGTCGATAAGGCACCGACCATGGAAGGTGCCCGTGAAATAGACGCCACGGGACAGTGGGTGATGCCGGGATTGCTCGACATACACGCCCATTACGACGCAGAAATAGAAGTATTGCCGGCATTGGAGGAATCTGTACGACACGGCGTTACTACCGTTATTATCGGCAACTGTTCCCTATCTGCAGCCGTTGGCCGCGACAAAGATATCGTAGATTTATTTGCCCGCGTGGAGAATATTCCTGCCAAAGTGCTCAGCCATTGGATTCTGGGCAATATCAAATGGAAAAGCGTAAAAGAATATTACGATCATCTCGATAGTCTGCCCATCGGACCGAATGTAGCTTCTTTCCTCGGCCACTCCAATGTTCGTATGGAAGTAATGGGGCTCGACCGCAGTTTCATGGAAGCCAAAGCCACAGAAGAAGAATTGCAGAAAATGGAAAAAATTGTGGATGAAGCACTGGATGCGGGCTTTCTGGGTTTATCCATAGATATGCTGCCATTCCATCGTTGGGCGGGTGTTTACAGTGAAAAATATCTCGGTTTTTCCGTGCCTTCGCAGCGTGCCGCTAAATCAGAATATTACCGACTCGCTGATGTTCTGCGCAGACGTAATCGCGTATTGCAGATTACACCGAATGCCATCGAAAAAACATCGTTCGCACATATCCTCCGACTGAGTCAGGGTGGCTTCTTCAAAAAGAGCCTGAAAACGACTATCGTGGCGGCGCTGGATTTAAAATCCAATGAACGCATTTATCACTTGCTGACCTTGCTGGGTTTTTTAGGCAATAAAGTATTGCGTGCAAAAATGAAATTCCAGACTTTATCGGTGCCTTTCCTCAACTTCGGAGATGGTCCGGTAACACCGCTGTTTGAAGAATTCCCATCCATGATCAAAGCCATCAGCGCATCGGAAGAAGACAGAAAGAAACTGTTCCGCGATGACGCTTTCCGCAAACAATTCCTCAAAGAATGGAATCACAAGGCTGCTTCTGTATTCCCTCGTGCTTTGGAAGAAATGTGGGTAGTAGCTTCGCCGGATGCATCACATGTCGGCAAAAACTTCGCGCAGATTGCACAGGAAGCCGGCAGAGATCCGGAAACTCACTATATGGATTTACTCGCAGAGTACGACACACATATCCGCTGGAAATGTGAGACTTCCAACCACAGAGATGAGGTGCGCATGGGCTTGCTGGCGAATGAACACTGCATTCCGGGCTTTAACGATTCCGGCGCACACAACCTGAATATGGCATTCCACGATGGTGGCTTGCACCTGCTCAAACAATCCCTGAAATATCCGGAAATATTGCCTGTCGAAAGGGCTATACACCGTTTAACGAAAGAAGCTGCGGATTTCCTGGGTATTGATGCAGGAGATATTTCTGTCGGAAAACGGGCTGATGTGATTGTGGTCGATCCGTCCAGATTGAATACTGATTTGAATACCGATCCTATTGAGGATTATCATCCACAGTTTGAAGGTTCTTATCGTCTGATAAAACGCAGTGGTAAAGTGGTACAGCATGTGTTTATCAATGGCAATGAAGCATATACCAACAATGGCACGGTGGCATTCCACGAAGATTTGGGCAAGAAGAAGATATTCGGACAATTGCTGCGCTCCAATTGGAATTAACCAAAGCAAATACACTTTATTCTCAGCAAAAAATTAACGGCAGGTTACTTGCATAACCTGCCGTTGAACATAGAAACATAAAAACCCCACTATTTAAAAACCCCACTAACGATGAATGCGGATAAAATTAGCATCTTGCAATTTCTCTTCAAACACCGACAGCGTTTTGGAAGCAATGATGCGTTTATTATTTTCCAGATATAATATAGTGTAGTTGCTCTCCGATTCCAGTTTGAGTATATCGTTTAGTTGTACAAAAGTAGCACCTTCGCTGGTGGCAATCATAATTTTGTTATCGGTAGCCTGATTCTTAATTCTGTTGATATTCGATTTCAATTCATCCGCTACCAGCAGCTTTTCATAAACATCCAACCGACTGCGAACTTTCTGTAGCGCACTTTCCAGTTCTTTTTGCTGCACCGGTTTCAGGATATAATCTGCCGCGTTCTTCTTGATGGCATCAATCGCATATTTATCGTGCGAAGTAATAAAAATGGTTTCGAAATGAACCGTGTCATCCAGCTCATTCAGAAAGTCGACACTCTTGCCATCCGGCAATTCCACATCCAACAGCAACAATTGCGGCTGATGTGTCAGTATAGCTTCGCGAGCCTCGCGGATAGAAGCACAAACAGCCTTCAGTTGCACGGAAATGCCACATTTTGGGAGCATATCCAGCAACATATCCCTGAAAATCGGATCGTCTTCAATAATTATGGTCTCCATGCTCTTTTTATTGTGTTAAAAATAACATATTTTTGATAGAAATGGAGCAGGAAAGATTAAATAATATTGAAACCATCAAAGACGCGCAGGATTATATCAACGCATATAACCTGTATAATGCCCGCGCGGAAGACCAGGAATTGATTTTCAAAAGGCTGAAAAAGTGTGAGCAACTGGCGACGGAACATAAAGATATCAGCCTGATAATTAAAACCAGAAACTATCTGGTAAACTATTACATACATCAGAATGAGCTTGAAATGGCCTTGTCGCTATCGCTGCAGAACAAACAGATGGCGGAGAAGGAGAATAAAATTGATGAATTGATTGCCATGTATCCCGGACTCATTGAATTATATAATAATCTGGGCGATTACGTGGGAACATTGAATATCATAAATGAGTATGAAGCAAAGATACAAGGAACGGATAATTATCTCCAATTGAGTGTCATAAATACTTATAAGGCTGGTCTGGCAGGATTACTGAAAGAATTCGAAAAATGCCATGAGCATTATCTAAAGTCACTGGAATATGCATTTTTAGTACCGGAGAAAATAAATCTGCCTATTTACATATACAATAATATCGGTTACCAACTACTGGAATATGATAAGCAGATTGCACGGGATGCCCTGGAAAATGGTTATCAACTGATGCAGAAGAATATTGATCAGATTCCGGAGTATACGAAAGCAGGACTGGAGTGTAACCTTGCCCGTACGTATCTGAAGTTCAACCTGCCGGAAGAAAGTTTCATGCATATTACCAATGCTATCAGTCGCTATGAGAAGATGAAAAATCATTACGAAATTCATTTGGCTAAAATTATTCTCTGCGAAGTTTATCTGGAGAAAAAACAATATGAGCAGGCATTGGAATTATTAATGCAGGTGGAACAGGAAAAGGCGGTGGGCATCAATAAAATCATCCTCAAATCTTGTTATGAAAATATGGTTCGTGTTTATGAATGCATGCATAACTATGAGGCGGCACTCGCCTATCATAAAAAATTACACCAACTCACGGAAAGCATATTCAATGAAGATTCAAATACAAAAATCCGCAACCTGCAAATTGTACATGAAGTGAACATGATAAAAAATGAGCGTGACCGCGCTGCCGCCATGGCGAATCTGAAACACGATTTCCTGGCCAATATGAGTCATGAGATACGCACTCCTATCAACAGTGTACTCGGCATTTCTTATCTGTTGCAACAGGATATGCTGACAGACAAACAACGCGACTATGTGGATCGTTTGCAGCGCAGCGGACAAAACTTATTGGGCCTCATCAATGACATTCTGGATATTTCCAAGATTGAAGCCGGTAAGATGGAACTCGTTCCTGTCTTGTTTAACCTGAAGCAATGGATGCAGGATATTTATCAGCAACTGAATTACAAGGCGGAGGAAAAAGGCATTTCCTTCATTCTGATGATAGATCCAAAAGCTGATACCAGTTTGTCGGGAGACATGAACAGGCTTACGCAGGTATTCATCAACTTACTGGGCAATGCCTTGAAATTTACGCAGGAAGGACATGTTACGTTTGGTGTTCAGGTAGTTCATCAAACCCAGCAATACACGGACGTTACATTTACCGTTTCCGACAGCGGTATCGGTATGAATCAGGATCAGCTGGATACCATATTTGAACGCTACGTGCAGGCATCGGCTGCCATTCAGCATAAATTTGGAGGCACCGGACTCGGATTGTCTATTTCCAGAAAAATCATTGACCTGATGGGCGGTCATATTGAAGTCAACAGCTCGCCGGGTAGCGGAACGACATTCAGTATCCAACTGAAACTCCGCACAGGTGCAGAAGCAGCCAGTTCCGAAGATAGTATCATCGATACAGCTTTCCTGAAAAACAAAAAAATACTGGTGGCCGACGATTCCGAAGAAAACAGATCGGTCATGATAGATATTCTGCATACTTTCCATCCGGAAATTATTACCGATGAAGCAGAAAATGGCATTGAAGTACTTGAAAAAGCAAAGCACACCATCTATGATTATATTCTGATGGATTTGGATATGCCCGGGAAAAATGGACTGGAAACCTTGCCGGAACTGAAACAATTAACGACTACAACAAACACAAAAGTTATCGCACACACCGCCAGCCTGCTGATGTTGTCGGCAGATGAGTTTATAGAAATTGGCTTTGATGATTTATTGCAAAAACCATTCCCACCACGCGAGTTGTTATTTAAGTTATATCAACTCAGATGATGATATCACGTGTTTGGAGGAATCATAAACACCGTAGAACGGAAATAATCAGGATTGGAGGCATCTTCTTCCACGGTGATGTCCACCTTCCTGAAAAAGTTATTGCCCATTGGCAGCACATTTCCTGAATTGGCGTTCTCTGTAAATGTCACGGTTTCAATAACGCCGGTCGCAATCGTTTTGGTTTTAACCGTAATTGTATTGGAACACGGCAATGTTTTTCCCGTGTTGATAGTCGTAATACCGTTGGCTGAAATGTCAATATCCGCGCCACCGTTCAGGCTGAAATATACACGCACACGCGTCAGCGGATACTGATTGGGATTTGTGATTTTTACAGTGTAGTACAAGTTGTTGGGCATTGTCTTAGGTTTATATCCTTAAATTAATAAACGAAAGTAACAATTGCTATTACTGTATAAAAATAAATCGGCCATCCAATGATTGAACGGCCGATTGTATTTATTAAATGGTAGAAAAGCCTACAATTTGTAATCCTGCACAACCTCAATGAAGTACTTGGCGTGTTCAAAATTCACATCCGGATATACGCCGTGTCCCAGATTGCAGATATACTGTTGCCCGCCAAATGATTGCAGCATCTTTTCCGTTTCTTTTTTTATCGTTGCTTTATCGGCATACAATACACACGGATCGAGATTACCCTGCAAGGTTTTCCCTTTTGTCTGCGCGCGCGCAGCGGCAGGCTCTATTGTCCAGTCGAGGCCGATGACACTGGCATTGGTTTGTGCAAATTCCGTTAGGATATAATGCGCGTCTTTGGCAAATAAAATCACCGGCACTACTGTAATGGCCGCTGCAATTCTGTTCATATATGGCAAGGCAAATTCCACATATTGCGCCTTGCTCAATACACCGGCCCAGCTGTCAAACACCTGCACGATATCCGCGCCATTTTTAATTTGTTCTTGCAGATAAGCAATTGTCGCCGTTGTAATCTTATCGAGCAATTGATGCGCCAATACAGGGTTGGTGTACAGCATTTTCTTGGCCTGAGAGAATGTTTTGCTACCCTTCCCTTCTATCATATAAGAGAAAATCGTCCACGGCGCACCTGCAAATCCAATCAAAGGTACACGACCGTTGAGTGCCGATTTCGTGAGTCTGATAGATGCAAAAACGTATTCCAGATTCGGAATAACATCGGTGGTCAGTTCGGCTACATCCTGTTCGCTGGTAATTGTTTTCGGAAAATTCGGTCCTTTGCTTTCTATCATTTCGTAGTTGAGTCCCATCGCCTCCGGAATCACCAGAATATCCGAAAAGATGATAGCCGCGTCCACGCCCAGAATATCCACCGGCTGCAGGGTAACTTCACAAATCAGTTCCGGATTTTTCACCAGTTCCTTAAAGCCGTTGACACTGCTGCGTACCGCACGGTATTCGGGCAATATTCTGCCAGCTTGTCGCATCATCCATACCGGAATTCTTTCCACCTGCTCGCCTTTCGCGGCTCTGATCAGTAAGTCGTTTTTCATTTCTTTGATGTCTACATTTAAAAAGTCAGAGAATACAGGTGTTTTAAGCCCACATTTCAACATTTTGGGCAAAAATACAGAATAATACGTTTTTATTTTTGACTAATTTTGTAGTATCCTTCATTCTACAACTGCAAAAATCATGGGCGAAGCCACAGAAATAAATAATCCGGGTGTTTTTAAGATTATGCCACGTGTCGTGGATATTAAAAACGCTACTATTATGCACCACGACCATGTGGTGCTGGAAAATGTGAATTTTGAAGTGCGCAAAGGCGATTTTGTGTACCTTATCGGTCGCACGGGCAGCGGTAAAAGCAGTCTGCTGAAGACCTTATACGGCGACTTGCCATTCAAATCAGGTACGGCGGATGTTTGCGGCTACAACTTGTCTGCGCTGAAACGCAGCGATGTGCCGAACCTGCGCAGAAGATTGGGGATTGTATTTCAGGACTTCCAGTTGCTGACCGACCGCAGCATATTCGACAATCTCGAGTTTGTGCTGAAAGCAATTGGTTGGGAAGACAAAAACAAAATTAAAAACACCATTGAAGAATCACTGGCCATGGTGAAATTGCAGGACAAAATCCGCAAGTTTCCAAACCAGCTGTCGGGCGGAGAACAGCAGCGAGTGGCTATTGCACGGGCTTTGCTGAATCATCCGGAACTGATTCTGGCCGATGAGCCGACCGGCAATCTCGATCCGGAAACTACCGACGAAATTATGGATTTATTTTATTCCATTTTTAAAGAAACACAAACGCCGATGGTTTTTGCTACACACAACTATCAGTTGATAGAAAAATATCCGGGCATCATCTACATGTGCGGCTACAACTGCATCAGCCGGGATGATTCCCATTTCAAGCCTATGTATCAGTAAGGTGGTGTGATTAAAATTACCCGTTGCCCAATGCCTTCGCGAGGTCATTCAGCTGGCTTTTCCATAATTCTTTGGAACTGTCGAGGTCTTCCTTATAAGCGAAATCGGTAACCGTCAGAATGGTTTCCTTAGTGATATCCGTTACACGAATTTTGTATTCAAAATAAGCTTTGTCATCTTCCTCATCGTCCCAGCGCAGTTTGATGAATTCATCTTCCTCGTAAGCCAGTACTTCCGCAACCTGCTCCTCTCCGTTCCATTCAAAAGTAAAAATCTCTCCGTTCGGATCGAGATCGACATAATCTGCAAACCATTGTACCAGTCCGGATGGAGTGGTCAGGAAGTTATACAAAATCGTCGGAGAAGATTTAAAGGTTCTTTCTACTGTAAATGGAATTTTCTTAGCCATAATGGTTGTTATCGGGGCACAATTTAAATAAAAAATCGTTTGCACCAAATTTTGACCGATTTTTTTTTAGCACAGAAGCTATTCCTTTGACTTTCAACAATTATTTATGGATTAGGCTTGCGGTAACACCTCGCTTACCACAAAGAAACTACCCATCACGAGAATGAGGTCATCTGCCTTTGCCCGGGAAATAGCAATCCCCAGCGCATCTTTCGGGTGTGGTATTGTTTCGCCTTGCAATCCGAAGGCTGCCGCTGCCTGTTGCAGCACCTCCGCTTCGAGTTTGCGCGGCAACTGTGGTTCCGTAAAATAATACACCGCATCTTTGGGTAAAAGGGCTAGAACGGCCTTCACATCCTTGTCTTTCACCACGCCAATGACAATATGCAATTGGCTATATTGTTCTTCTTTCAACTGCGACAGGATATGTCGTACGCCATCTTCATTGTGTCCAACATCTGCCACCACTTTCGGGTGTGTATCGAGCAGCTGCCACCTGCCCTGCAATTGCGTATTTTTCCGCACGGATGAGAAGCCGATTTGCAGGGCCTTGTCACTGATGGTGAATTGTCCCGACTGATTCAGCAGTATGACGGCCGCGAGCGCAGTGCGTATATTTTCCTGTTGATAGACCGCCTGTAAATCACAGCATACATTGTATGTCTGCTCAGTCGTAACGGCATCCGCAATCAGAAAGCGCGGTGTGGATACCGTGGAATAGGCGGCAAACATATCTTCGGCAAAAAAGCATTTCGCGTACACGGAAGTGGCTTTTTTCTCAAATACGGTATCCGTTTCCGGATGTCTGCGGCCAATTACAACGGGAGTTGATAGCTTAATGATGCCCGCTTTTTCCGCCGCTATTTCCGCGAGCGTATTGCCCAATAAATGCTGGTGGTCGAAGCTGATATTGGTAATCACCGACAGGACCGGAGATATGACATTGGTGGAATCGAGACGCCCGCCCAAACCGGTTTCTATGATAGCGATATCTACTTTCTTTTTAGCGAAAAAATCAAATGCCATGGCTACGGTAATCTCAAAGAATGAAGGTGCGATGGCTTCGATATGAGGTTGTATCTTTTTGGTGAAATCGATGACAAACTTTTCAGAACAGGGTTTGCCGTTGATTTTGATGCGCTCTCTGAAATCCGTCAGGTGCGGCGAAGTGTACAACCCTGTTTTGTAGCCGGCTTCCTGCAGGATGGATGCCAACATGTGCGCGACAGAACCTTTTCCGTTGGTGCCGGCGATGTGGATGCTTTTGAATTGGTGTTCGGGATGATTCAATGCCTCACACAGCGCGATTGTATTGGTTAAATCTTTCTTTATAGCGGCGTCACCGATGCGTGAGAACATCGGCAGTTTGTGATACAGATAATCGAGCGTTTCCTGGTAATTCATCTGAATACAAAGATAAACAGACATTCATCAATTTACAGTGTAAACACAGTAAATATCCGCACTTATTGTAAACAAAGAAGTGTATTACTGTACAGAATAATTGAAAGTAATCGTACCAAATTGTTCTTCTTCGGCACTGAGGTCGGCGCTGAATTTGGCTTTCAGTGCAGCCTGTTCTGACAGACTGATTAAGGTAGCATCTGTAGTGGTACTTCCTTTCTGCTGATATTTTGCATATACTACATTGCCGCCTTTATCTACTTTGATGGCTACCACGACGCGGCCTGTTTTCTGTGAGTTGTCAAATACCAGCGGACGCTGACGCCAGGTTCTGCCTTTCAGGTCGTAGCTGGTACCATCTCCCGTGCCCGTTCCATTCGGATCGCCGCCGGGTGTTCCCCATTGTGCGCCTTGGTTACCTCCTGGTTTGGTATTCCCCTGTCCTGCACCCGGACCGGCGCCACTGGAGGTTCCTGTGCCGGTTCCTGCTCCGGTTTTACCTTTGGTGAATACACCGGCCATCTGGTCTTTGATTTTCTTTTCTTCCGCTTCCTTGGCGAGTCGGTCTGCTTCCGCTTTTTTCACTGCTTCCGCAATGCGTTGCTGTTCCAACAGGGCTTTTTGTTTTTCAATTGCAGCCTGCTTCTGCTGCGCGGCCAATGCTACCGCCTGTGGGTCTTCCGCCAGCACAGTATTAGTGCCTGCAGATTTTACGGGAGTCGGTGTACTGGAAGAAGCCGGTGCGGATGCCGGTGGTGAAGGTGTGCTCGCGGAGGCTTGCGGCTGGCTGTTTTGCCCGCCTGCTTCCAACAGATTGTCATCGCCGAGTCCGTCTTCGCTGTCGCCAAAATCTATCATCACCCCGGAAATAGGTTCTTCTACCGGTGGATGCTGTAGTTTGATATAAAATAAAACCGCCAGCAGTAATAGCGTAGTGGTAATCGTAATAACCAGCGATTGCTGATTAGATTTTTTTTCCTGTAACTGAACCGCTTGTGACATATATTTGCTTCGTTTCCGTTGGTTAATGTTATAAACTCAAATTTCGTTCCATTTATTGTATCAGAAGAAATTTGCGACCAGCACCTTGTCAATTTTTTCCTTTAATTCTTTTGGTGTCAGGGCCTCTTTTTCCAGTACGAACTGCGTAATCAGCGTATTCGGCACTTCTTCCGTGTAGTGCACCTGCACGTCGATATTGTCGGCAGCCTGCTTCCAGAGTTCATCACCCGGTTTTTGTTCTTTGCCTATAATCGTAGATAATACGCCGGGGGAAAAGAACTTTTTGTTCAGAATCTTCCGACTGTCTGCCATTATAAATACCGGTTTATGGTATTTTTTAGCCACCGCCGCCAGCAGATGGGCGCCAGATTTGGCAATCGTAGTATCGTGCATGATGATATCACAACCCATTAGCACAATGTCCGCCGACTGTATATAACGCCCCACGCCAGCCATGTCAATGGCGATGACCTTCAGTCCTTTTCCGGCAAAGATTTCGGCCTGTTCCTTGTCCGGTCTTTCCGTTGGGTGGACAATTTGTATCAGATTGAATTTCTTTTGGTTGACATCCAGATATTCTATCAGAGATTGAATATTGATATCATTGCCGAACAGCAGAATAGTTTTGTTATCAAAATCAAAATGACGATAAGCGACTTCCGCCGTCTTACGGTCTACATTTTTCCATCTCTCGTGAAATACCTCCAGTAATTCCTTGATGACGATAGGCTGATTTTCCGGATCTATCTTCAGTAAAAAATGATTGATGTAATGGTTGATGGTCGTAATGTTGGGCTTTTCAGTAATAACCGTTCTCAATCCCTGCAACATCTCACGCACCGACGTGGAAACTTTGCTGTCTGAAATCAGGGAAATCAGGTTGTTGACGGTTTTAGCCGCCGACTGCAGCGTCTGCACGCTTTCCACCAGTTTATTTTCCTTAAATTTCTTGAATAAATCCACTTGCTGCTGATTTTACCGGATTATTGTTTCCATTTGATATTACAACCCAGACTCGGCATTTGCTGTGCGGAGACAGGCTGCTGATTTAAAATAGCATCCAATGCCGCGCGGATATCTTTGCCATCTGAGATACTGTCATTTTTCGGACGAGAATCATCCAGTTGTCCGCGGTACACACAGTGCAAATCCGCATCAAAGATACTGAAATCCGGTGTGCAGGCGGCATGGTAGGCTTTGGCCACTTCCTGCGTTTCATCATAAAGATAAGGAAAAGGATAACCTTCCTGCAGCGCATTTTCTTTCATGAGCTCCGGGCCGTCCTGCGGATATTTTTCAACGTCATTCGAACTGATAGCAATAAAAGCAATGCCTTTGGGCTGATAATCTTTTGCCAACTGTACCAACTGACTGTTGACGTGTTTCACATAAGGACAATGATTGCAGATAAACATAATCACCGTGGCATGCTCCCCTCTTAAATCCTTTAATGATAATATTTTTCCGGAAACAGTATCCGGTAAAGTAAAATCAGGAGCGGGAAAACCCAGTGGTATGCGTATCGTTTCGGTGGCTGCCATACAGAGAAATGAAATTTAGACTGCAAATTATTGAATATACCCATCAATACTGTCAGTTTCTTTTCCACACCTTTGCATAAATCGGATATTTGGGGCGCAAGGTCACCAGCGGATCGAGCTCCGGCACAAAGTCGGGCGTTACTTCAATCCGATATCGCTGCAACAACATCGCCAGTGCCACCTGCATTTCCTGCAAGGCAAAATTATTACCGATGCAAAGGCGCGGACCGCCACCAAACGGGAAATAGGCGTATTTGTGTTTTTCTTTCAGGTTTTCTGTCGCGAATCGCTCCGGAATAAATGCTTCAGGATCTTCCCATATGTTGGCATCGTGATGCACCGCGTAAATCGGCATAACGATATTCACCTGCGGTGGTATCTCATAGCCTTTGATGATATCTTTTTCTATGGTGCGACGCCCAACTACCCAAGCCGGAGGATATAAACGCATGGATTCATCCACCACTTGTTTCAGATAATGCATTCCGCGAATACTGACCGGTGTCGGAAGCTCTCCTTTAAGTTGCTCCTCTATTTCCTGCTGCAGTATCGCCAACTTATCGGGATGTTGTGTCAACAGATAAAAAGTCCAGCCCAATGCAATCTGTGTAGTTTCGTGTCCTGCCACAAAAATGGTCAGGATTTCATCCCGAAGTTGCCTTTTATCCATGCCCTCTCCTGTTTCCTCATCCACAGCTTCCATCAACATCGACAATAAATCATGATGTTCTTCCTGTTGTTTTCTTCTGCGGTCGATGATACTGAAAAACACATCATCCATAGAATGCAGCACTTTCTGTTCCTGTACATTGCGCGGGGTCGGTATCCAGGCCGGCAGATGAAACGGATTGTCGATGCGCTGTGTGATGAATTCACTGCCTTCGGAAACCAGTTTATAAATCGTATCCGTCGTGGTATTTACTTCATTATAGAACAGCGTGCTATTGACGATATCCAAGGTGAGTTTATACAATTCCTTTGACAGATTCACCGGCTGATTGCTGTCCGCATAGGCGGATAATCTATCAATGGAATGCGAAGTTTGTTCCACCATATTATGGAACATCAGCTGCAGTTTTTCTTTGTGGAATGCCGGTTGCGCAAGCCTGCGCTGCCTTTTCCAGAATTCTCCTTCGCTGGTCAGCAGGCCATTGCCCAAAAACAAGCGAATCGAATCGTAGGCAAAACTTTTGGTGTAATTTTTATTGTTGTCTACCAATACATATTTTATCCATTCCGGATCGGTCAGCACAACGAGTTTGCGTCCCGGAATTTTAATCTGATAAATATCTCCTATATCTTTTTTACGCTGCAGGAAGAATTGTATCCGTTCTTTTCTCATTTGCAACAGATTCCCCAACAGAATATTCAGGGTGGGTGGATATGGCATTTGTTGTAAAGATTGCGCAGCAGACGTCATGCTTATCGTTTTTTTTATTGTTGTAATTTACACCATCTTTTCTCAAGACGGATTAACATAAGATGATTTCTGATGGAACGACAGACAAACGCTTCCTGACTACGGAGAACATGATTTGGGCATATGCAGTGCATTTCATAACTTTGGTACACACACCACCCTATGAAAATAACATTTGGCACAGTCTGGAAATGGATAAAAAAGCTGGTTCTGTTCTTTTTTATCGCAAGTATTGTTTCTACAATCCTTTTTCGATTCATTCCTGTGCCGGTTACGCCGCTGATGATAATTCGTTGCTTTGAACAGGTGGGCAACGGCGAAGCACCCAGACTTAAAAAAGAATGGGTTTCTATTGACGATATGTCGAAGGAATTGCCACTGGCCGTGATTGCCGCGGAAGACCAGAAATTCCCGGAACACTTCGGCTTTGATGTGGAAGCTATTAAAAAGGTGATGAAGCAAAACGAGCGCCTGAAACAACGCGGAAAGCCCATCAAAGGTGGCAGTACCATCAGTCAGCAGTGTGCCAAAAATGTATTCCTGTTTCCGCAGCGCAGTTATATCCGCAAAGCACTCGAGGTGTATTTCACTTTTTTAATTGAAATTTTCTGGAGTAAAAAGCGCATCATGGAAGTGTATCTCAATGTCATTGAAATGGGCGATGGCATTTATGGTGCGCAGGCCGCCTCTCAGACATTTTTCAAAAAAGATGCTTCCATACTAAAGGCATCGGAAGCCGCTTTGATTGCTGCTGTTCTACCCAATCCAAGAAAATGGAATGCAGGAAAGCCATCCGGATATATCAATAAACGCAAAAACTGGATAGTGCGACAAATGGGCCATCTGCGGGGCACCATCGATTTGTAATCAACTTATGGAAAGCGGTTGTAACTGCCGGTAATACTGCTGTAGCCGCCCCAGATACCGAGCGCTCCTTTCACATTGGATTTCACATACACTACAGAACCAAAAGGATTTCCCTGACTGCTGCGATTGGCTTCCAGCGTACGCCAGAATTCGTAGTGCGCTTTGTCAATCATGCTCAATTTTACGGTGCAAACCGTATCCTGAGTTGTCCAGAGTCCGTCTGTTTCAAAATCTATATCGCCACCAAAGGAACCAATAGGCCGACCTTTCGGAATAAAAATCTGGAAATCTTTTCCGTTGAAAAAGCCATCATCAAACACCGTTTGTCCGCTGAGTAACCAAGGGCCTCCGTCTGCCTGGGTGAAATAGCGGTAATAATTGCCCGGTGCAATCGGATCTTTCAACTGTCCGCGAAACTGAAAGAAAGAATCTGCCAATGCGGGATTTGCCGGTGGTTTGATCCAGAGAGAATCAAAGAATACAGGCTCCGGCAAAGTTGTAGTGGATGTAATTATTTTGTCATCAATCTCTATGCGCAGGTCATAGCTTTTTCCAATCACTCCTACGAAATCCGTTTCATCAAAAGGAACTGTGTATATGATGATAGGTGGAAAGTCATCCACACTTTGAATATCGAGTCCAAACTGATCAGCCAGTGCCAATACCACAGAATCCGGCAGCAATTCGAGGAAGGCAGAACTGTATTCCTGCAGTTGCACGGAGTCATTGTCCGTTGTTACGGTAATTTTTGCGCCGCTCACAAAATAAGAAGCGATATCGTTGATGTCTATGTTTCCGAAGAAAGCGGAGTTTTTCGTCAGCAATACATAAGGTGGCAAGCCATTTTCTATATGACCTTCCACTACCAGTGCATTTTTCGGAGCATCGATATTGATATCGATTTCCTTCTCACACGAAGTGTATAATACGATGGCAGCTACGCAAAATGCGAGCAGGCTGACATATTGTATGAATGTCTTCTTCATGTTTTTAAAATTTAAAATTCCAGGTGAAAGAAGGTATTACCGGAAACAGGGATACATTGATAGGTGTAAACTTCAGGTTGCCACTGACGAGACTTCCTTCTGCTTTGTAATAGATAAAGTAGGTGTTTTTGCGATTGTACACATTGTAAATCGAGATATTGTAGCTCGATCTCCAGCGTCTGTCCGGTCGGCGTTTGGGAACAGGTGTATAGTTCAGCGAGAAATCCAGTCGGTGATAGGATGGCAATCGGTAGGTGTTGCGGCCACCATAGCCTGTAGCGAAACCGAATTCAATAAAATACAACTCGTTGGGTAATGTAAAGGCATTTCCTGTTGCATATACCCACGTGGCGCCGATAGTCCATTCCTTATTGATGTCGTATGCGACATTGATGGACAAATCGTGGGTGCGGTCGTACTTGGCCGGAAACACTTTTCCATTGTTCAGATCCGGGAATTTGCGGTCACTGCGCGACAGCGTATAACCGATCCATCCGTTCAGTTTGCCGGTGCGTTTTTTCAGAAAAAATTCCGCGCCATACGCCTTGCCTTTGCCGAATACATATCCGAGTTCCTGTTCGGTATTGATTTCATTCACATAGCTTTCACTGTATTCTATCTGATTCCACAGGTGTTTGAAATACACTTCCACGGAGGCCTCAAACATATTGTCTTTAAAATTTCTGAAATATCCGATGGAATATTGCAGGGCGCGTTGCGGCTTCACGATAGCGGAACTCTGCACCCAGACATCCGTTGGCAGTGTACTATTCGAACTCGACACCAGGTGGATGTACTGATAGTTGAGTCCTGCACCCACTTTGATGGAATTATCTTTGCCGAATGCATATCGCATACTGAAGCGCGGCTCCGGTCCTACATAAGATTTGATTGGTTTGCCTCTTTTGTAGTAAGTGGTATCAAATCCTGCCAGCGTATTACCCGAGATATTGGTATATGGTCCGATGTGCTGAAATAAACTCAGTCTGAATCCGAAGTTGAACTTGAGCTTTTCATTTACATCATATTCATGATCAACGTACCATGCAAACTCATTGGAATACCTCTTGCGGATGTCGGATTCGAAATCGGTATCGGCACTTTTGGCACTGGCCTGTGTTGGCGTCATGCGGTGGTGGGTATACACCATCCCGAATTTCAGTTTATGCTTCGTATTCAGGTAATAATCCAGGTCCATTTTGGCGCTGTAATCACGTACACCGGAATTGGCTCTGAAAGCAAAATCCTCCTGCTCTCCGGTGAAACTGAAATTATAATCATTGAAGATAAACGACATATTCATAAAGAGTTTGTCGCTGAACAAGTGGTTATAGCGGATGGTTCCGGTGGCATTACCCCATGGAATTTTCACACGCGTCTGATTTTTCTGGGAATTATAAACGAAGACATCACGACCAAAATACCCACTGATATACAATCGATCTTTATCGGAAAAGCGATAATTAGCCTTTACATTCAGGTCGTAAAAGAAATAATTGGTACCTGCGAAATCGGTATTCTTAATAAAAGGCTGTGCAATGTCGAACGCGTAGGTTCTGCGGCCTGAAATCAGGAAGGAACCTTTGGCGGTCTTATCAGATTTTGGTTTTTTAAAAGGCCCCTGCAATGTCAGTCTTGAAGAGATGATTCCGATACCACCTTCCATTTCAAACTTCTTGGTATTGCCTTCTTTCATCTGGATGTCAATAACGGAAGAAAGTCGACCACCATAACTGGATGGAATGGTGCCTTTGTATAGGGTAGTATTCTTCACTGCATCCGCATTGAAAACGGAAAAGAAACCGAATAAGTGTCCGGCGTTGTACACGATGGCATCATCGAGCAGAATGAGATTCTGATCCGGCCCGCCGCCGCGCACATAAATGCCGGAATTGCCTTCTCCGGCAGCCTGTACACCCGGCAGCAACTGAATGGCTTTCATGATATCCACTTCGCCCATGAAGGCCGGAATGGATTTGATGCGATCTGTGCTGAGTTCTTCTTTTCCGAGTAATGTACTTTTTACATTATCATCCTTTCGTTCGTCGGTAATCACCACTTCATCCAGGATTTTATTGTCGTCGGATAATTCCATATTCACCCGCACATCCTGATCCAGTTCTACCTGTTTGATAATGGTATTGAATCCCAGATAGGAAAACGCAATCTGATAGCTGCCTGCGGGCAATGACAACGAATAAAAACCATAGATATTGGTAGTGGTACCCAGTTCATTATTGCCCTGCACGTAGACATTCGCACCGATTAACTCCTCTCCGTTTCTGGCATCTTTGAGATAACCGCTGATGGTATAGGAAGCCTTCTTATCCTGTGCGTGTGCAATATGCAGCAAACTGACCAACAATAACCATGCAAACAGTAAACGGGATTTCATAGACATAAACAGAATAAATATAGGCACTTACATTGGTGATAAGGATATTGCAGGATTAATCCTTTATTAACTTTTTTAATAATATCCCTTTGTCCGTAGTTACCTGTACAAGATACATTCCCTTGCTCAGGTGGCTGACATCCCAATCCTGCTGTGAAGGTCTGCGCACCTCCATCACGGTTTGTCCCACGGCATTAAACAGCTGCAGCGATTCCACGCGGATATTGTCATCAGACTGCATATACAAAGTGTGCTGTACCGGAACCGGATAAAAACGAATTTCATTTTCCAATGAAGGCGCAGAAACAAAGGTCGGATTGGCCAACAACTGATAGGCTTTTTTAAAATCCGGTATACCGTATCCGATTCGTTTGTCGGGATTCAGATATTGCGAAGCGCTCTGCTCAATAGCCGTTTTAATCTCCCAGTTAGTTTTGTCTGGAAATGCCTGCCACAAACAAGCGGACAATCCGGCGATGGAAGGACAGGCATAAGAAGTTCCATTGCCATTGGAGACTGTACCATTGGTGTTCAGGATAGCTGTACCGACGCCCATCGCGGCCACATTCGGCTTGATACGTGTATCACTGCTGAGTGCATATCCGGTGAAATTGGCCGGTGTGCCGCTGCTATTCACAGCCGCGATGGTGAAGGCACTGTCGGCATTGCCCGGCGATGTGATATATTTCCAACTGCTAGCACCTTCATTGCCGGCGGCTACACATACCAGTATTCCTTTGGAAGCGGCAATATTCACAGCCTTCGCACCGGGTGTATTGTTCTTCTTCATCTCCGTAGTGTCGAAGTTTTCCGCGGCATTTTCAAATTCAAAGTAGCCCAATGAAACCGACACCACTTGTACGCCCTGTTCATGGCATCTTTCCAGTGCGAGCGCCAGATTGAACTCTTCCTGCAATGTTTCCGACGTGTTGTTTTCCGTGTGATACAGATAATAATCCGCTTTGGTAGCTGTGCCGATGAATTCATTTTCCTTTTTTCCCGCTATCAGCGACAGACAGTTGGACCCGTGTGCACCGGAAATTTCATTGTATACCGCTGTTTCACTATTCACAAAATCATAGGTATCCTTTACGCGGTTGTCCGAAAAAACCTCCGCAAATGCAGTATTGTTATTGGCATTATAGAAACCATTATCACACACCGCTATCTTCATCTCCTCGCCGCGATAGCCCATTTCATGGAGGTATTCCCCATTCAGTAAATGAAATTGCGCGAAAGAGGAAACGTAGTTATCCTCAAAATCCTGGATTTCTGTGCAGGTTTGCAAGGACTGAATATTTACAATAGCTGATTGCTGTCGTACCGGAATATGCTGCACGGATTCCACAAAAGGCATGTTGCCGGCCTGTGCAATAGCCTGCGGTACGGCTTTCACCAAAGCGGCATTCAGCCATCTGGATACGGAAATAACATCAATTCCCTGTTGGCGGAGCGCCGCGATATAGGCGGCATTCACCGGAATATCTCTGCTGTCAGTGTTTGCGGAACATATCAATTCCGTCGGCTTATCCTTGAAATAGAGAATATGCGAAGCATTGCCACCGGCTTGCAAAAGCAATGGACATACAAACAAAAAACAGATTATCCAATTACTCTTCTTTGCCATATCCCACCGCGTACTGACGAACAATAAATCCTTTCTCCGCACGAATCGGCCACGGCTGATCAAAGTTAGACTGAGAGGCAACCACCCAGAACTCGCGGTAAACGAGTCCTATGTTGCGGGCATATGTTTCGAAGGAGAGTGTTTTGTTGATGACAGAGGAATCTGCAATGTGCATCACCTGCAGTGTGGAATCAAAGGCAAACACGCCGTTATTGAAGGGCTGATCCTTGCTGGTAATCGTATATTTCCAATCCTGTACACGATAGTTGGACGTATCAATAATGTATGGCGGAGGCGAAATGATGTATTTATTGCCCAGCCAGTTGTCACTGACATTATTCGGAAAAACGAGTTTTACATAACGCAGGTTGTTTTCCCAGCGTTCTGCCACTTTGTTCGTCTTCACCTGATAATACTGATTGTTTGGATCTTTCAGCCACGGACCATCAATCGCTGGCGCGTAGTAGCAGGCAATCGTTCTGGCCGGTCTGCCGAGGTTATCGGGATATTGCTCCGTCAAAACTTCTTTCAGAAAGATACTGGACGTGCGTTTCGTTTCCGTAAAATCATCATACACGGAAGAATCCACCTTGTAGATGATATAGGAACCGGAATCGTCCGGAAAATAATTGTATCCCATATCCGGAATCAGCGTTTCCACTTCCTCCTTACACGAAGTAAAGAGCAACGCGGAAAACAGCAACAGAAAGAGACTTCGACCAATGTAATTCATAGAATAAAGATACGATAAAGATGTTATTTTGTATGAGTTCGTTGTACCTATACAACCATTTAACAGAAATTTTGTTTTATCCCTGAAACAACATAACATGAGCATCTATACGCTGAACAGCACACAGAAACTGCCTATTTCCCTTGCGAAAGCGTGGGATTTCTTTTCTTCTCCGATGAATCTCAAGACCATCACACCGGATTATATGGATTTCAGGGTGACGACGCCTGACCTGGCTCCTAAAATTTATCCGGGCATGATTATAACATACACCGTAAAACCTGTAATGGGCATTCCGCTGGAATGGGTAACGGAAATCACCTATGCGCAGGAAGGTGTGTGTTTTGTCGATGAACAGCGCTTCGGTCCTTATGCATTATGGCATCACAAACACTTTTTTAAAGAAATAAAGAACGGCGTCGAGATGACGGATATCGTACATTATAAAATGCCGTTCGGCTGGCTGGGACAGCTGGCACACTGGCTGTTTGTAAAACGTCAGCTGCAAGGCATTTTTGAATACCGCACCCGAAAACTGGATGAATTATTCGGCAAATACGCGGAATAATTGGCTGTTTACATTCGGATTAATATCTTTGTGCAAAAGCTTATCATGTCAAATACCCAAACTGTCGGACAATTTTTCAAGACCATTCAAATCCTTCATATCGCGCTGTGCGCAGGAGTACTGATTCCGCTGGTGCTGTTTCGTTACCTGGTGAAAGGACAGACGGAATTCATGTTCCCGAACAATATGCCTATTGAACTTTTTGGTATCGCCATCGGCTTTATCGGTGTGTTAGTGTCGCGTTTGTTGTTTTTCATGAAGACGAAAAGTGCGCTCGGCAATCCATCGCTGGAAGCCAAATTTTCCATTTTCCGTCAGGCATTTCTGGTGCAGATGGCCTTGCTCGAAGGGGCAGCACTGCTGAACTGTGTGTTGTATTTCATCACCGGCTACGATATGCATTTTTTTATCGGCGTTGGTATTTTACTGCTGATGATATTTCGCCGTCCAACGCGTGCACTTGCCGGCATGGTACTGTTTCATTCCGGCGAAGACCGACAAGTGTTGTATGAAAATGACCGTACTTTCTAAGCTTACAGCAGGCTGACTGCACTGAGTAAGATGCCGTCTTCATCGCAGTAGATATATTGTTCGGGTATAAAAGCTACCTGTGCAAACTGTACGGTTTCATTCTTTATTCCCGTATTGCGTTTCACCGATTTCACCGGATTTGTGTTCAGCGCCTTAATGCCGATTTCCATGTCATTGATGGGACCTGAATCGCGGATACAGCCGTACACCACTATTCCTTCCCATTCATTCTGAATAGCTGCGGCAGCTATCAGATCGCCGACCAGCGCACAACGCAGGGAACCGCCACCGTCTATCACGAGCACTTTTCCCTTGCCGTTTTCCTTGCGCAGCGTATCGCCCACCAACGAATTGTCTTCATGGCATTTGATGGTGACGATTTGTCCGCAAAATTGTTTTTTCTTGCCGAATGACAGAAACATAGGTTCCGCTACCTGTACTTTCCCTTCGTGGGCATCATATAAATCTGCTGTTGCAAAGCTCATAATATCTTGTTTTGTGACGGTATAAAAATAATAAAAATAGTCGGTCAGATAAATGTCGCCGGGAAAATAAACCTGCAAATAGTTGCACGTTTGTCATGCAGACGCATAATTTTGCAGTATGACAAAGCAATACACACGACGGCTGATGATGGTACGACCAGCTTCTTTTTCCTTCAATGCGGAAACCGCTTTATCCAATGCATTTCAGCAATCCATAGGCGGTTATACGGCGGCAGAAATACAGCAGAAAGCGGAAGCGGAATTCGATTCTTTTGTGGCTATACTTCGTTCAAATGGCGTGGAAGTACTGGTGGTGCAGGACACTGCGACGCCGTCCAAACCCGACGCCGTATTTCCCAACAACTGGATCAGCATGCAGGCAGATGGCACGATTTATCTCTATCCGATGTGCACACCCAATCGCAGGCTGGAACGGCGCGAGGATATCATCGACCTGCTGGAAGAAAAGTTTGCCGTGAAGAAAGTCGTGGATCTTTCTGCCGCGGAAGCATCCGGTTTATTTCTCGAAGGTACCGGCAGTATCATCTTCGACCATCCGAACCGGAAAGCCTATGCCTGTATTTCGCCGCGCACCGACCGTGGTTTGCTGGAAGCGCACTGTGCGCAGCTACAATACGATGCCATTGCGTTCGACAGTACCGACCGCCACGGCAAAGCCGTCTATCACACCAATGTGATGCTGACTATCGGCGACCAATTTGCCGTTATCTGTCTGGAAAGTATCCGAAATGAACAGGAAAAACAAATGGTGGTGGATTCGCTAACAGCCACGGGGCTTGAAATTGTTGCCATCTCGGAGGCGCAGATGAACTGCTTTGCGGGAAATATGCTGCAGGTGGAAAATGCGGAAGGAAAAACCTTCCTGGTGATGTCGCAATCTGCATTTGACAGCCTGACCTCGGAGCAACGAACACAACTGGAACAGTACACGACCTTGCTGCCTGTTGCTATTCCAACCATTGAAACCATTGGCGGCGGCAGCGCGAGATGTATGCTGGCAGAAATATTTCTACCGGAAAGACAATAAAGAATTACGGCGTTTTGCGCTTGAAGTGATAATTAAATCCTGTTTTTAATCCAAAGGAATAAGGAAATTCTTTGATATAAGAAATCAGTCCCGGATTTTTTGTAGTGGCAAAGAAATGCTGGGTGTAATTTAAAGCGATATCATAGGAAAAACCGTGTTTTAATGGAATGCCCAAACCGACATTTACGAAGCCTGCCAGGCTGTATCGTCTGAAGTAATCCGGCATATCCGATACTTTTGTAAAACGATGCTCAATATAATTTGACGACATTGATTTCGATGAACCGAAACCTTGCCCGATATAAAACAGATGAGCTAAACCACCTTCCACTATAGGATATATCTTTTTTGCATTTTGCTTCCTGTAGCTGAATGTCATGGGGATATTTAGATACAGATTTTCAAACCGAACATATCCATCTGTGATTACCGCATTATCATTTGGGTTGAACGGGTCGAATGTTACAATCGCAAGTCTATGGCTGAATGTCTGCACACCTATTCCGCTTGAAAACAGGAAATTGCCCTTTTGAAAACCGGCTTGTATATCCAGCGAATAGCTGGCGTATACTTTGTTTGGTAGTGCAGTAGAATCCGGCTTTAGAAAACTATTGCTTAACCCGATTCCTGCGTTCACACTTATAAAAGGTTCAATTTTACCGGATTTTTCCGCGGCGGATGACAGTTGGAAGACCATCACAAAAAAAAAGAGATTACATATCTTCATACTGTAAAGATAGAAATAATATCCGATAAATTCAAATTAATTAACAACTCACCTAATAACTTACCAATCTACCCGTTTGTATGGAATAGACCAACGCAGGTTCAGGTTCAGGAAATGGGTCTGCATGTTACGCGCTGCCATTTCACTTTTCTTCTTTCTGTACACATAGGTCAGGTCGATGAAGATATTGTGCCACGGCTCGTAGGTTGCCACAAAATCCCAGTAGAATGTGCGTGCCTGCACGCCCTGTCCTATCACATTGCCGAATTCGCGCTCAAAAGTGCCATACACTTTCAATGGATTGCTGCCCCAGTTGGTGGTATCGTCGTCCTCGCCGCGCTTGCTGTACACAAAACGGGATGACAGGAACACTTTCTGGATGGGCTGGTATCTGGCCTGAAAAATCAACTCGGTGAAGTTGGCGCCCAGCGGATGCGCGAGTGGCTGATTATAGTGTGTCCAGGAGGTAATGGTGTCGTAGTGAGAATAGGTATACGGGCGCGCCACATTACCTTCGAGTTGCAGGTCGAGGTGATCCACCCCGAACGCGTCGATGTATTTGATACCCAGCTGCGCGGCGAATTTATTGCCCCACCATTTTCTCGGGTGGAATAATCCGTATAATTTGTTCTTGCCCGGCGTGCTGAATTCCTTGCTGAAGTTCATTTCATCCAGCAACAATTGTCCGTAAATCTGCACATGTTTCGGGATATTCACTTTGAAGTCAAATCCGATAAAGGCATTGTCCGGAGAACCGAGTGCCTGCTCTATAGAGCGGTAGAAAATAATCGGATTGAGATACTGCAATTCAAACACGTTATCGCGGCGGAACATGACACTTTCAAATACCCCGATGTTGACATTTTTGGTTATGTTTATGCTGAGGTGGTGCATGGCCATATATTTCTTGGTCAGCAAGCCATCCGCGCCATGCCCATAAAACTTCGTCTGTTCCGCGAAGATATTCATGTAGTTGAATTTCCACACGTTAGTATTCAGTTTCAGGAACAGATAATTCGCGCCCGCATCCGACAGGAATGTAGAGCGGATACCATTGCCGATGAAGTTGTTGTCGTAGCCAAACTGCATATGAAAATGCTTGGTAGGCGTAATGGTTACATATCCCTTGGCCAGAAAGTAATCATAGCCGTTTTTCTTGTATTCCTTCCAGTAGCCTGCACCCGGCGGCGTTCTGGTTTTCCGGATATAATCTTCGATATAGTTTGGGAAATTTCCCTGTTCAGACAGGAACATCGCGTAGAAGCCGAAGATATCATCCACCTGACCGCGGATTTCAAAACCTTTGGAGGTAAGAAACTTAAATTTCTTATCCTCGAACTCTCCACCCATTCTGATTTGAATAGCAGGATTGACGGCAAAAGCGAAATGCGGCACTTTCGCACTGATCATGTGGGCAGGATGTTTCCACAAAAATTTCAATTTTGGATATTCCGTCGGTTCAGTATGTTCATCATCAAATTCAAAATTATCTTTATAGATGTAGGAAATGTTTTCCTTATCCATTTTCGTCAGATCATCGGTATCCATATCACTCAACGAATCCAGTCCGTTGATATAGTCAATCACCATCTTGCGGTCATAGCCTTTGTTGGTGGTATGAAATCCTTTCACCAATCCTGTTTTTATCTCCAGTCGGTCCAGATAATGATAGGTCTCATTGCCCAGCGGAATGAGTGTTCCCTGCGCGCGCGCGGCAACAGACAGCAATACAGAAAATATCAGCAGGAAAAGAATCCTGGTAGTGTGTGCGTGGTTCATGTTTAGTACAATGTGCTGTAAATATAAGTAAATAGGTTTCAAAAACTAAGTACCGGTATTATTTTCAGCAATAAACCACCGTTTACAAGGATAATCTGCTTTCAGCGGATGCAATTTTTGTAAAATTTATGTAGGTTTGGAGTATCACACTAAACCACTACTATGTCTCAGAAAGAAACACCATCCGTGAGCTACCAGATAGGCATCATCGGCATTCTATTTTTCATCTTCGGATTTATCACATGGGCCAACAGCTCTTTAATTCCTTATTTAAAATTAGCCTGTGAACTCAATGATACCCAATCGTATTATGTTGCCACGGCATTCTTCGCCGCCTACTTCATCATGGCCATCCCCTCTTCGTGGATACTCAAAAAAACGGGATTCAAAAACGGCATGTCGCTGGGATTACTGGTGATGGCCATCGGCGCTATCCTGTTCATTCCTGCCGCACAGACGCGCAACTACAGTCTCTTTTTGCTCGGCCTGTTCATCATCGGCACCGGACTGGCTTTATTACAAACAGCTTCCAATCCATTTGTAACGGTACTTGGCCCGATAGAAAGCGCGGCACAGCGGATATCCATTATGGGAATCTGTAATAAAATTGCCGGCATTATCGCGGTGTATGTGCTTGGTTCCATCACCCTGAAAAATGCGGATGAAATCAAGGCCGCGATTCTTACGATGACACCGGAAGCGAAAGCCGCCGAACTCGACAGTCTGGCTGCCCGTGTGATACAGCCTTACATGATGATTGCCGCGGTATTGCTGATACTTGCCGTACTGATTTATTTCATTTATCTACCGGAAATCAAAGAGGAAGAAAGCGCAGATGCCGATGCGACCAGCGACAAGACGAGTATCCTGCAGTTTCCGCACCTCTTATTGGGAGCACTCGCCATCTTTTTCTATGTGGGCGTGGAAGTAATCAGCTATGACACCTTCACCGGATTTGGAGAATTTCTGGGATACAAGCTCGATGTAGCGAGAAACTTCCCTACTTATACCGGCTATGCATTGCTGGTGGGATATGTATTTAATATCGTTGCCATTCCACGTTATATCTCTCAGCAGAAAGCCTTGTACTGGCTGACCATCATCAGTATGTTACTGGTGGTTTTATCCGCTTTCACCGGCGGAAAAACAGCCGTTATCTGTTTCCTGCTGCTGGGCTTTTCCAACTCCGTGATGTGGCCTGCCATCTGGCCGCTGGCCATCGACGGACTGGGCAAATTCACTAAAATCGGTTCCGCGCTGCTCATCATGGGCATTGTCGGCGGAGCCATCCTGCCACCGCTGTACGGTAAGATTTCCGAACTCATCGGCAACAAACAAATCGCCTATCTGATGATGATTCCTGCTTATCTTTACATCTTGTATTACGCGCTGAAAGGCCATCAGGCAGGCAGAACGCAACCATCCTAATGCTGAGAGAATCCAACACCATGAAATACTTAATCAAAAACGGAATTGTAATTAACGAAGGACGAACCGAACCACTGGACATCCTGATAGAAAATGAAATCATTCAACGCATCGACCGCGATATTTCCGATGCGCAGGCCACCGTCATTGACGCAGCGGGACAGTATGTCATCCCGGGCATTATCGACGATCAGGTGCACTTCCGTGAGCCGGGACTCACCCACAAAGCGACGATTTATTCGGAGGCGAAGGCGGCTATTGCCGGCGGTGTCACTTCTTTCATGGAACAACCGAATACTAATCCCGCGGCGCTGACACAGGAACTGCTGGAACAGAAATATCAGATAGCGGCGCAGACATCGCTGGCCAACTATACCTTTTTCATGGGTACTTCCAACGACAATTACGATGAAGTTATGCGCACGGATTTCAGCAAAGTCGGCGCACTCAAAATCTTCATGGGCTCCTCTACCGGAAATATGTTGGTGGATGATGAACATGTACTTTCCAGGATATTCGCCAATACGTCAGGAACCGTGGTGACACATTGCGAAGATGAAACTACCATCCGCAACAACACCGCGGCTTTCCGCGAGCGCTACGGCGAAAACATACCGATGAATTTCCATCCCGTTATCCGCAATGATGAAGCTTGTTATATTTCCTCGGAACTGGCGGTTTCACTGGCACAAAAGCATCAGACGCGACTGCATATCTTTCATCTCAGCACCGCCAAGGAATTGTCGTTTTTCACGAATGAAATTCCGCTGAAAGACAAACGCATCACCTCCGAAGTGTGCGTACATCACCTGTATTTCGACGAAACGGATTACGCGCGCTACGGCAGTCAGATTAAATGCAATCCTGCCATTAAATACCAACACGACAAAGAAGCGTTATTGCAGGCATTGCTTGATGACCGCCTCGATGTGGTGGCCACCGACCATGCGCCGCACACCTGGGAAGAAAAGCAACAAGCCTATTTCAAAGCACCGAGCGGCGTACCATTGGTGCAGCATTCCCTCAATATCATGCTGGAGTTTTATCAGCAGGGAAAAATCTCTCTGGAGAAAATCATTGAGAAAATGTGCCACGCGCCGGCGGTTTGTTTTAAAGTGGAAAAACGCGGATTTCTGCGCGAAGGCTATTTTGCCGACATCGCCCTGCTGGATTTAAATACCAACTGGCAGGTGAACAAAGAAAATATCCTGTATCACTGCGGCTGGAGTCCGCTGGAACAACATACCTTCAAAGGCAAAGTGGTAAACACCTTTGTAAACGGACAGCTGGTTTATGATAACGGCAACTTTGATGAAAGCAAGAAAGGTGAACGCTTATTGTTTGATCCATCACACTAAAATCCCATGATCAGCAATACATGTGCTGTTGATTCCCGCTTCCGTGGACATCAACAGTACAAAAAAAAGACGGCATTGCTGCCGTCTTCCGTTAACTTAATAACTAACCAGTCTATTATAAAAAAACTCCTGCACCGAATCCGGAGCTTGAAGGAGACGTTGTGACATTACCTGTTCCGTCATCATTGTATTGAGGTTGCTCATTTCTGTGTTCGTTTGCCTTGATGTACAGATAAGCCTCATACATGGAAATTTTTCCATCGGTGTTTAAATCCGCATTCACCGTAACACCATCCGGCGTTTTGCCGGTGATGGCAGACATGAAGTTATATGTCAGCTCACCATAGTTTCCGGAAAGTGTAGGATAGGTAACCTGAAATTCCGTTCCTGAAGATATGATGACACGGTTGGCACCACGCAAATCATATACCAGACCACCGCTGAAGCAAGGCTTTAAGAGGAAGATGCCGGTGCCGAATGTCAGTGAGTTGATTTTTGTTTTAAGCAAATCATCGCTGATATCAGTACCTTCACCATAATAGTAGATATGTTCATCCAGTTTCTTGCTGTCTGAGCCAGGTTCATCTGCGTCCGTGTCTGTCGTACCACCGTAATTTATATTATCTGACGTAGAAAAACCACCGCCGTGATTATTGATGAAGCAAAAGAACTGTGTTCTGCTGCTCATTCTTCCCTGTAAGTCCGTGATGGCTGAGATCGGAAGAGCGTCGTGTAGGGAAAGAGTGTATAGCGGTGTGTAGA
>ENA-UPTA01000854-UPTA01000854.1-activated-sludge-metagenome-genome-assembly--contig:-NODE-854-length-35176-cov-47.927963_pt1 | contig 35176 bp, 30 predicted proteins | sample MGYA00238184_ERZ773361 | MGnify/ENA primary metagenome ERZ773361 (study PRJEB29100, sample SAMN05720205) | activated sludge metagenome | isolation source: anaerobic digester from wastewater... | reverse complement strand
ACGAAAAGGGTGTGATCCCGTTTCGTCTCAGACATAGCGAACTTCCCTGAAAATGATCTCCTTCAGGCCCGGCTTGACAGCTTCTTTTATTACGAGGTCAACCTTTGAATCCAAGAGGTCCTCAAGATATTCTTTCAAATGGAAGTAATTGAAGAAATCTTTGTGTCCCTTGCTAAATTCCACAAGAATGTCTATGTCGCTCCTTTTAGTATTGCTGTTCCTGGCCGCCGACCCGAAAAGGCCGATGCTCTTGACTTTGAAGTCACTTTTGAGTTCCGGCAGGCTTATTTTCAGCCTTTTCTCTATCTCTATCCTTGACAGCATCTTCATACTCCACTGTTATTATAAGCCAAAGAACAGAGACGGGCAAGAAGACCATACCCCAGCTGGCTAAACGTTGTCGTTGCTTGAAGGAATCGGCTCTTTTGGTAAAGCAGAAATTGGTGGTTCAAACTCGATTTCGATGCCGCCCATGAATCTAGCGAGGACGTTATAGAGAACCGCTGACAACAGGCCCCCAACGAATCCCATTGCACCGTAGAAGATCGGCAGCGCGATGACGGCAAAGGCACCAAACATTATCCCGACGAGACCTCCGCCTTGGGCGGTTCCCGAATGAGACATTGCAGGGATTACCATGCTCATGATGGAAATAATCAATCCGAAGATTAAACCCATGATAAAGTAGAGGCCACCAAGCATCTTTCCGAGAGACAGGGGCCCGAGGCGTCTTATAATCATTGTTTTCTCCTTTCAGGATGAACTTGTTTCCATTTCCATCACTCCCTTTATCATTCTACTCCTTCCTCCGATAAAAATCCCTTGCCCGTCGACAATGAGAAATAGAGAGTTAAGGATTAGGGTGGCATATGCATATTGCATGGTCTGACCCCTTTCATTAAGACGGTAACTTGTGACACCATAGTAGAAGTGTCAAGAGTGGGAAGGACAGGAGGAATACCGAGCGGGTGTATACTGGAAGTGGAGAATGGCGGTGATGGACCAGGACCTGAAAATCAGGCTGGCGGCTTTTGACTGGCTGAATAAGCAGGTTTCAGAGCATGGGGATGTACTGCCGAGGAAGGTTCTTGAGGCCGGTTTTGTTTTTGGCGAGGAGAGGGTTTGTCTGATTTCCCAGGCTGGGATTTTCAAGCCAAAAGCGATGACATATCCGCTGACAATCACCACCTCGCCCAAGTCACCCTATGGCGATGAAATGGACGAGCACCTGCTCTACTATCGTTACCGGGGTACAGATCCCAACCACAGAGACAATGTTGGGCTTCGGGAGGTAATGAGGCAGAAACTGCCGATCATCTATCTGCACGGTGTTTCCCCGAGTAAATATGTGGCTGTCTGGCCGGTCTATATCGTCGGCGATGATCCTCAGCACCTGACCTTCAGCGTCGCAGTTGACGACATTTCAGAAGTCCAGAGAGTAGCAGAACAGCCAGGAAAATATCTTGAGGCAGATATCGGTAGAAGAGCTTATATTACATCAACTGTTAAGGTAAGATTGCACCAACGAAGCTTCAGGGAAAGAGTTCTTGATGCCTACGCCTCGCAATGTTCCCTTTGCAGGTTGAAGCATAGAGAACTGCTCGATGCGGCCCATATCATTCCGGACCAGGATGAAAGAGGAGAACCGATCATCAAAAACGGCATATCTCTCTGCAAGATTCACCACGCCGCTTTTGATACCAACATCATCGGAATCAGCCCGGATTACCAGATAAACGTCAGAAGCGACATCCTCGAAGAAGAAGACGGCCCGATGCTAAAGCATGGCCTCCAGGGCCTTCACAACTCCAAGATCACCCTTCCATCAAAGAAGATCCATTGGCCGGATAGGGATCTGCTCAATGAGAGGTGGAGGGAGTTTAGGGGGTAGGACATTCTTTGGATCAACCCTTAATTAGTCCATTTGCAATCAATTCTTTAAGAAGAAGGACATCTGTTGCAACAATTCCACGAGTTTGTCCTTCAGCACTTGGGCGCAATCTCCATTTTGCACCATAAAATTTTTGTTTTCCTTTAGGGAGCTCCTCTACCAACCAACCCTTTCTTTGAATTTGCTCCTTATCAGCATCCCAAGCAACAATCAATTTAATATGTGTATGATATTTGGTTTTCTGCAAGAAATCCTTTATTACATCCTGTAGTCCCATCTTGAACTCGACAATCATCTCCTGGATTTCATAGATTCCCTTCGTTGTAAGCTCATTACGCTCGTGTGCTTTGAATTGGCGCAACCATTCTTCCCAGTGATCTTTTCCCACATGTTCTTTGGGAATCTTGTATTCATATACGCCGTCGTATGTGTCTGTAGCGGATAATTTTAAAGCGGTATAACCCAATAATTGCTTTGCGCCAATCAATTCATGAAATAAGCCTATTAAGGTTTGCTCATTCATTGGTTCAGTATACATGTTAATACCTTGCAAAGCAGAATTTATTAGCTTATTTTCCTGTCGATGTTTTCGCACAGCCTGAAGGTTTTTGTCAACATTTCGGAGCAGTGAATCCATTTCCTCATCAGGATCTCTAGGTATGAAGTAATGAGAATATTTAGTCATTTTGTTAAATATTTTTTTTGCCACATTTTTTGCAGCCAGTTCATCATCAACATGGAGTTTCTTTCTTCCTGGTTCTGTCCTAATGCTGTCACAATTCATCATAATGAACATGCCACGCCAATAACCTGCTTGCGCCGTTCTTGGGTGGTCGACTACTGCTCCCAAAGGCATTCCTTTTTTACTTGTGAATATTCCAGTATTCACTGTTTCAATAGGAGCTTGGGGTTGCATAACTTCCTCGCCATCTTCATCTTCTATCCCATCCTCATTAGAAATAGTGTTTATGCCAATCTTCTCGGCAAGTTGGTTGTAGTATCTTGTTCTGCAGAATAGCGCGTAATAAGTAAATTCTAGCCCTTGCTCAGAAATAGTGTCCTTATCTGTTAATCCAAAGCCAATCCAATTGGGTATTGCAGCATCCTTCCCTTTGGCCAATTCTTTTACGACCGTTGTCACATCAACAGTGTCCACATCAATATCAGACAGATAATCAGCTGGGTGCCAGAATTTATTTTCTATAACTTTCGATAGTGGCTTTCCAGTTTGATCAATATAATTTAGATTTATTTTAAGAGGACCTTGTTCCTTCTTAAAACAACTCCAAAAATCACCAACAGCAGTATGGCGCCTTAATACATATTCGAGATGACCTAAGCTATAAGGATGAAAACGGAGAGGCTTTACTTTGAGTGTTGTGTGAGTTTCATTTGTATCATCTGACTTGACATCATACGTAATTTCAACATTATCAGAACCCCCTGTATCCATAGCCCATGAATATCCATTTCTTATTTTAAGAGATGATTCCTTTCCTTGATGTACAGAAACTATTTCAAAATCATTTGATGAAAATGCAACAAAAGTCAAACCAACACCAAATTCCCCTCTGTTCGCTTCTAAAGGATTTTTTAAGGAAACATGAGGGGCAGCAATTTTGCAGATATCATTTTCAGATATACCCATGCCATTATCTCGAATTATTAGTTCTTGCTTCCTCGTATCAAAAGTAATATCTACTGTTGCGGAATAGCCATCAGAACAGTTTTCACGCTTTTTAAGGGCAGAATCTATTGCGTTTTGAATAGATTCTCCAAGAAAATCCCATCTATGATGGTACATAGCAAAGATATCACGGATAATAAGTTTGTGATTAGAAGCATTGAAAAAATCCTCGATTTTTACGATGGTAGACATTTTGATCCTCCTAGCCTAGTATAGTACTGAAACTAAATATCTCGCAATCTACCTTCAACACCCCCCCTACTCCAACCTCTTTTTCGCTTTTTTCACTTCGTATAGTTCTTCGTCTTCCATCACCATCCTGGCTTTGTGGGTGTCGGCTTTTTCGAAGAAGAGCTTGGCTGGGGTGAAGAGGCCGGTGTTCTCTGCTTTGAGGTACTTCGCGGCCATGGTGCAGTAATCGTGGTCGATTTCGACGCCTATGCTGTTGCGGCCCGCTCTAAGTGCAGCGACCATGGTTGTGCCTGTGCCGCAGAATGGGTCAAGGACGGTGTCTTCAGTGAAGGAAAACATCCTTACGAGCCTGTTGGCAAGTTCAAGGGGATATGGGGCGGGGTGGTGCTTGGTTGAGGCTCCGGTTATATTCCAGATAAGCTGGAACCACTGATCGAATTCGGCCTTGGATAGCCTGCTCGCGTCTCTTTGTTTCATCGTGGGCTGACGGTAGCCGCCAGGCTTCCTCTGCATCAGTATGAACTCCATGTCGTTCTTTATTATCGCGTTGGGTTCGTAGGGTTTGCCCAGGAATTTTGAACCATTTGTAACTTCGTAGGAGGCGTTGGCTATCTTGTACCAGATGATCGGAGTGAGATTGTCGAACCCCAGTTTCCTGCATCTTACGCTGATATCGGCATGAAGCGGGAAGACAAGATGCCTTCCGAAATTGCGGCGGGCGACACACACATCGCCAACGACAACAACCATGCGGCCTCCGGGAACAAGGAGGCGGTAGACGTGGCGCCATACCTTTTCCAGTTCATGGAGAAATTCCTCGTAATCCTGCATGTGTCCCAGTTGGTCGGGGTGGTCGTTGTATTTCTTGAGGTTCCAATAGGGTGGGGATGTGATGACAAGATGGACCGATTCGTCCGCGATAAAGGAAAGATCGCGAGCGTCCCCATTGACAAGCCGGTGTGTCGTCTCTGACATTTCTTTAGACAGATGCTGCGACATGGGCCACCAGCGTTTTGGCAAAACGCTCTATGGAGAGATCGTTCGAAGGGGTGCTGAATGTTCCTTTGATGCCTTCCTTTTCAGAAGAGGTTATGAATGCAGCCGAAGTATAATGACGTTCAAGGACCAGTTTGCGGCATAGAATTTCATACCTGCGGCAGTAGGAGGCGTCAATGAACTCGGGGAATACTTTGAAGTGTGATTCTTTAACCTTGACCGGACTACTGGATTTAGCGCTGTCCTCCAGTATGAAAAAATAACCGAGGAAAGGTTGTGGACTGTCGAGATACGCCTTTTCCCTGTATGCCGTCCAGAGATCTAGTGCGCAGCCGATGGCCTCTTCCGTCCTGTTGTTAAAATTGTTTCCGAAAGAAGGACCGACCTGCGATTTTGCTTCAATTGCGGTTACAAGCTTGCCGTCCTTCACAACCAGAAGATCCCACTCCTTTGTAGGGCGGAAGAAACCGGGCAATTCGATATTTTTATTTCTAAAGATGCACTTTTCCGGAATTCCGGTCTCTGTTATCAACTCGGTAAAGAGATTGATGAAGCCATCCATCTGGGCTCCGCCCGTAACGGCGCTTCTAAGACCCTGATCAGCCTTCCCCGTCTTCTTCTGCTTATCTTTTTGCGTTTTGCGTGTTTTCCAGTATTGGGCAACAGCCTTTGATGTCTTTTCTTGTAGATTCAAAATTACCTCCCTCCCCCATTATACTCCCCCCCTTTCCCTTGCGGCAAAATTTCAGTAAGTCACCCCGAGCATGGAGATCACGGCGGGGATAAGGTCTATGCCGAAGTGGGCGGCTATGAGGGGGACAAGGCTGCGGTAGCGGTCCCAGAGCAGGCAGAAGACGAGGCTGACGACGAACACCGGGGCCCCCGTGCCCAGAAGCACCGAGCCCAGGTCGCCCGCTTCTCCCTCGACCCCGCTGGAAAGCAGGAAGCGGGTGGGCAGGTGCCATGCGGTGAACAGCACGGAGGTAAGTAGGACGGACGCGGCGCGGCCGAATGAAAGCTCCAGCCTGGTCTGGAGTATCCCCCGAAAGAAGAACTCCTCGGGGATCCCCGCGGCGAGGAGAGCGAGGGCGGCCCCAATGAAAGCCCGTGCCAAAAGCCCTCCTGTCGTGAAGCCGGGCGCGGCTTCGCCAATGAAATGGAGCCGTCCCATGTTGAGGCTTGCTCCCATCGCGAAGGCCAGCACTGCCCAAAGAACGGTCCCGCCGCTGATTTTCCAGCCGGGCAGAAGATCCGCCGGCTTATATCCCCTGAGGAGGAACCACGCGGCTGGCACGACCAGGAGCAGGCCCGTCTTGAAGAACAGTGCGTACCAAAGATCGTCGGTGAACCTGGCGGCCCCCAGTATCGGCATCGGGCAGGACCTTATAAGAAGCCCCGTCGCCGCCGCGGCGAAGACGTAGAGGACGCTGAACGAGAGGGCGAGGACGGTCTCCTTCCCCGGCTCTTTTATCCGCATATCCGCGGCTTTGACCCTTTGCCAGGTCAGCCGTTTCCAAATTTTTACAGGTCCGTTCATACTTACCTCTGCCTTCTGGTTATCGCTTCAGCCATGTCTTTCCTCTCTTCTATTATTATAAGACTTTTTTTACCACAGAAGCCTGTTCTTTCTTCGTGTCCTTCGCGATCTTCGTTGTGAGTATCTGTGGGAGGCAACCCGCGGCGGCCTGCTCGCGATGACCGCGCCATGCGGACAGTTTGAAACCTCTGTCTTTTATCATCTGTTCGAGTATTTGCTTCGTTTTTTCTTTGCTCTGGAGACCACGGAGATCATCCTGGGGCGGTATTGCTCCGCGAGCATCAAGATGTCCATCCACGAAAGATTCAATTTTTCGGCGTGGTAGTCGGTGACCTCGATCTGAAGGCCGACCTCATCCCACTTAATGCAATAGCCCTCCCTGGGAAGGTCGATCGAACCTGTTTTTTCCGGGTTCTTTCCAAAAAGGCTCATGTGTATTCCCCCTTTCTTCTTTAATTCTCCCCGCTCCTGGATTTCAAACCCTCTTTCAGCGTGTCAATCCAGTGATCCATCAAAAGTCCCTTCATTCCCTGACAAGCATACGGTCGCTTCGAGGGGATTCTCCGCTTCGTCGTTGTACCCGCCCTTCGCGAGCATCATGGCGTGGAACCGGTCGTCTATCATCAAGGGAGGGTTCTTGATGGCCTCGAAGCACTGCAGGCAGAGGTCGAAGTCCTTCTCGTGCCAGCAGACGGTCGGGTCGGCGTCAAGCTTCCCGCAATTGTCGCAGAAGCGCTTCGGCTTTTTCTCGCCTCGGGATATGTCGTAATAGGCCGTCATCTATCCTCCCGGCGATATTATGCTCCCTCACCAGTGCCATTTGGAGCGACACGCTACGCTTCGCTATCGCTAAGCTTCCCGAAGAGGGGGGCGATCCTCTCCCCTCTTGGGCGCTCCGCTCGCGAGCTCGCTGCGCTGAACACTCCCCCGGCAGAGCATGTGCCCTGCCGCGACGTGAAGTCGTCTTCGGGCACAGCATTTTACGCCCTGGGGGCAGGAGAGGATGGGAAATAGGACGCTAAGCTTTCCCAAGAGAGGAGCTATCCTATCCTCTCTTAGGCGCTCCGCTCGTATACTCGCTGCGCTGAACACTCCCCCGGCAGAGCATGTGCCCTGCCGCGACGTGAAGTCGTCTTTGGGCACAGCATTTTACGCCCTGCGGGCAGGAAAGCGACACGCTGCGCTTCCCGAAGAGAGGAGCTATCCTTGCTGCCTCGAATTCTACGATCTGCCTTAAAGCCCTTTAAGTCAATCTCTTGAATTCTACGGCGTAATTCCTCTTAGGCGCTCAGCTCCCCGAAGGGGGGGGCGAAAGGCACCGTCCGGGCTGAAGGCTGAAGGCGTAAGGCTGAAGGTTAAAGACGAGATCGCTTCAAAAAGACCATTCCTCGAAGCTGGGCTCGCGATGACGCAATTTCGCCATCACTTCCTATTGTTGCCGGGGGACACGATCCCGATTCAAAAGGCCGAATCGGGTCATGTCCCCCGGGCCGCTGCGCTGAACACTCCCCCGGCAAAGAATGTGCCCTGCCGCGACGTGAAGTCGTCTTTGGGCACAGCATTTTACGCCCTGGGGACCGGAAAGGCGGATGCGCTGACATTATTCCCCGCAATAAAGGATCTGGCCGTCGAGGCTTGGGCATGGCAATGACAAGAGGGCGTGGATATAACTTTCACGGGGAGTATCCGTATCAATCGGCATATATGGAGGACCGCGCCATGAAGAAGAAAATGGTTTGTTTTGCCGTGTTGTTCTTTTTTATCTGTGCGACGGGAACCGCAGCCGAGGAGATCGCAGGACTTTCGCTTCACATCGAAAAGCTCGCCCCGAAAGTGGTCAGGATCTGGGTGGGAGACCATGTCTCCTCCACCGCGACCACAGCCATAGCAACCAGCAGGGGGATCGTAGTGATCGACACCCTCGGTTGTCCGAAGATCGACGCCGAACTCCGCAGGGTGATAGCCCGCGAGCTGGACCGGGATGATTTCAGATACCTTATCAACACTCACGGGCACGGCGACCATACCCAGGGCAATTCGGTCTACGCTGATTGCATCATCGTCGCCCACGAACTTGTCCCGGGGAACATGAAGGAGTCCTTCGAAGGCCGGAAAGAAGCCATCCAGTGGTATGAACAGCACCTGCCCGAACTGCGCAGGGAACTCGAAAAGAAGCCGGCCGGCGATCCTGCCCGCGCCGCCATGAAAGAAAGGCTGGCCTCTGATACCATTCAGTACGAAGTGCTGAAGTCGGACGCTATGCCGGCCCTTCCCGGCCTCACTTTCTCCGACCGGATGGGTCTCGACCTCGGGGACGCCATGTTCGAGCTCTATTACACGGGCGGAATGCACTCCCCGGGCGACATAGCCATTTTTGATTCCCGCGACGGCCTGCTCTTCACGGGGGACACGATGGCCGACGTCTGGCTCAACGAAACGCCGGGCTGCCTCGCCTCGTTCGTGGCGCGCCACGGCGTCCGCCACGATTTTCCCCTTCTGCTGAAGAATTGGGAGCTCCTGCTCGAGCGGAAACAAGAGATCAAAAAACTCGTTACCGGCCACTGGAACGGAGAGCTTTCGATGAAGGGCTTCGAGGAACGCGTCGCCTATGTTAGGACCTTGTGGGACGAGACAAACAGGAGCTGTGCCGGGGGAGGGACGCTTCGCGATCTTCTAGCGGCCTGCGACATGAAAAGCAGATTCCCCGGACTCGCGGACAGCCCCGGCTTCAGCCCTTACAATAATTACAGCACCATCGTGGAGATGTGGACCGAGGTAACGGGTCAGCAGCCGGGAGCGATGAAACTCTACGAACTTATCGACGCCGGGGCAGGAAGCGAAGCGATCGAGGCGGTGATGGCCGAGAAGGACGCCGCGAAACCGAAGTATTTCTTCCTCGAGGAGCAGGTCAACGCCTGCGGATATAGATTCGTCCAGGACAATAAGCTCGAAAAGGCCATAGCCATCTTCAGGCTCAACGTGAGGCTCTATCCCCAGGGATGGAACACTTATGACTCTCTCGCCGAGACGCTCCTCAAGACCGGGGATGTCAAGACGGCGAAGGAACTGTACGAAAAGTCGCTGCAGCTCAACCCGGAGAGCCGGAGCGGCAAGGACGCCCTGGAAAGGATAAAAAAGGGGAAATGGAAGGTAAAGATACAGCCTCCCCCGCCGCCGCCCGCGTGAGGGAACGGGTAATAACAAGGAAGGATTGTTTCGGGTAGGCGCGGGCTTTACGCCCGCGAACGCGCCCGTAAAGGGCGCGGCTGCACGAGAAAGGAAGATCCCCCTTTTTTCCCCCTTAGCGAAAGGGCGAGTCAGAAGAGTGAACGCCGCAAAGTCGGGAAACTTAGCTAGCCGACGATCTCGTTGAGCCCTTCGATGAGCGTCTCGGTCTGCTCGGGTTCGAGCCTGACGATCAGCTTTCCTATCCTCTCGGTCGACAGCGTCCTTATCTGACTTATCTTGACCCATGAGCGCTTGGGAAGTTTCGCCGATCCGAGTTCGAGCGTCAAGGGAAAGCCCGCCGCCTGCGGCTGGCTAGTGATCGCCATCGCGATAACGGTGCCGGAGCGCAGGTTGAAAACATCCTGGCTGATCACCACGACCGGCCTCTTGCCGCCCTGTTCGCGGCCCTTTGTCGGATCGAGGTCCGCCCAGCGGACATCCCCTCTCAGTATTCCGGCCATTTTTCCGTGTCCTCATCCATGCCCTGCTCGGCCATGGCTTTCTCTTCGGAGGTGTCGAGCTTGGCGCACTCCCTGGCGAGGCGGGTGCGGTCGAGCCTTTCCAGCTTTTCCTGGACAGCTTCCTGTATCGCCCTGCTGCGGCTGGGGAACGCGCTTTCCCTGACGAAGCGGTCGAGCTTCTCGAGGATCTCCTTGTCGATACTTATCGCGACCTTGTACGTGCTCATTTTCAGCCTCCGGTATTACCATAAGTCATACCAAAGGGAAAGTCAAGGGAATGGGACATGGGCGCTGAAGGCTGGCCACAGGCTTAAGGCTGAAGACTGAAGGTTCAATAAGGAAATGATTCCATAATTTTAAAATTTTCAATTTTCAACTTTCATTTTTCAATGCAGGCGGAGCCTGGAAGGAAGGATCGTCCGTAGGGGCGAACGGCTGTCCGCCCGCACCCCCGCTCAGCGCTCTCCTTAAAATCCGCCGTCAAACAATTCCTGTTTTCATCGGTCGCCGACTTCCGCTTTCTGACTGTATCTTGAACTTCAGCTCTTCAGCGCGTTCCTTCTCGCGGTTCCCTGTTATCTCCGATGCGGATTATTCTTTGTGTTTTTATTATATTTGTTGTATCTTATCTGTTTTTCCGGGTTGAACTCCCAAGAAAGGAAGAATTTATGCGCCGCGAAGACCTCAGGAACATTGCGATAATAGCCCACGTTGACCACGGGAAGACCACTCTCGTCGATGCCATGCTATGGCAGTCCGGGATATTCCGCACCAACCAGACCGTGATGGAGCGCGTCATGGACTCCAACGACCTCGAAAGGGAAAAGGGGATCACCATCCTGGCCAAGAACACTTCGATCCAATTCCAGGATGTGAAGATAAATATCGTGGACACTCCCGGCCACTCCGATTTCGGGGGAGAAGTGGAGCGCGCCCTCACGATGGTTGACGGGGTACTCCTGCTAGTCGATGCCGCCGAAGGGCCCCTCCCGCAGAGCCGGTTCGTCCTGAAGAAAGCCCTCGAGCAGGAGCTCCCGGCTATCGTCGTCATCAACAAGATAGACCGCTCGGACGCCAGGTGCGAAGAGGTTGTCAACGAAGTTTATGACCTTTTCATCGATCTCGACGCGACCGAAGACCAGATAGATTTTCCGGTTCTCTATACAAACGCCAAGAAGGGGACGGCGACTCTCGACCTCGCTCAACCGGGAACGAACCTCATCCCGCTTTTCGAGGCGATCCTCAAGACGATTCCTCCGCCGGAATTCGACCCTGAAGAGCCCCTCCAGGCGCTTGTCACGAACCTCGACTACAGCGATTATCTCGGAAGGCTTGCGCTCTGCAGGATCTTCAACGGAAGCGTCAAGGCGGGAAAAGAACTGGTCCTCATACAGGAAGAAACGCAGGTGAAGGGAAAGCCGACCGCGCTCACTCTCTACGAAGGCCTCGACAGGATTGACGCCCAGGAGGTTTCCGCCGGCGACATCTGCCTTCTCGCCGGTTTTCCGGATGTCTCGATAGGCGACACATTCTGCGAAGTGGAGACGCCGAAAGCGCTTCCCCGAATAAAAGTCGACGAGCCGACGATGTCCATGATCTTCTCTATCAACACCTCTCCATTCGCGGGACAGGAAGGGAAGCTCGTCACGGCCCGCCAGATAAGGACGAGGCTCGAAAAGGAAGCGCAGAAGAATGTCAGCCTGACGATAGTCTTTCCCGAAACGGGCGACCAGTTCGAGGTGAAGGGCAGGGGCGAACTCCAGCTCGCGATCCTGATCGAAACGATGAGAAGGGAAGGCTTCGAGCTTTCGGTATCGAGGCCGAAAATCCTCACCAAGACAGACAGGAACGGAGATGTCCTCGAGCCGATGGAACTCGTCCAGGTGGACTGCCCGGAGGAGTTCGTCGGGACCGTGACTCAGATCCTGAGCCCCAGGAGAGGAAGGATGATGAACATGGTGAACCACGGCACCGGCCGCGTAAGAATGGAGTGGCGGGTCCCGAGCCGCGGCCTGATAGGATTCAGGACGCAGTTCCTCACGGAAACGAGAGGCACGGGCATCCTCAATTCCCTCTTCGACGGCCATGACCCGTGGCAGGGCGACATCCCGGGGCGGGTGACCGGAGCTCTCGTGGCGGACAGGCCCGGCAAGGCGACCTCCTACACGATAGACCACCTCCAGAGCAGGGGGCAGCTCTTCGTGGCGCCGCAGACGCCCGTTTACGAAGGGATGGTCGTCGGCGAGAACAGCCGAGAGAACGACCTCGACGTGAACATCGTGAAAGAGAAACACCTGACGAACATGCGCGCCTCGACCTCCGACGAAGGGGTGAAGCTTGTCCCGCCGAGAATACTGGGCCTCGAGCAGAGCATCGAGTTCGTCGGCGACGACGAGCTTCTCGAGATCACGCCGGTGAACCTCAGGATCCGCAAAAAGGTCCTGAAGGCACAGGACCGCTACCGCGACAGGCCGAGAAACAAGGCGGAATAAGCCTTACAGGAAAGTGGTTCGTTCCGGGCGATGAGCGCGCGGACCTGTTGGTCGTTGCCTGCGGCTTCTCTTTCAAGTAGAATGACTTCAGGAGGTGGCGGATGTCTCCCATCAGGCAGATGACGGACGACGAGAAAAAGCTTTTCACGATATTTCAGAAGGCTGTCGAAGCGGAACAGAGCGCGCAAGCCATGTACAGGGAGGCGATGGCCCTCTGCAGCGATCCGAAAATGCGCGAGATCCTCCAGGGTTTTTATAACGATGAAGCCAGGCACGAGAAGGAGATCCTCGCGAAGTACAGGAAGCTCAAGGAAGAATTCGGCATAGAATAGAGGAAAGCTCAGGCTCCTCTGCAAGCTCATTTTGTGCCGCCGGCTTGACCGGAACGCGGAACAGTCATACAATACAATCTTAAAACTTGTTACGCTTGATGCGTGTTCGCGTCACCCGCTTTATGACGGAGGATGGATTTGCCCATAAAATACAGATTCGAACCGAAGCACTCGGCCATATTGGTCGAAGCCTCCGGCAACCTGACCCTGAAGGATATCCTTGACCACCTGGCTTCCATGGCGTCCGACCCGCAGATCCCCGCTGATCATGTGACCCTTTTCGACGCGACGGGAGTAACTTCCGTTGAGCTGAAGATGGAGGAGATGTCCGAAATATCGGGATACACGGAAAGCCACCCGTCGAACAAGATCGTCGCGAACAAGCTGGCGATAGTGACGGCGGGAAGCGAAACCACGAGGCTCGCGGAAGAATACGAACGGCTGGCCTCAAAGTTCGGCGAAACGGTGATCACTTTCTGCCACAGGGACATAGCCTGCAAATGGCTGGGCGTCCCCGACGGCGTCTGAACTCGCGCCGGGAGCGCTTCGTAGAAGCCCCCTTGATGATGTACAATCTTCCCCTTGGAGGAAACGAAAGATGAAGAAAATGATTATGGTAGCACTGATCTCCGCCGCCGCTGTCTTTTCGGCACGCGTCGCCCCCTCGCAGGAAAAAAAGGCCGAAGCCCCGACACCCGAAGCGCCGAAGGCCGGGGCGGTTCAGGCGGAGCCTCAGATCTCGAAGGAATTCCGCGACGAGATAGTCCAGCTTCTGAAGCTGATCGGGGCTGAAAGCCTCGCCGCCCAGTACGGGGATAATTTCAGCAGGATGATCATCGGCGACCTTCGTTCGAAAGACGAGAAATTCTCCCAGAAAGAGACCAACCTGGTCAGGGAGGAGACGAAGAAGTTCATGGATGAAAAGTTCCCCGAACTCATCGAGCGGTTCGTGCCGGTTTACGCGAAACATTTCACCAGGGATGAGGTCAAGGGCCTCATCGCCTTCTACAGCTCCCCGCTTGGGATGAAGACGATCAAGGAGCTTCCGCTGATCTCCCGGGAATCGATGGTGATAGGGAACGCCTGGGGAAAGAGCGTAGCGGGCGATGTAGAACGGCGCGTCATGGCGCGTCTCGAGAAAGAAGGGTACAAGGCTCCGAAGCCTGAGGATAAAGCCGCTCCGCAGGAAAGCGCCCCTCCCCCGGAAAAGAAATAATTCCGCGGGGTCGGATGGGAGGCGAGATGAACGAAAAGGAATGGATCGAAAAGTACGGCGTCTCGGCGGAGGACAGGGAAAGAAAGATCAGGATATGCTCCAGGATAAGGACATGGGGCCTTGTTTTCACCGTTTTCACCCTCCTCGCCATGCTCTGGTTCATCTTCTTCGAACTGCCTGAAAAGCCTGCGGACGCGTTCATGCTGGCCGTGGCACTTAGCGTCTGCTTCGCGGCGGGCTTCTCCCTCTTGAACTCCATGGAGACTGAAGTGAAGCTCCTGAAGATCGTCGGGGAATTGAAAAAATAGACCGCCCTTCCACTCAAAACTAAAAATGGGGGCACCGTGTCCGGTGCCCCTAGTATCAAGAAGAAGTGCGCGCGAAAAGAAGGTGTTTCTGCAGGCCTTGAAACATCAATTCAAGGCCAGGAACTGGGTTATCTTCTCCAGCAGAAGGAATATCGCGACCCCCAGCAAAAGAAAGAATGTCCAGATGATCGCCTTTTTGATCCTGACATCCAGAATGGGGCCCATCTATCAGTTCTCCCCCTGGTCGCTTTCGCCGCAGGGGTCTTTGTACCCGTAGATCTTGTAAAAATAGACGGGAACGGTCATCACGCCGTCGCTGGTCTGGTATTCGTAGTAAGGGTCGTCGTCGTCCGGTTCCGTCCACGCGAGAACAGAAGTGGCGTCGGTCCTGATGTTCGCAGGGTTCTCGCTCCTGTAGATCCTGAACTCGCTCGTCTGGTATATGCCTCCGTCCTCCCACCTGAATATCCCCTCGCTGCCGTATCCGTCCGCCCCGTCCTTGATAACGCCCAGTTCAGGGGTTCCGCCGTAAGACCAGAAATAGATGTTGTCGGTTATCCCGTATCCCAGCTTCACGTCGTCGATCACCCAGGAAGAGGCTCCGGCGGCGCTTCCCGAGGCTGCGCGGAAACGGACCTTCATCTGAGTGGTCGATCCCGTGAGGTAATCGTCAAGCCTCGCCTCGTAATAACCGCCTGCCACGCTTCCCTGGAAAGCGGGCTGTATTCCGCCGGGTGTTCCGGATTGACAGTTGCCTTCGATGGATGAAGGAACTTCGGCTTCGAATGCGGGATAGGGCAGAAGGACCACCTTGACCCACGCCCCGGCGTCGTTGGTGAAGACCTCCAACACTCCGGCGTCGTCGGAAGAAAGGTTGCAGGATGACCAGAACCTCAGCTTTACGTCCTCCTGCCAGATCAGATTGGATGCTGTGGTCATTTCGATGGAAGATGTCCAATCGGTCGCCGCGTTCATGTCGCAGACCCAGGCTGCTGTTCCATCCTTGCCTGCTCCCGGAGTGACGGACCACATGCCCGTCCCGCCGTTGCACGCTTCGGTGAAGCCGTTCGACGCGTCGAAATCGTTGTTCAGAAGTAGTGTGCAGGTCGGCGCGCAGGAACTGAGGTCGGCCGTCGCCGCGCTGTCGGCGTAGAGGATGGTCCGTCCGCAGCCGTTGACCGCCACTATCCTGTAAATGTAAGCGCCCCTGTCGACCGGCTTGTATGTGAAGGATGCCGTGGAAGAGCCGCCGCTCTTGATGATGTTGGTGAAACCGTCGCGGCTGAAGTAGAGCCTGTATCTCCTGTTTGCCGCGTTGGTCCCTCCGTCGCCCCAGTCAACGACCGCGTCCCAGGTGACCGTCACTCCCGTGGCGGCATTGCAGTCTTCTGCGGCTGTCGTCTGGGCCGGAGCGGCCACAGGGGACATCCCGACATAGTCCGCTCCCGACAGAGAAGTACCGCCGTCCGTCCAGCAGCTGTTCATGTTGTTCGCGCGTACGGAGTAGGTGTAATAAGTATCGGTCAGCGGAGGGTTGTCGGTTATCGAAGTGACGCCGTCGGCTACGGGCGAGCCGGGGATTTCCGCGCCGTTCCTGTAAATGTGATAGTAGCGGGTGGAGGGGCCCGAGCCGCCGTCGTTCCATCCTGCCTCACCATCCCCCTCGACATCGATCCAGGAGATCGTAAGCGTGGAGTCGCTGCAGCCGTCAGTGTCCTGGACGACCTGGACCCCCGCGAACGCGGGAGCCGACTGGGCGTCGGCGATCGAAGCCGAATCGGCGTAGCTGGAGGTCATCCCGCAGCCGTTGACCGCGACGATCCTGTATGAATATGAATTCGAATTCCCCGGCAGGTATGTCAAGGGAGAGGAGACGCCGCTCATCACCGGAACAGAGTAATTGTCGGATCTGTAAAGGTCATAACGGGCCGAGCCTTCGCCGTTGTCGTTCCATGATACGACCGGGTTCCAGGAGACCATGATGCCCGTGAGAGAGCAGTCGATATCGGAGACGGAAACGGCGATGTCTCCCGGAAGAGCGGGGATCGCTCCCACATTGTCGGCGACCGAAGCGCTAGCCGAGTAGTTCGTGAAATCGCCGCATCCGTTCGTCGCCCTCATCCTGTACTGAAGGCTGACGCCGTTCTCCGCGTCGTGAATGTAGGGGGAAGTCGCGGGGGTTGCGATGGGGGTAGTATATCCGTCGGCGCTGCCGTAAAGGGCGTAGCTCCTTGTTCCCTCGCCGTTGTCCCCCCAGTCGGATGGCGCGGCCCAGCTTATGTTGAGACCTTCACCCGTGCATCCGCTGATGTCCGTCGCGGTTGTCGCGGAACTGCTCAGGGTCGGTTCGGAATGGACATGGTCGGTACCCTCGATCGTGTTCCCGAGCTCCGTGCAAGTGTCGAGATTGTTGCACGCTTCGACGTTGTAGTCGTAGGCAACGTTGTTGTTTGCCGTGGTATCTGTCCAGGAGGTTGCGGCCGTATCGGTAACCGTGTGGATCACCGATCCGTCCCTGCTGATCTCGTATCTTCGCGTAGTGCAGCCGGAAGAACAACTGTCGTTCCAGTTGGAGACGGCCGTCCAGTTGACCTGAACGCCTTCGTCGGCGCATGCGCCGCCCACATCCACGACCGACTGTATCCCCGCGAACTCGGGTGGAGAGGCTATGTAGTTCTGGCTGGTACCGGTGTCGGTGAGAGGGTTATCGACATTCGTATTGTAGGTCGAACCCTGATTCGCGGCGTTCGAAGGAAGCATGAAGTAATAATAATTATGCCAGGCGTTCTCGGTCGTTTCAGTAGGGTTTTCGATTCGAAACCCGGCGCTGCCCCTGCTGCCTGTTCCGCTGTCCGTGTAAAGGTTTATGCGGCTGTCCGGGCTTACAAGTTTGGCTTTATTCCTGAGGACTTTTATGTAGCTCCCCAGGGAGGATGAGACCTGGTACCATGTCCACAAAGGTGTTGCCGCGATAGTGTCCGCCGTTCCGTCTATTGTCGCCGTTTCGCCGTTGCTGTCGTAGAAAGTCATATTGACGGAGCTTACGTGGTTCATCCTGACAAACCAGTAGTTTGTATGACTGCTTCCACCGTGCCACTTATCGTTCTCGTATTCATGCCAGTACGATTTGTAGTAATAATGGTGAGTTGCGGGCCACATTCCGACGCCGTTGGACGCGACCCAGCAGGTTGGCATCCAGACATAATAGCGAAGGACTCTCACTCTGCCGTCTTTGGCGTACCATGGAATACTCCAGGAATCGCAATTAGTACCGCCTGTTATGGTGCCCTGCGTTCTTATGGCCGTTTCATTTGATGTGCAATCAATGGAAAACCCGCCGTTCCAGGATTGGAGAGAAGTTTGGACCATGTCCGTGCCGGTTCCGCCGCCGGTTGTAGTGACCGATAGTGCGTCTATTCTTACGGCATTGGCATCGGTGTTGTTGTAATCGACAATGTAGTTGGAAGCGGAGACTGTATTGTTCGTTTCGTTCCATGACACATAGTCGTCGGTCCTCCAGGTCGGCAAAGTATCATGTCTGAAGATATAGACCCAACCTTTTTTGCTCGTGTCCAGTGGGTCCGCGACGACGATCTCGTAACGAGGAGATGTCGTGACGGCTTCCGGAGCCCATTCGTCTGCAGATACTCTGTCTCCGGTTTCATCGCTCATGAAGATTATTTCGTCGTTCGCGTCCCACAAACCGTCATCTGCCTCCATGTGATTCGGACCCAACCCTATGTGCGATCCCTGGGGAGAGCAAATGGGGGGGGGCGCCTGCGGGTATGCGTTGTTTATCTCGTCGATCTGGAAGACCACCTGCCTCCAGCCCGTTCCTTCGTCGTATGCCCAGACGAAGATCTGGTTCGGACTCAAAGTCGCATCGGCAGGATTTACCTGGAGGTTAAGCGAGGTAAAATTGGGCGTTTGAGCGCCGGTGACGATGATCGCTTCGGCCGGTCTGTCGAGCGTCTTGGTATCGATCACCGCGGCGTTTGATCCTGTCCCGGCGGCAAGAATGACCGTCATTGCCGCATAAAAGATGAGTTTTTTTATCTCATCGTAAAACATTCCGCACCTCTCCTTCTTCTCTGCTTTTCTGAAACAAAACATCGGAGCCCCCTGCTCTCTCTTTCTGTTACCTCGTTATCGTCAGGTATGTCCCGACGATGTCGTTGAGGTTGTTGACGTTGTCGTAAACCAGTCCGACGAATCCCCACGTTCCCGCGGGCGCCGCAAGCTCGTAAACGCCTGTGCTGTTTCCGTCGACGATCACTTCCGTTCCGCTCCAGCTCGAAGGGAGGACGAGGTGGTAATGCAGAGTGTCGCCGTCAGGGTCCGTCGCCGTGATGACGAGCCGCAGGTTCGCGCCGGGAGCGGTCGGAGGCTCTTCAACCATGTGGTAGTTGGTCGGATGGTGGTTGTCCGAGGGGAATTCGAGTATCCCGTCGCCAAGGCCCGCTGCAGCGCTTACGAAATTGTTGAGCCCTTCATTCGTCATTCCGGGCAGCCTTCCCCCGAAGGTCGGGTCCTGGAAATAGACATAGAGGGCGTTGTAAAGTCCCTGCCCCGGATCGGCCGGCTCGCCGGCATAGAGCGCTTTCTTGTGGTCGCGGTCCGACCAGCCGTTCCACTGGCCGTCGCCGTTAAGGTCGATGTAGTTTATCGGAGTGTTCTGGTCCGCCATCAGGAGAGGTTCGAAAATGTCGAACTCGCCGTCTCCGTCCTTGTCGTTCCATGAAACCTGCAGGCAGTCGCTGTCAGTTCCCAGATTCGATGGATCGCAGGATGAGTCTAGTATTCCGTTCGCATCCTGGTTGAAGATCGCGAACGGCTCGATGGTCCAGAACTTGCCGGGGACGATCGGATCGCACGGCTCGTCCCAGTCGCCCCAGAAGCCGTTGAATGTGTAGTTCTCGGCTTCGCCGCAGATCGGTTCGGTGTGGGTGGGGCAATAGTAGGGGACATAGTTCCTGACGTTCTCGGGATTCTCGACGAACAGCCTGACGTCGATGCTTTCCGCGTAGTTCAGGAAGGTCTGGAAGTCGGCGCCGAGGTCCGCCGGGTCGATGTCATGGTCGGCGAGCATTTCCTCAATGTCGTCGCGGAAGTTCATCACGTAGTGGGGAGTAGTGTCCGCGACCGCCTGTTCCCATGTGTATCCCCAGTCGGTGGCGAAGAGCGTATCCATCCAGGCTTCGGGATAGCAGTCTTCGCTGAGCGTGTCTCCCATCATCTCGTTATAGGCGTCGATGAGCTGTTCCATCCACCAGGTGATGTCGTCGCTGAGTCCTCCCCTGATCGAGATCGGGGTGTTGTAAAGCGGGGGCTCGGGATCGCCCGCCTGGGCGGGGGGGCACCAGGGGGCGGGAAGGAACTGGCCCGGGACCCACTGGAGGTCGGGCATTCCGTCGGCGCAGTTCTCGGGGTCCGGGCAGGGGGTCACGCCGTCCGCCAGGAATCCGTTGTAGCTGTCGATGTCGATGAAGAGCGGCGGGTGGTTCCCTCCGTCGCCGTACATTATCGTGGCGTCGTCGGCCTGGATGTCCGTTTCTTTAAGCACGGTCTTGAACGCCTCGCGCAGATGCTTCGAAGCTGCGCTCGCGTCGTTGGCGGCGGTTTCGAGGGTGCAGCCGTTGGCGGGATCGGGGCTGTAGATCCCCACTCCGTCGAAGGTCTCGAAGACCCTCGCGGCGTAGCCGAGGTCGTCGACGAGGCCGTCGTTGTCGTCGTCGATGCCGTTCAGGGGGGCGCACGGCTCGGGGTCGCACTTGTAATGAGCTTCGGCGTCGTCTTCGGCTTCAAGCCAGGTGTCGATCGCTTCGAGGTCGCCCGCGGTGACGGGCCTTGCCGCGCCGGCGTTCTCGTAAACCCTTGCGGCGATCGCGGAGGCTCTCCATCCCCTGAAGAGGGCGGCGAGCATGTGGGCGTCCGCGCGGTCCCAGTAAGCCTGGGGGAAAGTGTAGATCGGGTCGGCGGACCCGGCCAGGGTGTTGCCCGAGCCTTTATCTGCCTTTGGAGCAAGGGAGTTCGCGAATCCGATGATCGGCGAGAATGGCGTCGAAGGATCCGCCATAGGAAGGCCGAAAGCTGAGCCGGCGGAAGCGAGGCCTGCGATATTCACGAACGGCGTTCCCGAGCCTGTATCTTCGAGGTACATGCAGAAGCCGGGGAACTGGAACTCCCAGGGAGAGTTCGGTTCGCTCAGCGCCCAAGTCGAGAGATGCTCCATCCTTAGGACCTGCTCGTCCGCGAAGAGCTTCCAGTCGAGCATCGTGTCCCTGTAGCGCTTGGTGTCGGGCGTCTCGAAAAGGGAGTGATAGTTCTGAAGAGTGTATCCGGTCTCGGCGATCGCCGAAGCGAGAAGCGCGTTGAGGTAATACATGTTCCTGTTCGGCTCGGACGCGAGGTTGTATGGGCTGGAAGGAGCGACCCTTGCCTCCGCTTCCTCGAAATAAACGAGAGCGGTCTGCCAGTCCGTCGGGTTCGGGCAGGTAGCAGCCGCCACCACGGGCTTTCCGAGATCGTCTATCAGTTCCTGAGCCGTATTCAGGGCGATAAGCGTCTTTTCGAATGTCGGGTCGCCGCCGGCTATGCCTGAAGCGTCGGTCGCGCTGAACTTGTAGCTTATTTCGCCCGTCGTGTTGGCAAAGTCCCACCTCGTGTTGCCGAGTTCGTTGCGGACATAGAGAGGCGATGCCGCGGTCGGGACCGTTCCTGTCGGCTCGAATCCTTCCAGGCGCGCGAAATAGAGCTTGCCGTCGGTCGTATCGGCGTCCATGGGATCATATTCTGCGAGCGGTATCGTCTCGCCCGCGTCATTGTAATCCCCGTCAGCGTTACGGTCCAGATAAAGCTCTATCGTCGCGGGCATGTAACCCAGGCTGCTCGTCAGCACGACGCGGAATTCTGAGGGGTCTCCGCTTATCGTGAGATCTTCGACGGCATCGGCGTAAGGCTCTACGGGATCAGGCATGAACCCGTCGTCCAGAAGATCGGGGGTGACGCCCTCCCATGACAACATCAGGGTCGGCGATACCGGTTTGATGTCGTAGAAGATAAGTCCCGCATATCCAAGATCGGTATCGGTAGTGGAGAGCGTCGGCAGGGTCCTCCAAGCCGCTCCAGAAACAAGGGTGGCGGCGTCGACGCCTCTCCTGATCTCGTAATTCTGGCCGGTGAAAGGCCCCTGGGTCCAGTTAAGGTCGGCCTGCCAATCCGCCGCCGGCTTGCTTTTGGTGATGTAGAGCGTGACGTCCTGGGCGGCCGCCGGGACCGCGCAGATAAACAAAAATGAAACTGCCGCGATCAGTAAGGTGCAACCTTGAATTGAACATTCGCACTTCTTTCCGATAGACATGATCCCTCCTTTTGAACGGGTGCAAACAGGAGAAGACGGACCCCTCCCGGACCGAATGAAGAATTTGTTTTTCGAAAAAGACTTCATCGACACTCCCTGTTCAGTTTCCGGATAATGGTAGCAAAAACAATGCCAACATAAATGTCGTTTTTTAAAGGCTTTTCGGCAGAATTGAACGCCGTGATGTCTTGAATGAGATACAACAATGGAGCCACAATTTGCGTAGGAGATTTAAATCGTTTGTTTTCAACAAAACCGGCAGTGTCGATAAAGATACGACTTGTTATGTTGTAGTTATACTTTCCGGGGATAGCGTAACAGAAAAAAAGCCAGCAAAATCAAATGGTTTAGATATCGAAAAGTATGGTTTTAAACGCAAGATAAAGTGCTGATAGAAAAAATGGATGTATTATGTGGTGGTTTGATTCCTGAAAATTAAACTTGAACCAACAACTGAACAGAATTTGAACTTAGGGCCTGAATGGGATAATATTGTCTCGAGGTGAAAAAATGAAATATGCGTCCATTAAAATGGTTCTTTCTGTCTCGATATTGATAATTGCCGCTTTCGTCGTCATGCGGACCGGCCCGATGGGACAAAGGTCCTGTTTTACTTTCCTTTTCCCGTCGGAAGGCGCTCTTCTCGTCGGCCACAACCTGGACGAGAACATGAAGGTGCCCGGCCTGATCGTGATAAACCCGAGAGGGGTTTCGAAGGAAAACATTTCCTACTCGGACATCAAAGCCGGGGAGAAAGGCGGAGGATTACGCAGGCTGAGATGGGTTTCGAAATACGGGTCGCTGACTTACAACGTTTTCGGAAAAGAGTTCCCCGACGGAGGGCTTAACGAAGCGGGCCTTTATGTCGGCGAGATGACCCTCATGGGGACGGAATGGCCGGCGAGGGAAGACGTCGCGGGGTTTTATCATCATCACTGGATGCAGTACCTCCTTGATAACTTCGCCACGGTGGACGAGGCCCTTTCGAGCTTGTCGACGGCCCTTCCGGAAGGGCACTGCCAGTGGCATTTCTTCCTCGCGGACAAGAACGGCAAAGCCGCGGTCGTGGAGTTCATCGGAGGAAAACCGGTCGTTTATTCAGGAGAGAAGCTTCCTTACACGATCCTCGGAAACGACAGGTACGACCTTGAACTTAAAGATATCCTCAATTACAAGGGTTTCGGAGGGGGCAAGGACCCGGCGCCGAAATATGAAAAGGAGGATCCCAGATTCAGGTGGGCTGCCCTGATGTTCAGGGAACCGCCGAAGACCGAGCCTTCCGTCGACTTCGCTTTCAGAGCTCTTAAAAAGGCCGACCTCGGAAACAACAAGTGGACCCTGGTTTACGACATAACGGGTAAAAAGCTCTATTTCAGGACCTCTGAACAGCCCTCCCTGAAGTGGATAGACATCTCCGTCCTCGACTTTTCCTGCTCGAAAATGACGAGGGCCATCGACATACACCAGAAAGCCGAAGGAGATTCGACCGGCAGGTTCGCCGCGCTCGACAACGAAAAGAACGCGGAAGCAGTAAAAAGGGCGTGGGCCGAGATCGACGCCGGTTTCGCCGGCAACGCCTTCTGGAAACCCAAAATGGTGAAGGGTCAGATCGCGCTCTCTTCGGGCTTCAAGTGCTCGGGGGAATGACCCGGACCTTCCGGATCGGGACCTATCCCTATAATCAAAGAAGCTGTGGGATCAAGGGTTCCGCCCGTGGTTTATAAAACTTGACAAAAGGTAACTCAAGTATTATATTATCGTCTTGCTAAAGATTCCCCGAAGGTTTTGGAAACGCGAGGGGGTAAAGGAGACAGAGAAATGGCAAAGAAGATAATCGGAATCGACCTCGGAACAACCAACTCTGTGGTGGCGGTGATGGAAGGCGGAACCCCTGTCGTCATCCCCAACCAGGAGGGAGACAGGACAACTCCGTCGGTGGTCGCCTTCACCGACAAAGGCGAGATCCTGGTCGGAAAAGTCGCGAAAAGGCAGGCCGTGACGAACCCTCTGAACACGGTGTTCTCAATAAAGAGGTTCATGGGCAGACGCTTCGGAGAAGTAGGCGAAGAGATGAAGACCGTTCCCTACTCGGTGGTCCCGGGCGACAACGGCGACGCTTTCGTGGACATCAAGGGAAAGAAATATTCGCCTCCGGAGATCTCGGCGATGGTTCTCAGGAAACTCAAGGAAGCGGCCGAATCGTACCTGGGAGAGAAGGTCACGCAGGCGGTCATCACCGTTCCCGCCTACTTCAACGACTCGCAGAGGCAGGCCACGAAGGACGCAGGAAGGATAGCCGGCCTCGAAGTGATGAGGATAATCAACGAACCCACGGCCGCGGCGCTGGCCTACGGGATGGACAAGAAGAAAGAGGAGACGATAGCCGTCTACGATTTCGGCGGCGGAACTTTCGACATTTCTATACTCGAAGTGAGCGAAGGCGTGATCGAAGTCAAGGCCACCAACGGCGACACCCACCTGGGCGGTGACGACATCGACAAGGTGCTGATAGATTTCATCGTCGAGAACTTCAGGAGGGAGAGCGGCATCGATGTCTCCAAGGACCCGATGGCGCTCCAGAGGCTCAAGGAAGCCGCGGAAAGGGCGAAGGTGGAGCTTTCGCAGACGCTCGAGGCGGAGATCAACCTTCCGTTCATAACGGCCGACGCCAGCGGGCCGAAGCATCTCGTGACCAAAATCACCAGGGCCCAGATGGAGAACCTTTCCTTCGAGATATTCCAGAGGACGATGCGCCCCTGCGAAGCGGCGCTCCGCGACGCGAAGCTCACTCCCGGCAATATACAGGAGGCGGTCCTCGTCGGAGGTTCGACTAGGATACCCAAGATCCAGCAGATGGTGATGGATTTCTTCGGCAAGGAGCCTCACAAGGGCGTGAACCCCGACGAGGTGGTCGCGGTCGGCGCGGCGATACAGGCCGGCGTCCTCGCGGGGGATGTCAAGGACATCCTCCTGCTCGACGTCACCCCGCTGACCCTCGGAGTCGAAACCCTCGGCGGAGTGGCCACACCTCTGATCCCGAGGAACACGACGATACCCGCCAGAAGGAAAGAGGTCTTCACCACGGCGGCGGACAATCAGCCCGAGGTCGAGATAGTCGTCTTCCAGGGCGAGAGGCCTCTTGCAAGGGACAACAAGACCCTCGGTAACTTCAAGCTCGGAGGGATCCCGCCGGCCCAGAGGGGAACCCCGCAGATCGAGGTCACGTTCGACATCGACGCGAACGGTATCCTGAACGTGTCGGCCAAGGACCTGGCCACGCAGAGGGAGCAGAGCATAACCATCACGGCTTCTTCGGGCCTCACGAAAGACGAGATCGACAAGATGGTCAGGGAGGCCGAGGCCCACAAGTCCGATGACGCGAAGAGAAAGGACGAGATAGAGGCGAAGAACCAGGCCGATCAGATAATCTATTCAACCGAGAAACTCCTTTCCCAGAACGCGGGCAAGCTCCCCGCCGCGGAAGAGCAGAGGCTCAGAGAGGCTATCGACGAGCTCAAGAAGGTCAAGGAAACGGGCGGGCTCGACCAGATCCGCCAGGGGATAGACAAGGTCAACCAGGCGAGCCAGAGCCTCGCTCAGCTCCTGTACGACCAGGCGAAACAGCAGAACCCGCAACAGGGCGAAGCCCCGCCTCCGCCTCCGCAGGGAGACTCCTCCCAGAAGAAGGGCGGGGATGTCATCGACGCCGAGTTCGAGGACGTGAAGTAGGTTCTCCGGGCGCAAAGCCGGAGAATGAGTGGTAAAATGGTGAGGCGAGCGGGACGGCGAGCTTGGGTAAGCCCGCCCCCGCTTCTCTTCGCCGGGAAAGGAGCCGCGATGCCAACCAGGAAAGGCGCTCTGAAAGACCTCGCAGAACTTCAGGGAAAACTCAACCACATCATTTCCGACATAATGGAGCCCGGCGTGGCGCCGGAATCCGAACCGTCGTTCTCCTGGTCCCCACCGACCGACATTTGCGAGGACGAAATTGCTTTCTACGTGGAGATGGAACTGCCGGGAGTGGAGATAGGCGACATCGAGGTCACATGCGAGGAGAGGTCCATCAGGGTGGAGGGCGAGAGAAGGGCCGACAAGGAAATGGCCCCCAAGAACGTGCAGAGGATGGAACGGTTCTTCGGCCGCTTTTCCCGGGAGTTCACCTTCCTCTCCACGATCGACCCCAAGAACGTGGAGGCTTCCCTCACCGACGGTGTCCTCACGCTGATGCTTCCGAAGAGATCCGAAAAGAAGAAGATAATGGTCAGGTAGATGGCGAGGGACCTGTACGCCGTTCTCGAGCTTCCCCCGAAATCCCCGCTCGGCGAGGTGAAGAAAGCCTACAAGCGCCTCGCGAGGAAGTACCACCCCGACCTAAATCCGGGCGACAAGAGCTCCGAGGACAGGTTCAAGGAGATATCGGAGGCGTACGCGATACTGTCGGACCCTGATAAAAAGAAGAAATACGACACGAGGGGTTACGTCGAGGATTTCGCTCCGCCGCAGGGCGGACGGGGAGTGCACTTCGAGGGGTTCAACTTCGAAGATCTCGGCGGCGCCGCAAATTTCAGCGACATTTTCGAGTCCTTTTTCCAGGGCGCAAGGCAGCCCGATAACAGGCCGGAGAGCGGTTCGGACATCGTTATCCCCGTAACGCTGACGCTTCATGAAGCTTTCTCGGGAAAGAAGGTCAAGCTGACCGTTCCCCACAAAACCCCCTGTTCCGCCTGCGGAGGCTCCGGAAGGACGGCGCCGGCGAGGCGCGGAGCTTGCCCCAAGTGCGGCGGCAGCGGCAAGGAGGGCATTTCCAAGGGGCCGTTCCAGTTCGCGAGGCCATGCAGGCACTGCGGCGGGACCGGGAACAACCCGGGCGAGATCTGCGCTTCCTGCGGGGGCTCCGGGAGGAAGGACGCCGTTGACAAGATCGAAGTGACCATCCCGGCCGGGGTCGATACGGGATCAAGGATCAGGGCCAAGGGGAAAGGCGAAGCGGGAAAGTTCGGCGGACCCTCCGGGTCGCTTTTCATCGAGACGCACATAACGAAGGACCATCTTTTCGAAAGGGAGGGGCCCAACCTGAAGGTGAGGCTTCCCGTAACGTTCTCTGAAGCAGGGCTGGGTGCGAAGATCGAGATACCCACGATGACGGGCAAGACGCTTCTCAAGATCCCGCCGAACACCGGTTCGGGCCAGGTCTTCAGGCTCAGGGGCAAGGGGATGCCTTCGCTCCTGGGAGGAAGCTCGGGAGACCTCCTCGTCGAGGTCTACATTTCCGTGCCCGACGTCATCGACGAAAAGAGCAAGGAACTTTTAAGGGAATTCGAGCGTTTGAACCCCGAGAACCCCAGGAAGAAGATGGGGCTGTGAAGGAAGCGCGGAGAGAGCCGTGAAACGGAGCGAGCGGAAGGACAAGAAGGGTTACTACATGATCAGCACGGTATCCGAGCGTTTCGAGATCCACGCCCAGACGCTCAGGCTTTACGAGAGGGACGGCCTGCTCAAGCCTTCAAGGACCAGCGGCAACACGCGCGTCTATACCGACGAGGACATCGAAAGGCTGGAACTGATCCTCAACCTCACCAGGAACCTCGGCGTGAACCTCGCCGGGGTGGAGATAGTCCTCAACATGCGGGAGAAAATGGCGAAGATGCAGGAGGAAGTCAACAACTTCATGCAGTTCTTCATGGAGCAGATGGCCAAAAAGGGGGTTTCGAGGGAGGAGGTCCGCGAAGCTGCGCTCGCGTGCCTGTCGCCGACGTCAGTTGAAAAAATGTTCGACAAGGGGGATCCGGGAAGTGGCAGGCGATAACAGGGGACAGGCCGATCCCGAATCAGCCATACTCAAGCAATACCTGAAGGAGATCTCCAAGAAGCCCCTTCTGACGCTTGAAGAAGAGCTGGAGCTCGGCAGAAGGTACAGGGAGAACGGGGACGCCGAAGCTCTCACGGAGCTCATCTCCAGGAACCTCCGCTATGTCGTTCATACTGCCAAGAGATTCCAGAACAGGGGCCTTTCGCTCCTCGATCTCATCCACGAGGGGAACCTCGGCCTGATCGAAGCGGCGAGGCGCTTCGACCCCGGCAAGAACATCAAGCTGGTCCACTACGCGGACTGGTGGATAACGCAGAGCATGGAGAGGGCCCTTTCCGACCAGGGCGGCCCGCTCCGCCTTCCGCAGAAGAAGGCGACCCTTTTCAACAACGTCCAGAAAGCCAGGAGCGAACTGACCCGCAGCCTCAACCGGGAGCCCAGCTCCGCCGAGATCGCGGAAATGCTCGGGATAAAGGAGTCTGATGTCTGCGAGGTGGTACAGGCGAAGAACGAGATGCTCTCGCTCGACGAACCGCTTCTAGCCGACAACGACGTGGACATATTGCTCAAGGACAAGATCGCCGACAACAACCGGAAGACGGGAGACGAGATACTCATAGAAAAGGCAAGGAAGGAGATCCTCAACGCCTGCCTCGCGGAGCTCTCGGAAAAGGAGAGGAAAGTGCTTCTCCTGAGATACGGTTTCGTCGACGACGAAGACCTTTCCCTCAAGGAGGTCGGGAAGATCATAGGCCTTTCCCGCGAGAGGGTGAGGCAGATCGAGGAAGAGGCCCTCAGGAAGCTCAAGAGGTCGCAGAAGGTGAACGACCTACTGCGCCGCCTCAACTGATGATGAGATCCAAACCCGCGGTTCTTCTTCTGATAGCGTCTTTGTCGCTTTTCCCGATGGGAGACGGCGACCGGCTTGAAGCGCTCTTCGCCCTGCAGGACGAGGGGGACCTTCCCGCCGCCCTCGACGAGGCCTTCCGCCTGATGAACGGGCCTGCGGAAACGGCGGATCCCATGGTCGCGCTCGTCTATTCCCAGCTTCTCCTCGACCTCGGGGACCTTTCGGCGCCTCTTGACGGAATGATCGGCGCCTCTTCGTCCGAAGAGCTCGGAGACTACATCAAGTTCAACCTGGCGAGGATCTTTATGGCCAGGGGGATGCCGGAGAAAGCCCTGGAACAGGTAGAAACCATCAGGGACGGCACTCCCGGCGCATATTTCAGGTACAGGCTGTTGAGGGAAAAAGCAGCGATATATGGCCGCCTTAAGCTTCACGGAAAGGAAGCGCTCGCGTGGAGCGAGATCGGGGCCATCGAGAACCTCGGCAAGCAGAAAAAAAAGGAGGCGCTCTTCAGGGAGGCTCTCGCCTGGCAGCTGTCGGGAGCGGAGGCCAGGGCGAAGCGCATGTACAGGGCGATCGCGTTCGACCTCACCCCCAACCCTTTCGGGAGCAGGGCGCTCAAGGCCTACAAGGCAATGGGCGCCGAAGACTACCCGCCGGCGGATCAGAAGCAAAAGGAAGAGCTGATCAACAAGCTTCTGAACTGCGGCAGGACCGGGGACGCTCTCGACCTCTACAAGACCTTCCCGAAGGAGAAGGAGAACAGCATCCTCCTGACGCAGATCCTTTACCGGGCGAGGAAGAACGACGAACTGTTCTGTCTCGCCGACGAGGTCCTTAAAAAGTCGGGCGCGATAGCGAACGGGGACAGGGGCACCGTGCTGAAAGCGCTGTGGGCGACCCTCAGGACCAACGATGCGGACCGCGCCGCGAGCTATTTCAAATGGCTCGGGAAAAACCTTCCCAAGGACCACAAGCTGTTCCTCGAGAACAGTTACGCCATGGGCTGTTTCCACTATGTCAACGGCAGGTTCGCCGAGGCCGTCCCTCTGTTCGAGGCAGTGAAAGCGGACAAGAAAGGGCAGTTCTACAGGAACGCCCTTTACAAGAGCGCGCTTTCCAGCATCGCCCTCGGAAAGGGCCCGGAAGGGCTTCTCGCCCCGCTCCTTGAAGAGAAGGACGGGTTCAGGGAGCGTTCGCTGTATGTTCTGAAGAAATGGTATTCCCTCGAGGCGGAAGGCGATCCGATCCCCGCGGGTTCCTACTATTCCTCCGTTTCCGACAGGGAGTTCGCGAAAAAGACCGCGGCGGCCGTCGCGGTTTTCAGGAAAAGGCTTTTTTCTGGAAAGATCGACGGAAACTCCCTGATATACGACCTGTATCGCGCAGGACTCCCCCTGTTCGCGCTGGATCAGCTTGAGAGGCGGGGAACGGAGCTTGCCAGGGAAGACGCGATAACCAGGATGATGCTCCTTTCGGAGATAGGAGAGCTCTGCTTCGAGTTCCCTTCGGATTTCGATTACCGTGTGGGCCTGAGCCATCCCACGCCGTGGCGGAGGGAGATAATGCTCGCGGCCAGGGAGGAAGGCGTCGATCCCGCGCTCATGTTCGCGATAGCCCGCAGGGAGAGCAGGTTCGACCCGCTGGCCTTTTCAAGCGTTGGAGCAGTGGGCCTTTTCCAGCTCATGCCCGAGACGGCGAAGAAGATATCTGGAAAAGACGTCTCGGAAGAAGATCTCCTCGACCCTCTCACGAACGCGAGGATCGCCGCCCGCTACATGAAACAGCTCGCGGCCGTTTTTCCGATGAGCGCGCGTATAGCCGCTTCCTACAACGCCGGAGAAGATGTCGTTTCGGTCTGGAGCAAAAGCTTCGGCGAGGATGAGACGCTTTTCGTACTGCTCATTCCCTATTTCGAGACGCAGGGCTACGCCGAGGGGGTGCTGTTCGACAAGTCGGTCTACACCCAGAGGCTTTCAAATTGAAAACCGCTCTTCTTGTCCTTGCGGCCGCTCTCGTTCTCCTGTCGCTCGGAATGACCCGCGACGGATACTGGGAGAATGTCAGGGTCCTCGAGAAAGAGGTATACGACAGCCGCGGGCTTTACGGGGCGGGGAAAACAGAGCTGGGGAAATTGTGCGCCGCCGAAGGAAAAAAATGCCGTTCGGCTTACAGGAAACTTCTGCCTTACTTCGCGAAAGCGGAGGAGATCACGATCTTCCAGAAAACGAACTTCGCGGATTTCGCCGGAGCGAATTCTCCGGTGGCGGCGGCGAGGCCGTCCCCGTTCGCGAAAGGGGAATTCGGGGAGTGGGCCTTGAAGAACAACGGCTATTTCGTGTCGCTTCACGGACTTTTTAAAAAGCATAAATGTTTAAGCCTGATGGAGATAGAGTCCTTTTCAATGAAGCTGGAAGTGATGAGGAGCCCCGCCTCCAAAAAGCTGAAAGCCGTCCTCTTCCCGCGCTCTTTCGGATACCGGTGCGACAGGTACAAGGACGAGGAACTTCTCTTCGGGCCTTCTTTCGGTTTCTGCTTCAGCGGGGAGGATTGCGGTCCGTGCCTGAAAAGGCTTAGGATAGAGTTCTTCGGGAGCGGCGAGTACCTAGAAGAGATAAATTCCCTGAGGCCCTCGGGGATAAAAGAGGGCGAATACTCCTGCTTCCTTGTGTCGGAAAAGGGGATCGTCGCGGGTGAGTGAAAACAACCTGTCCATCGGGAACCGGAAGGATTCGCGGTTTTTCAGAAGTGCCGCGTTCCTGACGCTTTCGCTCGAAGCCCTCGGAGTGGTGTTCGGCGACATCGGCACCAGCCCGCTCTACACGATGAGGGTGTGCTTCGGCGGAGAATACGGGCTGGCCGTAACACGAGACAACATCCTCGGCATAATTTCCCTCATTTTCTGGTCCCTGATGGTCACCGTCACCATAAAATACCTTCTTTTCATCCTCAGGGCGGACAACAACGGCGAAGGCGGAGTTCTCGCCCTGATGGCGCTCTGCGGCAGCAAGCTGTCCAAGAAAAGGGGGTTTCTCGTAATATTCCTGGGGCTTTTCGGCGCTGCGCTCCTTTACGGAGACGGGGTCATCACGCCCGCCATCTCGGTCCTTTCGGCTGTGGAGGGGTTCGGGATATACGCCCCTAAGCTACACCATTTCATTGTTCCGATCGCAGTCGCCGTCCTCCTCGTTCTTTTCATGTTCCAGAAGAAGGGGACCGCGGGCGTAGGGAAGGTCTTCGGCCCGATAATGGTGCTGTGGTTCATCACGATAGGCTTTTTCGGTCTGAGGGCCGTGATCGACGACCCGGAGATACTCGCGGCGGTGAATCCTTATTACGCGGTTTCTTTCTTCCTGAACAACGGGCCCGCTTCCTTTCTCGTCCTGGGCGCCGTCTTCCTGTCGGTGACGGGAGCCGAAGCACTTTACGCCGACATCGGCCATTTCGGCAAGAACCCGATCAAGTTCAACTGGTTCTTTCTCGTCTTCCCGTCCCTTATCCTCAACTACTTCGGACAGGGAGCCAATCTCCTCATGGATCCGAAGGCTGCGTCCAACCCATTCTACCACCTCGTTCCCCAGCCGCTGCTTCTCCCGATGGTGGTCCTGTCCACGGTGGCGGCGATAATCGCATCGCAGGCGATCATCTCCGAAGCGTTCTCGATCACGAGGCAGGCTTCCCAGCTCGGATATCTCCCGAGGGTTTCCATCGTTCATACCTCGGAGAAGGAGCGGGGGCAGATCTACGTGCCTTCGGTCAACTGGATCCTCATGATCGTCACCGTCGCCCTTGTTCTGATCTTCAAGAACTCGGATCACCTGGCGGCGGCTTACGGAATAGCCGTTACCGCGACCATGCTGATAACCACATTTCTCTATTTCGAGATTACCCGCCACGTGTGGAAGTGGAACCCCTTCCTGTCGGTGTTCCTGACGGCCGTCTTCATCATACCCGACAGCGCGTTCTTTCTCGCGAACATCGTCAAGGTGGAGAAGGGCGGGTACCTTCCCCTCATAATAGGCGTTCTGCTGTTTAACGTGATGAGCACCTGGAACAAGGGAAGGAAGCTCCTCCTTTCGAAACTTCAGGAAAGCTCGCTCACCTGGGACCAGCTCGCAGGGTCGATCCAGGATACCAACATCCACAGGGTCTCCCGCACGGCCGTCTTTTTATCCGGGAATCCCAAGGGCGTCCCCGTGGCCCTGCTTCACAATTTCAAGCACAATCTCGTGATCCACGAAACGGTGATAACCTTATCCATAGTGACCACAGACGAGCCGAGAGTGAGGAACAAAGTTGAGAGGTTGGAGGTCAAAGAAGTGGGGCCGCATATTTATTCGGTGATCGCCAGGTACGGTTTCATGGAGACTCCCGATGTCCCGAAACTTCTGGATCTTCTTCCGTCAAGGGGCATAGTGATAGAGAAGGACAAGACCACCTATTTCCTGGGGCGCGAGACGCTGGTGCCGGGGCGGGGAAAGGGGCTGCGTTTCTGGGAGAAGCCTTTATTCGCTTTTCTTTCCAAGAACGCGACGTCGGCGACGGCGTATTTCAACCTTCCGGCCAACAAGGTGGTCGAACTCGGGGCGCTGATAACGATCTGAGGAATGAGCGGAGCGATGCAGACGGACGGCGAAAAAAAGAACGGTTCCAAAACCGGTACGGCGGCCTTCCTGCTGCTGTCCCTGGAGGCGCTGGGCGTCGTCTTCGGCGACATCGGCACCAGCCCCCTTTATTCGATGAAGGTGTGCTTCAGCGAAGGATACGGCCTCGAAGTGACTAGGGCTAACGTTCTCGGCATCATATCGATGATCTTCTGGGCCCTCACGCTCACGGTTACCGTGAAATACCTCCTGTTCATTCTCAGGGCCGACAACAACGGGCAGGGAGGCGAGATCGCCCTGATGGCGCTGTGCATGAACAAGGTCTCCAAGAGCAAGGCCACCGTCGTCATGTTCCTCGGGCTTTTCGGCGCGTCCCTGCTTTACGGGGACGGGGTGATAACCCCGGCGATCTCGGTCCTCTCGGCGGTCGAGGGGCTGGGGATCTACGCTCCGAAGATGTCCCATTTCATCATACCGATAACGGTCGCCGTCCTGTTGGCGCTTTTCGTTTTCCAGAAAAAAGGAACCGGAGGCGTCGGCAAGGTGTTCGGCCCCGTGATGATCGTCTGGTTCCTCTCGATCGGGATCCTTGGCCTGCGCGCGTTGGTCAAGGATCCGGAAATAATCCTGGCGGTCAATCCCGTCCATGCAGCGAAGTTTTTTATGAACAATGGAATAGCCTCCTTTTTCGTCATAGGCGCGGTTTTCCTTTCGGTGACAGGCGCGGAAGCGCTTTACGCCGACATCGGCCATTTCGGGAAGAGCCCGATCAAGTTCAACTGGTTCCTCCTGGTTTTCCCTTCCCTTATCCTAAACTACTTCGGGCAGGGGGCGAACCTCCTTGTGAACCCGAAGGCTGCGGACAATCCCTTCTACCACCTGGCCCCTGCGCCCCTCATCCTCCCGCTGGTAATACTGTCCACTTTCGCCACCATAATCGCTTCTCAGGCGGTGATATCGGGCGCGTTCTCGCTGACGAGGCAGGCGGTCCAGCTCGGCTACCTTCCGAGGCTTTCGATAAAACACACATCGGAATCGGAGAGAGGTCAGATCTACGTGCCGGCGGTGAACTGGATGCTCATGGTCGCCACCATAGCCCTGGTCCTGGCCTTCAGGAACTCCGACAACCTGGCGGCCGCGTACGGGATAGCGGTCACGACAAGCATGCTGATAACGACCCTGCTCTACTACAGGCTCACCAGCTTCGTCTGGAACTGGAATCCCTTTCTGACCCTTTTCATGACCACGATCTTCATCATCCCCGACAGCGCCTTCTTCCTCGCCAACATAGTGAAGGTAGAGAAAGGAGGGTATCTTCCCCTGTTGATCGGTATCCTGATCTTCTTCGTCATGAGGACCTGGAAGAAGGGAAGAAAGCTCCTGCTTTCGAAGCTTCAGGAAAGCACCCTCACCTGGGAGCAGCTCATACATTCGGTCGAGAATTCCAACATCCAGCGCGTTCCGGGCGTGGCGGTATTTCTCTCGGGCAACCCGAAGGGCGTTCCCGTGGCTCTCCTTCACAACTTCAAGCACAATTACGTGATCCACGAGACGGTGATAACGCTGACGATCACGACGACGGACCAGCCGAAGGTGAAGAACAAGGACGAGCGGATCGAAGTGAACGAGATCGCGCCGCACATTTATTCGGTTATAGCGAGGTACGGGTTCATGGAGACGCCCAACGTGCCGAAGCTTCTGGACCAGCTGCCTTCGAAGGGGCTGATGGTGGACAAGGACAAGACGACCTATTTCCTTGGACGCGAGACACTGGTGGCGGGCAAGGGGAAGGGCTTGATGATCTGGGAGAAGCCGGTCTTCAGCTTCCTGTCGAAGAACGCGACCTCGGCTACGGCCTATTTCAGCTTGCCCGCCAACCGCGTCGTCGAGCTCGGCTCGCTGATAACGATCTAGAAAAATCCAGCTTAGGAACAAGGTCAGGAGCGAGACGTGAAAATTTGTCATCGCGAGATTTTCTTCGGAGCTTGGTTTTTGCGCGGCGATCTCGCCTTTCGAACGTAAAAAGGGGTCAAGGCTTTACTCTTGAATCGAGGTGGTAGTGGAGACGAACATTCCGTTGACGCAATACCGATATCCTGCGGAAAGAGGTGACGCACCTTTCATCCCGGCAGTCACGATTCATTGATATTCTTTCTTCCCGGGGTTACAATTCAAGTGTGACAGCTATGGGATGCGAAACTTTCTCTCTTGCC
>ENA-UPTA01000847-UPTA01000847.1-activated-sludge-metagenome-genome-assembly--contig:-NODE-847-length-35242-cov-51.826044_pt1 | contig 35242 bp, 30 predicted proteins | sample MGYA00238184_ERZ773361 | MGnify/ENA primary metagenome ERZ773361 (study PRJEB29100, sample SAMN05720205) | activated sludge metagenome | isolation source: anaerobic digester from wastewater... | reverse complement strand
GCAATCCCTGGGATTCGGCAGTTCAGTTTCAGGATAGTCTCCTCGCCCGGAATCATTTTCCACCCGATTCCGGCTACAGAGCCAAATTTTATTTTTCCATTCGGCCTGGTGTTGATTTGAGTTCTCTCCAACTGGCCGTTGAGCGACCAGCAATTTTTAAAGTTGAAGCTAATGGCCAGCCCTTAAAACCGGAGGAGGGAAGCTGGTGGCTTGATAAATCAATTGCTGTTTACCCCTTAAGCCAGGCAGCCAGAATTGGTGTGAATACTGTGACGCTCATTGTCAAACCATTTGATTTACTGGCTGAACTCGAGCCGATCTATGTTCTCGGGGATTTTGCATTAGAAGAAGCTGCTCGAGGCTTTATTCTTTCTCCGGCTAAAAAACTTGAGTCAGGATCCTGGAAAAAGCAGGGCTTACCCCTTTATGGACACCGGGTCAAATATGAAACCTCTTTTGAACTTTCTGATTCACAACCCTCTGCTGATTTTTGCCTGTGGCTCCCTGACTGGCGAGGGGCTCTGGCTGAGATTCTGGTCAACGGGGAGAAGGCTGGTTTTATTATCAGTCAGTATGATTGTTTATCCTTTGGATCGCGACTTAAAACTGGTCTTAATGAGATTTCAGTCATTATCTATGGAACCTTGAAAAATACCCTTGGTCCTCACCACCTGAATCCACCTCCAGGGCAGGCCTGGCCAGGGGCTTTTAAGCGGGCGCCTGAGGGTGGACAACCGGCTGGATCGGAGTATAATAATCAGGATTATGGGCTGGTCGGTGAGATAGTTATCGGCCGGCTAAAAAAGTAAGTTAAAATAATTGGCAGCAGGTCTTGATGATCCATAAAAAAGGTTTTGATAGTGAAGTCTATTTAAAAGAACAAGCAGCGGCCATCTCCCGGCGGCTGTCGCTTTTTCCCGATCGCCTTTATCTCGAATTTGGCGGAAAGATTCTAAATGATTTCCACGCGGCCAGGGTCTTGCCCGGTTACGACCCCAACATCAAGGTAAAATTACTTGAATCTCTGAAGGATCAACTCGATATCATTCTCTGCATCTATGCTGGTGACATAGAACGAAGAAAGCTGCGGGCAGATTTCGGTATTACTTATGATGCCGACGCTTTGAAATTAATTGATGATCTGGCTGATTGGGGACTGACTGTTTCTGCCGTCGTTATCACCCGTTATGAAGAACAGGCATCAGCCAGAATTTTTGCTAACCGTCTGCGGCGACAGGGGATCAGGGTTTATACTCATCGCTTCACCCGCGGTTATCCGACCGATGTTGAGACAGTGGTTAGTGACCAGGGTTATGGAGCCAATCAGTTTATCGAAGTCAGCAAACCGCTGGTCGTGGTGACCGGTCCTGGACCGGGAAGCGGGAAACTGGCTACCAGTCTTTCGCAGCTCTATCATGAATATCGCCGTGGGCGCCGGGCAGGCTATGCCAAGTTTGAAACTTTTCCCATCTGGGATTTACCGCTAAAGCATCCGGTCAATGTTGCTTATGAAGCGGCTACCGCCGACCTGGGTGATTTCAACCTGGTTGATCCTTTCCATCTCGAAGCTTATAACCAGAGGGCCATCAGTTATAACCGTGATGTTGAAGCTTTCCCTCTTTTGAGACGAATTCTGAGCAAAATTTCAGGAAATGGCTTTATATACAAATCACCAACCGATATGGGAGTCAATGTGGTCAGTCGGGGAATAATCGATGATGAGGTTGTGCAGCAAGCTGCCCGCCAGGAAATTATCAGACGGTATTTTCGCTATCAGTGTGAGTTTCTTTTGGGTTTTTGCGAACAGCCAGCTGTAGAAAGAGCCGAACTACTGATGAAAGAGATGAATCTTAAACCTGAGGACCGGCCGGTTGTTGCACCTGCCCGGGAAGCAGCAGCTGAAGCCAGGCTTAAGAACAAAGGTCAAAACGGAATTTATGTCGGAGCAGCTATCGAGTTAAAGGACGGACGGATTGTCAAAGGGAGCAATTCTCCTTTATTGCATGCTGCTTCCAGTGCGACATTAAATGCTTTGAAAATCCTGGCTGGTATTCCGGACCATATTCATCTTCTGCCGCCAGCCGTGTTGGAAAGAGCTGGTTATCTCAAACAGGATATCTTTGGGGGCAAAGCCTTGAGTCTTGATTTGACGGAGGTACTGACCTGTCTGGCTATAACTTCCTCTGCCAGCCCCGCCACCCAGCTGGCTCTCGATCAACTGAAAGAGTTAAAGGGCTGCGAAATGCACCTGACCCATATACCAACTCCAGGAGATGAAACTGGATTGAGGCGGCTGAACCTGAATTTGACCAGTGACCCATTTTTTGCTTCTAAGAACCTGTTTATCTATTGAAATTGAAGTTGTCTTAAGGATATCCAGATATGAACAGGGTAATAAAAACTATATTAAGAGCTGTATTAAGACCTGATAAGAACGGACAGCTATTAGAGAGCCAGTTAACTTCAGGGCTTTGGACAAGAGCCTTCTCGGGACTAGTTCTAATTGGCCTGATGTTTGCCTTCACCTCAATTCTTCAAGCTTTTAGCGGGAATATTCCGGCCATACCCTTAATTTTGCCTTTAGGGCTGGAGAACTATTTTGTCTGGCAAGCGGTTTTATTTGTACCCTGGCTGATTCTGAGCTGGCTGCTGGTCAGCTGGTTGGCTGGCCTGACACTGGAGATGTTCGGCGCAAAAAAGTTTAGCTGGAGGCAGCTTTCTGCCGGACTTGCTTTGAGTCTTTACCCTTTTTTATTCTGGCTGTGGTTACCACATTTTTTTACCTCGGTATTGTACCTGCTAGGTATGTCCCAAAAAGAATGGGTAGATCTTGTTTCCAATCCCGGCTGGTTTCAAACGGTTTATATAAGTTTAGTAGTTATCGCCCTTTTGTCTGGCTGGCTGGCTACCTGCCTGACTGTCAGTGCTCGAAGGTGGGTAAAGAAGGGAGCTAGTTTGCTGGTCGGTAGCTTAAGTTATCTGGTCGTGGTTTTATTTATTTTTGTTCTAATTCGTTGAACAGGGGAGATCAAATGGAGGTTTTGATCAGAAAATTTAAAATAAGTGACTATGACCAGGTTATAAATCTCTGGCAACTCTGCCAGCTCCCGCTAAAGCCTGAGGGGCGAGATAGCCGCTGCCAGCTTGAGCAGCAGATAAAACTCGATCAGATCATTTTTCTGGTGGCTGAGAAAGAAGGAAAAGTTATCGGTACGGTTTTAGCCTCCCATGATGGACGAAAAGGCTGGATTAACCGTTTAGCTGTTCATCCCGATGCCCGTCGGCAGGGACTTGGTACTCAGTTGATAAAAAAAGCAGAGGAGGAACTGGAGAAACAAGGCCTGATCCTGCTGGCTGCTCTTATTGAGGAAGAAAATTCTGCTTCCAGGGACCTGTTTGTCAGGCTTGGTTACGAACCGCATCCTGAGATTGTATATTTTTCTAAGAAAAAATTTCCAGAAGCCTGAAATAAATTCAGGTAGTTGAAGGTACTGGTGGCCTTTCGACCGGGTTTTCTGACAATCCTGGCGAATTAGTGTAAGATATAAAATTAAGCAGAAATATCAATGTGGGAGGAACAAATGGCTGTCAAAAAACTCGTTAACGGAATTTTTTGGGTAGGTGCCGAAGATTGGGATCGGCGGCTATTCGACTCACTAATCCCTTTACCTGATGGAACCAGTTACAATGCCTATATTGTCCAGGGTCGGGATCTGACCGTTCTAATTGATGCTGTTGATCCCACCAAAAAGGATATTCTGGCCAGCCATTTAGATGATTTTCCCAAAATAGACCTGGTTATTGCTAACCATCTCGAGCAGGATCACTCCGGTTTGATCCCTTATGTTCTTGACCGCTATCCTCAGGCCAGGCTGCTGGCCACTCCAGCTGCTAAAGATTTAATTGTCACTCATCTTCATGTAGCTGAAGACAGAATAAGGACGGTGGCTGATGGAGAACGCCTCGATCTTGGTGGCCGGACTATCCGCTTTATCCATTTTCCCTGGGTACACTGGCCGGAGACAATGCTGAGCTATCTGGAGGAAGATAAAATTCTTTTCAGCTGTGATCTATTTGGTTCTCATCTGGCCTCTTCTGAGTTGCTGGTTGAAGATGAAGAAAGGATTTACGAACCAGCCAAGCGTTATTTTGCTGAAATCATGATGCCATTTAGAAAAATCATTCAGAAGAATTGGCCAGTGCTGGAAGGGTTGGAAGTTCAGTTTATTGCTCCCAGCCATGGTCCGATTTATAGCCGGCCAGCTTTTATAATTGATGCCTATAAAAAATGGGTAGCTGATCAGCCTGAAAATTCAGTCCTCATTGCCTGGGTCAGTATGCATGGTTCAACAGCCAGAATGGTTGACCATCTTATCTGGGAACTGGCCGGACGGGGAATTAAGGTTATGCCTTTTAACCTGGCCGTAACCGATCTCGGACATCTGGCCATGTCACTGGTCGAAGCAGGGACTATTATTGTAGCTTCGCCAACCATTTTAACTGGTCTTCATCCGCTGGCGGCAGAAGCTGTTTTCCTGGTAAATGCTTTAAGGCCAAAGGCATTATTTGCTGGTTTTATTGGCTCTTATGGCTGGAAATCAAGGGCTCTTGACCAGCTTAAAGCTATGCTCGATAGTGTCAGATTCGAGCTGTTAAACCCGGTTCAGATTAAGGGAAACCCGAAACCAGAAGACCTGGCTCTTCTTACCAGACTGGCCGATGACATCTACCAAAAACATCAAGCAGCAGCATTGCTTTAAATCAGCTTCTGATTCGAGCCAGTCAGTCTGGAAATAGCTCAGCCTAACTGTTTTTTACTTTTTGGCGGTTACCAGGCTGTTCAAAACAGCCTCAGCTAGCTCTTCTCCCGGCGTTGGGTATTTCCTTTTTTGATTCTGAGTTTTTAACTGATTTATCCAGGCACTGATCTGAGGTAACCGATAAAAATTAGCAGCTTCTGCTCCTGATTCAGAAAAAACTTCAATGGATACAGTGTAAGGAATACCGGTTGATCTGAGGTTCTGGTTATCCAGGATCTTGAGAAGTCTTTCTTTTAGTTTTAAAGCTCCGGCTCGCCCGGTATCAGGTAGAAGCACCAGAAATTCGTCAAGTTCGATCCTGGCTAGCAGATCTACTCGTCTGGTGGTTTTTTTCAAAATAAAGCTTAGATTGGTTAAGACTCGTTCACCAGCTTCCTGGCCAAAAGTCTGAACTATTTTCTCGTAATAATCGACATCAATTCTTAATAGCGATAAATCATGACCATATCGCTGGCAACGATCTATTTCTCTCTGAAAATAAGTAAAAAATGCCCTTGGATTATAAGTCTGGGTCAGACCGTCATAATCTTCCAGCTGCTTCAGTTCTTTAACCAGAACCAATCGTTCCAGCGAGAGTTCGGCAAAGTTAGTCAGGGTCTGAATCGTCTTGAATTCCTCCAGGGAGAAAGCCGTTTTTCCGGGGCTATTGATAAGATAGATAATGCCAAAAACTACTTTTTCCACCCGAAATGGTACAACTATCAAGCTTTTTATTTCGATTTCTGGCAATCGGTCAATTTCAAAGTTGAATCTAGGATCTTCTCTGGCGTCGGTGATAATAATGTTTTGATTGGTTTCAGCGGCCAGGCCGCAAACTCCTTCGCCCCTTCTGACCAGCCTGTCCTTTAAACCTTCTGCTTTTTCTCCCAGGCTTAAAGCATATCTCAGGTCGCCACTAGCCTGATCCTTGATCAAGAAGCTGACCACTTCAGGCTGACAGAAAGAAACTGCTTTCTGCAGTAAACGGAGCAGCAGATCATCCGGGTTTCTGGCCAGACCGATCTCTTTGATAGACTCATAAACCTTTGTCAAGTTGAGGCTTTCCTGCTTGATATCTGAAGGGCCGCCCCTCGTTTCTTCCATCGTTTAATTACTATCAGAATTAGCTTTTAATTTCAACTGCTTTAAAATCTTCCGGGCCAGCTGGCCAGCTGGCTAAGGCGCTGCTTTCAATCAAAAAAAGATAGTTAAAATCGTTGTTTTGGACCGCCAGCTGGTCCTTTCCTTCCAGCTTTTGACCAAAAAACAGATTGATTGATTTTTCCTCAGTATCCTCACTTTTAGTTTTAAGCGTAATTTCGTATTCAGGTTTATCCAGGCCGTACTTTTTTAAATCTCCTGGCCGGTCTATAAAATCTACCGCTTGAAGATACTCTAAATTGCGCAAAAATGATTCGACTTTTGAGCTGTCAGCCAGCTCTTTTTGCCCACCGTCGGTGAGCAGATACCAGTCTTCTTGTTCCTGGCCTTTTTCGCCTGATTTTTCCTTAATGACCACAAAAGACCGGTCGCCCTTTTTTATAGCCAGGCTGGTGGCCTCCCAGCTGTTAAATAAAGCCACTTTTTTTTCTCTTAATTCACTGGCCGGTCTGGCTACATTGTTTACCAGCTGAGCCTCTACCTCGACAATTTTGGCCAGCTGGGAGCTGGTAGCCAGGAGTTTTTCTTCTTTTTTATTAAGGTTGATGGCCAGTTCCTGACCATCGGCCAGAATCAATTTGATCGTGTAGTCTGGTTGGTCGAGACCGCTGGCTTTTAAATCTTCCGGTCTTTTTTCTTCTGCCAGAAAGTCTTTGGCTTTGACTGTTGACAAATTATTCAGGATAGAGTCAATCTGGGAAGTCGAAGCCAGGGCTTCGATGGGACTGGTGAAGTACCAGCTTTCTCCTTTTTTGATTAGCTTCCAGGCGTTTTCTTTAGAATTTAGTTCTATTGCCTGGACTTTTTCTGGATCAAATCTGATAATTTCCTTGCTTCTCAGATCAAAAAGTTTCTTATCCAGGCTGCTCTTCAGGTAGCCGGGCAAGAGCACGACTCTGGTTTCATCAGCTCGTTTAGCATAAAGAGTTCCGTCCAGCGGGTTTTCCATGCCGGTTAAAATCACCAGCGGTTCGGTTTGTCCTTTTAACCAGATTTTGATTTCCTGTTGATTGAAACCGTATTCTTTTAAATCAGCTGGCTGGTCATCAACGACATGCTCAATTCTCAGGCTGGCCAGAGTTTCGACCAGATTGTTAACTTCATAACTATCTGCTTCTGTGATCAGCGGCTCAATAATCTGCCAGTTGCCCTGTTCGTCCTTCTTAATGGTTATGGAACTCTGATCAGAGCTGGTTAACTGGAGCTTCTCGATGTCGCTGATCTTGAGATCAGTCAGCATGTCCAGTTTTTCTTTTTCTTCTTTAACTGCTTTTGATTTATTCTCAATCAGCAGGACACCAGCCAGAGCTATAATGAATATTATCAAGAGGATAATGGTAGTTTTAAATCTCATAGGGATCTCCTTCTAAGCCAGACGCCTAACCCGATAAACAGGACCAGGGCTGGCAGCAGGATGATCGAGACAAACATCAGCAACCGCCCCTGACCGGGGGTTAACTGGATTGTCCGTGGAACTTGAGTCCTCGGTTGAATCGAAATGAGGTCTTCCTCTTCAGTCAGCCAGTTGACCGTATTTAGAAAGAAATTGCCATTGCCCGAGAGGTTGTAGTATTTGTTGGTAATAAAATCCGAGTCGCCAAAAACAGCCAGTCTTAATTCTCGATCGGAAGGACTGTCGGTTCCCTGATTTTCAGCTGTCTCCTCCGTTTTATTTGGATTATTAATTATAACTTTTTTACTACCGACCACGGCCAGGGAAACCGGTCCTGCCTTATCTTTTTCAGGGTCAAAAGAAACTTCTGGCTGGTCCAGCTGCCTTTCTGACCAGGAATTGCTGCTGGTTTTAGCTATGGAGGTCAGAATTATACCTTCAGGCCTGGAGTCGGCAATATCCACCGACCGGGCCAGGGGGTAAAAAGTGGCATAACGGAAATTTTTGGTGATCTCGTGACTTTCGTATTCGGTCACTGCCGGCATAAAATAATCACCGCCCAGCAGGCGCGAAACGCGATCGACGACGATATCGTTTTCAATCCTGATACCATAATCAGCCAACCAGGTTTCTAACCCGGTATTGGTTTCCGGATCAATCATAAAGAGAATCCGACCACCCTGGTCAAGATATTGCTTCAGAGTATCGAGCTCATTGGGAAGAAGTGTTGCCTTTGGCCCCGGAACAACCAGCAGACTGCAATCCGCGGGGAAGTTGGCAGACAGGGCAAGCGGTAGTTTTTTTACTTCATAACCAATCTTTTCCAGTTCACTCCTGGCTGTACTGAAGCCACCATCACCACTATCTTCAATCGAATTTTCTCCATGTCCTTCCAGAAAATAAATAACCTTCTTCTTTTCCCTGGTAAGCTTGATGATGGCATTGGTAATATCTTCCTCGGAAGTGGTGGTGATTCGATTTTCTTTGTCTCCGAGCTCAAAGACAGTGGTGCCATCCTCGGTGATGCCATATTTTTTCACCAGTCCTGGATTTTTGTCAGGATCAATAAATTCGTACTTAATTTTTGGCGAATGATAGGCATAGATTTTAAGCAGGTTTTCCATGGTTGCCCGGCCTGGATTACCTTCGCGGAAAAAGGCTTTAATGGTAATCTCCTGTTTCAGGTTTTTGACCACTTTAATCGACTGCTCAGACAGGCTGTGAATTTTTGCCGCAGTAAAATCAAGGCGGTAGTGATGCCTGGCCAGGAAAAAATTAACAATGATCAGTAATCCCAGTACCAGGATGATAATGAGCAGCAAGTTCCCTGAATAGATAAACGAACGCCGCTGGAGGCTTTCTTTGAGACTGGAGAGATTAAGAAGAAGATAAACAATGAGCAGAACCAGGCCGGAAATAGCCAGAATCAGCGCAACCTTTCCATATTGGGGCCAGATAAGTAAAACAAGTGAAGCAACCAGGAGTGCCAGTCCAACATAGTTTAGATATTTTTTTAGCCAGCTCATGAGCTTACCTCCACCTTCTGGATTGAATAACTGAATGGGTCAGAAAAAGGCCAAAAAAAGCAAAGCTCAGGTAATAGACGAGATCAGTCGTATCAAAGATTCCTCTGGTCAGGCTGTCGAAATGCTCAAAAAAGGACAGATAATTGATGACATCCTGCCATATTCCACGAGCTGAATAACTAACCCAGCTCAGAACCCAGAAAAGAAGAAGAGTGCCGAAAGTCAGGACGGCGGACACAATCTGGTTTTCAGTAATTGACGACCAGAAAATTCCCAATCCTAAGAAAGCCGCTCCCATCAGAAACAAGCCGAGGTAGCCAAGGAGAAATGGAACTGTCTCCGGGTTGCCGTAGATAAAGGTAAACAGTGTCGGAATCGCACTCAAAAAGAGCATGATAAAAAGAACTATCAGGGAAGCCAGATATTTGCCGACGATTATCTGGGTGATTGACAGAGGTGAGGTAAATAGCAATTCCTCGGTGCCCATTTTTTTCTCTTCAGAAAAAAGTCGCATGGAAAGAAGGGGCAGCATCAACATCAGAACTATGCTTAGATTATTGAAAAGAGGAGAAAAAACCATCTGGTTAATATTTATCTGCTGGTAATAATATGGGTTTTGGGCCAATTGAGGAGCGATAGAATTAAACCAGGAGACCAAACTGTAGAAGAAAAAACCAGAAAGCAGAAGAAAGGTGAAAATTATGATATAGGCAATTGGCGAAGTGAAATAACTAAGTAATTCTTTTTTTATGATTGACCAGACAGCTTTCATTGTTCTATTCCTCCTGAGACAATTCTTAGATAAAGTTCTTCAATGGTTAAGGCCAGAGAGCGCATTTCGATTAAACCAAGCTGATGTTCCAGGCAGCATTTGATAACCTCATCACGCCGGTCCAGATTCCTATCCCATTCAAGTCTGATTTCTTCCCCTTCTCGGACAGCATTTTCCACCCCAGGTAGTTGTCGAAAAAGATTTAAGGCTTCGTCATCGGCTTTTTTAAGCCTTAGGTATACTCCATCTTTTTCACGGTAAGCACTGGTCAGCTCTGCCAGTCGGCCGGCAGCCATCAGCTTACCTTCATTGATGATGACCACACCATCACAAACCTGGGTAACTTCGGCCAGAATGTGAGTTGATAGCAGGACGGTATGTTCACCTCGCAGAGATTTGATAAGCTCTCTTATTTCAACAATCTGAGCCGGGTCAAGACCGATGGTCGGCTCATCCAGAATGATCACTTTTGGATTGTGAATTAAAGCCTGGGCAATGCCCAGCCTCTGTCGGTAGCCGCGGGAAATATTTTTGACGAGCCTTTTTCTGACTGCTGATAGTCCAGTAGTTTCAACAACCCGATCAATGGCAGCTTTTTTCCGGTTTTTCGGCACTTTTTTAATTTCAGCTACAAAGCCCAGATAGGCTTCGACAGTCATTTCAGGATAAAGTGGAACATTTTCTGGCAGATAGCCAATTTCTTTTTTTACCTCTTCTGCTTGCTCAAAAACATCATAGCCAGCCACTGAGGCTTTCCCGCTCGTAGCCGGTAGATAGCCGGTCAGAATCCTCATGGTAGTGGTCTTACCGGCCGCATTTGGCCCGAGCAAGCCCCAGATCTCGCCGGTCTCAACCTTAAAGCTGAGATCTTTGACAGCTATCAGGTCGCCATATTTCTTTTGCAGGTGTTGAGTTTCTATCATTGGCACCTCCTCAGGATGTCAATAATTTTATAATATACTTTGCTTGAGGTAAAAAACTACATCCTTTCTGGAACCTGGATTCCTAATAGGCCCAGAGCCTGGTTGAGAATTTCGTGAGCAAAATAGACCGTTTTCAATCTTAAAGTCCTGAGCTCACTGTTCTTTTCAGCCAGGACCGGATATCGGTGATAGTAGCCATTTATTTTCTGGCAGAGATTAAAGGTAAATTTGGCCAGTCCCGAAAACTCCAGGGTGGCGATGGCTCTTAGGACTTCTTCATCGAGAGCTGATCCATAAACAACTAATTGCCAGAAGTCACGGGCTTCTTCCGGACCTAACTCAGTAAGATTGAATTTACTATCAGCTATAGTCTTGAGCAGTTCCTGCCCGGTCAGGCCCGTCCTTTCCTCGAATTTGTGAAAAATGCTTCTCAATCTAACGGCGGTGTATTGAAGGTAAGGACCGGTTTCACCTTCAAAATTTAGAGCTTCATCGAAATCAAAGACAATCAGTGAATTTCTGGCATATTTGAGCATAAAATACCTGACCGCGGCGGCGGCAATCTGAGCAGCTATTAGCTTTTTAGCAGCTGGTTGGAGGTCAGGATTCCTTTTATCAACCTCAGCCCGGGCTTTTTCTTCCAGTCTGTCTATTAAATCATCAGCCTTAACACCCAGGCCCTTTCTTCCTGAGACCTCAAGAAAAGAGCGTTCTTTATCTTCTTCAGAAAGATCTACTTTTATCTCTGACAGGCTGCGTGGAGAAAGAGCTACCATTTCATAAGAAAAATGGATGCTCTTGGAAGCTTCTTGCTCATAGCCGAGAGCTTTCAGTCCCTGAACTACGACTTTCTGAAGGTATGACTGGCGAACATCAATAACATTGTAAACCTTACTGCCTCCGCCAAAATGGACATCATAACCGGTTGGCTGGCCGGAAGAAATCCAGATGGTACGGTCGGAAGTGGTGGCAAAAGGCTCATAATAGAAATCCTGCCCCAGCAAACCAAATTTCCAGAGCTGATAGGCAATATCTTTGCCGACATAGGTCACTGTGCCATCTGACCGCACAATAATTTTTTCTCGTTCTTCTTCTCCCTCCAGTCTCATCACCCAGCAGCCAGAGGTTTCGCCTTCGGTCGAATAATAAATTGCCTCAGCTTCCTTTAATCTGGTAAAAGCCTTTTCCCAGAATTTAAGCTGCAGAATGCTACTTTCACAAGGCAAGACATCATAGCCGATGTCCAGCCGGCCCATAGTGGCCAGGTGAGCCCGCAAAATCCGTCTGGAGACAAGATAAGCATAGTCCGCTTCAGGCGACTGACCCTGCTCGATTTTTTTAAGAATTTCTGCTCTCCGGTTTTGGGCCTGCTCATTTTCACTCAGATATTTGGAAACACGGGCATAGAGATCCCAGCAATAATAATCAAATTTATCAACCATCTTTTCAATTTCGGCCAAGGACTTTTTCTCCAGTTCAATCAGGCCAAAGACCACATCAACGACCTGAACACCGGTATCATCAATGTAGTTCTGGACCTCAACCTGTTCACCTTTATAACGAAGACATCTGGCCAGCGTATCGCCCAGACAAGCATTACGCAAATGGCCAACATGGGCTGCTTTGTTAGGATTAATATTGGTATGCTCAACAATGATTTTTTTCTCCTCTGGCTCCAGCCCACTTTTATTTAAATTTTTAAATTTTTGTTCAAAAAAAGACTGACGGTCGAGGTAAAGATTAATATAGCCGGCCCCGGCTATCTCGATTCGCTCAACCCCTTCCAAACCGGTTAACAGCTCAACTGCTCTGGAGGCTATGGTTCTTGGATTGGTTTTTAACTTTTTAGCCAGAGGAAAAGCCAGGGATAAAGCCAGATCTCCCAATTTTTCATCAGGAGTCGGAGCCAGCTCAATATCGTTAGGGTTGATAGGCCATTCGCTCTTCAGCCGGTCGGCAATTTTTTCCCGCAATTTCTTTTTCGTCTGATACATAATGATTTTAATTATAACAAAAATCATCCAGCTAACAAGTTGCGTTTGCTTGAAAAAGAGTATTGGTTTATGATACTAAATAAGCTCAGAAAAGCATAAAATTTAGAAAGGAATCAGCATGAAAAAAACCAGGTTAAATCAGGTTCATCGAGAGGCCGGCGCCCGGCTGATTGAGTTTGCCGGTTGGGAAATGCCGGTAGAATACCGCGGACTGATTGAGGAGCATCTGGCAGTCAGAACAAAGGCCGGCTTATTTGATGTCAGCCATATGGGTGAAATAATCGTCGAAGGGCCGGAGGCTCTGGTTCTGGTTCAATATCTCACTCCAAATGATGCTGGCAAGCTTCTGCCCGGGCAGATTCAGTATTCTGCTCTGACCACACCGCAAGGAACCTTTGTCGATGATTTGCTGGTCTATTGCCTATCAGTGCCTGACAAATACCTGCTGGTAGTTAATGCGGCTAATACCGATAAAGATTTTGCCTGGATAAAGGAAAAAGGGGCTGGCTTTAAGGCTCGGGTAACCAATGAAAGTGATCGCTATTCTCAACTGGCTTTGCAGGGACCACTGGCTCAGGAAATTTTGCAGCCACTAACCGAAATTGACCTCAGCCAGATGAAAGCTTTTAATTATGCCTATGGGCAGGTGGCGGGAATTGATAGTCTGGTGTCCCGGACCGGTTATACCGGTGAAGACGGCTTTGAAATTTATACCGTCTCAGAAACTCCAGAAGTGATCTGGAAAGCTATTGTAGACCGAGGTGAGCCTTTAGGACTCCAGCCAGTTGGACTGGGAGCCAGAGACACCCTGAGACTGGAAGCCAAGCTAATGCTCTACGGCAATGATATCAGTGATAAAACGACTGTTCTCGAGGCAGATCTCAAATGGATTGTTAAATTTCAAAAAGGAGATTTTCTGGGCAAGGCGGCCTTAGAACAACAACTGGCTGAAGGCTTGAAAAGAAAGCTGGTTGGCTTTGAAGTCATTGATAAAGGTATTGCTCGTCCGCATTATCCAGTATATATTAGCGGACAAAAGGTAACCGAAGTCTGTTCGGGTAGCTATGGGCCTTATGTGAAGAAAGCTATCGGGCTGGTTTACCTGCCCAGCGAGGCTACAGCCATCGGGACAGAATTTGAGATCGGCATTCGTGACAAGATGGCTAAAGCTAGAGTTGTTCCCACACCCTTTTACAAAAGGGAAAAGAAATAGATTCGATAGAATCAGGAAAACAAAAAAGGAGGAAAGGATGTATCCTGAAAATTTTTATTACAGTCAAGACCATGAATGGTTAAAAGTCGAAGGCGAGGAAGCAGTTCTCGGTATCACTGATTTTGCTCAGAAACAATTGGGTGACATAATTTATGTTGATCTGCCGGCGGTTGGTAAAACCGTTGAGGCTCATCAGACGCTGGCTACGGTTGAGTCAGTCAAATCTGTCTCCGATGTCTATTCACCTGTAGCTGGAGAAGTTATCGAAGTCAATCAGCAACTGATTCAAACGCCGGAACTCATCAATCGTGATCCACATGGCCAGGGCTGGATTTTAAAATTGAGATTAAAGGATAAATCTGAACTTAACAGCCTGATGAAAGCCGCCGATTATGAAAAGTTCCTGGAAGGCCTGGAGCATTAAAATTATCAGCCTGTGGGCTGGAGACTGAATTTATTATATACGGGGGCAAAAATGAGTTATATTCCTATTAGCCAGAAAGACCGGCAGGAAATGCTGGCCCTCCTTGGTTTGGACTTGACCGAAAAGCTATTTAGCTCGATACCGGAGGAAAACCGGCTTAAAAATCTTCTGAATCTGCCAGCTGCCAAATCAGAGCCTGAACTTCTTAACTATTTCGAAGAAAGAAGTCAAAAAAACACTTATAACCAATATGTCTCTTTCCTGGGGGGAGGAGCTTATGATCATTTTATACCCGCAGTTGTAGATTATTTAAGTTCGAGAGGTGAATTTGTCACCCCTTATACGCCTTATCAGCCAGAAGTTAGTCAGGGAACTCTGCAGGTTATATTTGAATATCAGACGCTCATTTGCCAGTTGACCGGACTGGAGATCGCCAATGCTTCTCTTTATGATGGAGCAACCGGGGCAGCCGAGGCAGTTTTAATGGCCAACCGGGTTAAGGGTAAAAAAAGAATACTGGTAGCCTCAACAGTTAATCCCCAGTACCGGCAGGTAATTTATACTTATGGTAAGAATCTTGGCCTGGAAATCGTCGAACTGCCTTATAACCAGTCGGGCCAGGTTGAGATAAGAGGACTGCAGGCTGCTCTAAATGAGGAGACAGCGGTCTTGCTGTGTCAGTCCCCTAATTATTTCGGGGTGATAGAGGATATTAAAGCGCTGGCTGATGCTGTTCATGAGCGGGGAGCCATGTTGACTGTGGTCATTTCAGAGCCTCTATCTCTTGGCTGGCTGGAAGCACCAGGGAAACTGGGAGCAGATATAGTTACTGGCGAAGGGCAATCTTTTGGTCTTCCTTTAAGTTATGGTGGCCCTTATTTAGGTTTTATGGCCTGTAAAAAAGAATTTGTCCGGCAGCTGCCGGGAAGAATTGTTGGTCAGACGGTTGATGCCGATGGCCGCCGCGGCTTTGTCCTGACTCTTTCAACTCGAGAACAGCATATCAGAAGGGAGAAGGCAACTTCTAATATATGCACCAATGAAGGACATTGTGCTCTTAGGGCTACCATCTATCTTGAGACCCTTGGCCGGAAGGGTCTGAGAGAGATGGCCTTCCTTAATGCCCAAAAAGCAGCCTATGCCCGCGAGCAGCTGACTTCTATTCCCGGGGTCAAAGCCAGATTCAACGGACCGGTTTTTAACGAATTTGTACTTGAGTTTCCCCAAAGCTGGGAGGAAATAAACCAGAAGCTTAAAGATCGAGGGATTCTGGGTGGACTGGGCCTTAGAGAATTTTCCGGACTCGACTGCTGTGCCCTGATCACTGTTACTGAAAAACACAGCCGGGAAAAGATTGATCTTTATGCCCGGGTCTTGCAGGAGGTCTTAAGATGATCAATGTCATTCGTGAACCGCTCATTTTTGAAATTAGCTCGCCAGGTAAGACAGCCTTTAAGGTGCCTGAACTGGATGTGCCTGAGAAAAAAGAGCTTCTGGCCGACATACCGCTTCGGGCGGACATTGAAGGTTTTCCTGAAGTTTCGGAAACTGAAATTACCCGCCATTTCACCCGTCTGTCTCAGACCAATTACTGTGTTGACCTGGGAATTTATCCTCTTGGCTCCTGCACTATGAAATACAATCCGAAGATCAACGAGAAAGTAGCCTCTCTTCCCGGCTTTATTCAAACTCATCCCCTGGCTCCGGAAGAACTGGTCCAGGGAAATCTCGAACTGATGAAAACTCTGGAAAAGCTGTTACTGGAAATTACCGGGATGGACGCCATTACCCTTCAGCCGGCAGCCGGAGCTCATGGTGAGCTGACTGGCATGATGTTGATCAGGGCCTATCATCAAGCTCAGGGCAACCCGAGAAAATATGTTCTCATTCCGGACTCTGCTCATGGCACCAATCCCTCTTCTGCCCACCTCTGCGGTTATACTGTCAAAGAGATTAAATCCAATGAGCGAGGTACGGTTTCGGTTGACGATCTGTCCAGGTTAATGGATGAAGAAGTGGCGGCCTTGATGCTGACCAATCCCAATACTCTGGGAGTCTTTGAATCGGATATCTGCCAGATTGCCGATATTGTTCATTCTAAAGGCGGATTTCTCTACATGGATGGTGCCAACTTAAATGCTTTAGCCGGCATCACCAGGCCCGGTGACTTAAAAGCTGACGTCATGCATCTAAATCTTCACAAAACTTTTTCCACTCCTCATGGTGGGGGAGGACCTGGCTCTGGGCCGGTGGCTGTTAAAAAGATTCTCGAGCCATTTTTACCCGTGCCGGTAATCGAAGAGATAGGGGGCGTTTACCATTTAAACTACGACCGGCCGCAGACCATCGGTCGGGTTAGAAGTTTCTATGGCCAATTTCTGGTCGCTTTAAAAGCGCTGGCTTACATCCTGAGTCTGGGCCCGGAAGGCATAAAAGAAATGGCAGAGACGGCCGTCCTCAACTCCAATTACATCAGAAAAAATCTCGAAGGCCTGTATGAACTAAAATATGATACGCCTACCCTCCATGAGTGTGTTTTTTCAGATAAATATCAAAGAGAATATGGGGTTACCAATCTTGATATTTCCAAGCGACTGCTCGATTACGGCCTTCATCCGCCGACCATGTCTTTTCCACTGATTGTTCACGGTGCTTTGATGATTGAACCAACCGAAACAGAAAGCCGCTGTGACCTTGACCTTTTTATTGAGGCCATGAAAGCTATAGCCGGGGAGGCTAAAGAAAATCCAGAATTGCTGAAGACAGCCCCTCATATCACCTATGTCCGCCGCCTGGATGAAGTTCAGGCTGCCCGTAATCCGATATTAAGATGGGAGAAATAAACACAAACAGAGTAAAATGCCCTTTTTAGTTGCTGATTAAAGAAAATGAAGTAGACCCATTATTGATAGTCGAAGGAAGTAAAATGAAGAACATGCAGAATTTAATCCTGGCTTTGTCTGACTACTGGGCAGGGCAAGGCTGTTATCTCGCCCCTACTTATGATCTGGAAGTAGGAGCCGGGACGATGACCCCCGATACTTTTTTCCGGGTGGTGGGTCGGAAACCATGGCGAGTAGCTTATGTTCAGCCTTCGCGACGCCCGACTGACGGTCGTTATGGTGAAAATCCTCACCGGGTTCAGAAACATTTTCAGTTTCAGGTGATTATGAAGCCCTCACCGCTCAATATCCAGAGAATTTATCTGGACAGTCTGGTCTCTCTGGGCATTAATTTATCTGAACATGACCTGAGATTTGATGAGGATGACTGGGAGTCACCGACCATTGGTGCCTGGGGAGTTGGCTGGCAAGTCATGCTAGACGGTTTGGAAATTACCCAGTTTACCTATTTCCAGCAGGCAGGTGGGCTGGAGCTTTTTCCGGTTTCAGTTGAAATTACCTATGGACTGGAAAGGCTGGAAATGTTTCTGGAGCAAAAAGATAACATTTATGATCTAAAGTGGTCTGATGATGTCAGTTATCGTGCCCTCCGCTTCAGGGAAGAAAAAGAATTTTCTATCTATAATTTTGAGCAGGCTGATATAGCCATGCTTCAATCTGCATTTAATGCTGACGAGAAAGAAGCCCAGCGGCTGATCGGCCAGAAGCTTCTGCTACCAGCCTATGACTATTGCCTGAAATGCTCACATCTGTTCAATTTGCTCGATGCCAGAAAAGCTATCAGTGTGACTGAAAGAGTCAAGATGATTGGCCAGATCAGAACTCTGGTCAACCAGATAGCCCGCCTCTATGCTGAAGAGGAAGGAGAAAGTTGATGGAGTTCCTGCTGGAGATTATGACTGAAGAATTACCTTCGTCCCACGCCAAAAGTGCCCTGGCCCAGCTCGAGGAAAAATTTCCTCAAGAGATGAAGACTTCCGGGCTGGAAATTTTCGAACTGAGGGCAATTGGCACCTGTCGGCGTCTCGTACTGATAGCCGATCTAGGGGAAAGACAGCCTGACCAGGAGGAAATAGTGACCGGTCCTCCCCGGACAGCTGGTCTGGCTCCTGACGGAAGCTTTACCCAGGCTGCTCTGGGCTTTGCCCGATCTCAAGGGGTGGAGGTGGACAACCTTCAGGTCATTAAAACTGCCAGAGGGGAATATCTTGGGTTTAAAAGATTGAAAAAAGGGAAGTCTACGCCCGAGATTCTGGAAGAGAAATTACCCGCTCTGATAGCTGCGCTCAATTTTCCTAAAACCATGCGCTGGTCAGATAAATCATTTCGTTTTTCCAGGCCGATTAAAGGTCTTCTTTGCCTTTTCGGCGGACAGATAGTCAGGGTATCCCTGGAAGGGCTGGTGGCTTCCAACCAGACTTACGGTCATTTCATTCATTCACCACAGGAGCTCTCAGTTCACAGTTATCAGGAATACTGTCAGGCCTTAAAAGAAAAATTTGTCCTGGTTGACCCAGCCGAAAGAAAAGAGAAAATTTTAGAAGGATTTCAGAAAAAGTTAATCAGCCTGAAAGCTCAGGTTTATCCTGATGAGCGGCTCCTCGAAAGATTGCTCTGGAATGTTGAATGCCCTCTGGTCATCATGGGTAGTTTTCCTGAGACCTATCTATCTTTACCGCTGGAAGTATTATCGACTGCCATGAGGGAAGGACAGGAACTTTTTTCTGTCGTCAAAGGTAAAAAGCAGCTGCCTTATTTCCTGGGTATTGCTGATGCCCCGGCTGATCCTAAAGGCTATATTTTAGCCGGGAACGAGCGAGTGCTGAAGGCCAGATTGGAAGATGCCCGATTTTTCTGGGAAAATGATCTTAAAATTAGCCTGGCAGAGCGAGCCGAACAGCTGGCCGAGGTCATTTTTCAGGAAAAACTTGGTAGCTATGCGGACAAAGTAGCTAGAGTGGAAAAGCTGGCCAGCTATATTGCTGACCGTCTCAATCTGAGAAATCTTAAAAAAGATCTTTTAGAAGCAGTCAGCTTATCCAAAGCTGATCTTCTGACCGAAATGGTCCGTGAATTCCCTGAACTTCAAGGCAAGATTGGCGGAATATATGCTCATCGGCAGGGCTGGTCAGAGACAGTCAGCCGGGCGATTTATGAACATTATCTGCCAGCCTCCTGGGAAGATCCAGTGCCGGATTCAACCGGCGGGGCGATTTTATCTCTGGCTGATAAGCTCGATACGGTAGTCGGCATAAGTGGAACCGGCTATGCCATTAGTGGCTCATCTGACCCCTATGGCCTAAGAAGGAACGCTCTGGGAGTAGTCCGGATAATTCTGGATAAAAAGTTCCATCTGTCACTCTACCGCCTTATTGATAGGTCTATTTCCCTTCTGCAGAAAAAATTGAGTCTGCCTGCTGAACAAGTGAAGGAGGCCTGCCTCGAGTTAATCGGCGGGAGGGTGAGGTTTATATTCGAAAAGAGAGGCTATAGCTATGATCTAATCAGTGCCGCTCTGGCCCCTGGCCTTGACTACCTTGATTTTACTGAGGCCAGAATAAAAGCACTGAACAATCTCAAGTCGAGCAAGAATTTTGAACAATTTATTTTAATGGTCAAAAGAGTCAAGAATATCTTAAAAGAGGCACCTAAAAGCAGGCTGGATCCCACCTGGCTAAGCGAAAAGGAAGAAAAAGAGTTATATTCAGCTTTAAATATCATCAAGAAAAATGCCGAAGAGATGATGGCCAGAGGTGATTTTGTTGGAGCTCAGAAAATAATATTTCGTCTGCAGGCTCCATTAAACAATTTTTTTGATCGGGTGCTGGTGATGGCTGAAGATAAAAAAATTCGCCATAATCGCCTGGCCCTGCTGGCTCAAGTTCAGTCGCTAATTGAACAGCTGGCTGACTATTCGCAGATTGTTGTGACCTCGGAGAGTTCCTGAGCTGACTGCCTGCTATAGCTCAGGCCTCAACTGCTTCAGGAGCTTTCGATATCATACTCATCTGGTGGGGTGGTCAGGTCAACCTCCTGACCGGCAAATTTTTGTTCGAGAGAAATTATTTTTACCAGATTGCCAGGGTAATTCTGAGATTTTTTCTCACCATAGACATTGAACTGGACGCCAGCCTCGTAAGGATAATTGCCTGTTTTGCTTCTGGCTGACCATCGTACCTTTCCTAACAAGCCAAGAGGAGACCGCTCGCCAGGTATTGATAATTGAATGAACAGCTTATCGCCCGCCTTAAGACGTTTCTGGCTGACAAATCTCAGCCCTCCCCGGCTCAAATCCTCCAGAGGCAGGAATTCTTCGTCAAAAGACTTCCTTTTAAACAACCAGCTTTCTTTTCGGTAAGAAACAGTCGCTCCTGGAATTTTAAATCTTTGGCTAATTCTTTTTTCTGATGGATAAATCTCAGCGGACACCGTGGTCTCTTTTCCTGTGTTCCCTTATTTGGTTTATTTATAATTTAAAATGCAGAGAAAGTCAAAAAATTAAAATAAAATTTATCGTCATGATTACAGGAATCAAAAAGGGCTAGAGCTTCATCAATAAGGAAGAACTTCGGGCTTTTCTGCTTTTAATCTGACTTCAACCTCAGTCCTGACTGCCTGTTGCTCTGGATTTACAAAGGTAAAATTAAGCTCTGCCTGGCGATTATAGATGGCCGGAGTAGTCTCAGGCGGTTTCTTTCTCCAGTCTTTAACTGTTTTGACTATGGCTGAAACTGCATCTAAGATTGACACAGCTCGCATCGGATACTGGTCTTTCTGTGGAACCAGATAAGGTTTGGTACCTGGTGGATTTGGTGGGGGGATAGTTATTTTGACCGGAATCTTCTTTTGAAGATATTTACTGGACTTATAAATTAGACTGTCACCGATATAGAGAGCTACTTCTCCTTCTATGTCTTTGAGGGGAGGGGTGTTTTGCCGCTGAACAACCAGCTCTGGCTGACCCAGATTCCTGTGCCTGACGTTAAAATCAATAAGAATCCGTTTTTTAACGGTCACCAACTTGGTTTTAAGAAAGACATCGAGCTTAATCATAAAAGGTTCTTCATAAGAAAAGGGAAGGGGGAGCTGAATTAAATGGGAGCCTTTCGACCACCAGCCACCGATTAGTGGCTGTCCCTCCACTTGAATTTTATAATAGGCGTCTGCCGACAGGTCAAAGCCCAGGCGAAGCATTTCAGGGATAGTTCGTGGTTCAGCTGAAGCAGGCACAAGAAAATTAACATTGGTAAGGAGAGGATAGTCTTTTTCCCATCTTCCCCAGAACTCCAGCAAAGGATTAAATACGCTGAAGTCTAAAAATTCAAATAGTGGTTCGGCCAGGTTATATTGCTCAAAATAGTTGACAATAGCCTGTTTTTCCTTTTCGGTTTGACCCAACCGATGATAAATATAGGGAAGAATGGCCAGGGCTTCCTGCCGGTCAGGTTCAGCTAAAGAGGATAGACTGTTTTCCAGAAGTATTTGAGCTTCCACCCATCTTTCTTCTTTGAGATACTGATTGATATCTGTCTTCCAATCAGCTAGAGCCAGCGACGGAACTAGCAGGTAGAAAACAATCAGATGGATAACAGCTTTCTTCTGGTCAATCATGATAGGTAAAAATCAAGTAGAATTCTAAACTTTTCCCAGGAAAATCAGCCGGCAGAGGTGGAAATGGAGCACAGAGTTTAACAGCAGCTACTGCTGCCTCATCCAGCACCTCGCTGGTGGTAGAGTTGGTAATCTCTAAAGATTGTAACTGTCCCTCGCGATCAACCCTGATCATTAAGGCCACTATCTTTTCCTTAGGTAGGTCAGCTACCTGTGGCAAACTCCATTTAGTCTGAATTAAATTAATAACTTTTTCTGCCCAGGGCCTGATATCGTAACTATAACCACTGCCGCCCCCAGAACCTGTTAAGCCGCCCGTCCCCCCACTTCCAGACCCGCTGCCTCCAGGCGGAATAGGTTTTCCAGCCGGAGTAAATCGTAGTGTTTTTCCCGGTTGTTCATAAGCCTTAGGGTTGATATATCCGAACAGATCAGTTCGAAGCTCAGGTGCAGTTTCTGAACTGCCAGTTTCTTTTTCACCTTCCGGGTAAACTGGCAATTTCAGGCTAAAATTATAGCGGCCATAACTTTTAAATCTGGTGGAAAGATTCAGCCTGAAACCTGAGGGGGGATTTATTTCGTTTCTGCCGGCGGCGAGGTAGCTGTCAAGATTAAATGGGATTGATGGTTGACTACCTTCCACGCCCTCCTCTTTACCTTGAATTCTGGTGCCCCCACCGGGGCCAGAGCCTTCACTGCCGCCAGCTGGCTGACCGCCGCCGGGACCGCCCGGGCCGGAGCCCGGTACCTCTGGCTGGCCGGCTACAGACTTCTGGCCTGGCCTGGAAGAGAAAAGATCATTGCTCGCCGGCTGCTGATTGATTACTTCTTCCAGATTGGAAGGAAGTGATACCGGGGGATATTTAGCTATGGTTATTTCAGTTTCACGGCCAAATGGTAGTATCTTGATCATGATTTTGGCCTGCCTCAGATAAAGAATGAGAGCTAAATGAAATAATAAGGCTATGGATAAACTGATAATCTTTATTTTTAAATCTGATTCTTCGATTTTTTCCAGCCAGACTTTAAACCGGCTGAGCAAACTTGATTTAGTTATTTTCATTAGAGGCTACTTAAAGTCAATTTCCAACAACTATTATTATATATAAAAAGTTCGGGGCAGATATATAGTTGCATAGAAAAATTCATCTAACCGAGGCAGAGCTTCTTACTAGTAGATATATGAATCCAAAAGAATTCATTATAATTAGCATAGAGAAAAGAAAATTCAAGCCGAGAAGCGGAATTAAAATAGAAGAAGCCAGTAAGGCACCCAGAAATGAACCAAAAAGGTCAAGCGCATAGCCCAGACCATAACTGGCTCGAAGGTCCAGAAGCAGAATATTGCTGGTGGAAAAAATTGCTCCGCCTAAAACACCCATCATCAATAACAGAAGATAATAAATAGCTTCAATTTCTGAGGATAAACCCAGTCGGCTGAGCATCAGAAGAAGAACAAAGCCGGCCTGGATGGTCATCAGTAGCTTAAAGCTGTCGGTTTTCTGCAATTTTTGAGTTAGCTTTGAACCGAGGTAAAGCCCAAACATAAACATGGTGAACAGAAGTGATATTTTGGCATAAATAAATCCCAGCTTGGACTGAAAAGCCAGGATAAGACCAACTTCAGTTACCATGGTGGTAAAGCCCATCAGCCAGAGGGGCAAGAGATAAGTGGCTGAACTGACCTTTTTTCTCAGGCTCAAAATAAGCATGGTAAGCAGCAGGATTATAAGGGGGAAATCAAACAGCCAGAAAGTTTGGATTTTATTTAGCTGGCTGAGTACTTTTAGCTCGGGTCCTCTAAATTGTTTGCTCCACAGAACAGCCCAAAAAAAATAGCTAATTGGATGGTTATCAAAATTGAGGCGTGGCTCTTGAACGGCCTGAATACTATCTATTAAATATTGCTTTTTAGCCGGATTAAGCCTGCTCCGCAGGAGTTCTGGGCGGAAAAATACTGTCTTTAGTTGGGCCTCTTGCCACCTCTGACTCAAAATCTCATATGAATCATCAACCGGGCCCTCTGATGCCAGAAAAATATTGCTGTCTCCTGGTATAATAGTTACCGTGGAGAAAATACTCTTTAGAGAATAATAAAGGCTGGCCAGAAGTTCAGCCTGCTCACTTGAGATATAATTTTCAGAAGAAGGAACGATAAAAGAAAAAACTCCACCCGGCAGTAGTTTTTCCTTGACGAGGGCGAAAAACTCAACAGTATAAAACCTGTTGATCTGGGCCGAAGAAGGTTCAGGTAAATTACTGATAATGACCTGGTAGCGGTGGTCGGTCCGACGAATAAAATGGCGTCCATCCTCAATATAAGTTGTCAGACGTGGGTCAGTAAGAACAACCGTTGCCCGGGGTAGATAATGACGGGTCAGTCCTATAATCTCCGGGTCAAGTTCGACATAATCAATCTCAGCCTCAGGATGAGCAAGTAGTAGTTCCAGGCTGCCGTTGAGGCCACCTCCCATAAGTAAGATGTTTTTAGCCTGAGGTCGCTGAAGAACAGAAAAACAAACGGAGTCTTCGGCCAGCTGGGGATCGGGGTAATTAAAGATCAGCAGGCTGTTGCTGTAAAATGAATATTGTTCCTCGGATTTGATTACCTGCAGGCGGGAATACATTGAATCCCTGGAGGCCAGCAGTTCGAAAGGCTCCCAGGTCACTTTCTGAGAAGGGAAGTCAAATAACCACAGTGATAAAGCCAGAAGACAAACAAAAAAACCGACGGCTTTTGTTTTCCAGCCTGAGCTGGCCAGAGCCATGGGGAGCGAAATAAGAAGAATAACTACAGCTGCTGCCTGCCAGTTAGAGAAATAGGGGATAAGAAAAAGATAGACAACGAGTCCTCCGGCGGCTGAGCCCAATGATTCCAGCTGGTAAACTCTGAGAAGTTGCCCATCCAACCAGTGGACATTAGCTACAAATAGAGCACCCAATGGAAAACTCAAAAAAATCGAGATCAAAAAAGAAATTAATAAGACTGGTAAAAAGCCGGCCGCTTCGGCAGGAAGATAGCCAGCCAGGGGCCGAAAGAACCGGAGCCAGGCAAGCAGAATGACAAATAGTATGAGAACAAAATAATAAACGATCGAAGGGCTAAATCTGGTCGAGATATTTTTTTTAACCAGCCAGCTGCCCAGGCTGCTGCCCAGCAGCCAGAAAGCCAGAACAAACCCATAGACCAGTTCGTTGGCCAACAGGCTGGCCTCGAATTCACGCAGGATCAAAATCTGAAGAGAGATGGCCATGAAACCAAGAAGAAACGGAAAGAAACTTCTTCTCAGCTCCAGACTCCGGGAATGGTCTGATGGCAGTGACGGCATTTATTACCGCTCAGGCTGATTTTTTTGATGGTATAACCATATCTCTCGATTACCAGCTGTCCACAATTAGGACAGTATGTATTTTCACCTGGATGACCGGGCACATTGCCCAGATAAACATAGTGCAAACCTTCCTCAAGGGCAATATCCCGCAGCCTTTCCAGGGTGGATAGAGGTGTCGGCGGTAGATTTTTAATCAGGTACATGGGTTGAAAACGCGAAAAGTGCAGTGGATAGTCGGGACCAATTTCTGTTTTCAACCAGTGGGCCATTTGCCTGATTTCTTTCGGATCGTCATTTAGTGTTGGAATAACCAGATAAACTATCTCCAGCCAGACCTTAGAGTGGGCAATTTGTTTTATTGACTCCAGAACTGGCTTTAGCTCTCCGCGAACATAATTGGTATAAAAATCCTGATTATAGGCTTTTAAATCGATCTTAATAGCCTCGACAACTTTAATTAATTCGGCCAGTGGTTCTGGATTGATAAAGCCGTTGGTGATAACCGTATTGCGCAAGCCTTTTCTTCGAACCTGAAGGCTGGTGTCATACATAAACTCATAAAAAATAACTGGCTCCGAATAAGTATAAGCTACTATCGGACAATTATAATGGGCAGCTGTCTCGGCCACCACTTCGGGGGGTAGGTAGCGACTTTGCACCTGTTCGGGCCTCATCTGAGAAATTTCCCAGTTCTGGCAAAATTTGCAGGCCACATTGCAGCCCGCCGTCGCCAGGGAAAAGGCCATGGTTCCAGGTAAAAAATGGAAGAGGGGTTTTTTCTCGATGGGGTCAATATTGTAGCTGGCTACCTGCCCATAAACCAGCGTATAATATTTGCCGTTCTGATTCTCGCGAACGCCGCAGAAACCCCGCTCTTTGTCTCCAAGCTGACAAAAACGCGGACAGAGCCGGCATTTTATTTCTCGGTCAGGCAGGCGATCATAATACCTGGCCTCAACCCGCGACAGTCCGGCGGCCGGGCTGGCCTCAACAGCCAGAAGTCTTTGGCCTTTTCGGAGAGAATTATAAGTTAGCAGCCAGCCACTGCCAGCTGCTGTTCTTTGTAAAAAATCACGCCGACGCATCCTGGCCTCTTAAGTTATTATACTTCTTCTTCTATTATCTCAATATTATTCAGACGAGCCAAGCCTAAACCCAGGTTTTCGGCTGTCTGTAAATAGGTTGGTTCTCGCTTTTCCTCTGACAAAGAGGGTAAGCCTTTTTTCGCCCGTAAGTTTTCTATTAGTTTCCATCCGACCACATCCACGGCCACAGGGTCAAAGCCAAAAATTAACTGACTGGCTCGTTCATTCCACTGGGGATGGTAGGCTGGCCCTCGATGATATTGAACGCGCAGGGCATCGAGAATGGTCAGCCGGTGCTTTTTTTTGATTAAATCGATCTCAAACAGGTCAGCCAGATAAGGATCGCAATTGCTGTCATGGTATTTGTTGGGGTTGTGGATGGCCCCAAAATAATTCTTCATACCTCCTGTTATTCCAGCTATTCCATGATCCTTAAGAAGGGCCAGGCTGATAGTCGAGTCGACCAGTTCAGCCTGAATTTTAGAAAAAAGGCTGGCAACGCTCCGATTAATCACAGGCTGAGACCCATACCCAATCCCGTAACTGTCAGTCCCCATGATTCTAAGGCTGCCTTCCGATCTGGACAGTCTATAGCCAGCTTCTTTCAACTCTTCGTTGGTTCGGTCCCAGATGATTATCTTGTCTTCGCAGCCAAAAGTCTTACCCAGCCATAAGCCCAGGGTTACGGCCGTTTCAGGGTAGGTGCTGATAGCTCTTCGACCGATGGTATTAATTTTTATACCGATATTTTCCGTTGGCTGGAAGATGAGGCGCAACGCTTCTTCGGCCTGGCTGCTGCCAGTCAAAACTTCCAGGCCTTTTCTGAACATCCTCAGCATAGAAGGCGGCTCGGGCTGGCCATTAGCGGCCAAAGCTCGCCGGGACTTAATTATGACCACTCTTACTTTTTCCATGTTTAAAATTCAAATTTATGATTATCTATTATGCCTGGATTGTCAATTCTGGCTGGCGGTCAGCAGTTGCTTTAATTAGAGAAAAGTTATATATTTTTGTCAGGCGGAGGACGAAATGAAGAGACCAGCTGTTCAGGGTCTTTTGTCTAGTCTTATCATGATACCGCTTATCAGTCTGGTTGTTTTTATTGGTAAGGCAGGGGCTCAGTCTGAAACTCAAACCACAGCCACAGCCATGGATATACGGTCGCTGCTGCCCGGAATTGATGGCTGGAAACTGACTGAAGATCCACAGATCTATAGCCCCGAGACCTTATTTGAATATATTGACGGGGCCGCCGAAGCTTATCTCGGCTATGATTTTCAGCAACTGCTGGTCTCAACTTATGAAAAAGAGGGAACTGAGAGTGTCGTGACCGTTGAAATTTACGACATGGGTTCACCGCTTAATGCCTTTGGAATTTTCAGCTCTGAGCGTTATCCGGACATTCCTGAGGTTCAATTTGGCCTGGCTGGTTACCTGGAAGGAGAGGTTCTTAATTTCATTTCTGGCCCTTATTATATCAAGCTATTGTGCTACAATGGCGAAGAAAAAACAGCCGATTATCTAAAAGAATTTGCCGGGGCGGTGGATGAAAAGATTAAAGACAAAGGCAGCTGGCCAGCCCTGTTCAAGATGTTTCCAACTGCTAATTTAATAAAAAATTCTGAAAAATATATAAAGAAAAATTTCATGGGCTTTGACTTCCTGGCTAATGGTTATGCGGTCAGTTATCATTTTGACCAGGGCCAATATGATGCTTTTATTATTGATGCAAAGACAGAGTCCGAGGCCAGGAGCTCGCTTCAAAAATTACTTGATTTCTATGCTGGTGAAAAAATGCCTTTTGTCCAGGAGGGAGACAGATATCGCCAGGTAAATAGATATGGTCAGGTTATCCTTATCAGTCAGGTCAGGAATTATCTCTTTGGTCTTAGCCGGGTGCCGTTGGTCCTGGCTGACCAATCCGTTCAGACCCTCAATCAATTAAAAACGAACTTAGAAGCAGCCAGGTAACTGAGCAGAATTGACCAGATTAGGAGATCTATGGCTGAAGTCAGAGTAACCGAATCAAAGCTGACCAGGGTTTGCCTGGTGATCATAAGTCTTTTTGTTCTGGGCATCTGTTTCAAGGTGGCCAAACCGGTTCTTGTCCCCTTTTTTCTATCGTTGTTTATCTCTTATGCAATTTCGCCTTTGCTGGACTGGCTGATCAGCCTCAAGGTCCCCAAGGGCCTGGCTATTACGCTGATTGTCGTCGTGACTTTTGGTCTTCTTTACCTTATCGGACTCATCCTTTACTCCAGTGGAAAACATTTTGTTGCTTCCTTGCCTGAATACATTCAAAAAATAACTGACCTGTTGACCGAAATCAGCAGTGGTCTGGAGCATCTCCCCTTTAAACTGGATGTTCCTTCTATTATTGGCCAGATCAACCTGGAAAGGGTTACCAATGTTTTGTTTGGAACACTGGGCTCCTTTTTTAATTTTCTCGGCAATCTGATTTTGATCTTTGTTTTTATTATTTTTATTCTGGCTGGCCGTGATAAACTGGCCGACAAAGTGGCCAGGGCTTTTGCCCCGGATAGGGCCAGCTATCTAAGCCGGGTGCTTTTAAGCCTTAATCGTCAGATTCAAAAATATCTGGCTGTTAAAACTCTGATTAGCATTATTAACGGAACATTGGTTTGTCTGATTCTGGTCGTTTTTGGCGTAGATTTTGCCCTGTTGCTGGGTTTCATTACTTTTGTGCTTAACTTTATTCCCTCCTTTGGTTCAATTATAGCTACTATTATTCCCACCCTGGTTGCCTTTTTGCAGTTTGGCAATTCTCTGACTCCTGTCTGGGTTCTGTTGGCGATTGCTGTGACTGATTCTATCCTGGGAAATTTTGTTGATCCCAAACTAATGGGTCAAAGTTTAGATTTAAGTCCGCTACTTGTTTTGTTTGCTTTGATTCTCTGGGGCTGGCTATGGGGTGTCGCTGGTATGATACTGGCTGTCCCGATTCTAGCTGTCTTGAAGATTATCCTGGAAAATATACCTTCAACCAGATATTTAGCTATTTTGATGAGTAAATAAACAGGCTGGAGCGGCCTGATGGATTAATACTTGTAGCCTGTAGGGGTCTCATTCAGTCTTTGGTTTCCAGGTCACTTTCATCTTGATTAATAATGAAGGCTTCGTCTGAAATTGTCTGAAATTTATTTTTATATAATTTTTTTAGGGCTTTTTGAGCCGCTTTCTGCTCGGCACTTTTCTTGGACGGTCCCCTGGCTTTGGCCAGGATTTCCTGCCCTGAGCTGACGGTAATGGTAAAAATTTTTTCATGCTCAGGTCCAGATTCTTTCACCGTTCGATAAACAGGAGTGGGCAACTGGTGCTGATTAAAATATTCTTGCAAAGCCGATTTAAAATTGTTGATTTTAAAATTGGCTGATGGCAATTTTTTGAAATATTTCTTGATAAGTGAGCATAAAACCAAACTGGCCGTCTGATAGTCACTATCGACATAAATAGCTCCGATCAGTGCTTCCAGAGCCCCGGCCAGGATAGTCTTCTTTTCTCGCCCTCCATTTTTTTCTTCTCCTTTGCCCAGTCTGATCAACTTGTTGAGACCGAGCTTTCTGGCCAGGGAGGCGAGAGAATTGGTCGAAACCAGGGTAGATTTGAGCTTGGATAATTGCCCTTCACTTAAATCAGGGTAACTTTTGAACAAAAAATCAGCCAGAATCAGGCCGACCACCGAATCACCCAGAAATTCCAGCAATTCGTTGTCCTGCTGTCCCAGTTCTGGGTGTTCATGGGCATAGGAGCTGTGGACCAAGGCCTGTTCCAGCCAGGCCCGATTTTTGAACTTATAATTTAGTTTTATTTCAAGGGCTTTTATAGTCATCTCAGTCAGGTAATCAAAGTCTTATCATAATTTTTATTTTGATAAACAGGCAGGCCAGAAGCGAAAGTCATGACAATCGAACCAGTAAAAGTGGCACCAAGAAAGGGTGTATTGTGACTTTTAGAGGCCATTGATTCTCTGCTGATAGTTGTTTTCCCTTCCAGATCAATAATCGTCAGATCGGCCAGCTGACCTTTTTTTATTCTTCCACCACTTTTCAAGGTAAGCAGTTTAGCTGGCCCGGCCGTCAAAGCTTCGATCAATCGAACTAGCGGAAAACCCTCTTTTTTGACCAGCAGATCGAGCAAGGAGGGGAGTGCAGTTTCCAGGCCGTTTATTCCGAAGGGAGCTTTTTCCAATCCGACTTTCTTTTCCTCTTCAGTGTGGGGTGCATGGTCCGTAGCAATGATATCAATTAAGCCAGTCTCCAGAGCCTGCCGTAGAGATTTAACATCTTCTTCAGTCCTTAAAGGGGGATTGACCTTAGCGTCTGGATTTCCGGTCAACAGGACTTCTTCTGTTAGCAGCAAGTGATGCGGTGTGACTTCAGCTGTTACTGGCACGCCTTCAGCCTTTGCCCAACCCAGTAGATCAACTGAGCCTCTGCTACTCAGGTGAGCCAGATGAACAGGCCAGCCAAAGTCCTTAGCAAGGATGATATCTCTGGCCACCATTATCTCTTCAGCTGCAGCCGGAATACCACCGAGTTTCAAGAGCCTGGAGACTCGTCCTTCATTGATGACTCCATTTCGGGTCAGATTTTTCTCCTCGCAATGGTCAATAAGGGGCAGACCCAGCTGGGCCGCAATCTCCATAGCTTTTTTCATCAAGGCTGAGTTGGTTATCGGCTGGCCATCGTCAGAAAAGCCGGCAGCCCCGGCCAAAGCCAGTTCAGCCATCGGGCTCAATTCCTGTCCCTGTTCTCCGCGGGAAACCGAGGCAATAGGCAAAACTCTAACTGGCGAGTTTTTTCTGGCCCGGTCTATAATTTCCCGGGTGATTTCAGATCGATCGTTGACTGGCCTGGTATTTGGCATGCAGCAGATAGTGGTAAAGCCACCTCTGGCTGCTGCCCGGCCGCCGCTCTCGATCGTTTCTTTCTGCTCATCTCCGGGTTCTCTCAGGTGAGTGTGAAGGTCAATCAATCCAGGCGTAATTAAAAAGCCGTCTGCCTTTATTATTCGGTCAGCTTTCTCTTCCAGGTCCGGTTTTATTTCCGCTACCAGGCCGTCGACCAACAAGAGATCGAACTGGCCGTCTATCTTTTCTGCCGGATCTAGAAGATGCCCCTTTTTTATCAGCAGTTTCAAGTCAGGATCTCCTTTGCCCTGATCGGTCTTGCCCTTTTTATTTATTTTTTGTTTAACGCTTCTTTTGGTTCGGTGATTAAGACTTCATCTATTTGATCAATTTCTTTCAGGTGAACTTCCACCCTCTCACGTCTTGAAGTTGGAAGCAGTCGACCCGTGTAGTCGGGTCGGATAGGCAGTTCTCGGTGACCCCGGTCAATAAAAACAGCCAGCTGGATTGTCCTTGGGCGACCCAGATCAAAAATAGCTTCCATAGCGGCCCGACTGGTTCGGCCGGTGAAAATGACATCATCCACCAGCACGACGTCTTTTCCATCAAGATCGATATCGATTTCGGCCTTATCAGGCTTCTGTTTTTTCCCCTTTGAATCAAGATCGTCCCGATAAGGGGTGATATCGAGTGCTCTGACTGGAACCTCCACGCCTTCATTCTGCTTTAAAATGTCAGCCAGGCGCTGACCAAGATAATGACCTCTGGTTTTAACCCCTATGATTACCAGGTTGTCCAGTTCGCGATTTCTCTCGGCTATTTCGGTGGCCATCCGCACAAGAGTCCTTCTAATCTTGCCGCTGTCCATTATCCTGGCTTTAATCTTGGCTTCCATGTTGCCCTCTCTGAAAGAAATTTAAAAAAATATCTTTGACTAAAAGGAACTAAAAGTCAAGCTACCTGTCTTGCAGCCCTAACTGACCAGCCCGTACCTTAAAAAATTTTCTGGCCAGGCTGATGTCTCTGGTGATAGCTTCTTTCAAGGCCTGAAGCGAATCAAATTTTTTTTCTTCTCTTATTTTTTTCAGAAGAAGAAGAGAAGCTTTCTGCCCGTAAACTCTCAGAGTAACATCCAGCAGATGGCTTTCAACGCGCCAGACTGCTCCCCCTACAGTTGGCCTGACTCCAATATTTGAAACTGAGGGGAAGGTCTTACCGTTGAGTTCTGTAAGGGTAATAAAAACACCAGGAGGAGCAATCTCGTTTTCTGTTTTAAGATTGATGGTTGGAAAACCAAGCCGCTGACCCAGCCTGTCACCGCTTACCACCTGTCCCCTTATTTCGTAAGGATGACCGAGAAGCTTATTGGCTTCTTCTATTCTCCCGCCCTCCAGCAGTTTCCTAATCAGACTGGAGCTGATCGGCCGGCCGCCGCTTGTAGCCGGCTCTAAGATGGTGACCTTAAAACCGAAAAGGCGGCCAAACCTCTCCAAATCACTGACTCCGCACTGCCGACGATATCCGAATCTAAAATTACTCCCGACCACCACCTGCCGGATTCCCAGACTATCTTTTATTATGTGACGGGCGAATGCCTCCCCGCTCAATCTGGATAATCCGTCATCAAGATCAAGTAAAAGACAAAAATCAAGCCCAGCCTGCTCGAAAGACTGAAGCCGCTGCTCCAGGGTCTGAATCATTTTAATCGATCGGCCGTTTAGCGATTTTGCGGGGTGAGGATAAAAAGAAAGTACGCCAGCCGCCACGCCACTTGAGCTGGCTACAGTCTTGACCTTTTTTATAATTTTCTGGTGTCCACGGTGAAAGCCATCGAATATTCCTATGGCCAGAACTGAATCAGCAGTCTGTTGCCTGACCTTCCTGGACAGATGGCGGAAGACTTTCATCAGATTAGAGCTTAATGGCTTGAGTTTTATTAAGGTAATGCATTTTCAACTGGGAGAGAACTGCTTCTAAAAAATTTTCTTCTTCCGGCTGGAGATTACCTTTGGTCCGGTCTTTGAGCAGATCCAGGAGGTCTATCAAGCGGCGGGCATAATCTAAATTTTCTTCATTCTGGTTGGTTTGAGGGTTTTCCATCAGGCCCAATTTCATCAGAGCCTGGGTGTAGAAAGGAAAAATCAATGAGCTGAAATCAAGTGGAGGCATAAATTCGATTTCTTCTTGATCCTTTGGTCCTTCAGACATTCTTTTACCCCTGATTAATTTTTAGTTTAAATAACTTAAATAAACCGGTTGCAAAACTCTTTTATTTAGAGTAGCTTACGAAGCTAAATGATAGCTATAATTGGCTAAGAATTCAAGAGAGGTAAGAAGATGAAAAAGAGCCGGGAAGCGGCCAGACAATTTGAGCAATTACTTGAGATTATGGTCTGCCTGCGATCGCCCTGGGGCTGCCCCTGGGACAGATCCAGAAGTAAGGAAGATATCATTAATTATTTTCTGGAAGAAACCTATGAGGCGATTGATGCTCTGTGCTCAGAAAAGGTTGAGGCTGCCCGAGAAGAACTGGGCGATGTCCTGATGGAAATAGTCTTTTTGACCCTATTCTATGATGAGGCCGGTCATTTTCCCATGGCTGAGGTTATAGAAAATATTAATAAGAAAATGATAAAAAGGCATCCGCATGTTTTTGGCAGGCTAAAAAAGGCCAGCCAGGAAGAAATTGTGGCTGACTGGCAGCGTCATAAAATGGAAGAAAAGAAGAGAGATTCAGTTCTAGAAGGAGTGCCGGCCTCGGCTCCTGCCTTACTCTACGCTTTTCTTCTGGGACAAAGAGCAGCTGCCCACGGGTTTGACTGGCCTGAGGCCGGCCAGGCTTTAGAGAAAGTCGAGGAAGAACTGGGCGAATTCCGTCAGGCTCTTCAATCCGGGAAAAAGGCAGAGATAGCTGAAGAGCTGGGAGACCTGTTTTTTTCTCTGAGCCAGGTAGCTCGCCTTCTCGGTTATAATCCTGAAATAATTCTGCGGGCAGCCAATAAAAAGTTTGAAGCCAGGTTCAGGCAGATGGAAAAGGAAATAAAAAAGAAGGGTAAAAAGCTGGGCAGCTGTTCAGCCGAGGAGCTTGATCAGGCCTGGGAGAAAGTAAAAACAAAAAAAACGAAAACTCATTCTCGGACAAAAAAAACTAAAAATATAACCGGTAAAAAAGCGTGATGATGAGACTCAGGTCCTGACTGACTAGCCGGTCTGTTTATTATTATCGGCAATGGCTTCGGCCAGTTTCTCTTTCTTTCTTAAAGTCAGGCTGGCCCTGATAAAATCGTCGAGGTCTCCGTCAAGAATACGGTCAACATCGCCAGTTTCCAGCCTGGTTCTGAGGTCTTTAATCATCTTATAAGGGTGAAGAACATATGAACGAATCTGGTTCCCCCAGGCAATATCAGACTTGCTATCTTCTAATTTATCAAGTTTCTCCTGTTTTTTTTGCTTTTCAATTTCATACAATCTGGCTTTGAGCAGCCTCAGGGCTGTAGCTTTGTTCTGATGTTGTGACCTTTCATTCTGACACTGAACAACAATGCCGGTAGGTAGGTGGGTGATTCTAACCGCTGAATCTGTTCGGTTGACGTGCTGCCCGCCCTTGCCCGAAGAGCGGTAAGTATCAATTTTTAAGTCATCAGGATTAATTTCGACTTCGACATCATCTTCAATTTCTGGATAGACAAAAACGGCAGCAAAAGAAGTATGCCGCCTTTTGTTGGCATCAAAAGGGGAGATTCTGACCAGACGATGAACACCTGATTCCTGGCTTAATAAGCCATAAGCATAATCACCTTCTATCCGGACAGTAGCACTTTTTAGCCCGGCTTCTTCTCCGGGTTGATAATCCACGACCTCTGCTTTAAAGCCCTTACGTTCTGCATAGCGAAGATACATGCGAAAAAGCATCTGGGCCCAATCCTGGGATTCTGTGCCTCCGGCTCCTGGATGGATGGTCAAAATGGCATTTCTAGCGTCATCCGGGTCAAAAAATAAAGTTCTTAATTGAGCTGTCTGCAATTCCTGCTCAAACTGATCCAGAGCTTCATTCAGTTCATCTAAAACCTCATCACCCTCTTCAGCCAGCTCCAGCAGAACTTCTATTTCTTCCTTTTTGTCATGAAGCTTCCTATAAAGGTTAATTTCTTTTTCCAGCAATTTCTTCTGCTGCTGGATAGCCTGAAATTTTTTCTGGTCAGACCAGGTGGTTGGCTGAGACAGCTCGTTGTTTAT
>ENA-UPTA01000846-UPTA01000846.1-activated-sludge-metagenome-genome-assembly--contig:-NODE-846-length-35274-cov-7.646611_pt1 | contig 35274 bp, 30 predicted proteins | sample MGYA00238184_ERZ773361 | MGnify/ENA primary metagenome ERZ773361 (study PRJEB29100, sample SAMN05720205) | activated sludge metagenome | isolation source: anaerobic digester from wastewater... | reverse complement strand
GGTCCGCACCGCAGAGGGAGCGGCTGAGACCCCTCTCTGTCACGACCACGGAGCGGTCGGGGAGGTACATTTCTTCAGGGTCTGGAGCAAAGACAAGATCTACACCCTCGGAGGAGAGCAGGCCGAGGTCCCTTTCCATGTCCCTGGGGTAGGCTTCGAGGTCCTCAGAGGGACCGAACTGCAGGGGGTTCACGAAGATGGAGACCACGCAGATGTCGTTCTCTCTTCTCGCTCGCCTGACAAGGGAAAGATGACCTTCATGGAGAAAACCCATCGTCGGGACCAGTCCAACGCTGCTGTCTGCAGATCTCTTCCCTTCAAGGTACTTTCTGGCCTCGGATACTTTTCTTGCAACGTGGGGCATCATGGATGAACGCTCTCCCTTTCAGAGGCTGGCCGAACTGCCCAGGATCGATGAGAAGCGCTCCCTGGCTTCGGCGGCATCGCTTTCAAAGCCGGGCCTTCCCATGAGTCCGTAGGTATACTTCTTCCCCTGTTCCACCCCCGGCTGATCGAAGGGGTCCACATCCAGAGCAAGGCCGGTCACGGCGGTGACGTATTCAAAAAAGAACACCATACCTCCCAGGTGGAAGGCGTCCAATACAGGTATCTCGAGCCAGAGAACGGGGCGTCCCTTCTTGACCAGCGCAGCGGCCGTTGATAGGGCCTCAAGGTCAAGCATGGAGCCCATACCCTTCCCCTCGAGGTAGGAGAGGTCATCCAGGCTCTTCCATGAAGGAGCCGGCATGAGCAGGTCCCGCCTGGATGTGGGCACAATGAACAGGAAGAGCTTGTCGTCAGGTCCTTCGGCGAAGAGTTGCAGCTGTGAGTGCTGATCTGTCGCCCCGAGAGCCTTCAGGGGGGTGCTTCCCCAACCGTCCTTGCCCAGGCTCTCTGCCCAGAGCTGGCTGAACCACTCCGAGAATGCATCCAGATTGTCGGAATAGGGCATGAAAGTGATAATATTCCTCCCTTCACGGAAATGGTGGATCGCCGAAGCGGCCATTACCATTGCAGGATCCCGGGAGATCTCCTTCTTCTTGGTAAGGCTTGATCTCATGGCCGAGGCCCCCAGGAGGAGGGAATTGATATCGACGCCCTGAGCTCCGGCGGAGAGAAGCCCCACGGGGGAGAGCACGGAATACCTTCCTCCGACCGTGGAGGGGACTGGGAATGACCGGCACCCCGTCTCTTCTGCAAAGGAACGAAGGGACCCCTTCTCCTTATCGGTCACGACAAGTACGTTCCCTTTTGGGCTTTTGACCCCCGATCCGGCCAGGGAGTCCAGGAAGAGAAGGAAATTGGCCATCGTCTCGGCTGTTGAGCCGGACTTGCTGGCAACGATATAAGCTGTCCTGGTCGGATCTATCATGTCCAGGATGGCCGATGTCCCTTCAGGATCGGCGTTGTCGGCTATGTAGAAGCGCGGCCCTCCTCTCTCCTTCCTGGTCAGTTCGTTGTAGAAGGGGTGGCAAAGAGCCGATGATATCATCCTGTTACCCAGAGCAGACCCGCCTATCCCGATCTGGACGACGGAATCGAAACCCCTGAGCCATTCCACAGTCTCGAAGAGTCCTTCGGGGGGGCTGTCGGAGAGATCGAACCATCCAAAACCGACATCTTCGTTTCTGGCTCCCTCAAGAAGTCTTTCAGATCCCCTATTCAGAATTCCCTCCATTGAAAGGAGGACCTCTTCCGTTCCATGACCAGGAAAACCCGCACCGAAACCCAGACGGAGCATCTTCTCTTTCAACAACATCACCGCCCTTTGAGTGATCAAGACCTTTCAGCAGCTTAAGTTACTTCATTTTAACAGAACAAAAAGGCGACCCCTTTTGGGAGCCGCCTGCAGGTACAGTCAAACAGGATGTCCGGGCTTGTCACACCAGTTTGGCCAGTTCCTCGTCGATCCTGGCCTGGTCGAACCCTACGATGTAGACATCACCTATCAAAGCCACGGGGACACCCATCTGCCCGGTCTTCTTGACCATCTCCATAGCCGCAGCCCGGTCGGCACTCACATCAATATCTTCGAAATCAACGTTCCTGGATTTGAGATAGTCCTTGAGCTTGACGCACCACGGACATGTCGGTGTCGAATAGACCTTAACGGTAGCCACTACCTACCACCCCCGATGATCATTTTGGGGAGAAAACGCCTGAATACCCCCCTAAGGTATTTTACACCCCTGACCCTGAATGTCAAACATCATTTACTTTATCACCTCCTCCGGCAAGGCGGAAGGGGAACTCCTGCAAAACAGCGAAAAATGAAGATAACGACCCCGATCCCCGGAAGGGGGTCACGCAAAAGGAAAGAATGGTAAATTTTTCACTAATAGAGAGAGCATTTCTGAAAGAAACATGATATAGTTATTGTAATCACTTTTTCAGATCAGGGGAGGGAAAGGAATGCTCCTGGGCGATATCATGAGGATTATTGAAGCAGAACCGCTCAGCCAGGAGATCGATCTTGATATAGACATCCAGTCGGCCTTCGCCGCGGACCTCATGAGCGATGTCCTGGCCCTGGCAAGACCGGGAACCCTCATGATCACGGGGCTGACCAATATCCAGATCGTCAGGACCGCCAGCATGGTGGACATGCCGGCAGTCGTGTTCGTGCGGGGTAAAAAACCGCCCAGGGAGACCATAGAGCTTGCAGACAAACTCTGCATCCCTTTCATCATGACATCGAAGACCATGTTCGAGACCTGCGGGCTGCTCTACCAGGCCGGGATCAAACCTATCCGCTGCGACAACAGGTGAAGCCCTTGAGCCGACAGGAACCCTTCGTGATCCAAAGGGAGGTCAAGCCCCTGGACTTCCTCTCCGCCGGTGAGACGGCCTCCGACTTCAAGGAGACCCTGAAATCCCTGGGGATAGCCCCCGAGATCTGCAGGAAGGCCTCGATAGTGACCTACGAAGCAGAGATGAACGCCGTCATTCATGGAGGCGGAGGCGTGATAGCCATGGAGCTGTCAGGGGACAGGATCACAATAGTGGCAAAGGACGAAGGCCCCGGGATCGAGAACGTTAGCCTGGCGATGCAGGAGGGTTATTCCACCGCACCCGATTTCATCAGGGAGATGGGTTTCGGTGCCGGTATGGGGCTCCCCAACATCAAGAAATACTCCGATGAACTCGAAATAGAGACCGAGCCCGGAAAGGGCATGACCCTCAGGGCAGTAATATATCTCAGGGACTAGAGTGACAGGGGGGAAGGACCAGTGCCTCACGGCATAGAGATCTCGGGGGAGTCCTGCCGGGGATGTGTCAATTGTATCAAGGCCTGCCCTACCGAGGCCATGAGAGTGATCCGTGGCCGGCTAAAGATCATCGCCGAGCGATGCATTGCCTGCGGTGAATGCCTCAGGATCTGCCGGCACAGGGCAATATCCCTGAAGGAATCCGAATGGGCTTCGATCGCCGATGACAGGTCGATGCTTCTGGTGACGGACCCCGCACTTTGCACCCAGTTCTCCTGGCCCCCGGATCCGGGTATCCTGGAGGACATCCTGAGGGATATCGGCTTCGATCCTGTATTCGATGACACTGCTCTTGCCTTCGACCTCGCGGCGATGGCCCAGGCCCGCTCGATAGAGGGGGATGATACCCGGGAACTGCCCATGATATCGACCTACTGCCCCTCTGTAGTCAGGCTTATCCAGATAAGATTCCCAGAGCTTATTCCCAACCTTTCCCCCGTCGAATCCCCCCTTGAGACCAGCATCGACCTCTGGAGGACCCGCCACAACAGATACGACGTGCCTTCCGCCCTTGTGGCACCGTGCCCCGCACGGATAGCCATGGTGAACAAACCTGTCGGCCGGGAGGCCAGCTCCATCGACCATGTTGTCTCCACTGCAAGGGTCGCCAAGGAGATACTCTCCAGGAACTACGCCCCCTCCAGGGAACAGGCCATCCCGAAGGCGAACTCCCGCTGGGTCAACTGGTCTGCTTCCGGAGGAGAGGCCGTGCATGTAAGGCTGTTCGAAAACAGACCCCTCAAGACCCTTGCCGTTTCAGGAATGAGGAGCGTCATCGGCATTCTGCAGGACATCGAGCTCCGCCGGCTCAAGGGAGTCGATTTCATTGAAGCAAGGGTTTGCGACATGGGGTGCATCGGGGGGATAGCCAACGCCGAGTCCTCCTTCCTGAGTCGGCTCAAGGTGGAGAACTACGGTTTTGACAGAGAAACAGGCAAGGAAAGAATGGAAGAACTGGAAGAGCTTTACAGGGCCGGCATCTGGAGACTGCAGCAACAGGTCCGCCCCATAGAACAGATCCCCCTGGGCAAGGACGTAGCCAGGGCCATGGAGAAGCTCTCGGAACTCCAGTCGGTCTACGCCGAACTTCCCCACCTGGACTGCGGCACTTGCGGGCGCCCCACCTGCAGGGTAATGGCCGAGGACATAGTACGCGGTGAGGCCTCGCTCGACGATTGTATCTTCAGACTTAGAGAAAAAATGGGCTACCTGTCGCAAGAGCTCCATGACCTTTCGAAGAGGCTTGTACACACCATGACCCCGGAGGAGAAGGAATGAAGATCAGTGATATCCTTGAGAACCTGGAGGGGGTCACCGTCCACGTGGCCCCAAGGGAAGGAGTGGAGGTCACCAAGGGCTTTACAGGGGATCTTCTCAGTTTCGTGATGGGCTCAGCCCCCGAAGGCGCCCTGTGGGTGACCATACAGAACCACGTCAACGTTGCTGCTGTGGCACTGCTGAAAGAGATCCCGCTGGTTCTGCTCGCATCCGGGAGGTCTCCTTCTCCGGAGTTGAAGGATCAGTGCCAGAGGGAAGGGATCGCCCTGGCAACGACAGATCTGGACTCATTCCAGGCCTGCGGAAGGCTTCACGCCATGGGGGTAAGGAACTGACCAGGAACATGAACCTGTATCACGTGGACCTTCACATCCATACGGTCCTCTCTCCCTGTGCTGAACTGGACATGGGGGCGCCGGAGATCATCGCCCGCTGCAGGGACGAAGGGATAGACATGATCGCCATAACGGACCACAACTCGGCCCGGAATACAGAAGCGCTCTCAAGGGCTTCTGAGAATTCCGGTGTAGAGGTTATACCCGGGCTGGAGGTCCAGTCCTCGGAGGATATCCACATTGTCTGCCTTATGCCCGACGGTAAAACCGCGCGGGTCTTCGAGGACTGGATCGTGGAACGGCTACCCTGCATCAGGAACATCCCCGACAAATTCGGGACGCAGCTCGTCATAGACGAGAACAACATCATTACCGAAGAGTCCGACATTCTTTTGGTGCAGGGCATTGATGCCACCGCCGACGAGATCGTTGACAGGGCAAGGTCCTTCGGAGGACTAAGCATACTGGCCCACATTGACCGCCCGGTCTACTCCTACGTGGCGGTCCTGGGGATGATCCCGAAGGATCTTGAGGTTGACGCCGTAGAGCTTTCAGCAAACCTGTCCGAGAAGGAAGCCCTCCAATGGCTCAGTGAGGCAGGAGGAAGGCCAGTGATAAGGTCCTCCGACGCCCACCGCATCCCGGACATCAGCATTGAAAGGACGACGCCGGTGTTGCTCAAAAAGCCGTCCTTCGACGAGTTGGGTCTTGCTATTAAAGGCATCGACGGGAGGAGGGTCCTCTGGCCCTGGGGGCAGGACCGAACCTGAGATCTTCCATACATCCATAACAGATGAAGGGATACTGTGCCTATGTGCCTTTAGAATTTTGTTCCATTCTGTTCAGTAAAGTTTGCAATAAACCTAGAAAGTGATATTATTCACCTGCCTTTCAGGAACAGCAAGACACGAAAAATCTATTCAGGTGGTGGTCTTTGTGACGATCCAGACAACAGATGTTGAGCAAAGGGTCAAGGCGATAATCGAACCCTGGAAAGGCAAAAAGGGAGGCCTGATCCCCATCCTCCAGGGTGTCCAGCACGAGTTCGGCTATCTCCAGGAGGATGCCATGGAGATTATCTCCAGGGAGCTCAGGATACCGACAGCCGAGGTCTACGGTGTCGCTACCTTCTACGCCCAGTTCCATCTCAAGCCCCGGGGGAGACACATTATCAGGATATGCAGGGGAACGGCCTGCCATGTAAGAGGAAGCCTGAAGATCCTCGAGAGGGTCAAGGAGATACTCAAGATCGAAGAGAACGGGACCACCGACGATCTTCGCTTCACCCTGGAACCTGTCGCCTGTCTCGGCGCATGCGGCCTGGCTCCCGTCGTAATGATAAATGACGTGACCTATGGAAGGCTTACCCCCGACGGGATCAAGCCTATCCTCGACAAGCACGAGTAGTCCCAACCATGCTGCAGGACCTCTCCCAGTACATTCTCGATATTGCAGAGAATTCCCTTAAGGCCCAGGCATCAAGTGTCGAGATCGAAGTCGAAGAGGATACCAGGGAGAACGTTCTGCGGCTCAGGGTTACCGACAACGGGGTGGGTATGGACATCGAACAGCTCTCCATGGTAGAGAACCCCTTCTTCACCACCCGTACCGAACGAAGAGTCGGGCTAGGGATACCCTTCCTTAAGCAGGCTGCTGAGACCTGCGACGGAAGCTTCGAGATCCGTTCAGAGAAGGGAAGGGGCACCGTTATCGAAGCCAGTTTCAGAAGGGATTGCATCGATTGCCCTCCTCTCGGGGATATTCCGGCCACGGTTATGGCCCTGATGGTCGGTTGGCCCGAGAGGTCATTTTTGTTCCGCTTCAGGTTAAACGATGACATCTTCGAAACAGGCACGGAAGAATTGTTGCAGGTCCTGGAAGACAGGGAACTTTTTGCTTCTGCGGAAGTCGCTCTATGGATCTCCCGTTACATAGAACAGGGTATCTACAATCTCCGAACAGGGGGGAATGAAGGTTTTGAAGAAGATCACCAGCCTTGAGGATCTGAGAAGGATCAAGGAACAGTCGAAGGACCTTACTTCGGCCCGTTCCGGCGGCAAGACAAGGATCATTGTAGGAATGGGAACCTGCGGCATAGCCGCCGGTGCAAGGGAGGTCATGACGGTCATCCTTCAGGAGCTGGACAGGAGAGGGTTAAAGGATGTAGCCGTAGAGACCACCGGGTGTATAGGCATGTGTCAGAAGGAGCCGCTGGTGGACATTATCCGTCCGGGCGAGCCCCGTATTACCTATGGCGACGTCGGGCCCGCCGATGTTCCCAGGATCATAGTTGAACACATTGTCAACGGCAACATTGTCGAGGACAAGGTTGTCGGACAGACTGATTAGGGGGCTCTGAAGATGGCTTTGTATCGCGCCCACGTTCTGGTTTGTAAGGGTACAGGTTGTACGGCAAGCGGGGCCGGCTCAGTTTACGACGCCTTGAAGCGGGAACTGGATCGTCGTGGACTGGACAAGGAGGTAATGCTTGTCGAGACAGGGTGTCACGGGATGTGCGAAATGGGGCCCATTGTGGTTGTCTACCCGGAGGGCTCCTTCTACTGCCGGGTGACCCCTGAGGATGTTCCAGAGCTTGTCGAGGAGCACCTTTACAAGGGCAGGGTCCTTCAGAGGCTGCTTTACACAACCCCGGGCGAAGAGAAACACAGGATCCCCCACTACAGGGATATTCCTTTTTACGGAAAGCAGCGCAGGATAGTCCTGCGGAACTGCGGTTACATAAACCCCGACAACATTGAGGAATACATCGCCAGGGACGGATACCAGGCCCTGGCCAGAGCCCTTCTCGAGCTGACTCCGGAGGAGACCCTGGACATCGTCAAGAGGTCCGGCCTCAGGGGGCGAGGGGGAGCCGGATTCCCTACGGGCAAGAAGTGGGAGTTCGCCAGGATGGCCCCCGGGGATAAGAAGTACATCGTCTGCAACGCCGACGAGGGCGACCCCGGCGCTTTCATGGACCGTTCGGTCCTTGAGGGAGACCCCCACAGCGTGGTCGAAGGGATGCTCATCGGAGCCTATGTCATTGGCTCAGACGAGGGGTACATTTACTGCAGGGCGGAATACCCCCTGGCCATCAAGCGCCTGGTGACCGCCATCCAGCAGGCCGAGGAGATGGGCCTCATCGGCGATAACATCATGGGAACGGACTTCTCCTTCCATCTCCACATCAAGGAGGGCGCAGGCGCCTTCGTCTGCGGAGAGGAGACAGCCCTCATGGCCTCCATCGAGGGCAAGCGCGGCATGCCCAACCCGCGTCCCCCCTTCCCTGCCAACTCGGGATTATGGGGGAAACCAACCAACATAAACAACGTGGAAACCTGGGCCAACATACCCCAGATAATCCTTAACGGCGCCGAATGGTTCAGCAGCGTCGGGACGGAGACATCGAAGGGGACCAAGATATTCGCCCTCACCGGAAAGGTCAACAACACCGGCCTCGTTGAGGCTCCCATGGGAATGCCTCTAAGGGAGGTCATCTTCGATATCGGCGGCGGAATTCCCAACGGCAAGAAGTTCAAGGCAGTACAGCTGGGCGGTCCTTCCGGAGGGTGCCTGCCGGAATCGATGCTGGACACCCCGGTCGATTATGAATCGATAAACGCTACCGGCGCCATTATGGGGTCGGGAGGGATGGTCGTGACCGACGAGGATTCCTGCATCGTTGACTTCGCCAAGTTCTTCCTGACCTTCGTCCAGAACGAATCCTGCGGCAAGTGCCCCTTCTGCAGGATCGGGACCAGGAGGATGCTGGAGATCCTGGAACGGATCTGCGAAGGCACGGGTAAGATGGAAGACCTTGACCTTCTGGAGGATCTCGCACAGAAGGTCAAGGACGGCTCCCTCTGTGCCCTTGGGGGGACGGCGCCCAACCCGGTGCTGACCACTCTCAAGTACTTCCGTGATGAGTATATCGCCCACATCGTCGACAAAAAATGCCCGGCCAAGGTCTGCCCTGCCCTGATACACTACACTATTGACCCGGCCAAGTGCATCGGATGCACCAAGTGCGCGCGCCAGTGTCCTGTCAAAGCGATCAGCGGCGAGATCAAGAAACCCCACCTCATCGACCAGGACACCTGCATAAAGTGCGGACAGTGCATGGCAGTCTGCCCGGTCAAGGCGATAAGCGTTGAATAAGGAGGACCTTTGAAAGATGGATCGAGACGTAAAAGTAATCCTTAACGGGAAAGAGGTCTTCGGCTATCGAGGCCAGAAGATCCTGGAGCTATGCGCTGAGAACGGCATAGAGATACCCACGCTCTGTTACGATCCGCACCTGACCCTTCACGGAGGCTGTTCCCTCTGCCTGGTCGAGGTGAAGGGTGCGAGGAACCTGGTCAGGGCGTGCGCTATGCCCATTAACAACGGCATGGAGATCCAGACCATGACCGACCGGGTCTACGGAGCCAGACAGCTTGCCCTGCAGCTTCTACTCTCTGACCACGTGGGCGACTGCCGTCCCCCGTGCCAGCTTGCCTGCCCTGCCAGGGGGGATGTCAAGTCCTACGTCAACTACGCAGCTGAAGGCGAGTACCGCGCATCCCTGGAAGCGCTCCACGATAACATCACCCTCCCGGCCTCTATCGGCCGCATCTGCCCTGCGCCCTGCGAGGAGAAGTGCCGCAGGAACTTCGTCGACGAAGAGCCCGTCTCCATCCGTGAGATCAAAAGATTCATCGGGGACTGGGGCATCGCCACCGGCGACCTGGGGACCATCCCCGAGATAAAGGAGAACGGCAAGAAGGTGGCCATAGTAGGCGGAGGGCCTGCGGGCATATCTGCGGCCTATTACCTGAGAAGGATGGGATATGCAGTCACGCTGTTCGACAAGGAATCGGCTCTGGGCGGAATGATGAGGTACGGCATCCCCGACTACCGGCTCCCGCAGCCTATACTACAGAAGGAGATCGACTGGATCCTCGCCCACGGCATTGAGACAAGGCTTAACACTGCCCTCGGCAGGGACGTGACCCTGGAGGAACTGCGAAAGAGCTACGATTCGGTCCTGCTTGCCATGGGATGCTGGAAATCCATGCCCATGAAAGTCCCCGGAGAGGATCTCAAGGGCGTCCTGGGAGGAATTAACTTCCTCTACGAGGTCAATAACGGTCGCAAGGTCGACCTTGGGAGCAACGTTGCCGTGATCGGGGGCGGCAACACCGCCATGGACGCAGCGAGGAGCGCTCTCCGCTACGGCGCCGGAAAGGTTTACGTGGTCTACCGCAGGACCCACGAGGAGATGCCCGCGGAGAAGGTGGAGATCGACGAAGCAATGGAAGAGGGAGTGGAGTTCATCTTCCTTGCTGCCCCGGTGGCGGTGGAAGGTAACGGTAAGGTGGAAAGGATAGTCTGCGAGAGGATGGAACTCGGCGAACCCGACGCTTCAGGCCGTAGACGGCCTGTCCCCACCGGCGAGCAGTTCACCCTCGAAGTGGACACGGTGATTGCCGCCATTGGACAGGGGGCCGACCTGTCCCCTCTCCCGGGTGAGATGCATGACGGCAGAAAGGTCAGTTCCGACAAGCACTTCGCGACACCAATGGAGGGTGTCTTCGTCTGCGGCGACCTCAACACCGGCCCCGATATCGCTGTTTCCGCAATAGGCGAAGGCCACTGGGCCGCTGAATCGATCAACCACTTCATCCAGGAAGGCGTGCCCCACAGACCCTTCGAGTGCGACGTCATACAGGACGATCTCGGGCCAGAGGACTTCCTCGACGAGGAGAAACAGCCACAGGAGCACCCCGTGCACTGCCCGGCGGACATCCGCCTGTCAAGGCCTTTTGAGGAGTACAACCTGGGGCTTTCCGAGGAGCAGGTGCTCAGGGATGGAAGCCGCTGCATGAAGTGCGGCTGCGCCGATGTCCACGAATGCAAGCTCAGGAAGTTCGGGACAGATTATGAGGCAGATCCGGAGACCTTCCCGAAGGGTGAGTACTCAAGACCCCAGAGGACAGTTGAGGCCAACAAGTACTACCTCAGGAACATGGACAAGTGCATCTCCTGCGGGGTCTGCGTAAGGGCATGCAGCCAGCAGGCTATCTACAGCGCAATAGATTTCCAGTACAGGGGGATTAAGACCCTGATCGCACCTGCCCTGGACAAGGGGATAGAGGATTCTACCTGCGTCTTCTGCGGCCAGTGCGTACAGCTCTGCCCCACAGGAGCTCTCACGGAGAACTCGGTCCACGGCATAAGCCGACCGTCAAGATCAAGGGTCGTCAAGACAATCTGCTCCTACTGCGGGGTCGGCTGCGAGCTGAACATCCATGTTGACGAGCTCACCGGGAAGATATGGAACGTGACCACCGACTACGACAGCGCCACCTCTATGAACAAGGGGAGATGCTGCGTTAAGGGCCGTTTCGGCTGGAGCTTCGTCCACAGCGAAGACAGGCTCAGAAAACCTCTGATAAAGGAGAATGGCGTCTTCCGTGAGGCATCCTGGGACGAGGCACTGGACCTGGTTGCAAAGAAGTTCACCGGTCTCAGGGATACCAGCGGCCCCGATTCGTTGGCATTCTTCACCTCTGCCCGCTGCACCAACGAGGAGAACTACCTGCTCCAGCGCTTCGCAAGGGAGGTGATGGGCACTAACAACGTCGACCACTGTGCCCATCTCTGACACAGCCCCACAGTTGCGGGTCTCGGCGAGACCCTCGGAAGCGGAGCAATGACCAACGATTACGAGTCCATCAGGCACGCCGATGTCGCCCTGGTGATAGGATCCAACACAACGGAGAACCACCCCGTGATAGGGTCCTGGCTCAAGGAACAGCAGAAGAGCGGCAAGACCAGACTGATAGTTTGCGACCCGAGAAGGATAGAGCTCGACGACTTTGCCGACATCAAGGTGAGGCATCGTTCGGGGAGCGACGTTGCCCTTCTCAACGGGCTGATGAACATCATAGTCAGCGAAGGTCTCTACGACAGGGAGTTCATCGACAAGAACGTCGAGAAGTTCGATGAACTCAAGGCCCTCGTAGCCGAGTACACGCCCGGCAAGGTCAGCGCCATCACCGGGGTTCCCGAACAGACTCTTAAAGAGGCTGCAAGGACCTATGCCAAGGGACCGAACTCGGCGATCTTCTACACTATGGGGATCACCCAGCACAAGTACGGTACGAACAATGTCAAGACAGTGGCCAATCTCGCCCTGCTCTGCGGAATGCTCGGAAGGCCCGGAACCGGCGTCAACCCACTAAGGGGACAGAACAATGTCCAGGGCGCCTGTGACATGGGCTGTCTGCCCGCACTGCTCCCCGGTTATCTCAACATAGCCAAGAGCACCGAACAGGCCATCGAGAAGGTTGAAAAGCTCTGGAATGCCAAGCTTCCGACGGCGCCTGGCAGATCCATAGTCAAGATCATGGAAGGAGCCGCCAGCGGCGAGATCAAGGGACTCTTCATAATGGGAGAGAACCCCATGGTCAGCGACCCGGACACGAATCACGTCAGGCACGCCCTCGAGAATACCGAGTTTCTCGTGGTCCAGGACATTTTCCTGACCGAGACGGCACAGCTGGCCGACGTGGTACTCCCCGCAGCCTGCTGGGCCGAAAAGGACGGGACCTTCACCAACACCTGCAGGGCCATCCAGAGGATCCGCAAGGCCGTGGACGCACCAGGAGAGGCCCGGCCGGACTGGGAGATCATCCTGGACCTGGCGAAGGCCTGCGGAGCGAAGTGGAACTACAACTCCCCTGCAGAAGTAATGGAGGAGATCAGCCGGTTCGTACCCCAGTACGGGGGAGTTTCCTACGACAGGCTGGACCAGGGTCCGCTCATGTGGCCCTGCCCGGACAGGGAGCATCCAGGGACACCGAACCTTTACACCACCGGCTTCCCCCGGGGTAAGGCCACCTTTGTGCCCTGCGAATGGAACGAACCCCACGAGTGGCCCGACTCCGAGTACCCCTTCCTGGCCACTACTGGAAGGACGCTCTATCATTACCACACTGGTACCATGACTAGAAGGACCCCATCCGCGGAGTTCATCAAGTCGCTCTACGTTGAGGTCAACCCCGAGGATGCGGCAGCAATGGGGTTGGCCGAGGGAGACGATGTAAAGGTCACATCAAGGCGTGGCAGCGTAGTTGGTGAAGCAAGGATCACAGACAGGGTTCCGCCGAAGATGGTGTTCGTGCCGTTCCACTTTGGAGAGCAGCCTGCCAATGCCCTTACGGCCTCGGTCTGGGACATCACCACCGAGACCCCGGCGTACAAGATCAATGCCGTGAAGGTCGAGAAAGCCTAGCAGGGATCTACAGTTACAATAGACCGGGGCCCGGGATCATCCCGGGCCCCGGTTTTTATGGCCTGGTGTATTCCCAGGGCATTACAGGCTAATCTTCGTCCTCCTGGACCTCGGCCTCTGCAATGATCTTCTTGGCTATATCGTGGGGAACTTCCTCGTAATGGGAGAACTCCATGGTGAAGTTCCCGCGCCCTGAGGTCATGGACCTCAGGATTATGGCGTACCGGAACATTTCGGCAAGAGGGACCTGGGCCTTTACGACCTGGAGCCTTCCCCTGCTGTCTATCCCCATGATCTTGCCTCTTCGGCCGTTGAAGTCTCCCATGACGTCCCCCAGGTAATCCTCGGGTACGACAACCTCAACGTTCATTATCGGTTCCAGGAGCACAGGAGAAGCTTCAACCATCCCCTTTTTGAAGGCCATCGAAGCGGCTATCTTGAAGGCCATCTCCGACGAGTCCACATCGTGGTAGGAACCGAAGAAGAGACTGGCCTTGAAATCCACCGATGGGTAGCCCGCTAGGACGCCCTTCTGCATGGCCTCCCGAAGCCCCTTCTCCACGGCAGGGATGTAGGACTTGGGCACTGCCCCGCCGACGATCTTATCCTCGAACAGGAAGCCCTCTCCGCGGGGGAGTGGAACGAACTCTATGTGGACATCGCCGTACTGTCCCCTTCCACCGGTCTGTTTTTTGTACTTGCCCTGGGCCTTGGAGGGTTTCTTTATGGTCTCCCTGTAGGGGACCTTCGGAGTCTCCGTGTCCAGTTCGACCCCGTACCGTTCCTTGATCTTTGAGAGCATGACGTCTATGTGCAGGTCGCCCATTCCTGAAAGGACGCTGTCGTTGGTCTCCGGATTCTTTTCGAAGTGAAGGGTCCGGTCCTCCTCGAGCATCTTGTTCAGGGCGTTTGCGAGCTTGTCCTCGTCGGCCCGGCTCCTGGGTCTGACTGCCACGCTGAACACAGGTTTGGCGAACTGGATCTCGGGGTAGATGAAGTCCATGCCCTTGACTCCCAGGGTGTCGCCCACGACGGTGCTGTGCAGCTTCGGTATTGCCACGATGTCCCCAACGACCACATCCTTGGTATCCACCGATTCCTTGCCCCTCATCAACTTGAAAGCGCTGACCCGCTCGTCCTCACCCCTTGATAAGTTGTAGAGGGGGTTCTCGCTGGAGGCCGAACCGGAGAAGACCCTGATGAAGGACAGCTTCCCTACGTAGGGATCGACCATGATCTTGAAACAGAAGGCCGAGAACTTTCCGGCGGGGTCCGGTTCTACCATGACCTCTGAGTCACCCTTGAGGGCTTTTCTGGGAGGCATCTCCAGCGGGCTGGGAAGCACTTCTGCGATGGCGTCGAGGAGCTGGCAGACGCCAACGTTGGAAGTGCTGGCCCCTGGGAGGACCGGGAAGAGCGACCTGGAAAGAACAGACTTTCTCAGGGCCGGGACAAGCTCCTCTATGGAGAGCTGTTCGCCTTCAAGATATCTCATCATCAGTTCGTCGTCGGCCTCGACTATCCTCTCGACCAGGGCCTCCCTTGACGAAGTGACATAGTCGGCCAGGTCTGAGGGGACGTCAGTCTCGGTGAACTCCTTGCTTCCGTCACCCTTGTACATGTACGCCTTCTGTCTCAAAACATCCACGACGCCTTTGAAGGCCGCCTCCTTCCCTACCGGGAGGAACAATGGCACAGCCTTGTCGGAGAGATAGTCCTGGATCTCCCTGAGGGTCCTCTCAAAATCGGCGTTCTCTCTCTCCATCTTGCTGATGTAGAAGGCCATGGGGATCTGCATGTCCTCACCGAACTCCCAGGCCTTCTCGGTCTGTACCTCTACTCCGTGGACGCCGCTGATCACAACCAGGGCAGAATCGACCACCCTCATTGACGACCTCAGTTCGCCAATAAAGTCAGCGTAGCCGGGACAATCGATGACGTAGATGTTCCTTCCGGCGTGATCTATCGAGATCAGCGACGAGTTGATCGATATCTGTCTCTTCTGCTCTTCGTTACCGAAGTCGCTTACCGTGTTGCCGTCCTCCACCTTCCCCATCCTGGTGGTAAGACCCGTATTGAAGGCTATAGCTTCGGCCAGGGCGGTCTTGCCGGAACCACCATGGCCGACAAGGGCCACAGTCCTTATGTTCTCAGGATTGCGAGTTGCCATCTACTGATACCTCCCTCTAGTGATTACCTACTTTTATTCCGGCCATTCTCTTAACGATGCATGAAACAAAACAGCCTTCGAGATCATAGCACGCAGGAATAATCTTAAGTGGCAGGGAGTGGGCCGTCAATGAGCCGACCATAGCCGGTCTCATTCATCGATGTCCCTCATCTGCCTCAGCACTTCGTCTATTACAGCGGACACCTCTCCTACAGAGGCCTGTCCACGTATCTCCCTCATCACCAGACCCTGGATAAACTTCCTCTTCTTCCCTGAGGGGTCGGCCCCGGAGAGAACAAGAGCTGTCTCTTCCCTGTTGGCATCAAGGACTTTCCTGACAGCTTTCGCCAGAAGATCCCCTGTTACCCCACCCGGAACCACCCCAGCCTCCTTCATCGCCTCCTGGATCCCGAGACCCTTGCGATACATAACCTCCAGGACATCCCTGGCGGCCGTATTTGACAAAGAAGACCTGTCAACCTCACCCAGGAGCTCTCCCAGGACCTGGGGCGTGAAGGGAAGGTCCCTGACGTCCATACCCGTTTCGTTCATTATCCTCAGTATATCGGTCTTTATCCAGTTGGCGGCCGTATCTCTCCCGGCTCCGAAGGCAACGGTGTTCTCCAGGAACTCGGCAAGATCAAGACGTTCGGAGAGGACCGCCGCATCCTCGGAGCTCAACCCCCACTCCAACTCGAAACGCTCCCTCTTGACCCATGGGAACTCTGGGAGGCTCTCCGCTATTGCACGGACAAGGGAATCATCGACTGTTACAGGTGGAAGATCGGGCTCCGGAAAGTATCTATAGTCGTGAGCCTCCTCCTTACCCCTGGAGGACCTTGTTAAACCCGCCGAGTCATCCCAGTGTCGCGTCTCCTGGACCACCGTACCCCCTGAAAGCATGATCCCCCTCTGTCGGGTTATCTCGAACTCCAGGGCTCTCTCCATGGCCCGGACAGAGTTGACATTCTTGATCTCCACCCTTCCGCCCCACCTCCCATCGGAACACTTCTGGGAGATGTTGGCGTCCACCCTGAGGGAGCCCGATTCCATGTCACCATCGGAGACTCCCAGGTACCTCACGAGCCTGCGGAGGGTCAGCACGTACTCCCTGGCCTCCTCGGGGGAGCGCATGTCCGGCTCAGAGACTATCTCAGCCAGGGGGACCCCCGCACGGTTGTAGTCCACGTTGGAGAAGGACCTTCCCGAAAGCCTGCCGTCGGCGGTCACGTGGACCAGTTTGCCTGCGTCCTCCTCGAGATGGAGCCTGGTGATGCCGATGAACTTCTTCTCCCCTCCTACAAAGACAGGCATCGAACCTCCGACGGCGAGAGGAAGGTCGTACTGACTTATCTGAAAGGCCTTGGGGAGGTCAGGGTAGAAGTAGTTCTTCCTGTGAAACCTGGAGATCCTCGAAATGGAACACCCCAGGGCAAGGGCAGTCTTGACACCTAGCTCGACGGACCTTCCGTTGAGGGAGGGAAGGGTTCCTGGAAGACCGAGGCAGACTGGGCAGACATGGGTGTTGGGTTCAGAACCGATATAGTCTGTCGGGCACGAACAGAAGAGCTTCGTAACCGTCGCGAGCTGCACATGGACCTCCAGGCCTATGATGGTCTCAAAGGACGGTGTCATCAAAGGGCACCTCCTTCGGCAACGGGGGGACATCCGAACCGTTCCTCGATAACGGCGGCGCACTCTATAAGCCTGCGGTCCTGCCATCGGGGAGCCACGAGCTGTACGCTTGTCGGCAGACCAGAAGGTTCGAGTCCGGTGAAGACGGTCATGCCCGGAAGCCCCGCGAGATTAACCGGTAGGGTGAAGACATCGCTCATGTACATACTTATGGGGTCGTCAAGGAGATCTCCTTTCCTGAAGGGGAGTGACGGTGCAACGGGCATGAGGATCACGTCGACGGACCTAAAGGCTCGGTCAAACTCTTCGCAGATCCTCTTCCTCACCTTCAGGGCCGTAAGGTAATAGGCGTCGTAGTAACCCGAGCTCAGCACAAAGGTACCGGTCAGGATCCTTCTCTTGACCTCCTCTCCGAACCCCGAACTTCTGGTCCGGGTGAACTGCGAGACCAGGTCCGGGGCTTCCTCCCTGAAGCCGTATCTCACGCCGTCGAACCTTGCAAGATTGGAACTCGCCTCGGCGGGGGCGATGATGTAGTAACATGGCAGTCCGAAGGACGCCGACTCTTCGAGGGAGACCTCGACCATGGCGCAACCCGAGGATACCAGTACCGAAGCGGTCCCCTCTATGGACCTCTTAAGGGAGGGGTCGAGGGGACCTTCGAGGAACTCCCGGACGATCCCTATCCTCATCCCCTTCACTGCAGGGCTGGAAGCACCGTCGCGGAAACTGGGGCGCTCTCTCCTGCTGCAGGTGGAGTCTCTGGGGTCATGGGAAGATATTACATCCATGGCAAGGGCGATATCGCCGACACTCCTTCCGAAGGGCCCTATCTGGTCGAGGGAGGACGCAAAGGCTACCAGCCCCCAGCGGCTTACCATCCCGTAAGTGGGCTTGAGGCCGTGGACCCCGCAGAAGGCAGCCGGCTGCCTGATCGAGCCGCCGGTGTCACTTCCCAGGGCGATGGGCACGTAGCCGGCGGCTGCGGAAGCGGCGCTCCCCCCGGAGCTTCCTCCGGGAACCCGGGAGATGTCCCTGGGGTTCGATGCCGGGCCGAAGTAGGAGTGCTCAGTGGAACTGCCCATGGCGAATTCGTCCATGTTAGACTTCCCCACAATTACTGCCCCTGCCTTCTCGAAGAGTTCGACCACCGCGGCATCATAGGGAGGTTCCCAGTCGCCCAGTATCCTGCTTCCGCATGTTGTCCTGACACCCCGGGTGCACATGTTGTCCTTTACCACGACCGGGACACCGGCAAGAGGTCCTGGATCGCACCCCGAGGCTACCTGGCCGTCAACGTAGGCGGCTCTCTCAAGGGCGCGCTCCTCCATCACGGTTATCAGAGCATTCAGCCGGGGTTCAAGACTGCCTATCCTGTCCAGCGATGCCGACACCGCCTCCACTGCGGAGACCTCACCCCTGGTTACGGCCGAGGCGATGCTGGAGGCATCCATCTGTTCATACCTCATCGGGACCCTCCTCGCCGCCTATCGCCGGGACCTGGAAAAACCTTCCCTCTTTATGCGGTGCGGCATCGAGGGCCTCGTCCCCAATATCCCAACGGACCGGCCCATCTCCCCTGAGAGGGCATGGTTCATCTTCAAGACTCGAGAACGGATCCACTCCGGTTGTGTCGCACTTCTCAAGGACCTTGAAGTGCCCGATGATGTCCCTGAAGAATCTGACCATTGGTTCCACATTTTCTGGTTCCATCTCAATTCTTGAGAGCGTCGCGGCTCGCTCCACGATCTTCCTATCGATCTTCATGCTATCCCTCAACCTCCGGTCTTTCTCCCCTGGTAGCCCTTTCGATCAGGTCCAGGAAGGTCTTCTCATCGATCACCCTTACCCCCAGAGAGACGGCCTTTGCCAGTTTGCTCCCGGGGGCGGAACCGGTGACCACGAAAGAGGTCTTCCGGCTGACCGAGGATGACGTCGATCCTCCAAGCTCCCTGACCCTGTCCTCGGCCTCTGAACGGGTCATCCCTTCCAGTTCCCCGGTGAAGACAAAGCTCAGTCCCTGAAGGGGACCAGTATCCCCTCTCTGTCGGTTCCCAGGGGAGGAAACGTTCAGACCCGCCGCCTTGAGCCTCGCCAGGGTCTCCCGGTTCCGGGGATCCCTGAAGAAAGCAACAACTGAAGAGGCTATCCTCGGTCCGACACCCTCGATGGAAGCAAGGCTGTCTTCGTCGGAGGACCCCAGCTCCTCCAGGCTGCCGAAGGCATCTGCCAGGATCTCCGCTACCCTGGGCCCGACGTACCTGATCCCAAGAGCTGCGATAAGCGCCGACAGGGGTCTTTCCTTTGATGAGCTAATGGAGGCAAGGACAGCAGAGGCAGCCTTCTCGCCAAGCACCCTGGATGACTTGTCCCCCGTAAGGATGATCGGGGCCAGGTCATCCACAGAAAGGGAATAGATGTCAGCAATATCACGAACGAGCCCTTCCTCCACGAGCTTCTCAAGAAGCTTCTCCCCAAGCCCTCTGATGTCCATCCCCGACCTGGAGGCAAAGTGCCTGAGACCCTCCAGGATCTGCGCCGGGCAGGACCTGTTGACGCATCTGAGGGCCACCTCCCCCGGGAGGGAGACGGCCTCTGATCCGCAGGCAGGGCAATGGGAGGGCATCCTGAAGGGAACGGAGTCTTCTTTCCGGGAAGCCAGGTCGGGTCTGAGCACTTCGGGAATTATCTCTCCAGCCTTACGCACCCAGACCATATCTCCCTCACGAATATCCTTCCTGGCCACCTCGTCGGCGTTGTGAAGGCTGGCCCTCTGGACGACGGTCCCTGAAAGGGTGACGGGCTCAAGGATAGCAACGGGTGTCAGGGTCCCGGTCCTGCCCACGGATACCTCTATCCTTACAAGCCTGGTCAGCTTCTCCTCGGGGGGATACTTGTACGCTATGGCCCACCTGGGTGCCTTGGCGGTGGTCCCGAGACCGGACCACGCCCCCAGGTCGTCGACCTTTATCACCACTCCGTCCGTAACGTATGGAAGCTGGAACCTTCCGTTCCTCCAACGTTCGATGTAGGAAAAAACCTCCTCGGGTCCTCGGCAGAGGTCCTCCGTCCCCTGGACTGGGAAACCCATCTCCCGGAGCCAGGAAAGGCTCCTGAACTGGCTGGAAAGGCCGTGATCACCGGGGGAGACCACCTGGTAGACAAAGAGGCTGAGCCTCCTTGAAGCAGTCACAGATGGATCCAGCTGTCTGAGACTCCCTGCGGCGGCGTTGCGTGGATTTGCAAAGAGGGGCAGACCCTGCTCCTCTCTTGAGGCGTTCAGGGCCATGAAGTCCTCGCTTTTTATAAGGACCTCACCCCTGACCTCCAGTCTTCCCGGGACTTTTCCTGCCAGATCGCGAGGGAGATCGGGAATGGTCAGCAGATTCCTTGTCACGATCTCTCCGGTCCGCCCATCACCCCTGGTGGCACCGAGGACGAACTTCCCTTCGTTGTAATGGAGCGAAACGGCCAGCCCGTCGATCTTGAGCTCACAACACAGTAAGGGGAAGGCTGACCCTTTTGAAACCTTCCTTAGGAAGTCCTCCACATCCTCCTTGCTGAAAGCATTCTCCAGGCTGAGCATGGGAGGGTCGTGGACAACCTTTACGAACTCGTTCCTGGGAGCTCCGCCCACCGTTGCCGTCGGAGAGTCCGGTGGAGGCGGCTCACCGATCAGAGCCTCCAGCTCCTTCAGCTCGCGGAGCAGGAGATCGTAACGGTCGTCGGGGATCTCGGGAGAGTCAAGGACGTAGTAGAGGTAGTTATGTCGTTTTATCTCCTCTCTGAGACGGTCGATCCTTTCCCTTATTTCCCTGTCTCCCAAGGCTTCTCCCTCCGTCCTCGTTCCCCTACGCCTTCGGGCGCATGGTCGGGAAGAGAATGACGTCCCTGATGGACCGGGAATCGGTGAGGAACATGGTAAGCCGGTCTATACCGATACCGAGACCCCCTGTGGGTGGAAGGCCGTACTCCAGGGCGTTGATGTAGTCCTCGTCGAAGACGTGGGCCTCGTCGTCTCCGGCCTCCTTCTTCTTCAACTGGTCCATGAAGCGCTCTCTCTGGTCGAGGGGATCGTTCAGCTCACTGAAGGCATTGGCCACCTCAGAGCCGTAGATATAGAGTTCGAAACGGTTCGTGAAGTTCGGATCCTCGGGATTCTTCTTTGCCAGGGGGGAGACCTCCGTAGGGAGCCCCAGCACAAAGGTGGGCTGGATAAGGGAATCCTCGACGAACTCATCGAAGAGCTTCGTCAGGACCAGGAAGCGGCTCTCGTAGCCCTCCAGGTCCACTCCCTTTTCCCTGGCAAAGGCACGGGCCTTCTCATCGTCTTCCTTTCCGTACTGATAGATATCAAATCCGGTCCTCTCCATGACAAGTTCGGCCATGGTGGCACGCCTGAAGGGGGGGTGAAAGCTGATAGACGTGCCCTGGTAGACCACGTCCCTGCTGCCCACGGAATCAGCGGCGGCGACTATCAGTTCCTCCGTGAGGTCCATTATGTCCTCGTAGTCCGCATAGGCCCAGTAGACCTCCATGGAGGTGAACTCCGGGTTGTGCATGATGTCTATACCTTCGTTGCGGAAGTTCTTGCCGATCTCGTAGACCCGTCCCAGCATCCCCACAATGAGCCTCTTGAGATACAGCTCCGTGGCTATCCTCATGTACATGTTGATACCGAGGGCGTTATGGAAGGTCACGAAGGGGCGGGCGTTGGCCCCCCCGGCAAGGGTGGCCAGTATCGGAGTCTCCACCTCCAGCGACCCATGGGCCTCGAGGACCCTCCTGAAAGTGGAGATTATACTGGCTCTCTTCCTGAAAGTATCACGCACATCGGGATTAGCGATCAGATCCACGTATCTCTGGCGGTATCTGGTCTCGGTGTCCTTGAGGCCGTGCCACTTCTCCGGAAGGGGGCGAAGGGCCTTGGCGAGGAGAACACACCTGGTGACCAGTATGGACAGCTCGCCCCTTCTGGTCCGAAAGGGGTGCCCAACTATGCCGAGCATGTCACCTGTGTCGATCCATTTCTTGAAGAAGCCGTACTCCTCTTCACCCATGGCATCCACCTGGAAGTAGAGCTGCAAGTTGGAGGTCTCGTCGGCAAGGTTGGCAAAGGCCGCCTTGCCGTGTCTCCTGAGGGTCATCAGGCGCCCGGCGGTCACTATCTCCGTATCGTCCTTTTCGTCCCCGGAAAGGTGGCTGAAATTCTTAAGCACATGATCGAGAGTGTGCTTCCTTATCCACTTCTCATGGACGAAGGGGTCGTACCCCTCCTCTTCGCGCAGTCTCATCAGTTTGTCGGTGCGCTGTCTGAGGATCTCATCCTCCTGAACTTCGATCTCTTCGGGATGCCTCTCTTCTATCACACTGCTCGCCCCTTTCAGGTGATGCTTTCCACTCTTCGAGCGCCGCCCTCATCTCCCCCCAGCTGGAGGATCTGGAGACGGCCTGCCTGAACCGTGAAGCTCCGTATAACCCTCTAAAGATACCCGAGAGGAAGCGCTTGAGCAAGACAATAGCGGCTTTTTCTCCTTCATCGCTCAGTATCCTTTCCCCAAGGGAGATCATCAAGTCTATCCTGGAACCCGGTGAGTCCGCCAGGTGTCCCGGATCGACCGTAAAACCGCAACCTTCAAGTATTGCGGGGATCAGGAATGGGTCCCGGAAAGCCCCCCTGGCAACGAATACGGCGGAACAGCCCCCATCCAGCATTCTCTTTGCATCCCCGGGGGTGAAGATGTCCCCGCTGGCTGCGATCCTTCCGGGAAATGCGCGTGCGGCCTCAAGGACCACGCTGCTGTCAGCCTTGCCCCCGTACTTCTGGGAAGGTTGTCTGCCATGGATACAGACATGGGAGACTCCGGCTTCAAGAAGCATCCCTGAGAAGGTTAGGGTGTCCATTGGAGACGTCATGGGTGGTCTCCTTATCTTCGCCCATACGGGAAGACCCAGCGGAACAAGGGCTTTGACCATGGCGGCGGCGATCCCGGGACGTTCGAGAAGGCCGGAACCCGCGCCTCTTCTGGTCACCTTGGGCATGGGGCAGGCCATGTTTACCCCCAAGGCCTCGAATGAGGAACGGTCCAGTGCCATCCGGGCGCCCTCCAGCAGGGTCTCCGCATCGGCGGCGAAGAGCTGGAGTACGACCGGTCTCTCTCCATCGTCCGTTCTTAGCATTGAGAAGGTCTTTCTGCTTCCGTGGACAAGACCGGCACAGCTGACCATTTCGGTATGGACCAGGCCTGCGCCCAGCTGCCTGAAGAAGGACCGGACCGGTGGGATCGTGATCCCCGCGAGAGGGGCAAGCCAGACGGGGTTCTCCACATCTACTCCGCCCACTTTTGCAGGAAAGGAGCCGGCATCGAAAGAGATCTCAGTTCTCCCCTCTGTCCATCTCATAGATCAGCCTCAGCCCTTCGAGAGTAAGCCAGGGCTCCACAGAGCTGATCGTCCGTGAAACAGGTGCCACCGCCTCTGCCTGGCCTCCTGTAGCGATGGCCCTGACCTCTTCCCCCATCTCTTCCCTGATCCTCTCCACCAGCGAATCCACCATACCGGCAAAACCGTAGAGAAAACCGGACTGCATCGAGTCTCTCGTGTTCCTCCCTATGACCTTTTCGGGCAGGTCGAAGGAGACCTTGGGCAGCTTGGCTGCCTTCCCGAAGAGAGCCTCCATGCTCACCACGAGCCCCGGCGCGATCGAACCACCCAGGTACTCCCCGCGGGGCGATATGGCGTCGATCGTTATGGCCGTTCCAAAGTCCACCACCAGAAGGGGGGAACCGAAACGGTCGATCCCGGCCACAGCGTTCACAAGGCGGTCGGCCCCCACCTCGGAGGGATTTTCGTACAGGACTGGAATGCCGATGTTGGTCCGGTTGGTGACCTTCAGGCACTCCACTGAAAGGTAGCGCCTGATCCCCTCCTCCCAGGGGGCATCAAGTGGAGGTACCACGCTGCATAGGACGGCACCCGAAATATCGGCCGGCGTGACCCCGGCAAGGGATATCAGGTTGAGAAGGTAGATGCCCAGTTCATCGGAGGTATGTCTCTCCGAAATGAGCCTCCAGTGCCTGATCAGTTCCCTTCCGTCGAAGATCCCGAGAACGGTGTTGGTATTGCCTATATCCACTACCAGGAGCATGTTCCCACCTCCAGGAGATTCTCTTAATAACAGGCTTCTTTCTAAAGCAAAGTCAGGAATATAGCAATAGATACTGAAAAGGCGGCGGCGTGTGACCTCCTGAAACCTATTCCCGCAAGAAGCAGGTAAGCCGTCAGGGTCGTCCCTGAAAGGACGAGAATCCACGAATGGGCAACCGCCCATGGGAGCAGGGAGGCCGCCTTGTCCGCCATGCCTGCCCAGATATAGAAGATACCCTCTCCTGCCTCCGACAGGACCCTTCCCCCGGGTATCCCCGCCAGGGCGGGTATTGCGAGGAAGAAGGCCAGGGGAATAAGGAGACTGAAGAAGGGGACCGCCAGGATATTGATGATCATGCCAGCGACGGGCACGGCTCCGAAGACACCGGCTACCATACCTGCCGTGGCCAACCAGAGCATTACCGGCGCCGCTACCCAGCCCTTTCTTGTCCCGCCGTCAAACAGGCACGAAAGGACCAGCGCAGCTGTCATCGACAGCCTCCACCCCAGGTCCCAGAAGAACCAGGGACGCCAGAAGAGGAGGACCAGCCCGGCAACGGAAACCGCGTTAACAGCCGAAGGGGGCCTTCCCAACCACCTTCCGGTAAAGCCGGCCTGGATCATCAACCCAGCCCTGAGCGCGCTGGCCGAGGCACCCGCCAAAAGGATATATATCCACATGATCAGAGAGGCTGCCGGGATCCTGAACGGGCCAGGAGGAATGAGCAGGAATATGACGAGCACCACTACGCCGGCGTGGAGACCAGAGACCGCGAGGAGGTGTGATGTCCCCCATTCTGAGTGCTTCTCGGCCAGATCGGGGTCTCTGCCGCCCAGGATCGCCGCCAGAAGATGCCCTCTCATCAGTGGCGGAAGGTTGAGGAGGATCCTTTCCCTCAGGTTCCTCCTCAACCGAAGAATGCCCCCCGGGTCATCCCGGGTCAGCCTGATATCAGGGCGTCTTATCTTGCCAACGGCACCTCTCGCCTTCCAGAAACGGGCCTCGTCGAAACCCCCTTCTTCGGGAGACCTCCCGAAGGGTTCGATCACTCCGTCGATATCGACCTCGTCGCCTTCCCGGAAGACCGCCGAGGGGGAAAGATGAGCAACCAACTTCCCCCTGGAAGTTCCGATAAGTACTACCCTTCCCCGTCCCCAGGGCCTTTCATACAGAACGGTCCCCGTGGAAGATACCCTGGCCGGGTCGAATTCTCCCTGGTGGAGACGATGGAGAAAAAAGACAGAACCTGCAAGTGTAAAGAGGACGATCAGAAGAAAGACCTCCAGGCTCCCCGGCGACAACCCTTCGAAGGACCCTGCCAGGACCAGAAAGAACACGGCCATAAGGGAGGCCCCGACCGACACCGGGATCGGGAACCCCCTCCCGTCCAGGAAAAGAAGGATGCATGATCCCGCAAGAGCAAGGAAGGCAGGGGCCCTGGATAAAGGGCCTAGGGCGAGACCGTAACCAGGTCCTTTATGGCCGAGAGCTTCTTCTCTCCTATCCCCTTCACGGAAAGAAGGTCCTCTACGCTTGAAAATCTTCCCCGCTCCTCTCTGAACCGGATGATCTCATCGGCGATCTTTGGACCTATTCCAGGAAGGTGTTGAAGGGTCGCCGAGTCGGCTCTGTTTATGTCGACAAGACCTTGAACGGGCCCAGGATCATTTGCCTGGTAACCGGCCGGCTGGCCGGGAGGATCCCCCTTGCGGGGAACATGCACGTGAACTCCGTCGGAGAGGGGAAGGGCCATGTTGAAGGCTTCGGGGTCTGCCTCGGAACTTAGGCCGCCTGCCTGTTCCACCGCCTGGTAGACTCTGGTGCCGGCAGGCAGCCGGTACACTCCGGGCCTCATTACCGCTCCGGTAATATAGATCACCCATTGACCATCACTGATCCCCTGCAACTGTGGAGCGTCCGGTCCTCCGGGACCCCCCGACGTCGAAGGGGTTCTCGCAGATGATACAGGTGCAGGACCAGCCACCTGTCCGGAGGGGCTTTTGTCCCATCTACCGGAGAATGTCGCTACAAGAAGCCCTGCCAGGACCAGGCAGAGCACCCCTCCTGCAAGTAACAACAATCCTTTCCTGGAACCAGGGATCTCCATGGGATCCCATCACTCCCTTCGATCATACCGGGAGGGGGGATACCGGCTCCCCGAACAGATGCCAGTTCCCCGCGGCAGTGATCCTTATATCGACGAAAGAACCCATCATGGAAAGATCACCGGGGAAGATGACCACCTTGTCTGTGGGCGTCCTGCCTTGAAGAAGGCCATCTCCCTTCGGGGCGTTACCGTCGGCCAGGACGGTGAAGGTCTTTCCGACCAGACCCTGGTTGATCTCCCTGGATATCACGGACTGGATCGAGTTGATAACCCTGAGCCTTCGCTGTTTCTCGTCCGCCTCGACCTGGGCTTCCATCCGGGCTGCCGGGGTCCCTTCCCGGGGGGAAAAGGCCGCGGTGTGGACCAGGTCAAAGCGAAGACCTTCAACGACCCTGACTGATCCATTGAAATCCTCAGGGGTCTCCCCCGGAAAGCCGACTATCAGGTCGCTTGTAACAGCCGCTCCGGGCAGGACAGATCTTATCATATCAATTATCGAACAATACTGCTCTACTGTGTACCCCCTGTTCATCAGCCTAAGGACCCGGTCGCTCCCCGACTGTATGGGAAGGTTGATAGCGGGGCAGATATTTTCGTGTTCCGACATTACCTCCACCACATCCCGGGTAAGGTCCCTCGGATGGGACGTGGCATATCTGATCCTTTTCAATCCCTTTATCCGGGCAACGTCCCTAAGAAGGGAGGAGAAGACGTAGCCATTGCCAAAGTCCCTGCCGTAGGTGTTGACGTTCTGACCTATCAGGGTTATCTCCCTCACCCCATCCGAGACCAGGCTCTCCGCTTCACTTAATATCTCGTCTTGATCCCTCGAGATGAACCTGCCCCTGACATGGGGCACTATGCAGTAGGTGCAGAAGTTGTCGCATCCGTGAGCGATGGTGATGAAGGCCTTCCAAGGGTTTGAGCGGAGTAGTGGCACCTCGGTAAGGTCCTGAAGGGTCACGGGGTCCTCATCGAGCAGGGCAATGTCCTTTCCGGTGGTCATGGCCTTCTCCAGTGCATCGGGCAACCTCCCTAGGCTGCGGGGTCCGCACACGAGACGTACCGAGGGGAAGCGCCTCATCAAAAGGGTGCCTACTCTCTGTGCCATGCAGCCCACGACAGCGATCAAGGGGGGCTCCCGGCGGGAAGCCAGTCTCCCTATGTCGCTCCACACCTTCTGCTCGGCCTTGTCACGGATACTGCAAGTGACAAGAATGACCACATCGGCATCCTCTTCGGACACCTCTTCCCAGCCCCTTGCCGTCAGGGCCGTCCTGATCCTGTCGGCATCGTAGACATTCATCTGGCACCCGAAAATACTGATATTGAAACCGTACAAGCCGTCGCCTCCATGTAAAATGATCTGGGAAGGATCATCTTCACCACGGAATGATACCACTTTCGTACCCGTAACAAGAAAGGGGGGAGTTCAATGACCGGAAGAAGAGCTGGGGCGACGATCGTCGGAGCCTTCTTGCTTGCTCTCTCTCTCATGACCGAGGCTGGAGCCCTTGATGAGGAACTCCGCCTGTTCCCGGACATCACGGGGTGGAGAGGAGGTGAAACCCTTTCGATGGAGCTCGAAGCACCCTCCGAGGTTATGGGCTCCCGAAGTGAAAGACTTTACCGGCGGGAGACCGACAACCACACTATCCGGGTGATCATGCTGAAGGGGCCGGGGACCCTCTGGCAGGGTCTCCCAAAGGGAGAGATAAGCGCCGACGACGGTCCCATCGGCTCGGGAGCCACTTTCAGGACCCTGGAAGCCGGGGGGTACAGAGCTGTCATGGAGGACCACCCCCTAACGGGAAAGGCCCTCGTGGTAGAGATGGCCCCGGACTCAACGCTGACCTTTGAGACAGGCTTCGAGGATGTCGACCTTGAGCGGTTCGCCGTGGTCTTCCTGCAACAGTATCAGCCGTGAAGGATCATTGGCGGGATCCCTCAGATCTCCCCGAACCACTTCTCTCTGAGCTGGTCCGGGTAGCCCTCGGCGGAAAGGGCTTCCAGTGCGGAGTTGACTTTTTCTTTTCATCTGGAAACTCTACCTCCGGCAATGGATCGCTGAAAGGGAGATCATAATACCCCCTCTCACGGATGAGAACCCCTTATCCTCAGGGAGATGGAGACAGCCAAGGCAGATGCAACGTGGAGATCGTTAACGCAGGGGATCGATGCCTCGATGGCGGACCTTCTCATCTGGTACCCGTCCCTGAGTACCTCCGGGGAACCCGATGCCACGTTCACTATGAGATCCCATTGCCGGGAAGCGATCCCGGAAATGAGGGGCTTCCCTTTTTCAACTTTCCTGCACGGTATCCCCCAGTTCCTGAGCACATCAGCGGTCCCTGACGTCGCATCAACGCTCCATCCAAGGGCGTGGAATGCTGCGGCAACGTGAGGCGCCTCCAGTTTGCTCCTGTCGGCGACGGAGAGAAGAAGTCTCCCCTTTTCCGGTACTCTCCACCCGGCTCCCCTCAAACCTTCGTAAAGAGCAACGGCTACAGTATCCCCCACACCCAGGGCTTCTCCGGTAGACTGCATCGCCGGGCCCGGGAGGGCATCCACTCCTGGAAGTTTTTCAGTGGAGAAGACGGGTACCTTGACCCCGAATAGGGGTATCCTTTCACAGAGACCGGGTTTGAGCCCCATATCAGACAGGCTTTCTCCCAGGGCAGCCCTGACGGCCATCTCCACCAGCGGTATGCCTGACAGTTTCACTGCGATGGGAACGGTACGGCTTGCACGAGGGTTGGCCTCTATCACATAGAACTCATCCCCGGAGAGAACGAACTGAATGTTCAGAAGCCCCTTTACCCCCAATTCCACCGCGATCTTCCTGGAAATGTCCTCTATCTTCCTTCTTCCCGGCTGGGAAAGGGACACGTCGGGGAATATCGCCACCGAATCCCCGGAGTGGACCCCCGCAGGATCAAGGTGCTCGAATATTCCCGGGATGACTATCTCCCTTCCATCGCAGAGGACATCCACCTCGAACTCGGCCCCCGGGAGGAACCGGTCGATCAGGACCGACTGGTCCTCGTCGGTCTGGAGTGCGATCTCCAGGACCGAGGCAAGTTCCGACGGAGAGTTCACAACTTTCATCGCCAGTCCGCCGATCACAAAGCTGGGTCTCACCATAACGGGGTAACCTATCATAGAGGCCTTTCCCAGCCCATCATCGACGGACTTAACCGAACAGCCGAGGGGCTGGAGGATGCCCAGCCGTTCCAGAAGACCGGAAAAATGCCCCCTGTCCTCGGTGGCCCGGACAACACCGGAGGGGCTCCCCAGGATCCGGACCCCCTCCCCTTCCAGGGCCAGACCCGCCTTCAGGGAGGTTTGCCCGCCGAAGGAGGCGAACACTCCCTGGACATTCTCCCTTTTCAGTACAGGCAGAACGTCCTCCTCAGAGAGGGGCTCAAAATAAAGAGAGTCGGACATATCGTGGTCCGTGCTGACCGTTTCGGGATTGTTGTTTATCATGACGGCTTTTTTCCCCATCCGCCTGAGGGCTTCTACGGCCTTTACGCAGCAGTAGTCGAACTCTACCCCCTGACCGATCCTTATGGGGCCGGAACCGAGGACCGCGTAGGTTTCCCTGCTGTCATGACGGATCCCGTCGTCTGACGCCCCGCATGTGCCGTAATAGTAGCCGGATCCCGCCGGGGTCTCGCCGGCACTGCCGTCGACCTCCCTGTACCCCCTCTCGATGCCGAGGGAGAGCCTTGCGTCCCTGATCCGCCTCCAGTCCGATCCGGAAGCGGAGGCTATGTCCCTGTCTGAAAGGCCCATTGATTTGGCCTTCCGAAGAAGAGTCTCATCCGGCTCTCTTCCCTTGAGTTCCCCAAGAACCGATACGATCCTGGCTAGCTGGTCGATGAAGAAGGGGTGTATCCCTGACCTGGCCGAAATATCCTGCGGAGGAAAACCCCGGCCAAGTAGTTCGAAGATGGACCAGAGCCTTCTGTGAGTCGGTACGGACAGATCCTCCTCCAGCTCCTCAATTGTTGCCAAAGCCATCCTGGGGTCCACGATCCCGCCGGGGAGGTCCAGCGACCTGACCGCCTTGGACAGAGCCTCGATGAATGTGCGACCAAGGGCCATGACCTCACCGGTGGACTTCATCCTTGTTCCGACTCTGTTCTCGGCACCGGGGAATTTCTCGAAGGGCCATCTGGGGAATTTCACCACCACGTAGTCCAGGGCCGGTTCAGAAAGGGCGCTTCCCACACCTGTCACGGGGTTGGTCATCTCCGTAAGAAGGGACCCGGCGGCTATCCTTGCCGCAACCCGGGCGATGGGATATCCTGTAGCTTTACTCGCAAGGGCACTCGAGCGGCTTGCCCGGGGGTTGACCTCGATGACAGCATACTCACCTGCATCAGGTGATAGGGCGAACTGTACGTTGCAAGCCCCCATGATCTCAAGTTCATCGACGATGCGGAAGGCAGCGGAACGGAGGCGTTGCCACTGCCCGTCAGAAAGGGTCAGCACCGGGGCGACTACAATACTGTCCCCGGTGTGGATGCCCATAGGGTCCACGTTCTCCATTCCGCATACACATAACCTGTTCCCCGCTCCGTCCCTTATCACCTCGAGCTCTATCTCCCTCCACCCCTGGAGATAGCGTTCCACAAGCACCCTCGAGACCGGAGAGAGCCTCAGTCCTTCTGTAACGCGTTCGGTCAGTGAATCGGGGTCGAAAGCCACACCTCCACCGGTGCCACCGAGGGTATAGTCAGGACGGATTATGAAGGGGAACGACGACACTGAGGCAAACTGGAGGGCGCTCTCGATATTGTCCACGTAGATGCTCTCGATGACAGGCTCCGAGATGCCCAGCATGGCCTGACGAAAATCCTCCCTCCCCTCGGAACGCTGGACAGACCGGGGCGAGGTCCCCAGGACCTCTACCCCGAACCTTTCCCACAGCCCTCTTCTGTGAAGTTCGACGCAGAGGTTTAGGGCCACCTGGCCCCCAAGAGTGGCTATGACCCCCGAAGGCCGGTGGGTCGCCAATATCCTCTCCACCACTTCGGCTTCGAGGGGCCTGATGTAGACTACATCGGCCATGGCGGTATCGGTCTGTATGGTGGCAGGGTTGCTGTTAAGAAGAATGACGTGGTACCCCATCTCCCTGAGGGCACGACAGGCCTGGCTTCCCGAGTAGTCGAACTCGGCTGCCTGCCCTATGCGTATTGGACCGGAACCAAGGACCAGGATAGATCCACCGGGAGTTTTCATGGCGTTGCCCCCTCGTCGCACATGGAGAGGAATTCTTCGAAAAATCTGTCATCGTCCCTTGGCCCCGGAGCCCCTTCAGGGTGATACTGGACAGCGACGACCCTCATATCTCTGCTCTTAAGGCCCTCAACGCTCCCGTCACCCAGGTTGCGGTGGGTTATCTCGAGCCCTGTCCTCTCCAGGCTTTCATCAAGAACTGCGTAACCATGATTCTGGCTCGTTACGAAGCCTCTCCCTCTTGCGCACTCAATAACAGCATGGTTGGCCCCTCGGTGACCGAAGGGGAGTTTGTAGGTTGATGCTCCTGAAGCCAGTGCAATTACCTGGAGCCCGAGGCAGATGCCGCCGAGAGGGATCTTACCGAGCAGCGCCCTGACCACTTCTGTCTCTTCCTTCAGAAGGGAGGGATCTCCCGGACCGTTGCCAAGCAGGACACCGTCAGGCTTCCAGGAGAGGATCTCAGCGGCGGAGGTGTTGTGAGGGACCTTGACCACCCGGCAACCTCTCGCTGATAGCTTTCTCTGAATACCATGCTTCAGTCCGTAATCCACCACCACAATGGTGGGGCCGGCTCCTTCGATCACTTCCGTCGTTGCGATGGAAACATCCCTGGCGGGATGGCCTCTTTCCTTTCCCATTACAGTAAAACCTTCCCCTGAAGGGGTTATGCAGCCCATAAGCGCTCCCTTTGAACGGATATGCCTTATTATCGAACGGGTATCCACACCCCACATGAAAGGTATATCGAACAGGGAGAGCCATTCACCAAGAGATGTACCCAGACTTCGGCCATCCTCGAGTGAATCGACGACGACCGCCCTGACCCAGGGTCTGGAGCTCTCCAGAGCCTCTTCGTCGACACCGTAATTACCCACCATGGGAAAGGCGAAGACAAGTATCTGGCCTGCAAAGGACGGATCGCTCAATGCCTGCGGATAACCTGAAGAAGCGGTAGTGAAGACCACCTCTCCCTGGGCGGTACCGCCCTTACCGAAGCCGGACCAGGTGGACCCGTCTTCCAGAATGACCTCCATATCCAGCATCCGAAATTCCTCCCGGGGGAATATAAATAATGGTTTACTTTTCAGGAAAGAGGTACCTTTGGTTCATGTCTGAATGATTATATTCGTCGTCGCCGATATGTCAATAACAAAAAAGGGAGGCCCCGGGGCCTCCCGTTCTCACCAACAGGATATGCCTGATCAGTCCGTGGGTTCGAACATATCCTTTGCAACACCGCACACCGGGCAGACCCAATCCTCGGGAAGGTCTTCGAAGGCTACACCTGGTTCGATCCCTCCGTCAGGATCACCGACTGCGGGGTCGTACACGTATCCACATACAGTACACAGGTACTTCTTCATCATTCTTCCCCCTTTGGCCGCATCTGTTTGGCTGTGCCTCTTCCGATTATAAGAGGGCTTCCGGTAAAATACAACGCAGACAAGATGTCGGGAGGGGTTGAATTGCTTCTAGTTACCGGCGGTGCGGGCTACATTGGAAGTCACCTGGTCCTCGGGCTGCTCGACCAGGGTCGTGAGGTCCTGGTCCTGGACAATCTCAGCCGGGGTCACAGGGAACTCACAGGCAAGGCCGTCTTCGAGGAGGCCGATATAAGAGATCTTTCCCAGATAAGAAGGATCCTGAACAAGTACCCTGTGGACGGAGTGCTTCACTTTGCCGCCCTCAGCCTGGTGGGAGACTCCATGTCGGACCCCCAGTCCTACTACAGGAACAACATCGGGGGCACCATGAACATTATTACATCCATGCTGGAGGCGGACATCGACAGGATAGTCTTCTCCTCCAGCGCGGCCGTCTACGGGGAGCCCAGGGCCCTGCCGGTAAACGAAGAAGCCCCGAAGGTGCCGACCAACCCCTACGGTGAGACCAAGCTCTTCATAGAGTCGATGCTGAGGAGGTCCTTCGAGGCCTACGGGATCAGGAGTGTCTCACTGAGGTACTTCAACGCCGCAGGGGCGGACCCCCTGGCCAGGACCGGAGAAGACCACTCCCCCGAGACCCACCTGGTGCCCATTGCCCTGGATGCTGTCCTTGGAAGGGTCGAGGAGCTGAAGGTCTACGGAAACGACTATCCGACCCATGACGGGACCTGTGTGAGGGATTACGTCCACGTTACGGACCTTGCGGACGCTCATATAAGAGCCCTGGAAGGTCTCGAGAAGGGGGCCTTCGGGTGCGAAGCCTTCAACCTTGGCAACGGGAAGGGCTTCTCGGTGCTGGAGATAGTATCAGCGGTCCGGTCTGTCACGGGAAGGGGGTTCCCGCTGAGGTTCGCCCCCAGGAGACCCGGTGACCCGGCCGTACTGGTGGCCGCTTCCGCGAAGGCCGAGAGGGAACTGGGGTGGAAGCGCCGCTTCAAGGACATGGACGAGATCATCGAGACGGCCTGGAAGTGGCACCAGAAGAGGTTCAGGGTCGGGCGTCGGTCCTGAAGATCTTCCTTTCCAGGGCGGAGGTTAGGCAAATGGTACCCTCTGGTGAAATAAAGTGATCGTCCTCCAGCCTCAGACCGCCCTTGCCCGGGAAATAGATACCAGGCTCCACGGTCACCACGTCCCCGACGGCCATCACATCGCCGGAGCGCGGAGACAAAGTCGGCGCTTCGTGCAGTTCAAGACCTATTCCGTGTCCAAGGCTGTGGATGAAGAGATCGCCGAAGCCTGCCTTTTCTATTACCCCTCTCGCGGCCGCGTCGACCTCAGAGGCAGGCCTCCCGGGTTCTAGGAGCGCTATGGCCGCCGACTGGGCCTGGGAGAGAAGTTCGTGAGCTTCAAGGACCCACTTTTCAGGGGCCTCCTGTGAGAAGGTCCTGGTGATATCGCTGACGTAGCCCATATGCCTTGCTCCGAAATCGACCAGGACATTCTCTCCCGGTCTAATGGCCCTGTCTTCGGGTCTGCCGTGAGGGAGAGCACTCCTGGGACCCGAGGCGACTATGAAGTCCTGCCCACCCCACCCCCCCTCTGCTCCTTTCAGGCGCATCTCGTACTCCAGCCTTGCCGCAAGCTCCCTCTCCGACATGCCATTGGAGAAGATCGACAGGGTATCAATGAAGGCTGACGAGGCGATCGAGGCCGCTTCCTCAATGGATTTAGCCTCATCGGGGTCCTTCCTTCTCCTGAGGATCGAGAATTCGGCCGAGATATCCACCAGTTCCCTGCCGAGACCCTTCAGGCCGCCAAAGACATCACAGGTGACCCGCCGAGCCTGGAAACCCAGCACCCCGACCCCGGAACGGGACGATATCTCCTTCTCAAGGACCTCCATCATGGGGGTGACCCCCTGGTCCACGACGGTAAGGTCCGTCTGCCCGGAAGCCTGTTCGAGGTACCTCCTGTCGGTCACCAGTATCGCGTCGTCTCTGAATACGACAAGCGCACAGCTGGAACCCCGGAACCCGGAGAGGTGGTAGCATGTCTCCCAGTTGTAACCATCACGGGCCATCGCGATCGCGGCGTCGACCCCCCTTGACTTCATTAGCCTCCTGAGAAGATCGATCCTCTCACCCAAGCGGTCCCGGATCAGGCCGTTCAAGAGAGGGACCTTCCTTCGGCCAAAAGACCCCAGAGCTCTTCCTGGGTCTCAACGGCCACGTCTCCTTCTCCCGCGACCATCTCTCCTACCACAGAGAATGAGATCCCTGAATCCTTTAACGCCCCCAGGGCATCATCAAGGTACCTTCCGGGGACTACTGCCACGAGAACACCGGAAGAGATGAGCCTTAGAGGATCGAATTCCAGACACTGTGAACAGGACAAAGTCAGAGGGTCTATGGTGACGG
>ENA-UPTA01000840-UPTA01000840.1-activated-sludge-metagenome-genome-assembly--contig:-NODE-840-length-35411-cov-11.341979_pt1 | contig 35411 bp, 26 predicted proteins | sample MGYA00238184_ERZ773361 | MGnify/ENA primary metagenome ERZ773361 (study PRJEB29100, sample SAMN05720205) | activated sludge metagenome | isolation source: anaerobic digester from wastewater... | reverse complement strand
ACCTGGAAAAGCCGAGCATCAACTACCTGGTGAGCATGGGTGTGTATGTATTTGAACCCGGGGTGCTGCAATTCATTGAAAAGGATGAGTACCTCGATTTCCCGGACCTGGTCTTAAAGCTGCTCAATGCAGGCGAGAAAGTGTCCGGGTATGTATTCAAGGGCTACTGGGAAGACCTGGGCCGGCCTGACGATTACCAGCGTGCCACCTTGGATTTCGAGTCCATGCGCAGCCAGTTTCTGCCGGAGGATGACGCATGAACTGGCTTGTGCCCCTGTCTGATATCCAGTTTGGTCCGGAAGAAAAAGGCGCCGTCCAGGCAGTGCTGGAGAGCGGTTGGTTGACGATGGGGGAGATCACCCGGCAATTTGAGGATGAATTTAAAGCATACACCGGGGCAAAACACGCCTTTGCGGTCTCCAATGCCACCGTGGCGCTCCATATGGCCTGCGCCGCCCTGGACCTGAAACCCGATGATGAGGTTATCGTCCCGTCCCTCACCTTTGTTGCCACCGCCAACGCGGTGCGCTACACCGGGGCTACCCCTGTATTTGCGGATATCACCAGCGAGGATGACCTGACCATCTCGCTGGAATCCATCAAAAAAGCCTTTACCCCCCGCACCAAAGCCATCATCGTGATGCACTACGCCGGATATGCCTGTGACATGCCCGCCATCCTGGATTGGGCGAAAGAACACAACCTGCCCGTGATCGAAGATGCAGCCCATGCTGTTGGTTCATATCTGGAAAATAAGCACCTGGGAACCTGGGGTATGGCAGGCTGTTTCAGCTTCTTTTCCAACAAGAACCTCTCCACCGGTGAAGGCGGTATGATCGTGACCGATGACGATGCCCTGGCGGAGAAATTCAGCCTGCTGCGCTCACACGGTATGACCTCGCTCACCTGGGACAGGCACGAAGGGCATTCCTGGAGTTACGATGTCGTGGCGCTCGGCTACAATTACCGCATCGACGAGATCCACTCCGCTATCGGGCGCGAGCAGCTGCGCAAGCTGGACGCCAACAATGCCCGCCGCCGGGAGATAACCGCCCTGTACAGCGAGATGCTGGCGCAACATTGCCCTGACCTGGTTGTGCCATTTGCCCACCATCCCGGGGTATCTGCCCACCACATCATGCCGGTCATCCTGCCCAAAGGCGCCAGCCGCCTGCAATTCATGGAAGCCATGAAGACGCACGGCATCCAGACCAGCATCCATTACCCGCCCATCCATACTTTCACCGATTTCCGCAGCCAGCCGCACATGACCGCGCCCCTCAGCATGACAGAAAGTATTGCCGGGCGCGAGGTCACCCTGCCGCTCTACCCGCTCATGACTGACGCACAGGTGGAGCTGGTGGTGAATGCGGTTGCGGATGCGCTGGCGAAAGCAGCATAATCGATCCTTTGCCCTTTGCATCAATCGTCACTCAAACATCATGAATTTGGACACCCGGCAAGCCTTTGACCTGCTCTGCCAGCTGCTGAACGTGGGAACCGGCAGGGATGACCTGATCCGCCTGGCTGGAAACCTCACCCCGCAGGACTGGCAGGATTTGTTATTGGCTGGAAGCCAGAACGGCGTCCTGCAGCTCCTGCACCACCGTTTTCGGGACCTGAAGCAGGAGTCCACGCTGCCCGAACCTGTTCGCCAGAGCCTGCACAACGCTTACCTGAACGCAACCGCCCGAAACATGGTCATGCTGCACCACGCCGGAAGTATCCTTCATGAGCTCACTCATCATGACCTGGATGTGATCCCGCTCAAGGGGCTGTACCTGGCAGAAGCGGTTTACCCGGCCATCGGGCTGCGCACCTTCAGTGACCTGGACCTGCTTGTCAGGCGAAAGGACCTGGACACCGCACTTCAAGCCATGGAGGATATTGGATACCGCCTGACCACCTGGTACGACCCGGCTGACCCCAATGAAGATATCAAGCACCTGCCTCCCCTCGAAAAAGAGGGCTGGCCCCTGGTTGAGATGCACTGGTCGATCCTGGAAGAGGATGCGCCCTTTCCTGTAAATATTGACGGGATCTGGCAGAGGGCTGTTCCCGCCCGGGTTTCAGGGGTGAATGTGCTGGCGATGGATCTGCATGACCTGGTCCTGCACCTTGCCATCCACAATACCTACCAGCACCGCCTGAAAGCCGGGCTGCGTTCCCTGTACGATATTGCCTTCATTATTCACCAGCAGAAAGATTTGATTGATTGGGAACGCCTGGATGCAAGGGCTGCCGGGTGGAAAATGGAGCGGGTGCTCTGGCTGACACTGCGCCTGGTCAAAGATTTGCTGGGGGCAGAAGTGCCTGAGTCCGTCCTGCAGCAGTTGGAACCGCAGGCCTCAGCAGCCGAAGTATTGGCAAAAACCCGTCGCCAATTGCTTTCGCTTGATACCAGCGGTACAGCCCTGACGCCCGACCTGGCCGCCCTGTCGCAAACCAGGGGCATCTTTTCCAGGCTCAAGCTGGTTTGGAGCAGGATCTTCATTCCCCGGCGCATCCTGGCACGCGTCTACAATGTCGACCCGGCATCCCCCAGAATCTACCTGTACTATGCCCGCCGGTTTCGTGAGCTTTTCCGGAATTACTCCAGGTCTGCGGTGAAACTGGCGAAGCATGATCAGGTCGTCCTGGCAGGGGTTGATATGGAACTGGAAAGCCAGAAGCTCAAGGAATGGATGTCGGAGGAAATAGCCTGAGGTTATACCCGGGTTCTGCTTTTAAGATGATTCTCATGTGAGAATATGATCGTTTTTAGTTGACTCTTGCAGGAAGATGGCTATACTTATCTCTAGTGGGCTAAACGTTTACCGGTAAGAAGCGCCTGCCAGCCATCAGGCAAAAACTGTAAATTAAAAAGGGGTTCCGTCGTTGCAAGATTCTAAGCCAACATCCGGAATGAAAGGCTGCAGAAATGCGGCCTGTTGTGGATTAATCTCGGGAATTATTTCATAATCAGATACTTTACCAGGAGGGACAGGCAGCCATTGAACAGCATTTTTCTTCATCTCAAGCACATCAAAAACATCAGAAAGGGAGACACCATGAAAGCATTTATTAAGATTTTGGGTATTGTCCTGATTTTTGGACTCGTTTTTGGTTTTACCGGCAACCAGCCTGCCATGGCGGCAGATGGACCGGTTTGTAACACGAACAGTGGATTGTGTTACACCACCATACAGGCAGCGATTACAGCTGCCACTGAAGGCGACACAATCACCATAGCCAATGGCACTTACAATGAGGCACTTAATATTGACAGGAGCCTCACCCTGGATGGGGAGAGTGAGGCAGGGGTGATCATTAACACAGGCAGCTTTGCCGACTATGGCATTGATGCCGGCGGTGACATCACCACATACTTCAGGGACTTCACGCTGATTGGCAGCCCTTCTTCAGGTTCTACCATCAGCACGTATGGTTTCAAAGTGTCTGGGGAAAATGCCTTCACAACCATCGAGCATGTCACTGTCCAGGGCTACGGACGTTCCGGGATTGACCTGAACGGGCTGGCTGGCGGTACGGTGAATGATGTCACTGTTTCCGGCTCTCTCGACGGTGTAGGGCTTGCCCTGACGGACAGCAGCAACATTGCGGTCTCAAACGTCACCACCAGCGGCAATGCCTGGGCGGGAATGGCCATTTTCACAAAAGGCGCTTCCTATGTTGGCGGGTCAAGCGGTGTTACGCTAAGCGGAACAAACAGCTTTGCTGAACCGGTGGATTTCTACATCCAGGAAGAAAATGGGTATGCAGTAACTGGTTTTACGCAAAGCGATTTTGGTTTTACCTTTGAAAATCCAGTTGATAGACTTGGATATACATTTTACTTTGTTACGCAGGCTGAAGCGATAGAAGCAGCACTGTCATTGCTGTTGACAACCCCTTCAGCTTCTGTGGTCACTGACCTCAACAGCGACAGCTTCCTGGTTGTGCCCGGAATGAGCATCCAGGCTGCCCATGATGCCGCCGATCCAGGCGATACCATCATCGTAGCGGATGGCACTTATACAATTGCAACCGAACCAGCAGCACCTGTCGGTTTGGTCAATATTTACAAACAGATCACCATCAAAGCAGCAGAAGATGGCAACAGTGTCCGCCCGGTCATCGATGCTACCGGCAGGGACGGCGTGTTCAAGATCCATGCCAATGCACTTACTGGCGGACAGGTCGTGATCGAAGGGTTTGACATTACTGGAGATAAACCCTTAACCGGTACAGCCATTACGATAATGTATTGTGGTGGAGATCCGGCAACAGAAGTAATCATCCGCGACAACCTCATACATGGGATGATAGCGGGAGTCAATCCATGGACATCCAGCAATCATTGCCCTGCAGGTACTGACTATGTGATGACTGGTTTGGAGATATCAGGGAATCAGTTCTATGACCTGGGTTACACCGGAGTCAAACGGGGGTTTGGCATAGCCTTTGAAAGTTTAAGCGATTGGGCTGAAGCCGGAAATGATTACTCTGCCATAATCACTGGAAATTCCTTTGCAGATATCTATTCTGCAAGTCCTGACCTTACAGGCCTTGGCGCTGCCATCGCATTTGTTGGCGGTTCAGCCAATGCACAGGTAACCGGTAACATCTTCACGGGTGACATTGCCGTTGATGTCGCACTGCAAGGGGCTGACGCAGCAACCACCCTGATCGAAGACAATGCATTCACCACGGCTGCCTATGGGGTTGCAGCAGTCTCCATCACCGGTGGTCCGGTGGACGCTTCCCCCAACTATTGGGGAACCACCGCCCCCACCCTCATCCAGGGCAAGATCATGGGTGATGTGTCCTTTGACCCTTACTGGGTCAATGCAGAAATGACGATCTTGAGCAGCACCGCTCCGGCGGTTGTGTACGTTGATGATAACTACACAGCTGCAGCCTGCGGCGGGCACCTGTGCGGGTACGATGCCTTCAGCACCATCCAGGAAGGTGTCAGCAAGGTCGCCACTGGCGGAACGGTAAATGTGGCAGCGGGTTTATATGACGAACGGGTAGAAGTAACCAGGAAGATGACCCTTCTAGGGGCAACCCACGGCGTCAGCAAGAAGAATTTCACGCCGCCATCCGCTCCTGATTATGCATATGATACAGCTGCACAAACAGTTATCCGCCCGACCGCGGATTTAGATGTTTCAGTTTTGAAAATCACAGCGGATGAAGTAGTGGTAGATGGATTCGTTATTGCCAATACTTCTATCATAACAGCTGGTAACATGAAGAACCTGGTGGAATTTACACATACGTATGCATTCCCTGTCGGTTCAAAGATTATTAACAGTGTGGTTGGTCCACTTACCGGTCCAGCTCAGAACGGGAACCTTGGCCGCTTTGGTATTGTGGTACCTGGACCAAGCTCAACCACTGCAACGAAAACCCGTGTATTCACGATCAGCGACAACTATATTTTTGACTGCCTTGGTAACGGAGGCGGGATTGGGATCATCGGTGCAGGGGATTCCGGTGTTGAAATTAATACGGGCACCGAAATTACTAATAACACCATAACCGGGCATCACCGCTCTGGTATTGAAATTGCCGGAATGATCTCAGGCACTGCAGAAAACCCGGTACTGATCGCCAATAATACCATCACCAACAATGGGGGCTTTGCTGCAGCGGATGCAGCGAATCTGAAGTATGGCAATGGTATAACCTTTATCAGGATAGGAAGCGACCGGACCAATGGCGCTCCCTATGGAGTACCCAAGTATGTCAAGATACTAAACAATGTTATTGAGGATAATGAAAAGAACGGCATTTACCTGGGACCAATAGTCGAAAACATCACCATCGAAGGCAACAGCATTAAAAACAACGGGACTATGGACGGGTACCAGGACTGGGATGGCATCCGCATCGACCTCATTGAGGCATACTACAGTGCAACTGATCCTGCCATAACCAGTTACTTGAAGAATATTGTTATCTTAAAGAACTCGATACTGGGTAACGGCGCCCTGGGCATCAATTCTCTTGGTGGAACTCCAGATAGCGGCAACACAGATGCTTCGGCTAACTGGTGGGGTACTGCTTTCCTTTCTTTGATCACTCCTGAAGTGAGCGGTCCAGTCACCTTCACCCCCTACTACATCGATGCAGCCATGACCACACTTTCAGAGCCGCTGCCGGATGAGGTCTGGGTCGACGACGACTTCACCACCACCAGCTGCGGCGGGCACTTCTGCGGGTATGATGCCTTCACGACCGTTCAGGACGGAATTGCCGGAGTGGCTGCCGGCGGAACGGTCAATATTGCAGCCGGAACCTACACCGAGAACCCAGTCGTCTCAAACAAGCAGATCAGCTTCTTAGGCGAAGTTGACGGCAGCGGTGAAGCACTGCCTGTGATCAAAGGCATGCTCTCGATCGACTTGCCGGGTACAGACAACAATTGGAGCATCCAGAACCTGAACTTTGAGGTATTTGGCAGTATCACTGACAGCATCTCCATGAAGAATGTGAATGGCGTCACAGTCAGGAACTGTAATTTTAATGCCGGAGGCGAATCAGCAGCTCGAGCAATCAACCTGGTTTCAGGCCCGAACGGCAATACAAATCTTGTCTTTGACAATGTCAGTATTACAAACGGTTACTATATTGGAATTTCCGGATACATGAATGGAATAACCGTTAGGAACTCCACAATGGCCGGCATCAAGAGCGGCATCAACCTGCAGGGCGGCGGCGGCAACCTGGTTATTGAGGATACCGATATCGCCGTGGTTGCCAGGGGGGTAAGCAGCGATACATACGGTGTACGATTTGCAAGTTCAGGAACCACCATCAATGCCAGCAACTTTACTTTCACCGGCGGCAGCATCAGCGTGGACAAAAACGGGTTAGTTGCTAATTCTGGAATCTTCCACAGCACCATCATTATCCGCTCCGGCGCTGGAGGTACCCTGCAAATTGAAGGCGCAGACATTAACGGCGAAGTGGTAAACCAGTCAACAACGCTTATCCTGGATGCCTCACCTAACTGGTGGATGGATGCCGCCGGTCCAGCAGATGGCTGGATCCGGGAATTGCCGGGCGACATTGTGTACAATCCCTGGTACAACAACGCTGCCATGACCACAAAGACCTATTATGTGTGCTCAGACCAGCCTTACACGACCATCCAATCAGCCATTGATGCTGCTGCGCCCGGGGACACCGTCCTGGTCTGCCCCGGCACATATAACGAACACCTGTTGATCACTAAGCAGCTGACTGTCAAAGGCGAAAATAAAGCAGCCACCATCATTGACGGCGGCGCAACGGGAATCGTTGTGACCATCCAGGGCACCTCTGGCGTGGTATTCTCTGGTTTCACGGTGCAGAATTCCGGCACTGACCTCAACGCTGGCGGCGGAATCGGATTGATCCTCACCACAAACAGCGTGATCGAAGACAACATTATCCAGGACAATGCATCCGGTGTTGGCTTGCTGGGCTCAAGCGGCAATATTGTCCGCAACAACACGATCGATGGCAGCGCCCGCTATGGCATTGTGGCAGACCAGGTTCCCGACCAGCCAACCCTGGTTTCTCCGAACAACACCATCACCGGAAACATCATCACTGACAGCGGCCGCGACGGAATCTACGTCGGCAAGGGAAGCCACGGTCAGACGGTAACCAACAACACCATCAGCGGCGCTACTGGAACAACGGAAGGTACAGTATTTGAAGGCAATGGTATCTATTTCTGGAAATCGATAAACAACACGGTAACCGGAAACACCATTTTCAACAATGTCCGCTATGGCATTGAGCTGATGGGCTCCAGGGGGAACACGATCAACAGCAACACTATATACAACAACCTGGACGGTATCCGGGTACGCAGCGGAGTTGACCCGGATTACCTGTTTGGCCCGGTCAGCATCGGTGACAACATTTACGAGGTTGGCTCCGTCCAGAACACCCAGTACAACATCGTGTACGAAGTGCCCCGAACATGGGAAACCCTCCAACCCTTGCCTGCAACTTTCCAGGCTATCCTGGATGAAGCCCCCTACGGTGCCACCATCCTGGTACCCGGCAGTACGGGCGTGTACACCCAGCCTGAGGCTTTCAAAATCACAAGGCCCGGACTGACCATCATACTCGAGGATGGGGTGACCATCCAGAACGATACTGCTTCCTGCTTCAACATCCAGGCAGCCCACACACACATCATCAGCGAATCGAAACTGGGTGCCAAGTGTGTGCCGACCGGCGGATGGCCTGGCATCATGGTGAACTTTATGCCGGAACCATGGGACCAACCTGTTGAAGATATTGTGATCCGTAACCTTGAAATCGATGGTACCGGGCAAGACACAGGAACGGGTATCTGGTTTGCCTACTTTATCAGCAATGTCCAGGTCATCGACAACTACATCCATGACCTTGATGCTGAAATTATGCTCTTTGAAGAAGACATTGCAGGAGTATTTGATTTCCAGGGCAACCTGTTCAAGAATATCCCGATCGGGATCGCAGACCTGGGTTCACACATCATCAACCCCGACCCGCTGAATTTCCAGTACAACAGCTGGGGAAGCTATGAGGTTACGACCGAAATAGCAAACTCAGGTTTCTCTGAGGTGGATTTCGAGCCCTGGACGCATGTGGACCTCTATGTAAAGTCCTCCGGCATTGTTGGGGTGGGCGAAATGGTGACATTCACGGTCTATGGAAACATGAAGAATGTATACTCCGCCGACTTTACCCTGGACTACCCCGAAGGCATGCTGGAACTGCTCAGCTTCACCAACCTGAGCGGGTTTGTCCCGGCAGGTCCGCAGATGTTCGTGGTGGATGACACAGCCGGAACCATTAACTTCAACGGCATCCTGCCGATCGGAGGAACCCCCGTCTCCGGTGCTGACCTGCCTATCTTCAAGGCAGTATTCAGGATGACCAGCGAAGGCGAAGCTGTTATGGACCTGATGGAAGAGAACGATACCTTCGCCATGAATCCGGGATACGGGCCTTCCACTAACATCTATGCCAGCGAACTAAAAGACGGCATGGTCACCAGTGAAAATTATACGGTGACCGGAACCATCTCGATGCAGGGTCGTGTCATCCGCAGCGGGACGCCTGTAACATTGAACGGCTTGATCAGTTACGGCCCATATACAGCCATTTCTACGAACATTGTGGGAATCAACCTCACCTTCACCAATGTGGCTGAGGAAACATACCTGATCACCACCCTGCAGCCCCGCTACCTGAATGTGACGGCAGACCTGAACAAGACCATTGTTGTCGACGGAAATGAAGTCATCAAACCACTTGAGCTTAAAGGCGGAAATGCAAACTGGTCAGACAACGTGATCGATGTAAATGATGCAAGTACGGTCGGGTTTAATTACAAGAAGGTTAGTTTCTTTGCAGATGCAGATGTCAACTTTGACAACAAGGTGGACATCCTGGACCTGACCCTGGTCGGCGGTAATTTCGACCTGACCTCGGCGAAGGCCTACGAAACCTGGGTGCCGTAAACCTGCTGTACAACCTGGAGCAGGCTGGACTGCCAGCCTGCTCCAGGAAACTGAATTCAAAGCATGGTTTTTCGTCAAAGTAAAAACCATGCCTGCACTTTAACAATACAGGGTAAAATGGTTCTGCAATAAAGGAACGGGATGCAACCATTTCATAGAGATCTTGAGATAACTGGATGAGGGTATGTAACCTGCTGCGGAAGGCCGGGCAATTTTTGTTGATAGGGCTGGCTTTACTGGGCAGCATTCACAGCAGGCTGGCTGCACAGGCAAATACCCTGGTCAGCGTGCAGCCGGGCAGTTCAAGTATTGCGATCGATTCCAGCATTACAGTAATGATCCAGGTAGACAATGGAACCAGCCTGAATGCATACGACCTGACACTCACATACGACCCGGCAGTTGTAATCCTTGAATCCTGGTCGCATGGAACCTATTTCTCAAACATTGCCGTGGTGAAACAGGTCAATCAGCCAGGGCTGCTGCGCCTGGCAGCCACCCAGCTGGGCGCCGACCCGGTGAATGGCGACGGTATCTTGTTAAACCTGAAGTTCAAAGGGATTGAGGCAGGCAGCACTGAAGTGGAATTTACGGAAGTAAAATTTGCATCCAGCACCAGTGAACTGGTCTACCCGGTCCTGCAGAACGGTTCGATAACCGTGTCAGGGGAACTGCAGCCTTCCATCACCTCCAGCCCAACCATGACCACGACAACAGCACCTTCGCTTACAATAGCGCCATCAATCACAGCCTCGAGGACACCTTCGCCATCCATCACAATCACAAGATCCCAAACGAAGACAAAGACTGCAGCAATTCAAAATACATCCTCTGGCACAACCACACAGGCTGCAACCCGGGCGCAGGCAACAGAAGAAGCAGCCGCCGGCACAGCCAATCTTACCCTAGTCCCTGCTGGATCAACCGCCTCACCCATTGCCGGTACCAGCCTGGCGCCGCAGCCCGTCCTCACCCAGATGCCGGTCATGCCATCGCAGACCGCAATTACCGCGGCTGTGAAAGCTCCTGATAAAGACCAGGCTGAACTCAACCGGGTGTTGTGGGCTCTGGCAGTACTGCTTGCTGGTTTGCTGGCAGTGATGGTCCTGTTGATCATCTTCAGGCGGAACAAAGAACAAGACAATTAATTAACCAGGTAAAGTGGAACAACTTATGCTGTTTTATAAAAAGATCAAATACATAATATTCTTAATCCTTCTCATAATGGTTCTGCCTTTCAGCACCGCGTCAGCACAGGGCAGTGCCGAGCTGGGCTTTTTTGAACCCTATCAGGCTGCTCCGGGCAGTTCCTTACAGGTGCCTGTTTCAGTCCGGAATGTCCAGGAACTTTACGGGGTGGACTTTACAGTCACATTTGACCCTGAACTGGTACAGGTCCAGGATGAAGACCCTGCCCTGCCCGGGATCCAGGCTTCGCTTGGCGAGTTTCTTGATCCCGGCTTGCTGCTTTTTAATAATGCAGATAATGAGGCCGGAACACTGCATTTCGCCATGTCACAGTACAACCCGAGCGAACCAAAATCCGGCGAAGGCGTGATCCTGGTGATCACTTTCCTTGGAATAACACAAGGTGAGATGCAATTAGAAGTTGAAGAAGTACAACTTGCCAACCGGCTGGGAGAAGAGATCCCTTCCACCGGTATCAATGGCACAATAAGTATCAGTTCAGGTGCCCCAACCCAGGCGGTATCCTATCCCACAGTCCAGCCAACTGGGCTGGTATTGCTGGGTGAGTTCGCCCCCACCCCGACCCCAACGGAAATGCCAACATCCACACCGCAGCCAGAAACAACTGCCGCACCCACCCGGGCAGCTGGTGCCGGCACTGTTGTGCCCCCTGCTGCTACTCCTGCAACCGCTGAGGAAAGCAACAGCCAGGGGGAGTTCTTCCTCGTAAATAACTGGTGGATCCTGCTGGTCCTTTTAGCGGGTTTGGGGGCGGCTGGGGCATACCTGCTGAGTTCGCAGAAAAAAGAGAAAAGGAGTTCCTCAAATGAAGAAAAGTAATTTACTGAAAAAATGTTTTGGCATCCTGGTCCTGCTCAGCCTGGCGGCGGCAGCCATGCCTGCTGCGCCGGCGCATGCCCAGGGGAGCACAACTTTAACTATTTCTCCTGTCAGCTCGGTTGGCATGTTGTGCGACATTGCTGTGATTGCCGTGCGGGTCGAGAATGTCGCCAACTTGAATGCTTATGACATCAGTGTCTCGTACCCGGAAGGGCAGATTGAAATTATCGACATTACCAACGGGGAGTTCCTGGATTTTGGTTTCACCAATTTTAAAAATATTTCCACTGCAGCAGGTGTAACTACCGCCCGTCTCAGCATGACACAGGTGAACCCCTCAACACCAAAAACCGGCAGCGGCGACCTGGTGTATCTCCATATCCGCTCCCTGGTACCAGATGTAACAGTCCCATTGACGATTGTAACTACTGGCAGTACACCAACAAAAATATCAGATTCCAGCCAACCGGCTCAATCGATCCCCTATTCTGCAGTCAACGGCAGTATTACAACGACAGATGAATGCCCCTACACAACCGAAATTTCAATAGACCCGCCTGTCGTTGGCGCATGCACCTATAATATGTTTACGGTAAAGGTCAAAGTAAGATATGCTGTGGATTTGCACTCTTACGCTCTTAACCTTAACTTTAACCCCGGTTCTGTAATGGTGGCAAGCGTCAAAAATGGCGGGTTCCTGGAAGATGGTATTTTTGCACTTACTAATGGATACAATAATTCAGCAGGAACTATCAGTTTTGAAATGACCCAACAAGGATATGAAGTAGAACCAAAAACCGGGTCTGGTGACCTAATTTCTATTGATTTTATAGCTCTGGTTCCTGGAGCAACAGTAAACCTGACGATAAATGATGCAACAAGCACTTTGGTGAACTGGCCGGACGCACTGCCTGTTCCTTATGTTTCTTCTGATGGCATCATCACCACCCAAAATTGCGAACCCACCAACGTTGAGCTCCTGCCCATCACCACAACCAGCACGCGCAAATCCATCACGGTGAACTGGGAAACGGTCAATGAATCGGACATCCTCGGTTTCAATGTCCTGCGCGCCAGGACAGAGAAAGCCAAGAAAGCCCAGCTAAACCAGGAATTGATCCCAACCCAGAGCGAACCGGGCAGCATGGCAGGTGCGGTGTACAGCTTTGAAGATAAGGCAGTCAAAGGTCTAACCCAATATTTCTACTGGGTTGAAGTGATTGATATCAACGGTGAGTCCACCCTTTTCGGACCGGTAAAGGCAAAACCATCGAAAAAGTAAAATCTGCTAACGAACATCTGCTTTCGCAATAACAACCAACCCCTGAACCTGTTAAAAATATCAGGTGCAGGGGTTGTTCTGAATTATCCCCAGCCAGTTAGAAAATCAATCAGCAAACATTCTTAATAATAAAAATTTGACCTTTACAAGGGTATTAATCAATTGTATCTGCCGGGAGGAGAGAAAATTCGAAAACAAAATGACCATTTATTATAGAATATTTTTTCATCTTTTTAAGATGATGACTGGCACTTGACAATTCTGTAAGGTTCACCACAATAGTAGATAGCATTCATTTTGTTCTAATCTCTTTCACCAATCCCTTAGGGGGCAATTAATTAGAAATTCAAGACCAGGAGGGTACTAAAATGCATGGAATGAAACGCATTATTTCTGTTGCCGCTATTGTTGTTGTCCTTTCTTTTGCCATCGTCGGAACCGTTGTAGCGTTTACCATGGGTAATGTGGACGGTTTATGGGGTTATATAGATGGGGTGACTGAAAACTCAAATACTTACACTGTTAGAGGAGGCGGCGCAATCTGTTCGCGCTGGGCGACCGGGCCGGTATCCGGCTCCAGTAATTATGATTCGCCAACCTCAACATCAAATTGGAACACTATAATCCAGGGTGCCTTGGGCGGAACGGATTGGAACCAGGTCCGCTACGGAGCAACTGATTCAGATTGTGACAGTTGCCTTCCTTTTGGATCGCAGAGCGGGTTTGGTTTTGAGGGTGAAAATGATGTGATCGACCCGGATGCCCCTTACCTGAACATCCCCTTCCTGCTGGGCAAATTCTGTCACTTCAATAACCCGATCACAGCCTCAGCTTGCGGTGATTGGGCAAAACTGCAGTACGTTGACCTGACCATTCAGATCGACAACATCCTCTGCCCGGGCGGGCTAACCCCTGCGCCAGATGGCGTAATGAATTTTACCTGGCGCTTTACTCTGGATGAGACACCAAACAGCGGTACTTGTGCCTACCCCAGCATAACACCTTGCGCAGACAAGGTTACCATCGGCACCTACCCGGTCACAGACGGGTTCTTCTGCGATTATGGCGGTGCAACAAGCGAATTCAATGTTGAAATCATGGGGTTTTATGCCCCCAATCCAGACGGTACCTGCCCGGCCAATCCAACCGGAGATTCAGCCAATGAATACATCAGCCAGGAAGGTGCAGACAACTGTGTATGCCTTTACGGGCGGGTGAACCAGTACGAGCCAACTGCTGTGGAACTGCTTTCATTTGAAGCAGCCAGCGAGGCAAGGTCTGCGGTCATCACGTGGGTGACTGCCAACGAGGTAGACAACCTCGGTTTCAACATTTACCGCTCAGCTTCAGCGGATGGAGAATGGGTAAAAATCAATACCGACTTGATCCCCACAAATACGGCTCCCGGGAGCATGGAAGGCGCTTCATACGAATTTATTGATGAAGGTATCGATTTAATTTCAGGTTTGAAACCAAACCATGAATATTACTACTGGATTGAGGATGTAGACTTCAACGGCAATGCCCAGTTCACCGGACCGGTCAGTGTTAAGGTCAAGGCAAAGTAAATTTGGCCGCGCAAAACCGTAAAGGAACAAGCCAGAAAGGCTCAGGCAGGAGGTAGCGTTTGACTTAATAACCTGCATTCCTGAACCTGTTAACGAACTATAGATTTGGCTGTAATTGAAAAAATAACCAGACGGCAATGTTTCCCGGGCGGCCGGTGTATAATATTGATGTGATGGCATAACCGGTTTCCAGCGGGCAGGACAATGAACGCAAATAACAAAATAAACACAACGGCAGCCACACGAGTTCAAGCCCAGGAATAATCGCGGGGGTCATCGATTGATTAAAATGGTACGCAATAAGAACATGAATGACTGCAGGAATTGGTTTTATCACCCGGTTCTGATTTCCGTTGCCAGTCCGGGTCGGAGGCAGTGAGTGACCGAATCTGAAGCGCTTTTCGAAAGGAACCCGGATTTCATTTTCCGCATCATCGTTGATGAAGCCGTGCTGGTGCCTGTCCACAATGATATTGCCAACATGGAGAGCATTTTTACACTTAATTCAGTTGGGGCGTTCATCTGGAAACAGCTGGAACAACCTACCGGGTTCAATGACCTGAAGAATGCTCTCGTCACGGAATATTCTGCCAGTGAGGAAATCATCCAGGCAGACCTGGAGAATTTCCTGCTGGAAATGACCTCCATTGGCGCCATCAGGAAGGCGGGGTTGTGAACTGTCCCACCTGCCCTGAAGTGTCCCTTGGAGAATGGGGTGACGGCCTGGTAACCAGGCTGCAAGGTAAGCGCTTTCCCCTCAATGCAACATTCGAGATTACCGATCGCTGCAACATGGCATGCGTGCATTGCTTCATTAATAAACCTGCTTCCACCCCGGTTGTACCCTCAATTGAACTTACGTATGAACACATCACCAGGATTCTGGACCAAACCGCCGAAGCAGGCTGCCTGAACCTGCTGCTCACTGGCGGCGAAGTGCTCTTGCGCCCTGATTTTTGCGAGATTTACAAGCATGCAAAAAGTAAAGGTATGCTCGTCATGGTCTTTACCAACGGCACCCTCCTTACGCCAAAGATAGCAGATGTAATGGCGGAGTACCCGCCCTACTTCATGGAGATCACCATCTACGGGCACACCAAAGAGACCTACGAGAAAGTGACCAGGGTTCCGGGCTCCTACGAACGCTGCCATGCCGGGATTGATCTTGCATTGGAAAGGGGATTGAAACTGGGACTCAAGACGATGGTACTGACTGTCAACCGGCACGAGCTTAAGCAGATGAGAGAATATGCCGACAGCCTGGGTGTACCATTCCGTTATGATGCCATGCTGTGGCCGCGCCTGGATGGAGGAAAGCAGCCCTACGGTTTTCAGCTTTCTCCACAGGAGATCGTTGACCTTGACCGGAATGACATTGAACGTGTACAAAAGTGGAAACAGCTGCACCGATCCATCAGTAAAGGTATGTCCCGCAAGGAAAACGTGTATAATTGCGGTGCAGGTGTTACCAGTTTCCATGTGGATTCACATGGAAAAATGAGCATGTGCATGGCTGCACGGCATCCATCTTACGACCTGTTAACTGGCAGTATCCTGGAGGGTTGGCAGTTCCTCGATACAGTCCGGCAAAAGAAAAAGACACTGGATACCCCCTGCCAGGATTGTGAAGCGGGGATCCTTTGCAGCCAGTGTGCAGGGTGGTCCCAGATGGTGCATGGGGATGATGAAACACCTGCTGAGTTTATTTGTGAATTAGGGCGGCTGCGAACCGCACTGGTCAACGCATTGGAAAAATAGAATATAGTGGAGGAAAGTATATGGAAGCAAAGAAAACTTATGAAGCACCTGTGGTGAAGCGGGTCCGGTTGGACATTAAATCATCAGTGATGGGATACTGCCAGCAGAGCCCTGATTTTATCATCGCACCTGTTTGTGATATTCCATCAGGAGGATGTGTCACCCTGCCTGTTGGCGGCTAAAGGCGAAACATTATCGAACGGTGTTTATAAGATGGTTGTGCCAGAACCAGTTCTGGAGGCGCCAGGTTTAGTTGAGGAAAATAAATTTTCATTGGCAGAATCTTTTAGAGATATCATTCACTTTAATATTGGAAATTTGAATTTCAGCCTGGACAAACGTGGCAGCGGGATAAGCATGAAAATCCCTGACTGCCACGTTTTTTTTCTCGCTGAGCCGCAGCCTGAAAATAGATTGATCTTATCCGTTAAAACAGGGACTGTTGAGAAAAAGGCAGAGTGGAACCCTGTTTATTCTGCGCCAGATATGTGGGAATTATGGGTTGATGAGACAGGCAGGTTTGTTTTCCTCACTCCGGATATTGCCCCGCCAAAGCGCTGCATAACGGTAGACCGGGACTTCACATCCGGGGAGGTCATTGGAAATTTCAACATTATTCCGGCACGGGAGGGACCAGAAGTTTACCCGCTTCAAAATATTGAGATCACCTTTTTTATAAACTGGCTGGCAAATTCCAACGATCTCGTATTGCATGCAGCCGGCGCATTGATTGATGGCAAAGGTTATTGCTTTGCAGGCAACTCCGGAAGGGGAAAATCCACCCTGGCTAAAGCATTAAGGGCAGAACCGGGCTGCACGATCTTAGGAGAAGATAACCTTATCCTGCGCTGGTTAAATGGGCAGTTTTGGATATTTGGAACACCCTGGCACACCAATCCTGAGATGTGCTCACCGCTAGGAGCGCCACTCAGTAAATTCTTCTTCCTGGACCGGCAGGCTGAACAAGGCATTCATCATTGCAGCCCGGTTGAGGGTACATCCCGTCTGCTGCAGAGTGCATTTATTCCCTATTACCGCAAGGAAAAAGTTGCAGGATTGGTGAACCGGATCGGCATGTTGGCAGAACAGGTTCCATTTTTCCTATACCATTACAAAATGGGGACAGATCCCTGGGACACGATCCGGTCAAATTTGGGGGAAGAAAAACTGGTATGATTGGTTTTTAAGCGCTAAAAACAATAATCCTGTAGAAGATTAGTAAACCATTATCGATTAAACAACCGTTTTGGAGGAACAATATCATGAAACCAATTGGGAAAGCTATTTCCGCCATATTGATCATCATTTTTCTTACCAGTTCTTGGTCTGCACCTGCAATAGCTGCTTCCCCCCTTCACTCGGAAACCGGATCTGCTTCATACCTGCTTTTTGAAGACGAAAACACTGTCACATTTCAGGTTGATTTTCCTTATGAGAAAATGATTCTTGAAACTATTAACAGCAACGGAACGAATTTCACCAAAATTTCTGTACCCGGCTGGACAAATTCCAACCAGGCAGGCCATCCGGCCTTACCGGTGCACCTGACCCAGATCGGCGCTCCAGCTGATTCAGGGTTCGAATTGAAGATCATTCCCGGCAAAACACAAAAACAAAAGGTAAAGTTCCCGATACTTCCTGCCGAGACATTATTGGTCGATCCAAACCTGCCTGAAGGGGATGCTGACACCGGACTGCCGGAGTATTCCATCAATTTTATGCCCGACCCCTCGATTTATTCTTCCAACCAGCCTTTTCCTTCTGAACTGGTCCAGGTTACCAGTGATGGAATGGTGCGCCAGCAGCGGGTGATAGGCATTTCCACCTTTCCGGTCCAATTTGACCCAAAAACGAACACTGTCATTGTATATGAATCAATCCAGGTACAGGTTACATTTCCTGAAACAGTGACAAAAATGAGTCCAGCCTCCAGTTCAGAATCAGAAATCTATGAAGGCTTGTTCAGTGAAAGCCTGATCAACTACAGTACAGCAAAGAGTTGGAGAAAACTGGATAAAGATAGTATTGTGATCGATTCGATAAAAGCGTTCAGCGATGAAATTTCCCTGATGGGTGAAGGTGATCCCTGGTCGCCACCAAATCCTGGCTGGCGCATCAAGGTTAAGGATGAAGGTTTCTACAAACTGACATACGCTGAATTGCAGGCAGCAGGTTTACCAGTCGACACACTGGATCCAAGGACTTTCAAGGTGAGCAACCTGGGGAATGAAGTGGCTATCCATGTAGAAGGGCAAACGGATGGCAAGTTCGATCCTGCCGATTACATCCTGTTCTTTGGTGAAAAACTGGAATCTAAGTACGCTGCTAATAATGTTTACTGGATAACTTATGAGGGAACCACGGGTCTCCGCATGGTTATACAGGATGGAACCCCCCTTGTGAATGATATTCCGGTCAATTATCCCGAGCACCTTCATTTTGAGCAGAACATTACATACTACTCTTCAACCCCGGGAGACAACAACCTGGAAAGGTTTATGTGGAATTATATCCGGGTACCAACAGTCCGCCCAACCTTTAGCCATTCATTTAATCTCACTGTTCCAGAATCAAGTCAGCCATATACCGCAACACTAAGAATTGCACTGCTTGGACTAACCCAGGTGTCCACCATTAATCCGGACCACAAGGTGTACGTTTACCTGAACGGCACCCAGGTAGCAGCGCCAACCTGGGATGGACAGACCTGGAACACAATTGATATTCCTATTGAAAATGCGCAAAGTGTGCTTTTACCAGGCAACAATACGGTTCTCATTGCCGGGACTACAGAGACAGGGGTAGCAGCTGATGTTATCTATGTCGACTGGATCGAATTGGATTTTCTGAACACTTATCAGGCATCCCAAAATACTGTGGCATTTTCCTATGATCTGGCAGGTACATGGAAATACCAGGTAGCAGGATTCACAAGCAGCCAGGTGCATGTGTATGACATCACCAATGCAAGCGCTCCCAGGCAAATCACAGGAATCAACGCAATCTCATCCGGGTCTGCCTACACCATCCAGTTCCAGGATACCAATGGCCTGGATGAAACTACAAGGTATTGGGCGCTTGAGACCAGCACGTATAAGACTGCAGCAGCCATTGAAACAGATTCACCTTCAGATCTCATATCAACTGCAAACAGCGCTGACCACATCGTGATTACGCATAAGGCATTCAGCGATGCAGCAGAAACCCTCAGCAATTTCCGTGCGGCAAAAATGAGGGCAGTTACTGTCGATATCCAGGATGTCTACGATGAGTTCGGATACGGGATTGAAGGGGTAATGCCAATCCACAATTTCCTGGCTTATGCATACTCTCATTGGACAGCACCTGCACCATCCTATGTAGTCTTGATGGGTGACGGAAATTATGATCCCAAGAAAAATGTTGCTGCCAGCCAGAGCACATTTATACCCCCTTTCCTCGCATTTGTAGACCCATCGATCGGTGAAACAGCTGCAGACAACCTGTTTGTTACTTTCTCCGGGAATGACAACTTTCCAGACATGATGCTCGGACGTCTGGCAGTGAATACTGCAGCAGAAGCTAACGCTTTCGTGAACAAAATTATTGCCTATGAGGGTAAGGTCTGGGAAAGCTGGCAGAACCAGGTCTTGCTGCTTGCAGACAATACCGATACCGCGGGAAATTTTGCCTTGTATTCAGACAACCTTGATAACTGCTGCATCCCATCCATGATCACAACAGATAAGGTGTACCTGTATACAACACACTCGACCGCCGCAGATACGCGCACAGCTTTCTTTAATGCTTTCAACACAGGAAAGTTGATCATTAATTACATTGGGCATGGCACTACCACAACCTGGGCGAGTGAGGCATTGTTTAGAATTGCCGATGTTCCAGCGCTTGCCAACGGAAGCAGGCAGCCTGTGATCCTGTCTATGGATTGCTCGGATGGTTATTACATCATGCCGACTTCGTCAGCACCTGCACTGGCAGAACTTGTTACCCGGGCTGAAAACAAGGGGGCAGTTGCCAGCTGGTCACCAACTGGATATGGCACAACTAATGCGCATGATTTTCTCAACCGTGGTTTTATGAATGCAGTATTCCTGGATCCTGATGGATTTATTACCCTTGGTCAGGCAACCACAGCAGGAAAGCTCAACCTCTGGAATACAGGAACGAACCTGGATTTGTTGGATACCTTCCTGCTTTTCGGAGACCCCGCCACACCGCTAGAAATTGAATACCCAACTGCGGTTGACTTGCTCTCTTTCACCGCCACAGGCTCCAAACGGTCAATTATCCTGGAATGGGAAACAGCCAGCGAAATAGACAACCTTGGTTTCAACCTGTACCGTTCCAACAAAATTGATGGCATGAGGATTAAGTTAAATGAAGATTTGATTCCGACCAACACAACCCCGGGCAGTATGTATGGAGCAGTTTATTCCTACACAGATGCCGGATTGAAACCCAGAGCTACATATAATTACTGGCTGGAAGCAGTCGCTTTTTCTGGCGGAACAGAACTTTTCGGTCCAGTAAACGCCAGGTCCTTGGTTAAGTAATGGATAAAGCCTATCCTGAGAATCACTTTTTTTTGGTTCCCCGAAAAAACTATTGCTGCACACAGAAATAATGATATGCAATATTTCTTAAGTCATCGTCTAATGGGGTTATCTTTGATTCAAATACCCCATGTTCTGAAGTTTCATTATCGGGAGTTATTATATGTGAAAAAGTTATAATAACACTTAAGCAAATCATCCTCATCAGGTGTAAACCGGAATATAGCGTACTAATTAATTGCAAATCAACTTAACCGTGAAAGTTATTTGGAATATGCTTGAGGGAAACAATCCATCAATTAAGCTTGTCGATTCATTGGTTTTAAAAAGCAATGGTTCTTATGAAATGATCAGCCGCTATGTGACTGCTTTAGTTGCTGAACTGGATAGAAAGGGTATCCTTTTTGGAATCAAAAGTGTATGAAGATCACGGTTTGATCAGCAACCAGGATGATGTCATATCCATCTCTAGCGCCGCCTTGTCGGAATTATTGCAGGCTGTGTTGGCGAAAGGAGCGGATTTCCGGTTTAAAGCCAGGGGTACCAGCATGACCCCGTTTATCCGCAACGGAGACATCATAACTATCACATCTGTAAAAAAAGTTGAAATTGGCTCAATTGTGGCTTTCAGTCGTCCAGGAACAGGGCAGCTGGTTGTTCACCGGGTTGTAGCAAAACGGAAAGAAGAAGTTTACATAATGGGTGACGGGAGCTCTGATCATACAGATGACTGGGTTCCAATAAAAAACATCATCGGCCATTTGGTTCGGATTGAGAGAAATGGGCAGGATATTCACCTCGGTTTTGGTATCGAAAAATTCGGGATTGCATTTCTTTCACGGCTCAAACTTCTGACCCAACTAAGGATCATGCTGGCAAAGTTCAGGCATACAGACAGGGACCAGGCAGGATAATGACTGGATATGAGATTCAGGGGGTAGTCACCCAAGCTTAATTAATAGAATTTGAACAGCAGCCAGCGGATACCTCTGGATCTTTTCCATGAAATCACAGCCCGAAAAAATAATGATTGTCGCCATTGCCACACTAACCAGCCAGCAAACGATTCTCATGCCATTGGGAAGGAACTAACTGTTTCAGAGATCGGCAGTACTGTTGATGTTTCCTCTGATTTTCATAGAATCCAAATTAATTTATGTAAGTGGATAATGATAAAAATATACTATAATCTTATGAGTTTCTTTTCACCCTTTCATTACCATTTAGGAAATATCTGTGTATAACCAAATATATCAACTGGCTTCAAACGCAGCATTTGAAGCGTTTGAGGATGGGGGTCTCATCCTTAATCTGAATAACCTAACATTGACTGAACTAAACCACACAGCCAGTGTAATACTTAAGTCAACCGATGGAACAAATGATGTTAATCAAGTAGCCAGTTATTTAGAAGCTGAGTACGAAATCAGCCAAGAACAAGCAAGAACGGATATTTTAGAACTTTACCAATCCCTGTTGGAACAGGGAATACTCGAAGTAATTCAACCTCATCAAAAGGAAGAAAGCCATGACAGATGATCTCAACTTGAGTGCCCGCTATGTTTGCAACCCAGATGTCGTTCTGAGGGAAGAAGATGAAGATGGCGGCTTGCTCTTCAACCCGGATACGAACCAGGTAAAAATTGTTAACCCAACAGGACTGTTCATCTGGAAACAATTTAACACCCCCAACGATTTTGAATTTGTCGTCCAGGCGGTCATTGACAGCTTTGAAGATGTTCCATTAGATGAAGTACGTAAAGATGTTGAGGAGTTCCTGTCCGGTATGGTCCTGAATGGATTTATCGGTGAAGAACTTTCATAACTGGCAGAAAACGGATTTTACAGGTAAATATTTATGAGTGAACAAACCCCGAACAATGGTTTGATGGCGAGCCCGAAGCATGTTGACATTGCACTTACCGGCAGGTGCAACCTCAACTGTGCATACTGCTTTTACGCAGACGAAATGACTTCCCGCAGCGACTTGAGCACCGCCCAGTGGCTCAAGTTCTTTGAAACTTTGGGAGAGGCAAAGGTGATGACCATCTGCCTGACCGGCGGTGAAGCCTTTACCCGGCCCGATTTCTTTGAGCTGGTAGACGGTGTGATTGCCAACCGTATGCGCTACGAGATCCTGTCCAACGGCACCCTCATCACCGAAAAGACCCTGGAGCAATTCCAGGTCGGCAAACGCCGCCTGCGCCTGAACTCAATCCAGATCTCGATCGATGGATCTTCCGAAGAAATCCATGACCACAGCCGTCCCAACAGCTTCAGCAGGGCGATACGCGGTTTGAAATTACTTAAAGGGGCTGGCTTCCCGATGACGGTGCGAGTCACGATCAACCGCTTCAACTATAGCGACCTCGAGAACACTGCCCGTCTTCTGTTAGAAGAAGTGGGACTGCCCGGTTTTTCCACCAATGAGGCTTACCCCTGCGGCGCGACCAACCGTTTTGAAGAGGGGATCATGCTGAGCGTGGTTCAGCGGCGCGAGGTGATGGACACCCTGACCCGTTTGAATGAGAAATACCACGACCGCATCAACGCAACAGCCGGACCTCTGGCACTGGCAAAACAAGAGTGTTTATATCAAGAAGCCATCAACCAGGGCATCAAGCAAATGCCTGGACGGGGATATCTGACTGCCTGCGGCGGGGTCTTTGAAAAGATTGCCGTCCTGCATGACGGTACCATCGTGCCCTGCCACGTCATCAGCGACCTGCACCTGGGGAACATCCTGACCGAAGATTTCCTGGAGGTCTGGCGCTCGCACCCCCTTATGCTGGCCATGCGGGAACGCCGTAACATTTCCCTGGATACAATAGAGCCCTGCAAAGATTGTGATTACAAAGGCTACTGCACCGGGGGCTGCCCGGGCGGAGCACTTTTCCTAAACGGTGATTTCAACACCCGCAATCCGATGGACTGTTACCGGATCTTGATCGGCGAAGAACCCTTTACTCCCAACCAGGAAAGGCAGCCATCATGACAGACCAACCACTGAACCTGCCCGAAGGGGTACCGCCCCTGACCCAGTATTACTACTACCTCACTGCAGGCTGCAACCTGGCATGCCAGCATTGCTGGCTAGCGCCAGCCTACCAACCCAACGGCACCACCGGCGGGCATCTTGATTTTGAGCTTTTCAAGCTTTCCCTGGAAGAAGGCATCCCGCTTGGACTGCAGAGTGTCAAGCTGACCGGCGGCGAGCCTTTGCTGCACCCCGATTTCCTGCGCATGGTTGACCTGGTCAAAGAGAAGAACCTGGCGATGACCATAGAGACCAACGGCACCCTTCTGACACCTGAGATTGCCGACCACCTGAAAGCAAACAGTACCTTGCGGCATATCTCTGTCAGCATAGACGGAGCCACAAAAGAAACCCACGACCCATTTCGGGGCGTAAAGGGCAGTTTTGATAAAGCGGTTAATGCAGTTAAGTTGTTAGCAGAAAGGGGTTTCAGACCCCAGGTTATCATGAGCCTGCATTCCAAAAATGTGGATGAGATCGAAGACCTGGTGCACCTGGCTGAAGAATGGGGTGCCGCCTCGGTCAAATTTAACCTGATCCAGCCCAGCGGACGCGGCGAGGGTATGACCGAACACGGCAGGGTGCTGAATATCAACCGCCTCGTTGAGATTGGCAACTGGGTCGAGCATGACCTGCAAAAACGGACCAGCATCCGCTTGTTTTACAGTTGGCCGATGATCTTCCACAGCTTGGACCGCCTGCTGAAGCACGGAAATGACTCATGCGGGATATTCCAGATCATGGGCATCCTGGCAAACGGTTCGCTGGCCATGTGCGGAATCGGCATGGAAATCCCGGAACTGACCTACGGGCAATTAGGGGTGGACCAGGTAGCAGACGTCTGGAGGGACAACCCGGTCTTGAAAGAAATCCGCCGTGACCTGCCGGGAAAACTTGAAGACCCCTGCGGCAGATGTATCTTTAAATTCCAGTGTCTGGGGTCGTGTGTGGCAGAGAACTATCACCAGGCACGCAGATTGACAGCCCCGTTCTGGTTCTGCCAGCAAGCAGAAGAAGCCGGATTGCTGCCTGAACAGCGCAAATGCCACAATTAATCTTTCATTGACAATGTATGAAAAATTACTTAGTGCTATAATACAGGTAATCATTATTTCATCAAATCAAACCTTATTAGCAAAGGTATTTATTCTTAGGAGGCTTCATGAAAGCAAGGTATCAAAAACCGATCGCCCGCAACCTGGGAGAAGTTTCACTTAATGCTCATGGATATTGTGAATCAGGATCAATTGCAACCGAACTCTCAGGTGCACAACCGTGTACTTCGGGAGGCACGGCATCCGGTGGATATTGCCGAAACGGTAATACCGCGAGAGCCAGTCAGGGAAGCGCCCCTTGCAGTACAGGTGGTTCGGCATCAGGCAGTTGCTCAGGTGGCTCGTCCGCTAATTTAGGTTAAACAAAAGGGTAACAACTTAATAGTTCTTTCAGGATCGTGCAAGAAGATGCGCGGTAATGATTTACTTTTCAATAAGTAATGCTCAATTTTAACCTTAGCCATATCCCGTTTTGAGGCATGACGGGTAAAGTATTCCAGTTCATCGAAGATGCAGATTTTTCGAATAAGAAATTTTTTCCTGGCTGATTTTTATGGAATTTAAATGCTATAGCCAAGAATCCTGCCAGATAATTGACCAATTGCTGAAGTACCTTTCCAAACCGGACACCCTGCTGCAGCAATCTCAACTGAAGATCAACCACTGCCCTGAGCAAGTGCATCTCATCGGCGGCAATACCTTGATTAACAGGGATGCTGGGATGGAAGCTCCAATGTCGAGCAGCATCCTGGAATTACATGAAACCTGGTCGAAATATTTAAGAGGTGCCCCTCGCCGAAAAACCCTCCCTCCGCCAGCAGAAGAAAACCTGCTCCGGTATGGCAAACGGGCAACAACAAATGATGCAGATTACAACAACCTGGTATACAAGTTTGATAAGCCCCAGGAAGAACAGGGCTTTTTTATCCTTCTGAGCGGGGATAAGCAATTCAAGATGCCCATTTTTGAACTTATATACCTCTCCCATTTCTGGCAGCTGGAATCAGTCGGTTTTCCCCTGCATGCCAGCGCTGTCATCCATCATGAAGGAATTTACCTCTTCAGCGGCCCGTCCGGCACTGGTAAAAGCACTGTCGCAACAATCAGCGAGAACTGCGGGAATACTGTCCTTGACGAGGATATGGTGGTAGTTTATAACAGTGATAATGGTCGGTTCTCAGCAAATGCATGGGGTTACAGCACCATGCCGAGCTGTCTGCCGATAAGAGGGTTCTTTTATCTGGTTAAGGATCACATAAATAGTATGAAACCGCTCCCCAAGCATCACGCCTCCAGGAAGGTCTGGGAACAATCCTTTCACATTCCAGGCCCTGCCCTGCCAGGAGAAATGAAACGAAAGCTTTTCGCCCGGTCATCTGAATTTGCCCGAAACATTCCCGGCTACGAACTGCACTTCCGTAAATCTCCGGATTTCTGGAAATTGATCGATGCGGAGATCCCCTGTGACTGACCCCTCTTCCCCAGGGAAAATCCAGAAATTCCGCTATAAAGGTCCCAGCATGCTGCCCACTTTTAAGCCCGGGCAGATGCTCTACATCCGACCAGAGGAGCGGGCGATCAAGCCTGGAGATGTATTAGTGTTCCAAAAGGATAATGAATACATTGTCCACCGTGTCATCGCTGTCACGCCGGAAGGCATCTCCACCCGCGGCGATAACAATCCGCATGGCGACCCATGGCTTTTGACCCCTGACCAGGTGCTGGGGGTGGTGGAGAAAGCGGAAGATTGGGATAAAGCCCATGCCGTTGGGGGGGGCAAAACTGCCCTGCTGCAGGCAAAAGCCCGCTGGACACTGAAAACGGTATGTACCAGGTCGCTGCCCTGGCTGGGCGCCCCCTACCGCTGGCTGAAAGCAAAGGGGTGGGTGAAAAAGATCTGGCACCCGCCAGTCACCCAGGTCCAGCTGCAGACAAATGAAGGTACCATGATAAAATACGTGGTGCGGGGGAAAACGGTAGCAAACTGGTATCCCCGCCAACAGCGGTTTCTTTGCCGCCGGCCATACGACCTGGTTATTACTCCACCAACTAAATAAAGAACAAGAAGGTTCCATTGCAGTTCTGGTTCGATCTCCTCAAATCAGGTTTCTCCCGCAGGCTTCCTGAAGATCCTGTTTCCGGCAAACTGGCAGGTACTAAAAAGGTCAACCTGACCCTCCTGAAACCATACCTGAAGCGCCACTGGAAAAAGGCATCCATCGGGGTGGCGGCGATCATCCTCACCACCCTGCTGGCCTTTCCCATCCCGATGATCAACCGCTACCTGGTGGATGAGGTCATCCTGGGCAAACGCCTTGACATGCTCTTATGGACGGTGCTGGCGCTGGCTGCAGCCAAAGGCCTGAGTGTGCTGGCAGGCATGGCGGAGCAGTTCTTGTTTACCAGGCTGCAAATGGATGTATCCCTTGACATGCAGGACAGCCTGCTCAGCCACACCCTGCAGCTGCCCAAGAGCTTCTTTGATGACAAAGAAGTCGGGTACCTGATGTCACGTATCGTATCGGATGTAAACGGCTTGAACTGGTTCTTTTCCCAGAACATGGTGTACATCTTCACCAACATTCTGCGCTTCATCGGGGGTGTGGTCTTCCTCTTCATCCTTGAATGGCGCCTGGCGCTGGTCACCCTTTTTGCCATCCCCTTCCTTGTCATTATCGTAAACGCGTTCTCAAAGAAGATCCATACACTGAGCCATTACAGCATGGAACAGCATGCCCGGGTTTCCAGCCGGTTCCAGGAAACCCTCTCTTCTATCCCCCTGATCAAGGCGTTTGTCTCTGAAGAAAAAGAATCACAGCGGGTCATCAACGAAATCCGCTCCGCGCAGCAGATCACCCTGGAGCAGACGGTATTGGGTTCGGTGGCTGGTTCGCTCATTAACCTGATGCCCGACATTTCCAAAGCGGTCATCCTGGTGGCAGGCGCTTACCTGATCATCCAAAATGACTGGACCCTGGGCTCCCTGCTGGCATTCCAATCCTATATCGGGTATGTGTTTGGCCCTGCCCTTGCCCTGGCAAGCACCAACCTGCAGCTGCAAAATGCCCTGGCTTCGCTAGAGCGGGTTTCTGCCCTCATGGAAGTTGTACCCGAAGAGGTATCCGGTTCCGGCAGGCAGGTCGACCATCTGCAAGGCCGGGTAGCTTTTGAGCATGTTACCTTCAACTATGGCCAAAACGAGAATGTGCTGGAAGACATCCATTTCACCGTCCAACCGGGTGAGAAAGTTGCCATCGTCGGTTCCAGCGGGGTGGGAAAAACCACCCTTATCAGCCTGCTCTTAAGGTTCTATAAACCGAGCAGCGGGCAGGTCCTGTACGACGGCATCCCGGCGGAAGATTTTGCGCTGGATTCCCTGCGCCAGCGCATCGGCTACATCTCCCAATCCACATTGCTGATGGCAAGCACGATCCGGGAGAATATCTGCTACGGCAACCCGGGTGCATCGGAAGCAGAGATCGAACGGGCTGCCAGGGTAGCCGGCATCTATGATTTCATCAACAGCCTGCCCGATAAGTTCGGCTCCCATGTCGGGGAGAAGGGGGTCAACCTGTCTGAAGGGCAGAAACAGCGCATCGCTATCGCGCGTGCCCTGTTGAAGGAACCCGACATACTGATCATGGATGAGCCCACCGCATCCCTGGACACTGTGGTTGAGAAGTCGATTTTTGATGCACTGCCTGCTGAGATCGAAGGCAAAACCCTCTTTATCGCCGCCCACCGCCTTTCGACCATCCAACGCGCTGACCGCATCCTATTATTAAAAGACAAGCACCTGGTTGCTGGTGGCACCCATGCCGAGCTCAGTCAGGCCGATCCATACTACCGCAGCCTGGTGGGGGAATCTTAGTCCCTGGTTAACGGTACTTTTGTTATATACTTGGGGTACTGTCCACAGAAAGGTCACATAACTGCATGGAAAATGAGTTAGAAGAACGCAGCAGCCTCGAAAGCATCCTCGAATATGCCCGCATCATCCTGCGCTGGGCATGGTTGATTTTACTGGTAGCCCTGGTAGCCGGTTTCATCTCTTACTTTCTGGCCAACCAGCAGCCGCGTGTATTCCAGGCAGAAACCCTGGTAATGGTGAGCGGCGGCTCCAGCTCGGCAGTGGACAGCTACACTTCCTCCTATTTGGGAATTCAGCTGGCATCTACGTACACCCGTACCATGCTCACGCAGCCTGTTATTGATGCAGTTTCGAGCGAATTGGGCTTTAGGGTGAATTCCGGGCAGATCACTGTCACCCAGATTGAAAACTCGCAGCTGATCAATATCACGGTTACCGACCTCGACCCCAACCGGGCAGCATTGATCGCTAACACCCTGGTGACCGTTTTTGCTGACCAGATCCAGAAGGAACAGACCTCCCGCTACACAGAGCTGCTGCAGGGCCTGGAGAAAGAACTGGCGGCCACAGATGTCCAGATCCAGGAGATCACGCTCAAGCTCGCTGACCTGGAGGTTGCCCTCAGCAATGAATTTATCGAACCTGACCCCCAGGACCTGGCTAACCAATCGCAGCTTGAGGCTAACCTTTCACAGTTGAGATCATCCCGTTCTTACCTGTATTCCAGCTACCAGTCCATCAAACTGGCAGAAGCCCAATCCACATCGACCATCATCCAGAAAGACCCGGCGGTACCCATCCTGTCGCCCATCCAGCCGCAGCCCATGCGCAGCGCAATGCTTTCGGCTGTCGTTGGGGCGATGCTGGTGGGCGGGCTGATCTTCCTGGTGACCCTCCTGCAAGACCAGATCCGTGACCCTGACGAATTTCCTTCCAGGTGGGGTATCCCGGTTCTGGGCCAGATCTCCAAGTTCAATTCAAACAGCTCTGCCATTATTACTCAAATCCAGCCGCGCTCCCCGGATGCAGAAGCCTTCAGGGCGCTGCGTACAAACCTTAAGTTCAGCAAGATCGACACACCCATCAAGACCGTCCTGATCACAAGCCCCTCCCCTGCAGACGGGAAATCCACCATCGCAGCCAACCTGGCCACGGTAATTGCCCAAAACGAACAGGATGTCATTTTGATCGACGCCGACTTGCGCCGGCCATCCCTCCATAAAATTTTCAAGGTTTCCAACCGGCTTGGGTTATCCGATTACTTTATCCGTTCCACAGAAAAACTGAGCGGCCTGGTAAAAAAGGCCAATACTGACCGGCTGCACCTGATCACATCGGGGAATCTGCCTCCCAATCCCTCGGAACTGCTGGGATCTAAGAAAATGATCGAAATGCTCAACCTGCTGGAGAAAAGGGTTGACATGATGATCATTGACAGCCCGCCGGTACTGGTGGTTACCGATGCAACCGTACTTGCGCCCCGCATGGATGGCGTTATCCTGGTGGTCGATACCAAGAAGACCAAACGCAGTGCAGTAAAACATGCTGTCGAGCAATTGCACCAGGTTAATGCGCATATCGTAGGTGTGGTAGTGAATAATGCAAAAACCAAACGCAGCCAGTACTACCACAGCCGCAATTACTACACAAAGCCTAAAGAAAGAATTGACCGCGAACAGCCTGTTTTGGTTGAGCCTGCATCATCTGAGGTAGATGTTGATAACGGCACTGAAACCCTGCATTCAGAAAGTACAGAATAAGGCGAACATCCTCAATCTGAAAGCAACCCTATGCCAGTGAATGAACCAACACCAAACCAGCCAGATTGCAGCATGTGCCCGTACCTGGGAGTACGGGAAGATAAGGAAACGGCCATTTCTTACCCGGCAGAACTAAACTGCTGCTACCATTCCAGGCCTGTCTCTTATGTCAGTTTTGACCACCAGCGCAGGTACTGCCTTTCAGATAACTATACCCTGTGCTCGGTATACAACCAGAAGAACCCGGCGCCGCTTCCCAGGAAATACCGCGGCATCGGACCGGAGACACCCAAGCTGAGCGTTGGGCTGCCCCTGCTCGCCTTTACCATCGTGATGGCTGCGGGACTTGTCGCCAGCATCCTGCTCGGGTTGATCAGGCTCCCCGGCTTGGAACACCTGGCAGCCTTCCCCACCAGCACACCCATTCCCACAATTTTTTACCCCACCCAGACATCCCCGCCGCCAACAGCTACGCGCACGCCAACCCAGATGATCCCTACCCGCACCAGGATGGTGTACACCCCCACTGAGATAGCCCCGCGGTTCCTGGATACTCCTATTGGCGATTTTCCCCAGTTGATCATCCACCGCGCCCTGCCGGGTGAATCATATGAGCAGCTTGCCGCCCAGTACAAAACATCCATCACAGCCATTAAGGCGATTAATTTCAATCTGCCCGCCCGGTTGTGGGAAGATTATGTCCTCGTCATCCCTTTAAATACCACCCAGGTTTCTGGGCTGCCAAAGTTTTCCACGTTTGAAGTAGTCGTTGACGGGATTTCAGTCGAAGAACAGGCACAGCTTTTACAGGTAGATTCGCGCTCGATCAAGCAATTCAATGCTCTGCCAGACGATTACTATCTTACCGTTGGCGAATGGCTTCTCATCCCAAACAAGTAATTAGTTTTGGTGATGATTGCTGGAAGGAAGGTAATCCCTGTGAAAGTGCTTTTTGTTTGCAGTGCAAACCGGTTCAGGTCAGTGATTGCCGCAGCCTGTTTCAAGGACCTGCTTGAGAAGAAAAAACCTGATGGGAACTGGGAAGTGAGCAGCGCAGGAACCTGGGCTATTGAGGGGCTGCCGCCTTTATCACAAGCGATCAGTATCGCCGCCAAGCTGGGATTGAATATTGACCAGGTTCGGTCCCGCGAAGTGGATGCAAACCTGCTTCAAGAAGCAGACCTGGTGCTCGTTATGTCAAATGGGCAGAAAGAAGCCCTGACCCTGGACTTCCCTCAGGAAAAAGACCGTATTTTCCTGTGCTCTGAAGTGTGCGAAAACCAGGCATATTCCATTCCAGATCCAGTTGAGGATGTGATGGACCAGACGCCCGAAGAGCTGGGGGAAGAGATCTGCCGGCTGGTCAACAAAGGTTTTGACGAGATTTGTGAACTGGCAGTAAACCTGCACAAAAAGCGTTTTCCGGAACGGTGAGCGTCCAACATTTCAAAAACAGGCTGTCCTTTTGGGTCAGCCTGTTGCTTTTTAATCCACTGTGAGTGTTTTGCTAAGGTTACGGGGGAAGTCAGGGTCAAATCCCCTGGCTACAGCCACATAATAAGAAAGCAGCTGTAAAGGCAGCACCGCCAGCAGTGAAGCAAAAGCTGCATTTGAAGCCGGGAAGGTTACCAAATCAGAAGCATTTGCTTTCAGGCGTTCATCGAACTGGCTGAACACGATCGCCCGCCCTCCCCGGCAGGTCACCTCGTTAATCCCGCTGACGATCAGGGGCACATCTTCAGGTCCTGCAATGAAAAATACCGGGAAGCCTTTGGAGACTGCGGAGAGGGGACCGTGTTTGAATTCAGTGGAAAGCATGCCCTCGCAGTGGGCATAAGTGACCTCTTTGAACTTCAGAGCGCCTTCCAGCGCGGTTGGATACGTGATGCCATACCCCAGGCTGTACAGGTCATTCCACTGGTTAATATCCTCCACCAGCGCCTGCACCTGCGGGTCTGTATGGGCAATCGTCTCTTCCATCAAGGCTGGTAGCTGGTCCAACGCTTTCACATCTCCGCCGCCAAGCCGGGTCGCCAGGTAAAGGAATGTGATCATCTGGTTGGTAAGGGTCTTGGTCGCGGGCACACTGATCTCATACCCGCAGCAGAGCGGCAGCCAGGCTTCGGTCACGCGCGACAGGGTTGAGCCAATCACATTCGCCATTCCAAAGCAGGTCATCCCTGCAGCCTGGGCAGATTGCAGTGCATTGAGCACATCTTTAGTTTCACCCGACTGGCTGACAAATATGCCCACATCATCCGGCGTCACTGCCGGCAGGTACTGGGCGGTAAACTGGGGCGCCAACACCGGAATGACGGCGGCGTTTGCATACTTCCCGAAATAGACCGAGCCTGCCAGGCAGGCATGGTAGCTCGTGCCGCAGCCGATGAAATAAACATGCCGGGCTTTCTTGATCTTATCCAGGATGACCTGGACAGAGGCAGAGTTTTCCAGGAAGTGCAGCAGCTCGGCAGCTACTTTTGGCTGCTCATGGATCTCTTTGAGCATGAAATGGGCAAACCCGCCCTTCTGCACAGCACCCATCTCTTCGGTGATGGTCTCAGGCTCGCGCTCGATCAAGCTGCCGTCCTTGACTGAATGCAGCTCAACTCGGTCGTGCCAGAGCGTGATGATCTCGCCATCTTTCAGGCGGATGATCTTGCGGGTGAGCGGCAAAATGGAAGGCAGGTCAGAGGAGACGCAGGTAAATCCCTCGCCGATGCCCACCACCAGCCCGGAGCCTTTCTTAATCGCAAACAGCTTATCATCATTGATATGGCCGATCACAAAAGCATAATCGCCCTGCAGGTCGTCGTACGCCTTGCGAATGGAATCGATAAAACCAAAGCCTTTATCAATATAGCGTTCGACAGCATGAATGCAGGATTCACCATCATTATGCGAGCGCACCGTCATGCCTTCTGCCATGAACTGCTCGCGCAGCTCGACATTATTGACCACATTGCCATTGTGCGCGCCGACCATATCCCCATCTGAATCAAGGTGCGGCTGCGAGTTGACCTGTGATGGTTCGCCAAAGGTTGCCCAGCGCAGCTGGGTGATGCCGCGCTGTCCGGTCATCTCCTGCATGTTGTACTTGTCTGCCACATCATCCACCCGGCCGGCATCCTTGCGCAGGTCGATCTTATCCCCGCTGATGGTTGCCGCCCCGACTGAGTCGTACCCCCGGTAGGTCAGGCGCCGGGCAGCATCCACCAGGATCGGCCCCAGGTTCTGTTCTTTTTCTATCACAATGCCAAAAATACCGCACATAAAGTCCCTCTTGGTCAGTAAAGTTTTAAGAAATACAGGGCAAGTTTATCATAGAGTTATGAATTATCATTCGTTGATACATGACAATACCCCCTGCTGATTTAAGCGATTCAACAGGGGGTGTGAATTCTTTGCAGCCTTAGATAATAATGTTTAACTTGAGGGCTTACTTACATACTGTTTCATATGTGACACATACTTTAACAGAAGTACTACCATAATTAACGGTTGTCCACTCTTTGCAAACCCTTTCACACTCTGGTTCCTCTTCCACAACTGGAATACCATCAGGGCAAAGACCCGGCTCATCGCCTTTCGGGGAATAACCCGAAGCTGCCCTGCATGTATTGTCCAGCAAGTAGAGGGCTTTTAGCGGGTAGTATGCTGTTTCACTCTTGGTCGGCGAACCGGCTTCCGCATAGGTAAAGTGATCGTTATGATCAAACAGATCGAGCTGGTCTGGTCCAAGCATTGCCCAGGCATTCCACAAAAAACCCGTGCTTGTCTCAAGTATGTCAGCCTTAAACGATATTTGAACCAGTGTTGGCTTCTCGGGAGAGATACGCGACCATGCCAGGTCGGGGTCTGCTCCCTGACCGGAATCAAATAACTTCACCTCATAGCCATCCCCTCCTGGAGGAGCATCCGGCACCATCGGAGTCAGCCCGCCGATGTCGTTGTTGGCATCCTTCCAGACGGTCACCCCATCCACCGACCATTCAGTCCCAGCTGGCATTTTGGTCCAGACGAGCAAGTCACCTCTTCCGTCCAGGTCAACATCCAGCTCGATCCCATACCCTAATTCTCCATCTGCCAGCAAAGCAGGATCTTCTTGAAGGTGAATGACAGCATAAATAAACTCACTGTCTTCACTCCGTATCAAATTTGCCTGAATGATGTCTATATAGGGAAAGTAATTCATTTCATTGTCAAAGGGACGCTCATAACGACCTTTGTGAAATTCGTCACCCCCGTAGGCTTCCTTTTCGGCTGCCTTGCGGATGGATTCCTGGTCAGCCACTGCCTGGAGTCTTTCTGCTGGCAGCGATACAATCGGAAGTACTGTATGCACGATGGGTGCAATGGTAGGCGTTTCTGTCGGTGACTCAGTTACGGGTACTTCCGTAGCTTCAACTACCGGTTCATCCGTCGGTTCAACTGCAGGCAATTCAGTTTCCAACGGGGGTTCTGCATCAGTTATCGCCGCAAGTGTGCCTGCCACAGCCTCCTCAACTGATGGCGCTTGTCCGCAAGCGCTGACGAAAAGAACAACAATTGCCCCCAGAAGTAACAGCTTAAATACGCGGTGCATGTCAGCCTCCTTTGTGGTTAACAAGGTCAAAGAATTCTATTCTGTGATGGGCATTGTGTGCAAAAATGCTGCTTGCGACGATGTAAATATAGAATGAGCTTATCTACATTATACAAAATTCTGAGCCGTAAAGATACAGGTTCCATGCAGAACCAGGTGAGACACACCCTTACAGGTGTGCAAACGCTGCAGCCTTACCGGTTATGCGAATCTAACATGTGAGAATTGGCTGGTTATGGTTAGATATCCCGGATTGAATCAAGGGAGAGGATGGCAACAATAGCATCATCGATCGGGCAGTACTCGACACACACCCCGCATCCGTCACAAAGATCTTTCTGGATGATGTACCGGTCATTAACATAGAAAATGCCATGCTGCTTGCAGTAAAGCGCACAGCACCCGCATTCGATACAT
>ENA-UPTA01000839-UPTA01000839.1-activated-sludge-metagenome-genome-assembly--contig:-NODE-839-length-35467-cov-7.813933_pt1 | contig 35467 bp, 33 predicted proteins | sample MGYA00238184_ERZ773361 | MGnify/ENA primary metagenome ERZ773361 (study PRJEB29100, sample SAMN05720205) | activated sludge metagenome | isolation source: anaerobic digester from wastewater... | reverse complement strand
TCGGTGGGGTCATGCATGAAGACGGCCCACTCCCTCAGCACCCTTGACTCGGGCAGCACGTTCATCATGTCCGACCACTGCAGGATCCCATCTATCTCGGGGTCGCTGAGGCATCTGCGGAGCAACTGCCTGCAGTCGTTGGCGAGAATGCACATCCCCTCTATCCCCACATGCTTTGTCATGATCACAGCGTCGCCGGGAGAGATGTCCCGTGCCGAAAGGACCCTCTTCGCCATTCCCATCATGGTCGCACAGAGAACAGGGTGATCGTATCTGTCGTTGACCTCCGTATGCCCCCCGATCACCGCTATGCCTGCCTCGAGACACGCTTCGTGGACCTCCTCCACAAGTGAGGAGATCTGCTCCGGCGTCGTCCCCGAGGGGAAGATAAGTGTAGATATCAGGAAAGCGGGGTCAGCCCCCTTGGATGCTATGTCGTTGGAGTTGACCGTGACCAGGAGCTTCCCGGCCCCCCTTTCGGCCCCGACGATCGGATCCGAGGCGACAACCAGAAATCTGTCCCCAGGCCATCGAATGACGGCGGCGTCCTCGCCTACACCGGGCCCTACAAGGACTTCATCCCTTTTGGCCCCGCCGTAGGCAAGAACCGCTTTTTCCAGAATATCCGGGGCCAGTTTCCCGGAAGAGGCGGCACTGTTCTCCATCCGCACATCACTCCGATCATTCATCTCTGATGCTCATGATACAGCCGCAGTAACGCTGCCTGTACAGTCCCATTTTTGTGCTACGTTCAACGGAGAGCCGGAAACCTCCCTGTTTTCTCCATACCCTGAAGATCCACTCCAGACCGCCCTCTCTGCAGATCTCCCCCCCTATCCTTTCTATGACGGCCACATCCTTGTGGGGGCTTATGGACAGGGTGGTGGATATGGATCGGATGCCCCGGGAAAGGGCTTCCCTGGCGGTCGCCTCAAGCTGCGCCCTGAAACAGCGTTCACATCTGCCTCCTCCTTCCGGTGACAGAAGGTCTTCCCTGACAGTCTCCAGCCACCGGAGCGGCTCATAATTCCCTATGATACATTCTCTCCCCAGGGCTCTGGAAAGAGTCTTAACGTCCCCGGCCCTCCTTTTGAACTCCTGGAAGGGGTGGATGTTGGACGAATAAAAATAACCCGCCACTCTATACCCTTCATCGATCAGGGAGGGCCAGGGGACAGTCGCATCGGGTGCACAGCAGAGGTGGAGCAAAATATCATAGGTCAATTAAGGTCATTGCCTCCATCATCATGGCTGGCAGGAGATCCGATGACGTTCGAAGCGAATACAAGGTAACCCGTATGACCGATCATGGTATCCTCTGGACGGATCCTCCTGCTGTTGGTCTTGTAGTATCTGAGGAGTATCTCCGAGACCTGTATGTCTGAGAAACAGCTCTCCACGAGGCCGTCCAGGACCTTTTCGACCTGGTTGACGGTTGGCACAAGGATACCAAGCCTGTTCCCCGGAGCAAGTGCCTCCTTGGCCCTGTCCAGGTGATCCCAGGGATTGGGGAGATCCAGGAAGACGGCGTCGGCACCTCGCTCATCGAAGCCGTCGGCGATATCCCTGATCTTGAAATCCACCCTGTGGACAACGCCCCACTTCTCGCAGTTACGCCTTGCCAGCTGGGAGAACTCCTCCCTCTTCTCGTAGGAGACGACCTTTCCCGTATCGCCGACGAAGTGGGCCAGAACCGAGGTCAGACTCCCGGAACCGGTGCCGCACTCGACCACAAGAGCCCCGGGGAAGATATTGAGAGATACCAGGATAAAACCGATATCCTTGGGGTAAAGGATCTGGGTCTGTCTCCTGACCCTGCGGCTGAACTCCTGTATGTTCGGGCGCAAGAGGCAGAAGGGCTTCCCCAGGTTGGTATAGACCCAACTTCCGAAAGGTTTCCCAATAAGGTCGTCATGCAGGATCTGACCGAGTCGTGTATCCTGTCTACCACCGGGGACTACCTTGATGATGAAGCTGTCCCCCTTGGGTGGGGCCCATATGAAGACCAGATCGCTCTGCTTTACGAACTCTTCCATACTCTCTCTCCCCGGCACCGGCATAGTTTTTGATGCACGTTAGTATCCCGCCCCGCCAGAAAGTATTGTACATCAGCGGATGGATCGAAAAGGAACGGGAGCGCTAAAAAGCGCTCCCGTTCTCTATCAGCCTTTTTTGCTATCAACCTAGAAACGTCTCTCCCATGAAAGCCGTAAACCTCGCTCAGGGCCGTAGTAGTATGAATTAAATCCTGCTTCAAAAATATTATCTTTCCCAAATATATTGATAACGCTCAGGCGAACAGTGTCTTCTTCCGACTCCCATGACAGGGCAAAATCAACCTGGGAAAAGTGATTCGAATCGCGGTCTCCCTGGTTCCCGGACCAGTTATGAATCAGTAACGCTGTCCATGGATAGTTCCTGTACTCAAAGGATCCCCCGATCTCCCACTCGGGCAATGCCGTACTCCTGGCCCAGTCGGAGGTCGCAGTCGCCTTCTCCTCCGGCATCTGCCACGTACCGTTAAGCCCCAGAGACCAGTTCTTCCCAAGGTTCCATTTTTTTGATGCCTCGATCCCGTAAGAACGGAACTGGGCAACGTTGATGTAGGTAGAAGGGTCAGGGAAGCGGTAATCATATTTAATTTTTTCATCTAAAACTGTAAAGAAGACACCGATCTGCCACGGTTCTTCACTGGAAAATCCTTTAAGACCAAGTTCGTAACTCCACCCCTTCTCCGGCTTAAGATCAGGGTTGCCGACTGTTTTCCCCCACTCCGTGTCGCGATCTGCAAATAGCATATAGAAACTAGGCATCGCAAATACCCTCGAGGCAGATATGTAGATCATATTCCCGTCGGCAAACTGTCTCTGAAGACTTAGTTTGGGGATAAGTTCGTCGTGATCGTTGGACTCTTGCCTCCAGATCTCGTACCTCAGACCCAGGTTGGCCACCCAGTCGCCAAAGGGGAACGACGTCTCCAGGAACGGCGCCAGATTGTATCGATCTTTTGAGACCACAGGGTTTCCCTCTCCCTCATCCCTGAACTCGGTATCCTCAAGGCGATATAACAACCCCCAGGCAAGGAGGGTTTCACCAAATGATCCCCTGCCGCCAACCTCTGCGGTATATGCTCTGTCCTCGAAAAAGTTGTTTGGGTTCTGTAGAATATCGTATCGCTGGTAGTCATAACCGGCGAGAAGATACCAGTTGTTCCAGTCGTAACGGAAGGAGTAGCGGTCGTATTCTTTTTTTTCGTCGTTGAAAGTCGGATCTACATCCTCATACTGATACCTGTAATCCCCCCATGAGGCCAGAAAATACCAGTTTTTCCCGCCCAGGCTCAGACCATACGCGTCACCTTTATAACCGAGGGAATCATACCTGTTGGACGGTGAAAGATAATAGAACAGTCTCTTTCGCCCTTCTTCGACCCGTTCGTACCATATCCCGGCTTTTAATTCATCGTCGCCGGTGTTGCCCGTGATGTAGTACCGCCGCCAGCCGCTGGGCCCTGTCCCGGCGACAAACCTTCCGCCCGGTTTTTCCGGCTTTTTCGTTATGATGTTGATAACACCCCCGGCTGCATAGGAGCCGTATATCGCGGAGGCGCCCCCCTTTACAATCTCGATGCGCTCGATATCCTCCAGAGCAAATGAACGGAAATCGACAGCCCCGAAGTCGACTCCTATCGAAGAACTGTACAGAGGTATCCCGTTGCTCAGAACAAGAACCTGGTTGGTGAAACCCCTGAACCAGATCTGGGACTGTTGGGCCACTCCGCTCTTCTTCTTCATGTAAATTCCCGGAATCCGGCTTTCAAGAAGCGCACCAAGGTCAGTGGCGCCGCTCTGACTGATCTCTTCGGCGGTTATGACGTAGGTCGGGGCAGGGACCTCGTAAAGATCCGAGTAGATCCTGCTCCCCGTTACAACCTCCGCCTCGACCTCAGTCACCTCCGCCTCCTTCGCGAAACATACGGAACTCACCACAAAAAAAACGACGAAAAACAGTAAAGCAGTTGCCAGCACCTTTCTCATCAAGCCGTCCCTCCCAACGAAATAGGGCGGCCTGACACGCCAGGCCGCCCTGGGGGACGGATCTTCTGTCGTGCCACGCCCGCGCATGACACATGGTTCTCTCCCCCCGGCCGGTCTCCTGGCTTCCGTTCCTCCTACTCCCGCGCCTTCCCGGCAAAAGCCAGTGGCAAAAGTTGCGGTTTCGTCACGGTAACAGTGGCGGGGCCGCTCCGGCATTTCACCGGATTCCCGTCACCGGGGGGGTTCCCATATGGTATAACGCTGATGAGGATACACCAGAAAAAGGGGGGTAGTCAATGATGGGACAGCGGGGAAAGCCGGAGATCGTGGTCCGTGGACCTTGAATCGCAAGTTCAAATTCAAATCCAGATTCCTCACCCGCCTGCCGGCGGGTTCGGAATGACAATACAAAGGGTCTCCGATCCACGATTTACGATCCGCGGGTTACGTTTTCCTTGCCTTTTGTCACTCCAGCCTGAATATCACCGGCACGATCAGTTCCCCGGGGGAACGGGGCGAGAATCTCCATTTCTTCACCGCCGCCAGCGCTGAACTGTCCAGTGAAGGATAACCGCTGGAGTTGACGACCTCCACTGAAACAATACCCCCGCCGGACCCCAGCTTCACAAGGATGCGAACCTCTCCCTCTTCCCCTCTCCTCCTGCTGGCAAGAGGGTAAACGGGCCGGACCCTTTCAATGACATCAGACGCGACAATCTCACGAGGGAGCGCATCTCCATGGGCTCTCTCTTCAGGTGTGACGGCCTTGTCTGCCGGTGTCGGCGCTCCCTGTCGTTCAGAGGCAGTAATCTCTCTCTCCGGGGCTGCTTTGGGCTTTATCTTTTCCGTAGGAGTATCAAAGGGCGCAACAGGTTTTGTCTTAACTGGCTTTTTTTCGGCCTGAGCTTCCCTGACGGGCTGCGAAGCCGCCACCGGCATGGGAGGAATGGGGTTGGCCCCGGCCGGGGCCAAGGAAGGATGAACTACCCTCGTCTCCAGCTCCAGAACGATCACAGAAGGCGTGGTAACCTCGGGCAAGGCCGGAGCACGGCCAAGCCCCAGCACGAGGAAGTGAAGACAGAGGCTTGCGACGAGGAAAAGGAGCCACTTTTTCATTGGTCGACAACGGACTCCACTAGAAGCCCGGCAGAGTCGACCCCTGCCACCCTCAGTTCGTCAAGAAGGGACACCACTGCCCCGTAGGGGACCTCCCGGTCCGCCGCAATAACGATCCTTTCGCCCCTCCCGAAATGGATCAGGGCCTCCTCGACGGCCTGATCCCTGGAAAGTTTCCTTTCGCCGATAAAGATGCCGCCGTTCTTGTCTATGGAAAGTCTGAGAGACTCACCCGGAACCTCTTCACCGGTGCCGCCGGGAAGTTTCACGGGAAGGACCGGTCCTGAAAAGGCCGCCGTCAGTACGAAGAAGACGATAAGCATGAAAAGGACGTCTACAAGGGGCGTCAGTTCTACCTCCGGAAGGCTTCGCCTCGTCCTGGGGCGTCTCATTTCTCACCACACCCAAGGCTTACAGCTGCCTCCAGGAGGCTTTTGGCAGCCTCTGCCACTCTTGGCCCCGGATGGAACAGAAGGTCCGCGGGAACAGAAGCCACCCTCCCGCTCCTCACGGCGGAAATGGGGAAACCCTTCAGGGTCTCCATAAGCAACTCCGGAGGGAGTGACATCCCCCTTTCCGTTCCGGGTACCAGAATAATATCCGGATCCCTGGAGACAATGCCCTCCGGGTCCATCCGGGGGAAGGTGTACCTTATGTCCGACGCGGCATTGGGGATGCCTATGGTCTTCATGATATCGTCGATGTAGTTCACGCCTCCCGCCACGGTGAGGGGGTCGTGCCACACAACCACCAGAAGCGTCGGGGGTCCATCGGGAAAGGTGCGGGCCACGTCCTCCCTGACCGCCTTGAGTTCCTTCTCGATCCCTTCCAGGACCTCCCGGGCCTCGTCCTCTCTGTTCAGCCTGGAACCGAGGCTAAGAATGCTCTCCCTGACACCGTCCAGGCCTCGATGGATCGTCAGTGGGAGGGTGTCAACGCCGAGGGCCTCCAGCCTTTCAAGGAGTTTCCCATGGAAAGTTGCTATGCCTATCACCAGCTGCGGTGAGAGGGCAAGGATCCTCTCCAGGGAGGGGTCGTAGTAACCTCCCACGGAAGGTATGGCCCTGACCTCTTCAGGGAAGACGTCGTGATCCGTCACACCGGCGACCTTATCACCGGCCCCTATTGCGAAGAGGCTTTCGGTGATCGATGGAGCCAGCGAAACGATCCTTTCGGGTGCAGGCCCCTGGCCCGCCGCAACTGGGCAGAGTGGACCAGAAAGGCAAAGGATGAGAAAAAGCAGAAAATTACAGAACCTGGGGGTCCGGACCTTCATTCCTGTCAGACCTCAACACCTTTTCGCGGACCATGAAGTCAACTCCGCGCCAGAGCATCTCTTCGGCTCTCTCCAGGCGAACAGAGAGAAAGGCATGGAAAAGGATCAGCGGGACAGCCACGGAAAGTCCGGCCACGGTCGTCAGAAGGGCCTTCCATATACCCCCGGCCATCACCGCCATGCTTGAACCCGTCATCCCTGGAAGGTTCCGGAAGACGTCTATCATGCCGATAACCGTCCCCAGAAGCCCCAGCAGGGGCGTAACCCTGGCAATGGTGGCCAGAAAGCCCAGACCTCTCTCCCACCGGAATATCTCCCTCCTGACCTCCTGTTCGAGGAGAACCTGCATGGCCTCGGGGTCCACTTCCCAGTGATCGACGGCCACCCTGAAAAGCCTGTGAAGGGAGCTGTCGCTTCCCCTGACGAGCCGGGAGGCGTCCTCCTTTTTCCCGTGATATATAAGGTCCCCCAGGGCGAGCTCAAGCGAGGAGGGATCCGTGGATGCCCTGAAGATGAACCAGAATCTCTCCAGGACGATCGCTCCTCCCAGGACCGAGAGCCCCAGGATCGCCCACATTACAGGACCGCCCAGATCCATCAGTTCCATTTCAGCCTCACTCTACAGGGCCATCAGGCTTCTTACGGCCGCCGCCAGGTCTTCCGGGTCGAGAGCCATGGCAGAAAGGACATCGGAAGAAGAACCCGAATCACCGTACCTGGTGACCCCAAGGGTCCGGATATGGCAGCAGTTGCCCATCTTGAGCAGTTTGGATGCCACAATGGACCCCAGCCCTGACGACGCGTGATGGTCCTCAAAGGTCACGATCCTCCCTGTGCGGGCAGCTTCTGCGATAGCGGCGCTTTCCATGTGAAGAGGACAGCCGGCATGATAGACTGAGACCTCCACACCCTGATCCTTCAGGATCTCCCATGCCTTCAATGCCCTTGATGCCATATGGCCCGTGGTAATGACTGCCGCATCCCCGCCTCTTCTCAGAAGGTCCAGGGCGCCGTAGCGGAACACGTATCCCCCACCGAAAAAGGGCTCCCCCTTCTCATCGGTCACGACGGGTATCTTGCTGCGGCCCATGGCGATGCAGATGTTCCCAGGTTCGGAAAGGGCCCAGCGGGTCATCCGGTCAGTCTGGTTGGGGTCAGCAGGCACGAGAAGCCGCCAGCCGAACATGTTCCTGAGAAGACCGATGTAGTCGATGCTCTGGTGAGTCTCGCCGTCCTCGCCCACGTCCAGGCCTACGTGGGTCAGCACAAGTTTCAGGCTGGAGTGGTTGATGTCGTTAAGCCTCTGCTGGTTGTATGCCTCTGCAAGACCGAATACCCCGAAATCGGCCCAAAGGCTCGTTACACCGCAGACAGAGGCTGCACCTGCAGCTGTCGCCGTGGAGTGCTCCTGGATCCCGGTCTCGATGAACCATTCGGGGCAGGCTTTGGCAAAACCTTCTACCTTGACGGAGCCCGCCAGGTCGCAGTCGAATACAAGTATGGGTGTTCTGTCTGGGTCCCTGTAGTTGAGCCTGCCGATGTCTTCAAGGGCGTTCCCGAAACCGGACCGGTTGTCGGTCTGTTTATCGGAATAGTAGGTCCTGGGTTCACCGGCCTTGATCGAGGGGACCGTCGCATCCGGTCTTGAGGGCTTGACAAAGGCGCCGGAGTTGCGTTTCATGAGAGCCTTGTCAAGTAGCTCCGGAGATGCCCCAAGCTCTTTCATGGCCTCCTTGTAGTACTCCCCGGAGGCAGCCTTTCCATGGTAATCGGGGACTCCCTCCATGAAGGAGACCCCCTTCCCCATAAGAGTATGACAGATGATAACCGTCGGCCGGCCACTGGTCCTTGCCTCGGCCAGGGCCTTGTAAAGGGCCCGGGTATCGTGTCCGTCGCACTCGATGACGCACCACCCGTCGACCTTCCAAAGGGCAGGAATGTCAGCTTTCATGATGTCATGGGTCCGGCCGGATATCTGAATGTTGTTGCAGTCCATCAGGGCTGTTATTCCCGCCAAACCCAGATGGGAGGCGATCCTCCTGGCTTCGGCAACCTGCCCCTTGACCTGTTCCCCGTCACTCATCAGGACGTAGACGTGGTCCTTCCTTTTCCTGGCCCTTATGGCCAGGGCAAACCCTACGCCAGCCGAGAGGCCCTGTCCGAGGTTGCCGCTCCCCCAGTCTATCCCCGGGACCACCCTTTCGACGTGCCCCTGGAAGGGGCTTCCCGCCTGACGAAAGTGGGCCATGACATCTTCGGGAGACACAAAACCGTATCTGGCAAGTGCGGAGTAGGCTCCGGGAGAGGTATGACCGTGGCTGACCACCACGAAGTCCCTTTCGAGACCATGAAAATTTTCCGGGGTGATGTTGGCCGCACCGTAGACCATCAGGTACATCTCCATGCTGGACAGGGAACCCGCCGGGTGACCGCTCCCCGCCGCCGAGGTCATGGTCACCGCCCAGGACCTGCACTCCCTGGCCGCTTCATCTATCAAAGCTGCGCCTTTGTCTCCCAGGATCCTTTCCGGGAACCCTGCGAAAACATCCTTGAGGTCTCTCATAAGCCATCCTCCCTGCTATGCCCTGAAAAGATCAATGGCATCGATATCGGCACTCCAAGGATTATAACCCTAACGAGCCCGCCGAAAAAACGGCGGCCCAGGGCCGCCGTCGGGATCTGTCTGTTTTGATCAGGGACGGTCCCTCTGGTCCTTTAGAGGTAGACCCTCGGCACTCTCGGTCCGAAGAGGCTCGGAACCTCGTAGTTGATCGTGCCCAACAGACCGGCTATCTCCTCCGGTGTAACGGACTCCTGCCCCTGGCTTCCAACAAGGACTACCTCGTCACCGGGGATTACTCCGGGGATATGAGTGACGTCCACCATGGTCTGGTCCATGCAGATGCTGCCGATCAGCGGTGCCCTTTCCCCCCGGATGAGGACCGAAGCTTTCATGGAAAGGGGCCTGGTGTAGCCGTCGTGATAGCCGATGGGGAGAATGGCCACCCGCTCAGTCCCGCGGGTCATGTACTTGAGACCGTAGCCGACCCCGCTGAAGGGAGGCAGCTCCCTAACGAGAGCGACGGAGGTTTTGACCTCGAATACGGGCTTGAGTTCTACTCTCTTCTTGCAGTGGGGGGAGGGCCACATACCGTAAAGGATCAGTCCGGGCCTTACTGCGTCAAGGTGCATCTCGGGGAAATTCACCGTTCCCGCGCTGTTGCAGACATGCCTGATCCTGAACCGGACGTTGAGTGAACGGAGCGTGTCCAGGACCTCACCGAATCTTCCGAACTGGATGTGGGTATACTCGGGGTTCCTCTCGTCAGCACAGGCAAAATGGGTAAAAATGCCCTCGAGATCTATACCAGGGAGATGAAGGATCTTCTCCACCGTTCCCGGGACATCCTTCGGAAGAAAGCCTATCCTTCCCATACCCGTATCTACCTTAAGGTGCAGGCGAGCGGTCTTCCCCAGGGCCGCAGCGGCCCTGCTCATGGCCTCGGCGAAGGACAGGTCGGTGCATGCCGCGCTGATGTCCATGGCTATAAATGGTTCGGCCGCATCCCGAGGAGAGGGTCCAAGGACAAGAAGAGGTTCGCTGATCCCTTTCTCCCTTAATTCCACGGCCTCGTCTGGGGTCGCAACGGCGAAACGCTGACAACCGGCCTCCTGGAAGACCCTGGCCACCTGCGCGGCACCGAGGCCATAACCATTGGCCTTTACGACTGCCATGAGGCAGCACCCCGGGCTGAGAAGATCCGAGATGGAGCTGAAATTGAAGGCAAGGTTCTCCAGGTTGACCTCGATCCTGGTAGGTCTAAGGGACAAGGAAACGCCCTCCTTTCAAAAAAGAAAGAAGGGGGCGGGGAACCCCCGGCCCCCTTCCGGAGCAGGAAAAGAGTTTAAACCCTGCAGGGACAGGGCTACTTGATAACCCCGCTCTTGCGCTTGGCGTCGAAGTCCTTGACGATCTTGCGCATCTCGTTCGAGAGCCAAAGAAGCGCTATAAGGTTAGGCGCCGCCATGAGCCCGTTCATGGTGTCCGAGAGGTCCCAGATATTGGTGAGGAACTTTCCCCCGCCTCCCCAGGCGCCGATGACGCAGACGGCTATCCAGAGGATCTTGTAGATCGGGGTTATCTTCAGGCCGAAGATGTAGACAGCCCCGGTCTCACCGTACCAGTACCACCCCAAAATGGTCGAGAAAGCAAACATGGCTAGCCCCGCCGACATGATCATTACGCCGGGGGTCCCGAGGACTGTCTGGAAGGCCGTAAGGGTGAGCTGCGCCCCGGTCAGGTCCGGCCTTGCAGTGAGGGTACCGGCGGTCAGGATGCCGATGCAGGTGATGGAGCAGATAACGATTGTGTCCATGAACACCTCAAAGAGGCCATATACGCCCTGACGGGCGGGGTGGTCGGTGACAGCAGTGGCATGGACCATCGGAGCGGAGCCCAGTCCAGCCTCGTTGGAGAATACTCCACGAGCGACACCCTTGGTCAGGGCTAACTTGATAGACCATCCTGCTACGGCTCCCGGCATCGCCATGGGATCATTGAAGGCATAGTAGACCGCGTTGGCGACAGCCTGTGGGATGAGGTTGGCGTGGACGATGATGACAGCCAGGCCGCCGAGGACGTAGAAGATGGCCATGAAGGGGACCAGGTAGGTGGTGACATCAGAGATCCTCTTCAGTCCGCCGATAATTACGAGGGCGACGAGGACGGCGATGACTATTCCTGAAACGTATGAGGGGACCCTGAAGCCCAGCTCGAGGGCCTGTGCCGTGGAGTTGGCCTGGATGGCGTTGCCTATCCCGAAGGCAGCGAAGGTGGTAAAGAAGGCAAAGATCCAGGCAAGCCACTTCTGGCCAACAGCCTTCTCCATGACGTACATGGTTCCGCCGCGCCAGTTCCCGGCAGCGTCCTTCTCACGGAACTTGACCGCCAGCGAGACCTCGGTCATCTTGGTGGTCATCCCGAAGATGGCCGTGATCCACATCCAGAAGAGGGCTCCCGGTCCTCCAAGGTGCAGCGCGGTAGCGGCGCCGGCAATGTTACCCGAACCAATGGTCGAGGCGAGGGCAACAGAAAGTGCCCCAAAAGCAGAGATAGTCCCTTCTCCCTCGGCTTTCTTCCCGATCTTGCCGAGAACTTCCTTGAACATGAACCCGAAGTACCTTACCTGCGGGAAACCCAGAATCACAGAAAGATAGATGCCGGTCCCGACGAGAAGCGCAAGCATTGGGGGACCCCAGACTATTCCATTCACGTACCCATTAATAGCCATTAAGGCTTCCATAACAACAAATCCCTCCTTCTTCTCTGTTCAGCTGCCCTAAAACTCTCGTACACGAACTACCGGTTCAGTCGGACAAACAGTCTCAGACAAGGATCACCCCCTCTGCATTTAAGCTTGGGAGTTCTCGAGGAGCTACAAGATTAAATTATCGAGTAAAATTATACCACAAACGCTGTTCCAAGTTTCAAAAGCAGACCTTTCCGATCAGATGAACCCCTCGCTCCTCAGTGCCTCCTCTGCCTCGGCCAGGACACGGCCAGGGACTTTTACAACCGGTCCCGTACACCCCATGGCCGATTCGGCGTAGATCCCCCTCTTCCAGAGGGCCCTTACGGCATCTTCTATGGAGAGCACGTCAATACCGTGGATCTCATCCTCGGTGGGTTCGCTGGGTGGCATCGACACCTCGGCTTCCTCTCTTGTCCTCGAAGGTCGGAGTCCGGAGAGTATCTCCGTCAACCCGGCCTTGTCGGCGAGAGCCAGGTGTTCGGCGATCTTTTCCGGGAGACCCCCGGCGGCCGCTGCAGCAGAGAACTGCAGGGCTCCCGAAATAACCGGGGCTCCCGAGGCCCTGGAGATGATAGAGACTATAAAGGGCCATCCGCCGCCTACGGAAGGACCGTAACCCCACCCTGTCGCCTCGTACCCGCCACCGGTGGTGAAGGCCGAGAACATCTTGATCAGGACGTTCCCGGTCAGCGTATCGGTGACGCAGACGTCAACGGCGCCCGCGAGGATGTCGTTGCCCCTGAGTATAGCCCCCCCGTCCTTCCTGACACTGCTCCCGAAAGAGAGAGGAAACCCGTTGTCACGCAGCTTGAGAAGGGCTCTGAAGGCTGTCTGGGCTCCGTCGATGTTCAGTATGCCCACAGTGGGGTCGGACATGCCGATGGACCTTGCTGTTGCTACCCCGTAGACGGCGTTCCTGACCATGGCCTCGATCCTTTCGGTGGCACTGGTGCCGGTGGTGGAGGCTATGAACATGGGCCTCCCCCTGGCGGGGGTCACGACCCTCCCGATGGTGGTAACTCCAAGGGGGAAGGGGTAGTGAAGGGCCACCGCCGCGCTGACATCCCCTTCCTTCAGCGCCGACTCCATCGCCCTTGAGATGTCCTCTTCACAGTCAGGGGTCTCTATCCATTGGAGCTGATCGTAGCCGTCGATCTTTGGCCCGATCATCACCACTTCAAGACCGGGTCTCGCCTCCCGGGCCGCCACCGCCCCTCTGGCAAGCTCTTCGGGGCCAAGTTCGCTGCCGGTGGCCATGAGACCCACTCTTATGCGCGGGCCCCCGCTTTTCGCCGACTCGACAATGTCACGTAGCGCTTCACCGATGATCCTTTTTGTATCTTTTCCAGTCATGGCTATCACCCCGTCAGTTTTTTCGAGAGATCCTCCAGGGCTTCAAGGAGTATCCTGCGTACTTCCTCCGGGGTAACTCCCCCGGCTTCGCCGGATCTTCCCGAAGAGGGTTCGATGATAAACGAGGCACCGTCGGAGAGGTTGGTAAGCCTTGCAAGAAAGAGGCTGCCTTTCCCTATGATCATGACCCGTTTGTATCTGGCCGCCTTGATGGCCTCGCAGGCATGACCGATAAAAGGTACCCCTGAGGGTATATGCCCCTGGGTATGGGCGAAGCCGGGGATCCCCTTGGCCTCAACGAAGGATGCCATCTCCTCCTTCTTCAACTCTCCCTTCATGACAGCGAGAGCGGCGATCATCTTGAAGTTTGCCGCAGGAACGTCCCCTGCCCCTGCAGGAACGGTGATCTCCGGGATCTGGAGTTCGGCGGCGAACTTGTCTACATCGCCGAAGGAGAGACCTATCTTCTGGAGAGGTTCATAGACCAGGGCCGAAGTGATCGCCTGTGGGGATGCCCCTGCGCCGACAGAGTGTTTCCCTAGGGCGTCAAGTCTTATGACGGGGCATGTGCCGTCGTCGGCGTCCAGGAGAACAGCGAAGCTTCCCAGGCAGTCCTCCAGGGGGGGTATCCCCTTTCGGACATGGTCACGGCTGTTCATGAAGAGCTTTGGTATGGCGCCGCCTGCCAGGACTACCACGTTGGGCCTCGCCCCGCTTGCGACCTGTGTGGCTCCGGCAATGACGGCGTTGACCGGAGCGGCGCAGAAGCTCCTGACGTCAAACCCCGAGGCGTTCGTGCAGCCAGCTATCTCGGCCACGGCCTTGGCGAAGTTACCTCCGCCCCGCTGGTTCATGTCCCCGGCGGCTTCCTCGGAGCACTCTATTACGTAGTCGATATCGGTCGGGGAAAGGTCCGTTGTCTTTAATAGATGAAGAAGAGCCAGCACGGACCCTGCCTTGCTGGCAATATTTTCAAGAAGGACGTGAGCGGAGAGCGATTCATCGACATCGTGCCCCTTCCTGCAGCAGCCGACTACCCGGCCCTGGTAGAGGAGAGGAAGGGCGCCGTGCTCCTCCGTCTCTTTCTCTATCTCCGAAGAGGTATGCCCTTTCTCGAGCCTGGACATCAATTTTCCGTTCATGAGGGGATGCATCTCAAGTTTCCGGGAAACATCTGCTGCAAAAGACTCCTCCAGCCAGATGATGTCGAAAACATCGCAGATATCGATCAGGCCGAGGAATTCGTTCTCAGGCATGATCTCCCCGAACATGCCGAACCGTGAAGCTCTCTCCAGTCTGTTCTGGTACATTGGGGTGGGCTGTCCAGCCAGAGTGTCCAGGTCGATCCCGCCAATGTATGCCTGGTTGGGGGCGTAGGAGCACGCTTCATCGTAGGATTGCATGGTCTCTGCAAGCTTTTTGATGTACTCTGTCTCTCCGTGGGAGACCCTCTCCATGTAGGGAGTGTTCCCGTAGTGAAGTGCCAGTTCCGGGGTATGGCTAAGGCAGTAGGAATAACCCCTGATCGCAACATGAGCCATGGGCGGCTCCTCCCTCCGTTTCTGTTGATGGATGGCCCGGGCTTATCGCCCGGGCCATCCCGGTAAACTCAATCGCTGAAAACGGTCTGGTCCTCGACGGGTGTCTGAAGTGCCTTCAGGGCCTTCTCGACTAGGGCCCGCCTGATCTTCTTCTCCTCCTCGGGAGTCCTCGAAGGATCTCCCAGAGGATGAGGAATTGCCACGGCCGGAACTATCCTGTTCGCTCCGACTGTTAGTGAAATGGGGACTATGGTGCAGACATGAACAACGGGAAGTCCCGCCCTTTCTATCTCCTTGACGATCGTTGCACCGCAACGAGTGCAGGTCCCTCAGGTCGAGGTGACGATCACGGCGTCAACGTTATCGTTCTTGAGTTTCTGGGCTATTTCCGCCCCGAAGCGTTTTGCGTTGCCAACGGAGGTTCCGTTGCCCACCGTTGTGTAGAACTTCTCGTGGAACTTTTTGAATACCCCCTCTTTTTCGAGAGCGCGCATTGCGTCAAGAGGCAGGACCCTGTTGGGATCCTGGTTGGCGTATGTGGGATCGTAGCCGCCATGAGCGGTCTGGTGAGTGGAAGAGTCGATCTTCATGACTCCCGCCAGGCTGTACTCGCCATATTTGGATGCGCTTGAGGCCTCAATGTGATCGGGGTTGCCCTTGGGCACTATCCCTCCGGAAGTAACCAGGGCTATAGTGGCGTTCTTCATGTCAAGGATCGGGGGATTCGGAGCGACCCGGTCGAATGTCGGCATCGGATACTCGGTCTTGAAAGGTTCGCCGTGGAGTTTTTTGACGAACATATCGACCGCTCTCTCGGCTCCTGTCTTGTCCATGAAGCAGTTCACCCTCACGCCTCTCTCGATGTAGCCCTCTTCGTCGGGTTTCCCGATCTTCTCCCCCTTGAGCTGCTTGAGGAGAAGGCCGGCCATCACGGGAACGGCGTCCTTCATGCCCCTGGCACTGTCGGCCGTCCTGGCGATATAGGTCGACTTTCGGTACATGTCCACCCCGGGGTTCTCCGGGTACATGCCCGATACGGTCGGGATACCCAGGTTCTTTCTCACCGACTCGCATACCGCCCCACAGGCAGTGCCGTAACGCCCAGCGTTGAAAGCAGGGCCGGCGATGACACCATCGGGCGCAAAGGAAGCGATCAGTTCGAGGACTTCTTTTTCGGCCTTTTCAAGGTTGTCGGCAAAGTAGGTGTCCCCGCAAATTACGGTCCCCACTATCTCCGCATCGGGGCCCAGGGCCGCGTTCAGGACCTGTCCAGGGCCTACGAAACCCTTCCTCGCTTCAGGCTTGTGACCGGCCATCTCCTCGCCGCCGATGCCTGCAAAGAACTGGTTGATATAGTGGACTACCTTGTACGCCATATAAACATTTCCCCCCTCTCTTCGAGGCAACCCTCTAAAGGGTATATTTCCCGTATTGTTCCCGAACTCCCTTGACAGCGTTGGCAAGACCCTCGGTATCGAGGACCATCTCCATCATCCCGATCTGCTCTTCCCAGACCGAAGGATCTGCCTCGTCCCTTATATCCTGCTCGAAAACGTGGTAGACCGCGAGTCCCAACGGGACTCCTGCCAGTGGACCTGCGAAGGTGGGATCGCCATTGGTAACCGTCTCTGCGTATATCTCGGCTCCCTCGGCATCGGAGGATCCCAGTATCACTACCAGGTTCTCCGCCCCGTACTTCTCAGCTGCGTCCTTGACGCGCTGCTGGTTCTGCAGGTCCATGGCTCCCGCGGCGGTTCAGACGAAGCACTCCGTAACGGAGAACACTATGTCAGCACCGCAGCCCTTGAGGCTCTCCTCCATGGCGGGAGCGGCCACTCCATCCCTCTCGCCGAGAAGGAGGACCTTCTTTCCTGCGAGTTTGCCCAAATCCGGCACCTCCTTTGAGATCAGAAATTTTCCAGCAAAGGTACAGCTAGATAGTGTAGGCGCCGATCCGGCTGAAGCCGAGCTCACTGGTAGCCCCGGTTATGGCCTGGATCTCCACCTCTATGGAACCGTCCTCCCTTAGAGAGCCCTCGAACCCCCCGGCGATAACGTTAGCAGTATCAGGGAGTCCAATTACCCTCTCCACCCTGGGGAGAACGATGGTCTCATTCGCGTTGGCGGCAGTGACGACAGCATCAGCTTCCGGGCACGCGTCTGCCAGGGACTGGCTTGCGCCGTCCCTTCCTGCGTACTCATCGGTGACAAGGACGGTCTTGATGCCCGCCTGCTCAAGCTTCCTGCAGTTCATTATCAGGTCGGTATCAGGGTTGCCGAAGCCTTCCTCGCTGATGATCACACCCTCGACCCCCAGCAACTTTGCCAGCTTCACGGCATAGGAGGAGCTGCGCTTCTTGTCGGCCAAGGTGGTGTTCTCGTTGGTGATGATGCAACCGACAAAGTTGAAGTCCTTGCCGTGCTTCCTGTACATATGGTCGATTATGGGATTGTTCTGGTGCGAATAGGTACTGTTCTTGTCACAGGCCGAGACGCAGTTGCCGGATACGATCGCCCCGTCCATTACCTCGTTGGGGTGGATCAAGGTCGGGATGATCCTCTTGGCATCGACGCCGTAGACGTATGTGTCGTGAAGAAGACCCTGGGACTGAAGCATGTACAGGTAGGCCACCTTGGGGAGTCCCGGGAAGGAGGTCATGGCCCTGGCCAGGTCGGGGAGTTCGTAGGTCTCCACTTCGCCCTCGGATGTACCCTTTGCGGCAGATGCCAGGAAGTGGGCCACCTTGAGGCCGGCAAGCCGACAGGCGGACTCGTAGTCGTGCTTTTCCAGACCCTCCACAGGCTCAACGACCAGGACAATGTTGAAGGTCTTCGAGAAGGGAGTATAGTCCGCTCCGGGGCCGGACATGTCGATGATACCCTCCTGGAAACCCACTATCTTCCCACAGGTGACCACCGCCGCACCGCCCAAGACCAGCGTCGTCCCCTGCCCCACCGTCTCGACATCACCGATGAAGCCCGGGAACACCTCTCCGGGGCCCTCCACCTTGCACCTTGGTTCGACAACATCCTTGACGGGGATGATCCTTGTGCTATCCCCCGGCCGGGCAAGCTCTACCCTGACACTCGAGAACCTCTGGTCCTTCATCAGCATGTCGACAATCTCCTGCCTGTTGACCTTGAGAGTTCCGGCATCGAAGGTAGTCTTGTCACCTTCCGAAAGGGCCTTGACGGACACTTTCTGGATCTTAAGTTCCAATTAGGTTTCCCCCCTTTCGAAATACCGATCGCGATCAGACCAGCTTCTCTACCTTTGCCCTGATCGCGTCAGGAACTGCTTCTGCCCCGCTTAACCTGTCGACGATCTCCCCCCCCTTGTAGAACAGGAAGGTCGGTACTCCCATTACCCTTAGGGAAATGACAAGTTTGCGGTTCTCGGCAACGTTAAGCTTGCAGAACTTGACCTTGCCCTCGAACTCGTGGGAGAGCTCCTCCACCTGCGGCATCAAAGCCAGGCAGGGACCGCACTTCGGACCCCAAAGATCGACCAGTACCGGCATGTCGCTCTTCAGGACCTCATCTTCAAAGTTATCCTTGTTCAGCTCGATCACTCTTTTCACCTCCCTTCGGTATTCTCCGCCCCAAAGGGACCCTGCTCCCTGGTCCCCGGAAACACTCTGACCCGCTCTCACTTCAACAACCCGTATTTCTCCAGGCTGTCACGCATCAGATGAACGTCAAGATCTGCAAAATCCTCCAGGTGAGGGTGTTCCTCACCGGTCCCGCCCCATGCTCCGCCCGTCGGCCTGTACAGTCCGATGGCCCTCTCAAGTATGGAGAGAGAGTCATGGTCTACAGGCTTGCTCTCGTCTGACAGACCGACAAGGATGCTCCTGAAGGGCTGCCGAGAGGGCTGAACGTTCCCGTAGAGGGGATGGGTCAGAAGCTGCCATCCGGCATGCAGACGATCTCTCGCAAGGGTTAGAACACAGACGGGACCACCCTCAACGAAGGTGGCTTTTGAGGAGATGTTTCAAAGCCGGGCGTTGTTAGTGAGGCACTCGATCTCCTGGAACACCGAAAAACCCCCTATTCACTGAATAGGTGGGTTCTCTGTCCAGAAAGCCCGTGCGGGAAAACCTCTACCACGCTTCCCCGCGCCTGTCCAGAGACTTGTCCAGCCGCAATCCTTTCGCCTGAGAGTTTCATGCAACAGCTCCGCACTTGCCCCTTCGGCTCCCCAACCCCTTGAAGGGGATAAGGGTATCTCTTGCGACCTTCATCCAATAACTCCATGGTGATTTTCTCATGAAGGAAGACGAAGGTCAACGAGAATGAGAAGGGATGACAAAAAAAGCGGGGGCAAAAGCCCCCGCAGCTTAGGGGAAAAAGTTTTGCAACCGCTACCACTTTAGCCCGGTGATGAAGATGTAGGCTATGGCGATAGGGGCAACTACTCGGCAAACCCAGAGCCACGCCGTGTAGAGACCGAAGGGTACCGTTCCGTTGTTCTCCACTTCCTGCTTCGCACCCTCGGTCCAGAACCATCCCACGAAGAGGGCTATAAAAAGACCGCCAAGGGGAAGCAGGACGTTGGAGGCGAGGAAGTCGGCGGAATCCAGAAAGTCTCTTCCTGCCAGTTTGGGGATTATGCCGGCGACTCCCATCGCCGAGGGGGTCCCCATAAGGAAGATGACTATTCCCATGACCATCGAGGCCTTCTGGCGGCTCCACTTTATCTCGTCGATGAAGTAAGCGGAGACGACCTCGAGAAGGGAGATGGCCGACGTAAGGGCCGCCACGAAGAGGAGCACAAAGAATAGGCCGGACCATATGGCCCCTCCGGGCATCTGCCCGAAGACGTTGGGAAGGGTGATGAAGGTCAGCCCTGCGCCGGCACCGGGCTCGACGCCGAATGCGAAGACGGCGGGGAATATGACAAGGCCCGCCAGGAAGGCGACCAACGTGTCGAGGAAGCAGACCTGAATTGCAGCGCCGGGAAGGGTCTCCTTCTTGCCCAGGTAGCTGCCGTAGGTGATCATGCACCCCATCCCGAGGGAGAGTGAGAAGAAGGCCTGGCCGAGGGCGGCTCCGAGAGCACCGCCGGTCAGTTTGCTGAAGTCCGGCTTCAGGTAGAAGTTGATGCCCGCTCCAGCTCCGGGGAGCGTTATGGAACGGACGATGAGGACCAAAAGCAGCAGGAAGAGCGCAGGCATGAGTACCCTGCAGTACTTCTCAATGCCTCCGCCGATACCCTTGTAGACGATATAAATCGTGACCGCCATGAACAGTGCCTGCCAGGCTACGACCTGGGGCAAGTTGGTAACGAAAGCCCCGAATTCAGCCCCAGGGTCCGCCTGCATAAGGCCGGTGAAGGATTTCAACACGTAGGCCATTGTCCAGCCGCCGATGACTCCGTAGTAGGAGAGAATGATGAAGCCGGCTATAACCCCCATCCAGCCTACGATGGGCCACATGCCGCCCTTGATCTTTCTGAAGGATCCTACGGCGTTCAGCTGCGCGTTACGGCCGATGGCCATTTCAGCAAGCATTACGGAGAAGCCGATAACAAAGACAAGAACTACATAGACCAGAACAAAAGCTGCTCCCCCGTACTGACCCGTGATGTAAGGAAAGCGCCAGATGTTCCCCAGCCCGATGGCCGATCCTGCACAGGCCAGGATGAATCCCAACTTGGTACCCCACTGTTCGCGTTGCGTTCCGTTGCTCATGCTAACCCTCCTCTTGATACTGGGCTTTGACTGCAAGCAAATGATCCTTGAAGCTAAACGGAACTTCCCTTATCGGCGTTAACACCCCCTTCACTTTGCTTCATAATCTTGATGTAATTATAAAGCCGTCCAATTTTTTTGCAACAGGCGGCCCTGGGGTCAGGCAGCCATGGGGTCCTTCGGTATGCAGAGAAAGAGCCGGGGAGCCAGGTAAATTTTGCGCATTATATTACAAATAGGAAAACAGTCAATCCGCAAGACAATTCAGAAAAATCCTCCCATGCTAAACAAGAGTCAAGTTAACTCCACCGCCTGTAGATCTCGGGTCTCCATGACGAGACCACCTTGTGTTCCCTTCTGGCTGAATCAACCCTGGAAAGATCAAGGACCACCCTCTGGAAGCGGGGCGCATCATCCATATGGAGAATAACGTCCCCAAAGGGGTCCACTACCAGGCTCTGGCCTCCGAAGGATGAGTTCCTGCCCCTGTCGCACCTGTTGACTCCCACCACGAAGACCTGGTTCTCGATGGCCCTGGAGACCAGGAGAGCTCTCCAGAACCTGATATACTCTGTCTTCCATGCGCCGGGCACAAAGAGGATCCTCGCCCCTCCCGATGAAAGACGCCTTGCCAGTTCGGGAAACTCCACGTCGAAGCAGATCAGGACCCCGCAAGGGACCTCCCCCAGATCGAAGCGGCCTGGGGAGACGCCGGGGGAGAGAATATTGGGTTCATCCAGACCTGGGTAGAGGTGGACTTTGTCGTATCGAAAGGAGACCTCTCCGTCGGGTGAAAAGACGAGGCACCTGTTCCTTGGCCCGGCCTCGGTCGATATGGCCATGCTGCCGGCTATGATCCATGTCTCGTTCCTGAAGGCAGCATTCGCGATCGATCCTACAAGGGGGTTATCTTCGGAGATAAGGACATGGGGACCCAAAAGGGGGAATGCAACGTTCCAGAGCTCCGGAAGGACCAGCACATCGCATCCGGCCCTGGCAGCGTCACGGATCTGACCGAGAACGTATCTGGCGTTTTTGGCCGCATCATCGCGGATCACTTCAAGCTGAAGGATGCCAACCCTGGGATTATCCATCCCCCACCTCCACGCTGTTAGACTACATCTTGAGGCCCGAACGGGCAAGTTCAATGATAAACTTGAAGGGTTCAGGTACAGAGAGCCCTTCATGGCTGTCTTTAAAGGAGTGGGATGACAATGTGTCTGGCGGTTCCGCACAGGATAATCGCATTGAGAGCCGCGAACAGGGCCTTGGCCCTTGCGGGGGCGGTGGAGACCGAGATAAGGACCGACCTTGTCCCCGGCCTCGGGGAGGGTGATCTGGTGCTGGTCCATGCCGGTTTCGCGATCGAGAGGCTCCTTCCTGAAGAGGGCGAGGAGCTTGAAAGACTGTGGGAAGAGGTAAGGGAGCTTGCAGGTCCGCAGACCCGATGACAGGAGAGAGCGCATTCGGGTCCTTTCTGAAGCCCTCATGGGGCTGGCTGACCGACCTGTCAAGGTAATGGAGGTATGCGGAACCCATACAGTATCAATTTTCAGACAGGGATTAAGGGCCCTGTTGCCCCCCACCGTGGAGCTGGTGTCGGGACCGGGCTGCCCGGTCTGCGTCACGTCACAGGGTGAGATCGATGCGGCCGTTGCCCTGGCCCGACTCAGAGAGACGACCGTAGCGACTTACGGGGACATGATCAGGGTCCCCGGAAGCGGGACTACCCTGGAGGAAGAGAGGTCCAGAGGGGCGGACGTAAGGGTAGTTACATCGGCCGATCAGGCTCTTTCAATGGCAAGGAGCGACAGGAATCGCAACGTCGTCTTCGTGGCCGTCGGGTTTGAGACGACAGCCCCTGCCACGGCAGCGATCGTGATCGATGCCTGGCGTGAGGGCCTGGACAATTTCATGGTGCTCAACCTGCACAAATCGGTTCCGCCGGCCCTTGAAGCGCTTGCATCGGACCCCGAGGTGAAACTCGACGCCCTGCTCCTCCCGGGACACGTGAGCGTGATCACGGGGATGGAACCCTACCGGTTCCTCCCCGAGAAGTACGGTATCGCCTGTGCCGTGGCGGGGTTCGATGCCGAGGATATCATGCTGGCCCTGGTCGAGGTGATAAAACAGGTCCGGGAACAGAAGCCCCGTGTCGCATCGCTTTACGGCCGTGCTGTAAGGCCCCTCGGGAACGCCGAGGCCAGAAGCGCAATGGAGAGGGTCCTAACTCTGAAAGATGCCTCCTGGAGGGGGCTGGGGGTCATACCATCCTCGGGGTATTCTCTAAGGGAGGAGTTCTCGCGCTTCGATGCCATTGACAGACTGGGGATAACCGTAAGTTCAACCCCGCCCCCGAAAGGCTGCATGTGTGGGGATGTCCTCAAGGGGCTCATCGACCCTCCATCCTGCGGGCTCTTCGGAGCTTATTGCACACCCGCTCACCCGGTAGGCCCCTGCATGGTATCTACCGAGGGCAGCTGCGCGGCCTTTTACCGTTTCCTGAGAGGGAGGAGAACAGACTGGGAACACTGACCATAGGACACGGGGCAGGCGGAAGCCTGACCCAGGAGCTCATATCGCTGATAACGGGGCATTTTGATCCAAACCCGAGGGCTGACGGCGAGGACTGCGCGATCCTCCCAGGCGGTATCGCTGTGACGATCGACGGGTACACCGTATCCCCCCTCTCCTTCAACGGCGGGGACATAGGGAAGCTCTCGGTCTGCGGGAGCGCCAATGACCTGTCGGTAAGGGGTGCAAGACCTCAATACCTGGCTCTGGGAGTTATCGCCGAAGAGGGCCTCCCGATCAGGGAACTGATGACATACATGGAGAGCGCCGCCGACGTTTGCAGGTCCCTTGGCATCGAACTCGTCACGGGCGACAGCAAGGTAGTCCCCAGGGGGCAGGTGGACGGGCTCTTCCTGTCGACCTGCTGCATAGGAAGAACGACACTAAAGACCCCGCTGGGAGCTGCGAACCTTAGACCCGGCGACAGTATAATCCTCAGCTGCCCGCCCGGAATGCACGGAGCCACTATCGCCGCCCACAGGTACGGCCTGAAGGTCAGGGGACTCTCCTCGGACTGTGCTGCACTTTGGCCTATGATAGAGACTTTGCTTCCCCTTCCGGATCTCCGCTGCATGCGAGATTGTACGAGGGGCGGGCTCGGCACGGTGCTCTGCGAATGGTCGGAAGCAGCCGGCCTTGGGATCGATATCGATGAGGACACGATACCCTGGGACGAGGCGACCCTCTCGGTTTGCGACATCCTGGGTTTCGACCCCCTTCACATGGCCGGGGAGGGATGCGCAGCCATTGCCGTATCCGGCGAGGATCCCGACAGGGCGTTGGGGCTGCTGAGAGCCCACAGCCTCGGAGAGAGGGCCTCTGTGATAGGCCATGTGACGGAAAAGCACCCGGGGCTGGTAGGGATCAGGACCGTCTCCGGCGGAACCCGTCTGGTTGACAGACCCGTAGGGGAACTCCTGCCGAGGATATGTTGAAAAGCTGTAACTCGTGACGCGTGACTGGGAAACCGAAATACTAAAAGCGTAAACGGTCAACGGTGAACTGTGAACAGGGAAACCCGTTAATCGTGGATCGCGGGTGCCCCTCGGTCTCTCTGGTCCTTGCCTGTTCTTTGTTCCGAGGGGTGATAAGGGCGGGCGGGAAGGATCTCTTGCTGCCGGAAGGCGCTGCGTGGAAATAGTGCTGCTTCCTGACCGTGCCCGGTCATCACCCTCTCTTTTGCGATACCCTCACCTTGTGAACCGCTACTATGGCACTCTTTCATCCCCATCCCCTTCATCACTGCAAGATGTCATAACCCTGAATATCCTATCCCAGCCAGGGTGCCGGGTCAACAAAAAGGGCGGGGCGCTTCGGGCGCCCCGCCCTGATCTCTGATAATCTGGATCAGACTTCCTTTACATATTCCAGGGAGAGCCGGTCTATGGAAAGACTTCTGCCGGTGCTCCCGTCGATCTCTACCACAACTGCGTCCATCTTCAGATCGGTCTTGCATACCTCGAACTTGGTGGGCATGCCGGTCAGAAAACGGTTGATGATGGCATCCTTCTCCATTCCGATAACCCCACCGTGGCCGCCGGTCATACCCACGTCGGAGATGTAGGCCGTTCCGCCGCTCAGGATCGTCTCATCGGCGGTCTGAACATGAGTATGGGTGCCGAGCACTGCGGACACCCTTCCGTCAAGGTAGAGCGCCATGGCACGTTTCTCCGATGTCGCTTCGGCATGTACATCCACCAGGACCGGCAGCCCCTCCATTCGCAGGAGCTCCTCATCGGCCCGGCGGAAAGGGCAGTCGATGGGCTGCATGAAGACCCTCCCCTGAAGGTTCAGGATCCCCAGCTTCACGCCTTTTTTCTCGATCACCATTGAGCCGTTGCCCCGGGTAGACGGCGGATAGTTGGCCGGTCTGACCAGTCGTTTCTCCGCGTCCAGCAGCGCATAGGCCTCCCTGTTGTCCCAGATATGGTTCCCGCTTGTCATGGCGTCCAGACCCTGCCGGAAAAGCTCTTCCATGACCTTCTCGGTCAGTCCGAACCCGCCGGCCGCATTCTCAACATTTGCAATTATGAGGTCGAAAGGACCCCATTCGGCTTTTGCCCTGGGGAGAAGACCCGAAAGGGCCTTCCTCCCGGGATTGCCGACGATGTCTCCCACAAAAAGGACCTTCAATGCTTTCACCTACTTGGCGAACTCCACGGAACGCGTCTCCCGGATAACTATGACCTTGATCTGCCCGGGATATTTCATCTCGCTTTCGATCTTCCTGGCGATGTCGTAGGCCAGTTTGTGAATGGCGCCGTCATCGAGGCTGTTCGGGGCAACCATGACCCTTATCTCCCGACCTGCCTGGATGGCATAGGCCTTGGTAACACCCTTGAAGGTCTTGGCAAGGGTCTCCAGGGTTTCGAGCCTTTTGATATAGGATTCCAGGCTCTCTCTCCTGGCTCCGGGCCTGGAGGCGCTGACCGCGTCGGCCGCCGACACGATAACATCGTAAACGGAGGTCATCTCCTGGTCTTCATGGTGAGCAGCCACCGCGTTCACTACCTCGGGGATCTCCCCGAACCTCTTGGCCATGTCCCGCCCGATAAGGGCGTGAGGCCCTTCCACCTGGTGATCGACGGCCTTGCCGATATCGTGCAGAAGACCGGCCCGCCTGGCCAGGTGTTCATCGATACCCAGTTCAGCTGCCATGATCCCCGAGAGGTGAGAGACCTCAAGGCTGTGTGAGAGCGCGTTCTGTCCGTAACTGGACCTGTACCTCAGCTGACCGACCAGTTTGACAAGTTCGGGGTGCATCGACTTGACCCCCGTCTCGAGCATGGCCTCCTCACCGGCTTCAAGTATCTTTTCCTCAACATCCTTCTGCGCCTTTTCCACGATCTCCTCGATCCTCGCGGGATGGATCCTTCCGTCAAGGACAAGCCTCTCCAGCGAGAGGCGGGCAACCTCTCTCCTTACAGGATCGAAACTGCTCAGGGTCACCGCTTCGGGCGTATCATCCACGATGAGGTCGACCCCTGTGAAGGTCTCAAAGGCACGGATGTTCCTTCCTTCCCGGCCTATTATTCTCCCCTTCATCTCGTCAGAGGGCAGGGATACCACGCTGACGGACATTTCAGAGGTATGATCAACAGCACAGCGCTGAATGGCACTAACGACGATCTCCCTGGATTTGCGCTCGGACTCCCTTCTTGCTTTTTCCTCGAGCTCCTTTAACCTGAGCCCGATCAGGTGCGAAGCCTCTTCTTCCACTTCCTTCAGGAGGACATCCTTGGCCTGTTCCCTTGACATGCCGGCGATCTCCTCCAGGCGTTCCATCTGTTTCCTCCGGACGGACTCGACCTCTTCGAGGCGGATCGACAACTCTTCCTGCCTCCTCCGGAACTCCTCCTCCCTCTGGAGGATGGTTTCCATCTTGGAGTCGAGGTTCTCCTCCTTCTGCTCGAGTCTCCGTTCCGCACGCTGAAGCTCTGCCCGTCTTTCCTTGATCTCACGTTCCGCGTCCTGTCGAAGGCGGTGGATCTCCTCTTTTGCCTCCGTCAGCATTTCTCTTTTCCGCCTGTCGGCCTCCTGGAAGGCGTCTTTCAGGAGCTGGTCGGATTGCTCTCTGGCCCCCTTGAGTTTCTTGTCGCTCAGAAATCTGTACACAAGGAAGCCGGCCGAAATGCCGACGGCGAAAGCTGCTGCAAGCATTACAGGCAACATCTGAACATCACTCCTTATTCCGTTGTCAAGTTTCGTGACCTGTCGATCTATTCGGCAGTCGCAATATGCAAAAAAGCGTCCTGATGTATTCTACAGATTAGGAGGACCTATCACAAGTCCGCCGGATCGCTTCCCTTATAACGGAAAAGATAAAACCTCTCCTGGACAGCCTGCCCCAGATCTTTTCCGTATCAAGGTCGGGCCCCCAATGGCGGATCAGTTCCCCTGCCCTTTCGATCTCGTCCTCAGGGTCGAAGGTAACCATGATGTCGATGAGATCCCTCCCAACACCCCTTTTCAAGAGCTCCATCCTCATCCTCTTGAAACCCAGTTCTTTATGGGTCGAGACGAAGAGCTCGCAGTAGCGGCGGTCGTCGATCAACCCGGCCTCCTGCATTTCATCGCAGATCTTTTCAGCAACGGTCTCCAAAGCTCCTCTGGCCAGGATCTTCCTCTTGAGCTGCATTCTGGTCAGCTCGGATCTGTATACCAGCCTGGTCGCGTAATCCGTCAAGCTTTCCTGGCCTCCATCCTTCATCGCCATTCACGCCGTCCCGGCAAGCCTGAGCTTGGCCCCCAGCCTCCTGAAGACCTCCCGGCGAAGATCGGGGAAACCGGATAAAGATGGGTCCGACCGTACAAGGGAAAAGGCATCCTCCCTCGCCTCCTCCAATAGACGCCTGTCCTTGACCAGATCGGCAACACGGAAATCTGTTATGCCATGCTGCCTTACCCCGCATATCTCCCCGGGCCCCCTGAGGATCAGGTCCTTCTCTGCTATCCTGAACCCGTCCGAGGAGGAGCACATGGCCCGGATCCGGGCCCTTCCTTCGTCGGTGCCAGGCCTTCCCACGAGAAAACAGGAACCTGCAGAGCTGCCCCGCCCCACTCTTCCCCTAAGCTGGTGGAGCTGCGAGAGGCCAAAACGATGGGCATCCTCGACCACCATTACGGTTGCCTCCCTCACATCGAGTCCCACCTCCACGACGGTCGTGGATACAAGGATAGATATGTCCCCGCTTGCAAAGGCCTCCATCGTCGCCTCCCTCTCCTCCGGGGGGATCTGACCGTGAAGGATGCCAACCTTCTCCCCCGGGAAGCGTTCAGCAAGGATCTCGTGACGCCTTATCACGGGCATGAGTGGGAGTTTCTCACTCTCCTCGATCACGGGGCAGACCCAGTAGACCCTCCCCCCCCGGGCCGTCTCTCTTGCTATGAATTTCATCAGCCTCGGGTCGTCGGGGTCATTTAGGTGCCTGGTCACCGTTGATATCCTTCCCGGGGGGAGTTCGTCGATCACGGAGAAAGCCAGGTCGCCGAAGACGGAGAGGGTCAGGGTCCTCGGAATGGGAGTGGCGGTCATTACAAGAACATGGGGGTGGTCTCCCTTCCCTGCCAGGGCCCCTCTCTGGAGAACCCCGAACCTGTGCTGTTCGTCGACGACCACCGCGGCCAGGCTCCCGAACCTGACCGTCTTCTGGATCAGGGCGTGGGTCCCCACCACGATACACGGTTCCCCCGATGCGATCTCCTCGAGGATCTTCTCTCTCCGTGAGATGGAGAGTGATCCCACAAGAAGATGGACAGTGACACCCAGTGCCGATAGCCAGTCCGTTAACCTCCGGTGATGCTGCCTTGCAAGGATCTCCGTCGGGGCCATGATCGCCCCCTGGAAACCGCTATCCACGGCGGCCAACAGGAAGATCAAAGCCACCACGGTCTTGCCTGACCCTACATCCCCCTGGAGAAGCCTGTTCATCGGGACGTTCCCCGAGCTGTCCCGGGCCAGCTCGCCCAATACCCTCTCCTGGGAGGCGGTCATGGAGAAAGGGAGGACCTCGGAAAGGAACCGTTCCATCAGAGGTCCTTTCCATGTAAGGGGTTTACCCTCGGTGTCCTCCATGTAGCCCTGCTTTCTGATCGCCAGGGCCACCTGGAGGAGGAAGAGCTCCTCGAAGGCAAGCCTCTTTCTTGCCCGGGCCCACTCATCTCTCCCCGTAGGGAAGTGCATCTGGGAGATCGCAGTCTTCAGGGGGGTGAGACCCCTGGCCTCACTTATGAATGCAGGAAGGGGATCAGTGAGATCTTCCGGGAAGGAGCCTATTGTCTCGGATACCAGTCGGCGCAGCCACTTCTGGTATATTCCCTCAGTCCCTGGGTAGACGGGGACTATCGTCATCTGGCCAGGGGGGCCGTCCTCCTCGGCAATGATCTCGAATTCTGGGTTGGTGAACTGCAAAAACCCTCCCCTTCTCTCTACCTTGCCGAAGAAGGAGGCTTTTGAACCTGGCAGCAGTACCTTTTCCAGGCCCTTTCGGTTGAACCAGACCGCCTGGGCCAGGCTGGAACCGTCGCTGAGAAGAGCTGTCACCAGGGACAGATTCCTCTTCCTTGTAGGTTTTCTCTCGATAGCCACTACGTTGGCGACAGCGGAGGAGAATGACCCTGCCTGTAGGGACGCCAGGGGCGCTGCTACCCCCCGGTTCTCGTAACGTCGGGGGAAGAGATACAGCAGGTCCTCGATGGTCTGCACGCCAAGTCGGAGAAGACGGGCAGCCCTTGCGGGTCCGACACCTTTCAGGAACCTGACGGGAGAGTCCCTTGTCAGGGTCTCTGTCACTGGCAGTCCTTCCCCTCATTTTCGTTCTCCCTCTCATCGGCCGGGGCCTCCAGGGAGTTCAGCATAGATCCGAATTTGGCAAGAAGTCCCTTGAATTCTGCAACGAACTGGTACCTGATCTGCCTGAGCCTCTCTATTTCCCGCTTGTGGGCATCCACCCTGTCCTTGGCTCCGATGACGATCTTGTGGGCCTGGGCTTCAGCCTCGGCAATAATAACCTCCGCCTTGCTCTCGGCACTGCTCACCCTCTCCTCGGCGCTCTTCTGAGCAAGCACCAGGGCCTCCTGGAGAGACTGCTTCAGTTCGGTGTACTCCCGGACCTGCTCGTCAAACCTCGAAAGCTGGACTTCAAGGTTCTTGATCCTCTCCGAGTAGGTCTGCAGGCTTCCAGCCACCTTTTCAAGAAAATCTTCGACCTCTTCGGTGTTGTAGCCTCTTATGGCCCTGCTGAAACTGATCTTTTCGACATCAAGAACGGTCAAAATATCTGACATGGCATTCCCTCCCTGCCTGACTTTCTGAAGTTACCACGGGGTCAGGATCGTCTTTTGCCGAAGATCGCACTTCCGATCCTCACCATGGTGCTCCCTTCCATAACGGCATATTCGAAGTCGTCGCTCATTCCCATGGAAAGGATCGGGAGCTCGATCCCCAACCTGGATCCCAGCCCGTCCCGGAGCTCCCTCATGGAGGCAAAGAGCGACCTGGTCCGCCTCTCGTCGAGGCCGAGGGGGAGGACAGTCATCAGCCCCTTCAGATCGAGAGTTGTACTTCTCTCCAAAAGGCCCTCTGCTAACAAGGGAAGATCTCCTTTTGATACACCGAACTTGTCGGGGTCTTCCCCGATGTTCACTTCCAGGAGTACATCCATCCTTCGCCCCCGGGAAAGGCATGCCCTTTCAAGGGCGGAAACCAGCTCCAGAGAATCCACGCTCTGGATGCAGCTGAAGATCTCGGCTGCTTTCCTTGCCTTGTTCCTCTGGAGATGTCCCACGAGATGCCAGGGAACGGAGGATCTCGGGGCGGGGGGGTCCCATTTCGAAAGGGCTTCCTGCACCCTGTTCTCCCCAAGGGCATCAACGCCGGAGAGAACGACCTCATCCATCTCTTCTGCGGGGCGGGTCTTGGTTACGGCAACAATACTTACAGCATTCCCATCAAGGCCCGTTCTTCCCGCCGCCCTCGCTATCCTCTCCCGGAGGGAGTTAATGTTGTCAGCAATACCGCTCACCAGATCATCACCTCCCCCTCGAAGGCGTCCGACCCGGATGCGATCACCAGATCCCCCGGGGCCAGGCCCTTTTCCACCAGGAACCGTCTTCCGGATACGGGGACACCCGTTACCTCAACGGCTACTGACCGGTCACCGGTAACGAGGAACACAACCTTCTTCCTCTCCCTGAGGGTGACAGCACTCTCCGGGATGAGAACTCCCCTTGCGTCCTTTACGTGGAGCAGGTAAGAGACCTTCCTCGAAACGATCTCCTTCGCGGAAAAGAACGGAAGGGTCAAGTAGACCTTGAGGGTCGGGCCTAGGTCGTTCACGGCCCTGACCTCTGCCCGGAAGGGGAGATCGGAGGCAGATCTCTTCAACTCTATATGACCCCTTTTGGATGGGTCCCAATCCAGAGCTGACCTCTCAAGGTAGGCCACGCACCTCAACGACTGGGGCTGGGGGATGAACTTGCCGATGAACTCCCCCGATGAGACTTTCTGTCCGTCCTCAAGGAAACGGAGCGGACCTGGCTCAGGCAGCCTGGAACTCCCTGGCCATATGGACCCGTAAGACCACTCCCCCTCCGATCCGTCAAGGGCAGCAACGAAATAACCAGGACTGGGAGCCTTTACCGGTCTCCTGCCTTCGGTAGCAGTCACCTCTGCGATCAGGTCGCCCCTGGCGCAGTAGACCGGCCCTCTTCCTAGAGGGAAGGATATGTTCCCTTCGACAGGCGATGTCACCGTGATCTCCTCCCAGATAAGGACCCCCTCCAGGGGGACGTCGATGGGTATGACCACGGGCTCTGCCACGGCAAGCTCAGGCCGGAGGCGGAAGTAACGGTCCCACCAGGCCTTATAGACTAGGACCGCCCCGACCACTATGCAGGCAGTGAGGAAGTAGTAGAGAACGTTAGTCGCGGTTTTACCTTTCATGTTCTTATCATAACACTCCACCGGACCCTTTGTTTAAAGCCCTTCTTTCTTCAGAGCAAGATCCCGGTCAGCTCGGGGATGCCGTCTATGACAGCCCAGGCCCCTTCTCTCAGAAGGATTTCCCGGTTGCGGCCACCGGAGGTCACGCCGATGAACCTGACCCCTGAACCTCTCGCCGCTTCGGCATCGATCTCGGAATCGCCCACCAGAAAAGCCTCCTCGACTTTGCCTCCAAGGATCTTCAGTGAGAGCCTTACGGGTTCGGGGTCCGGCTTCGGTTTATTAACGTCCTCCATGCCGACAACTGAGAGGAAGAACTCCTTCAAACCAGAACTCTCAACGGCTGGGACCAGCCTTTTCCTGTTCGACACCACACCCAGGGGGAGACCCTCTTCACGGAGCCTGGACAGGGTCTCCCGTGTCCCGGGGAAGGGCTCCATCCTTTCATACTCCAGCGGGACCAGGTGTTCGCGATAATGGTCGATCCATTCTGGGTCGAAGTGACCCCATAACATACCCATGGCCTGGTCCATGGGGTATCCAATGGTCCTGACCACTTCCTCACGGGACACCTTGGCAAGTCCGAAGGAAAGGGCCAGTCTGTTCAGGCAGAAGGTTATGCCTATGCTGCTGTCCACCAGGGTCATGTCGAAATCGAAGAGGACAGCACCTTTGGCTCCCTGATCTTTCACGGAAGGCGATGGATGCATTAAAGTCTTCATCTTCCAGGGTCCAGCCGGTTCATCAGTTCCAAATCTCTTGTCAGCCGGGAGATGTTATCCGCCACGGTCCTGGCCACGCCCATAAGGGCCTCGTCAGTGACCCCTCCTATGTGTGGCGTAAGTGTGAAAGAGGGGTTCTCAAGCAAGGGATCCTGCGGATCGGCGGGTTCATCCCAGAAAACATCGAACCCTGCGCCGGCAAGGTGCCCCCGGTCCAGTGAGTTTTCCAGTGCTGTCCGTGATACCAGTTCGGCCCTGGCCACATTGACCAGGTAGGAACCTGGGTCCATGGAACTGAAAAAAGCCTCGCCGGCGATCCCCCTGGTCTCTTCGTTGAGCTCAAGGGAGATTATGACGAACCTGCACCCCGGCAGAGCCTCCTGCAGGCGGTCGAGAGAGCAGAAGCTGTCAAGTCCCAGGGTGCCGAAGGATTCCCTTTCGGTCCGGTTAACCCCGGTGACATTCATGCCCATCCCCTTCAGTCTGGTCACAATGTTCCGTCCGACGCTCCCCAGGCCTATCACGCAGGCCCTCTTTTTCCACAGGGCCACACCCTGGGGCGAGAAGAGCCTCCTCTTGCGGATGCTCTCCTGGCATCTTTCGAACCTCCGGGAGAGCAGGAGCATGTGCATCAGCGCTATCTCTGCGACCCCCTCGGCGTTTCCGGTCCCTTCCGAAGGAACGTTGCACACCGCTATGCCCCTCCGGGAACAGGCTTCCAGGTCGATCCTTTCGACACCCACGCCCCACTGGTGGACAAGCCTGAGCCTCGAGGCCCCCCCGATCAGCTCCTCGTCGACATCAAGGGGACCCGTGACGAGGACATCGGCCAGTCTTATCCGCTCCTTGATATCGGACAGGTCGGTCACTTCTATCTCATGCCCATCGAGGAGCGGCCCGACAATACCCTGGAGTTTCTCGAAGGTCTTTGGGAAAAACAGTATTTTCATCGGTGACGGTCCCCTCCCTGTTGATCTATCCACAGACCCTTGTCCCTGGACAGACTTGCAAAGGCCTCATGGGCATGAATACTCTCGTGGCTTACAACCCTTACCGAATACCATCGGATCCGTGGATCATCGTCCAGGCGCACAGAAACCTCCCTGACCACGTCCTCAACGAACCTGGGGGTATCGTACGCCTTTTCGGTGACGAACTTCTCGTCCTCCCTCTTGAGAAGAGTAAAGACCGGGGACGATGCGCTCTCTTCTGCAACTTCGGCCAGCTCCTCGATCCAGACCAGACGGTCCATCCTTACGGTTATGGTCACTTCCGCCCGCTGGTTGTGGGCACCCTTTTCAGAGATCTCCCTCGAACAGGGGCAGAGGGTGTTCACAGGGACTATCACGGTAAGGGTGAAATCGAAATCCTTCCCGCTGGAGGCCCAGAAGACCACATCGTATCGGGTCAGGCTCGGCGCTCCGCTGACGGGTGCCTTCCTTACGGCAAAATAGGGGAAGCTGAACCTGATCTCGGACTGTTCCGCATCGAGATGATCCCTCAGGGCCGCAACGATATGCTCAAGGTTCGGCAGTGTCACGTGGCCGTTGCAGGAGTTAAGGATCTCTATAAAACGACTCATGTGTGTCCCCCGGTAGTCTCTGGGGAGGGAGACGGACATCTCCACCGTAGCTACAGTGTGCTGGGTCTTATCGTTCCGGTCCCTGACCTCGATCGGGTAGGCCAATCCTGTCACGCCTACGCTGTCGATGGGAATGTTCCGGATATCGCGTTCGCTCTGTACGTCCCGCATAAGGAAGGCACCTCACTGATCTGTTATTACCCCTATTCCGGCGCCGGGGTGGTAGTGCCGTTCTCGGAACCTTTCCCTGACGGCTTCCCGGGGGTGAGGTCCCAGAGATCCAGGGTCTCCTGACCCCGGGGCAGATCGGGGTCGATCCCCAGAAGAGCCCTCATCTGGAGGGCGTTCCGGACAGCATTGTCACGGAAGCAGTTGTTGAACATCAGGAAGACTTTGCCGACCTCTTTTGCCAGGGCTTTGGCCCTCTCGCTGAAAGGTCCCAGTTCTGATATATCGTACAGGTAGTTGAAGCGCTCCGCTACCTTGGCCTCCCTTTTGTTCCACGCTGCGGTGTTCCTTCCGTGGAACCTCATCACCGTCCCCCATGTTGCGGTAATATGCCACTCGGGAGGAACTGTCCACTCCAGCCTGGGTTCATCCACAGCTGTAAAGGCCATGTTCTGGTCCCTCAGAAGCTCCATGAATCTCTCCCTGTTCCCCTCTTCGAGCCAGGAGCTGTGCCTTACCTCTATGGCCACCCTGGCAGGGGCCGCCAGTTTCCCTATCCTTTTGAACCAGTTCAGGTTCCTTTCAGAATAGACCACCCACGGCGGGAACTGGAATAGCAGGTAACCAAGCCTTTTCATGCTGTTGAGTATCAGGACCCTCGAGATGAACATATCCCAGAGGGCAACCCGGACACTTTTGGGGATCTCCCAGATCCTCAGTCTGGAACCCCTTGAGAGACCTGAGGGTGCCAGCTTTTCAGGAAGGGACGACAGGTACAGGGAATGGAAGGTGAAGAGGCCGAAGGCCTTGACGTTGAAAAGGAACCCGGGAGCGGTCCTCGAAGCCCACCGGTAGAACACATCCTCGCCCGGAATGGCGTAGAAGGTACTGTCCACCTCGACGGTATCGAAGGAGTTCGAATAAAACCGAAGCCTTGAATTGGGATCTTTTGCGTTCTCCGGATACCAACCGCTCGCCAGAAGCGACCGGTCAGACCATGAACAGGTCCCTACCCTAAGATCATCCATTGTCCTGCCCTCCGAAAGAACATGGGGCATCCGCCTACTGTTCTATTATAATGGAGTCCTTCCGATAGCCGAAAATTTTCTGAAAGGAAGTGCCGCCTTGGAACTGAAAGGGATCTACGCACCGATACCCACACCCTTCAACGATGACGGGGACCTTGACCTCGACGCGCTCTCACTGAACTTTGACAAGTGGCTGAGAACACCACTTGACGGGATCGTCGCGAGCGGTTCCAACGGGGAGTGGCCCCTCCTGGGATTTGCTGAAAGGGCGGCTCTTTTCGGGGCCTGTGCGGACCTTTCTCGTGGGAGGCTCAAGGTGATAGCGGGAATACACTGCCCGTCAACGAAGGAGAGTCTCGACCTCGGGATCGAAGCCCTCGACTTCCTTCCGAAGCTCCGCAACGAGCGCGCGCGCCTTGGCGAAGTCGTCGGCGTCGACGGCTCGTTGGAGCGCGATGATCTTCGTCGCTACCTCGCTTGGGCGACCGCTGTCTCCGAAGGCGCTCTCGAGGATGCTGTTCGTGTCCCGCTTCCAGGTCCCCGCGTCGAGTGGCTTCTGGGCGAACCCCTCGAGGAGGCGCACGCTGCGTCGATGGACGCTCGAGAGCACCTGCGGCGAGTG
>ENA-UPTA01000837-UPTA01000837.1-activated-sludge-metagenome-genome-assembly--contig:-NODE-837-length-35488-cov-6.838512_pt1 | contig 35488 bp, 36 predicted proteins | sample MGYA00238184_ERZ773361 | MGnify/ENA primary metagenome ERZ773361 (study PRJEB29100, sample SAMN05720205) | activated sludge metagenome | isolation source: anaerobic digester from wastewater... | reverse complement strand
GGACGTTTCTCCTGTCCCGCTTTCAGCGGGACAGGAGAAACGTCCCCATGTCCTCAAGATGTGTCGCATTATTCTTCTTTTTTCCCGCACTTGTAAATGTCTTTTCTTCTATGTGCAAGAAGGGGAAGCTCCCTTCTCACCTTTTCCACATAATCCAGATTCAATGTCTCAATAAGCAGCCCTTCCTTTTCATCCAAACGTGCAACCACCTCTCCCCAGGGAGAAACTATAATGGAATTCCCGTAGGAAGTATAACAGGAATCCACATCCCTGGCCGGTGCAGTTCCGATTGTGTACACCTGATTGTCTATAGCTCTGCTCCTGAACATTACTTCCCAATGGGCCGGTCCTGTTGTCATATTAAATGCGGCAGGTGCTATCAACACTTTGGCGCCTTCTTCCACCATCAGCCGCGACAGCTCCGGGAAACGGAAATCATAGCAGACAGCCACGCCCATTTTCCCGAATTCCGTTTCAAACACAGTGACAGTATTCCCTGCCGTCAAGGTTTCGGATTCCTTAAAATGCTGTCCCCCTTCAACTGCTATATCGAACAGGTGCATTTTCCTGTGCTTCCCGATTTTATTTCCCTTACGGTCAAATACATAACAGGTATTGAATACTCTTCCCTTATCGTCCTTTTCCGGCATAGTCCCCGCTATAAGATAAATTTGATATTTTCTTGCCAGCTCCGAAAGCATGCCATAGCATTCTCCGCCCTCTTCCTCTGCATATACGGGGAAGTTGGAGGTTTTGTAAGGGCAGTTGAACATCTCGGGAAGTACTGCAATATCTATATTCTGCTCTGCTGCTTTTCTAATAAAGTCAGATGCTTTGACCATATTTCTCAGCTTGTCTTCTTCCACATGCATTTGAATCAGTGCAACCTTGGGTTTGTTCACGCATTCTCCCTCCTTATAATACTTTGACCATTCTATGATTCTTATTATAAGGTTTAAAGAATCCCAGGTCAATTTCCGTCTAACGCTTTATCTATTTTTCTAATGTATTCCGCTGCATATGCATCCTCAAGAAGTACTTCATTATACCATGGCTTATGAATATCCCGGCTGTTTCCGAAGTAACGGGCTTTAATCAGAATCTCCGGCCGGTATTCAAAATGAAGTATATCAAAATGCCCCCATTTTCCGCCCCATATAAAATTGTTCCTTTCAAAAAGTTCAACAATCTCATTGGGATAGGAGGACAGCCTTTTTTGCCCCTCCTCCCTGGAAGCCCACTGCCAATAGTCCCTCTTATCTCTTGCAAGGTCTATGGCTATACCGTATGAATGAGGGCTCAGGCGGTTTGTACCTGAAATAACGCGATAATTGTAGGTGCCGCTGCATGGATATACACAAGCTCTGATTTCTTTTCTGTTTTTTGCTGCTGAAGCAAGTTCATCCATAACATTCTTAAAAGCTTCCCCAGCCTTATTGTTCCTATTGAACTGAAACGCTCCGCATCCGGTATTTACATTTACAAGGTTTCCTTCAATCTGCTGCCTTGAGCCTCCATAAACTTCATTCAGCAGGCTGTATACCCTGGCACGCCCCGGATCATAATTTATGTCCATAAGCTTTTTTACAAGCCCAATAGGATAAACGGGCTCCATCATATCCTGCAAATCAGGATATGCAATTTTTGCCTCCATGTCCTTTATTTTTTTGTCGTCATATAATATCTTCCTTCCGGACTTCATTGTTACATATACCCGGTCTTCCAGCTTCTCTATACTTGCAATGTGCTCAGGATATGCCATCATCAGGCAAAGAAGATCCTGCTTCATAGTAATGTCGTAGGATGACTCGACCGGTTCAATATAAGTGAAGCACGGCTGCGGGTTGTTTGCGGTATATGCAAATACCGTAATCATACAAAGTATTGAAACTAAAGAAATAACCTTTTTTGTTTTACCGCCGAATCCATATGAAGCAAACAGCAGCCTGAAGATAATAAACATGGACAGTGCCCCGAACAACGGATAAAAGAAGCTTATAAGCCCTTTGAATTCCAGAAAAGCCAGGGGCAGGCAGCAAAGAACAGTGAAGAAACAGGTTTGCTTATATGTAATATGCCTGTTCTTACTCAGCCTTTTTGCTATGCTGAAGGCATTTGATACTGCAGTTGAAAATATTTCACACCATATGCAAAGGGCAACAACACTTTTTATTATCCTTCCGAGGCCTGAGGTTATGCAGTCCATGGGTATCGAATAATTGAACACTTGGGGGCTCTTAAGAGTAAGGCTTATATTGAGCATAAGGGACAAAAGCATAAGCCCCATTGCGCCTAAGAAAACTCCGGTTTTGAGAACCGGCAGGTTTTTAACTTTCTCAGGTATTGCAGACAGCACCCCAATGGAAAGAAAAGTATTGTAACTGCAAAAAAACAGAAAATAGAATACCGGCTTAAAAAAGTTGCCGTCATAGTTCTCCGAAAGCCTTAAACCAAAACCCCCGATATCGCCGTTCATAATAGTTGCTGCCAGTACCGCAGTAATGACAGCGAAAAGTATCGGAACTATGACGGAATTAATATTAAGTATTCCTGTCAGTGAATGAAGTATTATGATAAATGTAAGAACTGCCATGAGTACTACCCCTAAGGTATGGGGCAATCCCAGGCTTTCATGAAAAAGCGCGCCGCTGCCTGCGAACATTATGGAAGTGCCTATGAAAAGAAAGGCAGTTACCAGTATATCATATACAAATCCGATTCTGTTTCCGGCAACTTGATATATGAGTTCCTTGTAATTGTAGGCATTGTAATAGGCTGCAGCCCTTATAACGGCAGCAGCCATTAAATAAAAAAGTATACCTGACAGTAATAGAGTTACAGCGCCTATTTGTCCAAAGCAGGTAAAAAACTGCATGATTTCCTGACCTGTGGCAAAACCGGCGCCGACCACGGTGCCGATGAAAACTGCACCTATCTGGAGCGAAAGCTTAAAATTCTTAATCATAGAAAATCTCCTTTTATGGAATAGTCATATCTATAATTATTTAAGCTTTCACTGTCCTATGAATAAAATCACTCCATCTGTTCCAAGGTTCTTATCATTCTATACAAAGTATCGTTTACAGGTGTCGGTACTCCATACTTCCTTCCTATTTTCCGCAATACACCCGAGAACATCTCCACCTCTGTTTTCCTCCCGGCTTCAATATCCTGCAGCATGGAGGTCTTGCCCTCCGCTGATAGGGTATCCACCAGTTTATGCACCTCTTTCATGCTTTCTTCCTCAAGATTGATGCCGGCTTTTATCGAAACATCGATTACTTCCTTCATAGCTGCATCCACAAGCTCGCGGATTTCCTGAACGGTATTGAACACCCTGAATGGCGCTCCGAGAACTGCAGAAACCTGATTCAGACCCACGTTCACCATATATTTCCACCATAAAGCCTTTATCATATTTTCTGGAATATGATAAGGAATACCCGATTCATCCAACAGAACCTTTACACGTTCCACCCTTTCGGTATGCAGCTTATTTTCCCGCTCACCAAAATGCAGCTTCCCAAAGCTTGTGTAACGAATATTATTGCCTTCCCTTAGCGCATCAATGCCTACACAGGAAGAATACAGAAGCTTTTCCATACCGAAGGCCTCACCTATAATCTCTTCACTGTCAATTCCGTTCATAAGAGACATTATAACGGTATCCGGCCCTACGCGTTTTCTTATTGCATCAACAGCCTGGCTGAGATTGTTGTATTTGACCGCTATAAGCACAAGATCCGCAGGGGCCTCATCACTATCCGGCTGTATGAATTTTAAGTCACAGGGCTTTCCGTTTACTGTCAGTTTGTTGGTGTTGTATTTTTCAATCCTGGATCTGTCCGCCACAACAGTAAGATTAACATTATTGTTTTGGTAAAGCCTTTCGGCATAGCTGCCTCCTATGGCTCCCAAGCCTATGATTGAAATATTCGTTATTTTTTTCAAGCTATCATCCCCTTTCCAAACATCCCGGTACAATCTCTTTCCCTTCAGAAAAGAAAAACCTGATATGGAAATTATACCACATCAAGCTCTTTCATTATATATGCATAAGCCGAAAATGCCCCTGTCCCTTTATTATCCAATCTTAAGAAACTCCCTTATAGAGATGGAGTATTGCATTTCCTTCATCAATTCTTTTTCCGGCTTAAATCCTACTGACTTAAATGCCCTTATTGATCGTTCATTCTTTAAGTTAATTTTTGCAATTACCTCATCCATCCTCCACTCAAAAAATGCATGGTGCAAGCCTTCCATAATTGCATGTTTTCCTATGCCCCTGCCCCATTTTTCCTTCTCACCAATTACTATGACCATCTCTGCTGTCTTGCCCTTTGGAACAAGTCTTAAAAAACCTATGGGCTGCTTTTTTTCCATAATCATAAAAAAGCTCCCCTTTTGATTGAATAAATGAGTAAGAATAGGCATGTTTACTCTTTGAATTGCCTCTGTAATGCTCTTTACAACATTCCGTCCCTCGTTTAAATATTTAATCACCTCATAATCATCCAGCCAATCAGCAATCTTCCATGCGTCAGCTTGATAGACCTCCTGCCGCAGCTGGATACTGCCAGCCTTCATTAACACAACCCTCCATAAAAAATTATAAGCCTAAAATAGTAAATCTATTATAGGCTTTCCCTAAGGTTATGGTAATGATAACATCCTGTTACATTTAAGTCAAATGCTGTAAACGAAGTTGCGAGAGTTTAACTGTTGATATTGACCAAAAGAGCCATTTCCCTGACTTTCCCTACCCATTCCGAAATAAGCGCCTCACGCTGTACTCCATCCCTTGTATCCCTCCTATACAATAAAAACAACTGTGGCTTCCGTCACCACAGTTGTTTTTTTGCTTCTCTTTTTTATGCGAATCTTTTTCTCATCCTGTCCCATTCAATATCCCTGTTGGCCTCAATCTCCCTGTAATCGCTTTCATCCAGATGCCTGAACCTGCGCTGCAGCTTCAGGTATTCTTCCACCGGTTTGAATTCCTTGGGTACAAAATTGAATCTGAACTCGTTGTTTTCAAACTCTGCAAGATACCAGAGGCCGCATTCAACAGCAAGCTTTGCTGTTTTTACCGTTATAGCGGGGTCATAGCCCCACCCGGTAGGACATGGGGTCATTACGTGAATAACCTTGCAGCCCTTTATATTCTTGGCCTTTTCAACCTTTTCCATAAAATCCTTCGGATAAGCAACAGAAGCTGTAGCCGTGTAAGGTACACGATGAGCCGCCATGATTTCAAACAGACTCTTCTTGAACTTGTTCTTCTCACCCTTTGAGCATGAGCCGGTCGGTGTGGTTGTAGTCCATGCTTTGTATGAGGTTACGCCGCTTCTCTGGTTTCCCGTGTTCATATATGCTTCATTGTCTACACAGATATAGATAATGTTCTCATTTCTTTCCGCTGCCCCGGACAATGCCTGCAGGCCTATGTCAACCGTTCCTCCGTCCCCTGCAATGCCCAGAATGGTAATATCCTCATCCCATCCGAGAGCTTCTGCTGCCACTGCCATTCCTGATAATGTAGAGGCAAGGGCCGGAAATGCAGTTATTGCATTGTTTACAAAAATTGAAGACTGGGGATATACTGTTGTGGTTGCTGCAAAACAGCAGGCGGGAGTGGCCAGACAGGTTTTTTCGCCCAATACTTTCAGAGCCAGCCTGGCTGCAAGCGTTACTCCGCATCCCTGGCAAGTCTTTGCACCGTACAACAATTCCTCATCAGGCAAGTTTTTAAAATTTACTGCCATTATTCCCACCTCATTCCTAAGAACTGCACTTCGGCTTCATTCTTTCCAGAAGCCATACCTAAAAGCTTGCTGAACATTGTCTCTATCTGATGTTTCGGTATATCCCTTCCGCCCAGGCCTACGATGTAATTGGCCATCTTTGCGCCTGAACCGTACATGGCAGACTTGACCTCAGAAAATACAGTTCCGTCAAAACCGAAGGATATGCTTCTGTCTATTACTCCTACAGCTTTAAATTTATCTCTTATAGATTCGAAATACTCCTTTGGGAAGGGCCTGAAGCTTCTGAGCTTTATAAGGCCTACCTTCTTTCCTGCTTCTCTCATTTCGTCCACCGCTACTCTTACAGTACCTGCCACACTTCCCACTGCCACCAGGACTGCCTCAGCATCATCGCAGCGGTATTCTTCAATCATTCCGCCGTAGGATCTGCCTGTCAATTTTGCATATTCATCATTGACAGAGACTATCTTTCTCTTTGCAGCTTCAAAAGCCTTTTGCTGCAAAAACCGGCCTTCGGTATGGAAATCAGGGCCCACTGACATACATAAGGTTTTGGGATCCTTCATATCCATCTTGTTTGTTGTACTGTAAGGCGGCAGGAAGCTGTCCGCTTCCTCCTGCTCCGGTATCTCCACCATATCATAGGTATGTGTAAGGGTAAAACCGTCGATATTGATCATGACAGGGGTCATGACTTCTGGATCCTCTGCTATCTTGTATGCCTGTATGACGGTATCCAATGCCTCCTGTCCGCTTTCCACGTACAGCATTATCCATCCCGAATCCCTCATTGCCATAGCATCCCTCTGGTCTCCGAAAATATTCCAGGGGGTGGCAACGGAACGGTTTGCATCAACCATTACTATCGGAAACCTGGAACCGCTGACATAGCTCAGCATTTCGCACATGTAAAGGAGCCCCTGGGAAGAGGATGCAGTAAAGGTTCTTGCTCCCATCATGGACGCACCCAAAGCTGAAGCCATGGCGCTGTGTTCACTTTCTACCATCATATATTTGAAATCCGCTTCTCCGTTTGCCAGAAAATCTGCAATCTTCTCAACCAAAGTGGTCTGCGGTGTAATCGGATATGCCGATACGACATGAGGCCTTGAAAGCTTTACTCCGTAAGCCGCTGCCTCATTGGCGGACAAAAAAGCTTTTTTACTCATTCCGTATCACCGTCCTTAATCATTTTAATGCAGTTTTTCGGGCATTCGGCTGCGCAGATACCGCATCCTTTGCAGTAATCCATATCTATTTCAAGATGGTCACCGCTCTTGTCTATGCAGCCTTCCGGGCAAAATACCCAGCACATCATGCATTTTATGCACGCTTTACTGTCGATTTCCGGATGCAATGTCCTGAAACCCGAATTTGGAGTCGGCAGTATCCCTACCCCATTGCTTGATCCAAAAAACATTTCATCCCAGGAGGATGGTGCTTTATAATCCTTGTTCCATTTCGGTTTGTTCATTATTGCATCACCGCCTCCTTAACCTTGTCATAAGCTGCCCTTGCCGCTTTCTTGTTCTTTTCCCTGAGATTCCTGCCCATTACATCGTCAATGGCTTTCTCAACCGATTCCATTGATACCATTTCGGTTGCGCCTACTGCCGCACCGAGCATGATTGTATTTACTATGGGATTCCCCAAAAGTTCAAGGGCAATATCCGTGGCGTCAAGAACAACTATTCTGGATGGATCCTCAAATCCGATATGTCGTGCCGCTTCATCCGCTGTTTTTCTTGTGTTGATAACCAGGACACCGTCGGGCTTAAGTCCCGCAGCCACATTTGTCACATCACACAAAGTCTCATCCAGCACAATTACGCAGTCACATTCATAAACCTGGCTGTGGTCGGTAATGGTTTTGTCCGCTATTCTGGTAAAACCAAGCACCGGTGCTCCGCGGCGCTCAGGGCCGAAGGATGGAAACGCCTGTGCCGATTTACCTTCGAATACCGATGCTGCAACGCCCAGAAGCCTGGCGGCTGTAAAGGCTCCATTGCCCCCCCGGCCATGCCATCTTATCTGTTTCACTTTTTCTTTTCCTCCTTCAATGGGCTCTCTACCTGAGCCAGGGCACGTGCATAATCTACATAATTGTCCCATTTAGTCGCTGCTTTCACTACCATCTTTGCCGTGTCAGGAGACCCGCCGCCGTGCATACAGCCCGGCACTCCTCCTCCTATTGTCAGCCACTCTACAAGTCTAGCCATCTTAATCCTGTCTTCTCCAGGTACTGCAGACCTTAATGATTCTATAAGCTTCTCTCCGTATAACGGTGACATCATATCCTTATAGGAAGGCATGCATCCTGTCTCTGTTATGCCTCCTGAGATTTCCTGGGCCAATACCTTCGTATCGTATGGCAAGGTTGCCACATGCACCTTGTTTACATGGGCAAGCAGCGGATTGGGATAAAATGCTCCCGATTTGTGCTTTTTCCCTGTATACATGGCTCCTATTCCCAGTCCGTATGTTGTTTCATTGTTTATTGCCATCTTGGTAAGCTTGTCCTGGAATGCCTTCTGTGCAAGCCCGTTTGCTCTTGCCATTCCTAATGCCGCTCCTATCATCACGTCTCCCTGCCCTGCTACACATGCTCCTATGGCTGCCCTGTATATCGCAGTAAAGTTGCCAATCAGCTTCCCTGTATATTTTGTTTCTCCGTTCATAAACACATGCTTGCTGGGTACGAATACATTGTCAAATATGATATAGGCCTGGGTGGTTCCGGACTTTATACCGTCCCAGCCTTCCTCTTCTATTCTTGTATCCGAAGGACGCCTTGTCTCTACAATAGTCACCCCTTCCGCATCTCTGGGCACTGCGGCGGCTATTGCGTAGTCACCCTCATCCTCTCCCATTCCGGTGGTAGGCATGACCATTATATACTGTGACCCAACTGTTCCGCATATCTGGTTCTTGAAGCCTCGGATTACGACTCCGTCTTCTCTTTTTTCCACTACATGCAGGTACATGTCGGGATTATCCTGCTGACTTGGCTTAAGTGCCCTGTTTCCCTTTGCATCAGTCAGTGCCCCGCTTAATGCAAGAGCATTATTCTCTGCGAATATGCAGAAGTTCTTTAATCTTTCATGATAATCCGTTCCAAATTCCTGGTCCATGTCAAAGGTTACACTCCAAAGTGCGTTCAATACCGTCCATCCTGCACATACAGGCCCCATACAGCTTCCGCAGGTATGATATCCGTCTCTTTTCATGTTTGCGTTCCCCAGCATGTCATCTGCGCTTGTTATCAGTGTATTCCAGCGATGGGCCTTGTTGCCTGAAAGAAATGAAGTATTTGTATAAAGTTGTTCCTTTTCCGGGTCGAAGGAATTGTCGTACCATTTTGCTACATTCCTTATATGGGATGCTGTGGCAGGATGTTCTGTCACATCCTCTATAAGTTCTCCCCACTTGTATACATTGGGCCTCATCTTCTTCATTTCCTCAATATACTGTGCTCCTGTTTTTAATGCCATTGTATACCCTCCTTTATAAATCAAGTTTAATCATCAACTGATCCAGAATCCTGTTCAGGTCTGCGGCGGCACCTGCGTCCGATACCTCAAATACTGCCGCCTTTTCATCCTTGTTGATGCTTATTATCAATCCGGAATCCTTCATTCCGCATATATGATGGGTCGCCCCGGATATCCCGAAGCCTACATATGCCTTCGGCCTTATGGACTTGCCGCTGGTGCCTACCATTACATGTTCTCCCGGTGCCCATCCCTCATCCACTACTGGGCGGGTGCAGGCTGCCGCTCCTCCGAATATCGCCGCCAGCTTCTCAAGCTTCCCCCAGTTCTCTTTGCAGCCAATGCCGTAGCCTCCGCAGAATACTACTTCCGCTTTGTCCAGAGGCACTCCTTCTGTTTCTTTCTTCTCAAGGCTTATTGCCTTTAAGGGCAGATTATCCGCTGTAATTGCGCTGACATCCACTTTTATAATTTGGGCTTCCCTTTCTTCCGGTTCTCCCTGTACAAAAATTCCGGGCTTGACGCTTGCCATCTGGGGCCGTGTGTCGGGACACAGTATCTCTCCCAGTATCTTCCCTCCGAAGGACGGCACTGCGGCTACCAGATGTTCATTTTCATCTATATGCATATCTACACAGTGGGCGGCTACTCCCGTTTTCAGCTGTGCCGCTGCTGTAGGCCCCAGTTCCGAGCCTATTGCCGTGGCTCCGAAAAGGAATATGTCAGGGTCTTCTTTTTGCACCAGTTCTGTTATTATAGGTGCATACAGCATCGGGTTATATAAGCTCAGTTCGTCGGATTCCACCAGGTATATTTTTTCTGCTCCGTATTCCGCCAGTGTTTTGCATGTGCTTCCTATCCTGCTGCCTATAAGTACCGCTGCCACTTCCGTTTCTCCCTTGAGTCCCGATGCCAGCTCCTTTGCTTTTGTCAAAAGCTCCAGGGTGACTCTGTCCAGGGTGCAGTTCACATATTCGGCAAATACCCAAATTTTTTTCATTGCCGGGCACCTCCCTCTATGATGCATGCATCACCTTTTGTGGGGATGTTTACTCCTGCTGTCCTGAGTTTTTCTATGATGGCATCCGCTATTTCTTCTGCTGAACCGGTAAGCATTTCTCCTTTTCGCTTGAGATCCGGTGTGAATATGGCTCCCGCTTTTGTGGGTGAGCCGGCAAGTCCCAGTCTTTCTTCTTCTGCGTCAAGGTCTGCTTTACCCCATGTTGTTATCGGCTTGTTTTTGGCTTTTATGATTCCCATTGCCGATATGAACCGGGGTTTGTTCAGTTCTCTGGATACTCCCAGCAGGCAGGGCAATTTAACTTCCCATTCCATGAAGCCGTTTTCTGCTTTGGTTCTGACTCTGAGGGTTCTTTCCTCCAGGTTTTCCAGGCTGAATACATTCCACAAATGGGGTACTCCAAGCCATTCTCCCAATTGTGAGGATACCTGGGCTGTAGCTCCGTCTGCGCTCTCTGTGCCGCAGAATACAATGTCGAAGCCTTCCAGCTTTTCTATTCCCTTTGCCAGGGTGTAGGAGGTAGCCAGGGTATCTGCTCCTCCAAAGGCTCTGTCCGACAGCAGTACTGCTTCGTCCGCTCCCATTGCCAGTGCTTCCTTGAGATTCTCCGTGGCATTTGGAGGGGCCATGGTGAGTACTGTTACTTTGCCCCCGTACTGTGCTTTAAGCTTCAGGGCTGCTTCTATCCCATTCTTGTCTACGGGGTTTATTATTGTCGGTATTCCTTCCCTGGTTATTCTTTTTGTTACGGGGTCTATGCTTACTTTGTCATAGTAATCAGGATCCGGCACCGGCTTGATGCATACTACTATTTTTAAAGCCATAAGTATTCTCCTTTATCTGTTTCTGCTCTGCTTAGCTCTCTTATGCTTTGAATGCCGATAGTGTATTTCCCGCTATGATAAGCTGCTGTATGTGGGAGGTTCCTCCTGAAGGTATTGATGCCAGAGCATCCCTTAAGAAACGTCCTACAGGGTATTCGTTTATTACTCCATAGCCTCCCATAAGGTCCATGGTTCTTTTTGATGCTCTTACCGCCGCTTCTGTGGAGTAGTATTTTGCTATTGCAAAATCCGGTGTTGCAGGGAGTTTTGCATCCTTTTTCCCTGCTGCATAGTAAAGAAGCATTTTTGCCGCTTCGTATTCGGTGCGTATGTTTGCTATTTCAAATTGAATTGCCTGAAGCTTTGCTATCGGCTTTCCGTAAACTACTCTTTCGTTGGCAAATTTGACTGCTTCTTCTACGCAGCCTCTTAAAATGCCTACGCAGATAGCACTCATTCCCGCTCTTCCTACTTCTCCTATTGCGGCCATGCCTATCTTTGCTCCGGCTCCGACATTGCCTATGATGTTCTCTTGAGGTATCTTAACTTCGTTCAGTATCACGTCTCCTGTAACCGAGCCTCTGAGTCCCATTTTATGCTCTTTGCGTCCGGCACCAAAACCCGGTGTACCCTTTTCTATTATGAATGCACTCAGCTGGTTCCTTCCTTTTTCGTCCTGGCCTGTTACTGCAGTAATCACGTTTACGTCTGCATGATGGTTGGTGATGAAGCATTTACGACCGTTTAGCACCCACTGTCCGTCAACTAATTCTGCTGTGGTTTTCTGCCCTGCAAAGTCCGAGCCTCCGCCGGGTTCTGTGACTGCAAGCCCGCATAGTTTTGTTCCGGCACATAACTCAGGGAGATATTTCTTCTTCTGCTCTTCAGTCCCGAAATCCAATATTGGCGACATTCCAAGATGGTGTGTCATGAGGGCAATGCCCAATCCTGCGGAATACCTCGATATTTCCTCTATGCATATTGCTCTTTCCACATGCCCCATCCCTGCTCCGCCGTACTCTTCAGGGGCGAATATTCCGTTGATTCCCAATTCTCCCATTATGGGAAAAAGCTCCATTGGGCAATAGTCATTTTCATCCCATTCTGCCGCTTTAGGCGCCACTTCCGCTTCTGCAAACTCCCGCACCGCTTTGCGAAGTAATTCCTGATCTTCGGTAAATTCAAAAAATTGCATATACACTATCTCCTTGTTAATTTTTTAACTATATAAATCATATATAGTTTCCTAAAAATATGATAGCATTACGAATTTTGTTTGTCAACAAATTACTTTTATACAGCATTCCCTTAAACCAAGTAATTCCAATGCCTTATCAGGGGTACACTCCTTAAGCCCTCATATAACTATTACGGTTTTTTTATTAAAGGTCCATTGACAAATTTACTTAATTTCTTTATTCTTTATGTTATTATAAATATTTAAATCCGGAAGAAGGTTGTATTGTGATGATGCTGGACGAATGTATCAACTTTTTGCTGACTAAAACCCAACAGGTAGTATTTCAGCAATTTAAGGCAGGCTTGGCCAAATATGACGTAACCCCCGCACAATACGGAGTATTGAAATGCCTATGGTCTCAGGACTGTCAGAATCCCAGCCAGATTGCCTGCAGCTTATTTCTGGACGCTTCAACCATTACCGGAATCCTTGACCGGATGGAGAACAAGGACATGATAAAAAGAATAGCAGATCCCAAGGACAAGAGATCCTTAAAGGTAGTGCTGACAGAGCGGGGAAGGCTGCTGGAGAAACCGGTGACGGAAATCATTGATGAAGAGAACAAAAAGGTGCTGCATGCTCTGAATGAAGGGGAGCGGAAGAAGCTTACAGAGTATTTGAACCGGATAAGCTCCATATAGGTTTTTTGAGGAATGATGCTTATATGATATATGATGAACCATTATTCAGGCCCCCCAGTGAGGCTTACAGCTTGATTTTTCAAGCTACAATAGGGTGCTCCCATAATAAATGCTCCTTCTGCGGCATGTATAAAAGCAAGAAATTCAGGATCCGCAGCAAGAGCGATGTATTCAGGGACCTGGAGGAAATGGCTGCACGCTATAATAAGGCGCGCAGGATTTTTCTCGCAGACGGTGATGCTTTGGTGCTGAAGACCCGGGACCTTAAAGATATTCTGCAAAAAATCAGAGAACTTTTCCCCTGTTGCGAACGGGTGGGAATATATGCCACTCCCGGGGATATATTGAGGAAATCCCCTGAGGATTTGACGTCCCTTAAAGAGCATGGCCTCGGGATAGTATATCTGGGAGTTGAGTCCGGCAGTGATAAAATCCTTAAGGCTGTAGATAAGGGAGCGGACTCCAAAGAAATAATTGAAGTGGGAAAGCGCATAGTAAGCTCGGGTATCAAGCTTTCCGTAACCCTTATTTCCGGGTTGGGGGGAAAGGATGGCTGGGAGGAGCATGCAAGAGAATCCGCAAGGGTTATTAACGAGATAAACCCTGACTATCTGGGTTTGCTGACCTTGCTGATTGAGCCCGGCACCCGGATGCATGATTTGGTGCAGCAAGGCACCTTCAAGCTGCTGTCCGCTGAAGAAGTAGCCCTTGAGACTCAACTGCTGATCCGGAATCTTGAGCTTCGGAACTGTATTTTCAGAAGCAACCATGCCTCCAATTACTTTTCCCTTGAAGGAACCCTTCCCCATGACAAAAGCAAACTGCTGAAGCAACTGGATAATATTCTGAACAACATTGAAGATTACAGCGGAGAGTACTTCAGGAGATTATGAAGCAGCGGTGAATCAGCTCCTAACGGTTCTTTTTCGCAAGGATGCGCAGCTTTTCAAATCTATTTTCATTCCCCGCAATAAGCCTCTTAATATTGCTTCTGTGAGTGTAGAATATGAAAACTGCAATAATAATGCTGAAAATAAGGGCTGTCTGATCGATATTATCCGTATTATTAATATATAAGGCTGTCATTGTCACAGGAAACACAATTGCTGCTGTCAAAGAGCTTAAGGATACATATCCGCTTGTCAGCAGCACAACAGCAAATGAAGCTGCCGAAACCAGGAGGGGCACGGGAAACAAAGCAATAAGCATCCCCGTTGATGTAGCGATGCCCTTTCCGCCTTTGAAACCTGCAAATATGGTGAAGCAATGTCCTATTACCGCAGCAGCACCTGCGAGTATCGGAACCAGCATACTGCTTTGGGGCGCCCCTCCGGAAAGATTCAGTCGCGATATCCACTCTGTTGCCGCAAAACCCTTGAAAATATCTATGAACACAACAAAAATGCCGGTTTTCCAGCCCATAACCCTGAATACATTTGTAGCTCCCGCGTTCCCGCTTCCATGTTTTCTGATATCAATTCCCTTTACAGCTTTGCATACTATTATGCTTGTTGGTATGGAACCTGCGAGATAGCTGAGAATAATTATGACTGCAATATTTATCATGCTATTATACAATGTGCTCATTATTATCCTCCCAATCCTTATTTTTCAAATGACAATATTGTATCTGCGTGCTTTCAGCGCCACCGTCTTGTGTGTTATCCCCAAGGCTTTTCCCGCGGCGTTATAACTGCCAAACCTTGCCAGAGCCTCTTTAATTATCTCTTTTTCATATTCCTCCAGAGTAGCTATATTACCCGAATTATTCATATTAATAAGTGCAGGGGCGGAACATGTATGCCGGTTTACGCAATAAAGCGACGATATTTTGGAAGGCAGGCTGTTTATGTCAATTTCATTCCCGTCAGTAAGAGCTATGACTCTCTCCACCAGGTTTTCCAATTCCCTTATATTACCGGGCCAATCGTAATTCAGCAGGCAGTTTTCAGCCTCCGGGGATACTCCGGTTATTTCCTTATTCATATTTATGCTTATTCTTTTTATAAAATACTCCAAAAGCATAGGTATATCTTCCCTGCGTTCTTTTAGGGAAGGAACATAAATAGGCAGTACATTTAATCTGTAATACAGGTCTTCCCTGAAGGCTCCCTTCTCTACCAATGCCTCAAGATTACAATGTGTTGCTGCAATAATTCTTACATCACACCTTATTGTATCACAACCGCCGATTCTTTCAAATTCCTTATCCTGTATAACTCTTAAAATCTTTACCTGCATATCCGGCGGCATATCACCAATTTCATCCAAAAATAATGTTCCGCCGTCAGCCTGTTCAAATTTTCCTGTTTTTCTCCTGACAGCCCCGGTAAAAGCACCCCGCTCATAGCCGAACAGTTCCGATTCCAAGAGAGTAGACGGTATAGCTCCGCAATTCACTATTGAATAGGGGCCCTTTGCCCTGCTGCTGTTATTATGTATGGCTCTGGCTATCAGCCCCTTTCCTGTTCCGCTTTCTCCGCAAATCAACACATTTGAGCTTGTCTGAGCCGCTTTGTAAGCTATCTTAAGCGCTTTCATAATTGAACTGCTTTCTCCGACTATATCTTTGAACATAGTTCTTATATTATTCATGTAATTAACGGGCGGTGAATTGAATTCTATTACAGTATCTTTTTTCCTGCAAATATCCTGTGCAGCTTCTTCCCTGTAAATAGCTACTACTCCCTTAAATTCACCGTTTGAATATATGGGAGAAGCGGAGGCGCTTACATGAGCAGCACCCTTATAAAGGACAAGATGTCCGCATATACATCTTTTCTCCCTGAATGCAGTTAAGAGTACATCGTCATTCTTTGTCAGAAAAATATTCATCCCCGTTTCTATGCGGTCACTTATCTTTAGTATTCTTTCGTAAGCGCCGTTAAAGTATTCGATATAGCCCCGCTCATTTATTATACAGACTCCATCAGTATGGTCGTCAAATATATAAAAGCTTTCGGCACCTAAAAAACCGTCCTTTGCTGCCTTACCGGCTTTGAGACTTAAGCTGGCAACTCTGTTGTTCTTCACATTCAACCCTCCCTTCATTACTAAATTTGGTTAAACAGTTCTTGAAGAAATCACATTTGCGCCGGTGGAAAGGATATTTTCGATTATAACTGCTCCAAGTGCTATTGGAGTATCTACCTCCACTGAATTTATTACTTTCATACAATCAAGCAGTAAATTCTTTGGCACAGGTTTATCCGTCCTTACCGGCAATCTCCTCAAAATAGCATTATTCAGCTTTACTGTTGTGGTTAATATTCTGGCGGGATTAGTAACTTCCGCAATGGCATACCCAATACCCCTATTGCATCTGTTCCCTTTGACCAGGTAACCCGAATCACTGCTGCTATCCCCAATTACCTCCAAGCTGCAGCCTATAGGACAAATGGTGCATGTCACAATATTCCTCTCCATATACATCCTCCCTCACTCAACATCTACGGTTAACGATAAATCCTCCGCTGTCTTCAAGCTTTCAGCTGTAATGCATATACGTTCCATTTCTCCCGGTCGCATATATGACTTCTTAATTATTTTGATTACAGTGTCTCCGAATTTTACCACCAGTTTTTTATTCGTGAATATTTTGTTCACACGCATGAACAGATCAACAGATTGCTCAACTTTATCCTTCCTGATAAAATGGGGAACTATATACCTGATTCCATTGCCCGGTTTTGTCCTTATGGCAGGACCGTACCCGCCTGTTTCACCATTTACAAAGCGGGCAGCATTTCTTCCCGCTATCCGGCTTTCCTCAGTCACATAATCAACAAGATCATGGACATGAACTGCGTTTCCGCAAGCGAATACTCCCTTAACCGTTGTTTCCATGGATTCATTTACGACAGGGCCGCCGGTTATGGGATCCAGCTCCACGTCCGCCTCTTTGGAAAGTTCGTTTTCGGGAATCAAGCCCACTGATAACAGAAGGGTATCACACTCATAAAACTGCTCTGTTCCTTTAATGGGTTTCCTGTTTTCATCAAGCTCTGCTACCGTAACCCCTTCTATTCTGTCCTTTCCTTTAATATCAACAATTGTATGATTTAGGAGCAGCGGAATGCCGTAGTCCTCCAGGCACTGAACAACATTCCTTATCAGCCCTCCCGGGTAAGGCAGAGCTTCGGCAACCACTTTGATCCGGGCCCCTTCAAGGGTAAGCCTTCTTGCCATAATCATACCGATATCCCCTGAACCAAGTATCACTACATTTCTGCCTACCATATAGCCCTCTTTATTGACAAACCGTTGTGCCGTACCCGCCGTAAATATGCCGCTTGGCCTTGTTCCCGGTATATTTATTGCCCCTCTGGTTCTTTCCCTGCAGCCCATAGCCAATATTGCCGCCCTTGCCTTAATATTGACAAACCCCTCTGTTTTATTGACCATGCTGATAACCTTCTCTTCGGTTATGTTTAGGGCCATTGTGTCCAGTTTGTATTCTATTCCCAGCTCCTTGAATTCTTTTATGAACCGTTCGGCATATTCCGTCCCGGTCAATTCCTCCCTGAATATATGAAGCCCGAATCCGTTGTGCACACATTGCTGCAGTATGCCTCCCAGTTCCTTTTCCCTATCAATGAGCAATACTGTTCCTCCATGTTTTTTTGCTTCTATTGCTGCCGCAAGTCCTGCCGGCCCGCCGCCGATTACAGCAATATCATACTCATTCATAACAACCCCTCCCTAAACTTTCCCTGATGCTGCAGCAAGGTCGTGAACATCCTCATATAAGCTGTTATCCTTGGTTTCTCCTGTCAATATATATGATTTGGGGCTGTTTTTTACAACGTCTTTGATATCAATGTCCAACTCCCTTGCAAGTATTTCCATCACTCTCGGCCCGCAAAAGCTTCCCTGGCACCGCCCCGAACCCGGCCTTAGCCTTTTCTTCACGCCATCCAGGGACCTGGCACCTGCCTTTCTGTGAATTGCATCAACAATTTCCCCTTCCGTTATGCTTTCACACCTGCATATTATCCTCCCATATCTGGGGTCCTGCTTTATAAGCAAATTTTTATCCGCCTGGGAAAGCTCCATAAACCTTACAACCTTTCTTCTTACAGGATTAAACCCGAGATTTTCCTCAAGCCCTCCCATTAATCCCTTTACTATATCCGCTGCATGTACGGCAATTGCGGGAGCCGCTGTCAGTCCCGGCGATTCAATCCCTGCGACATTTATAAACCCCTTTGCCTCCTTGGATTCACCTATGACAAAATCATCTGTACTTGATCTTGCCCTGATTCCCGCAAAGGCCGTAATCACTGCATTGGGCTTCAGGCCTTTCGCTGACCTTGCCGATGCCTCCCATATATATGAGATGCCTTCCGGTGTTGTCTGTATAGCTTCCTTATCCTCTATATCCTCCGCATCCGGACCGATTAAAATATTCCCATGGACGGTCGGAGCTATGAGAACTCCCTTGCCAAAATCCGAGGGGCATTGGAATATAACTGTATTTACAAAGTTTCCCAGGCTTTTGTCAAACAAGTTGTACTGCCCTCTTCTGGGCAGTATTTTAAAGCTTGGAGCAGCTACCATTTCGTTAACCTTGTCTGAATACAGCCCTGCACAATTAATTACAAATCTTGCTTCTGCGAGTCTGTCTCCCATGTGCAGCCTGTACAGGCCATTCATTTTCTCAATTTTGGTTACTTCACTGTCCAAAAAAAGCTCCACTCCGTTTTCTACTGCATTCTCCGCCAGAGCTATAGCCAATTCCCACGGCGAAACTATGCCGGCATTCCGGGCATACAATGCCCCGACTACTTCATCGCTTAAATTACCATCTATCTCCTGTACTTTATCCTTACCGATTATCTCCATATCAGGCACCCCATTAGCGATGCCCTGGTCATAAAGCTTTTGTATTGTCTTCATTTCCTCCGGGCTGAAAGCCAAAACAAGGGATCCGGTCTTTTTATAAGGGACATCAAGCTCACTGCACAGCTTTTCATACATTAAAGCCCCCGGAACATTAAACCTTGCTTTGAGAGTTCCCGGCTTTGCGTCATATCCGGCATGGACTATTGCACTGTTTGCCTTTGTTGTGCCGTCTGCAACATCACTATTCTTTTCAATCAAAAGGATTCTGACATTGTACCTTGATAATTCCCTTGCAATAGAACAGCCTGTAATTCCCGCACCGATAACAGCTATATCATACATTTCAGTTCCTCCAATACCAGTACCTTGCAGCACCTAATAGCTGCATGATACTTGTCTGTTTGTTCCACTACAGCGTTGCTGTCAATCGCCGTAGTCACCGCTACGCCTCTTTCCAGCGCCTTGCATTGGAAGCAAATATCCTGCGTATAATAATGCAGCAATCAGATGTCTCAGGTACTAAGAATTCTGATAAAATAAAGCCGCACCAGTCTACACCTATCATCCCATAGGTTAGCTTGTGCGGCTCTCCAAATCAAAAGCCCTCAATATTTACATTAAATTCTATGCTATTACATCATTAGAATATACCAAAATGGCATAAATAAGATTATTCTTCCCACTTAAGGGTTCTGCTGACAGCCTTTTTCCATCCGGCATACTTTTTATCCCTTGAACTGCTATCCATAACAGGCTCAAATACCCTGTCAACATTCCACTTTTCGGCTATTTCATCCTTGCTGTCCCAGAATCCGACAGCAAGGCCTGCAAGGTATGCAGCACCGAGTGCTGTGGTTTCGGTTACTTCAGGCCTGTAAATCGGTACACCGAGTATATCTGCCTGGAATTGCATCAGGAAGTTGTTTGCAACAGCGCCGCCGTCAACCTTCAGTGCCTGGAGATTGATCTTTGAGTCTTCCTGCATTGCTTCAAGCACGTCTCTGGTCTGATAAGCAATTGACTCCAATGTTGCTCTTACTATATGGTTTCTGTTGGCTCCTCTGGTCAGTCCCAAAATGCTCCCTCTTGCGTACATATCCCAATAGGGGGCACCCAATCCTACGAAAGCGGGAACAACATATACTCCGTTGGTATCCGCAACTGCGGCTGCCATATCTTCGCTTGCCGCAGCATTGTCAATTATCTTCAACTCATCTCTAAGCCACTGAACTGATGCACCGGCTATAAAGATGCTGCCTTCCAGAGCATATTCCACTTTGCCATTCAAGCCCCACGCTATGGTTGTCAGCAGGCCATTACTTGATGAAACTGCCTTCTCCCCTGTATTCATCAGCATGAAGCAGCCTGTTCCATATGTATTCTTAGCCATACCGGGCTTATAGCATGCCTGACCGAATAATGCCGCCTGCTGGTCTCCGGCCGCCCCTGCTATCGGTATTTCAGCGCCGAAGATTTCCTTGTCGGTTTCTCCGTATACAAAGCTTGAAGACTTTGCTTCCGGAAGCATTGCTTCGGGAATATCCAGTTCCTCCAGTATTTCCTTATCCCAAGCCAATTCATGTATATTAAACAGCATAGTCCTTGAAGCATTGGAGTAATCTGTTACATGTACCTTTCCCTTTGTCAGGTTCCATATCAGCCATGTATCTATGTTTCCGAAGCACAGCTCCCCATTTTTTGCCCGCTCTCTGGCTCCTTCAACATTATCAAGTATCCATTTTACCTTGGTGCCTGAAAAATATGCATCCACAACAAGTCCTGTCTTATTCCTTATTGTTTCAGCCAGCCCCTTTGCCTTAAGCTCATCGCATATAGGTGCTGTCCTCCTGCACTGCCATACTATTGCATTGTATATGGGCTTTCCGGTACTTCTTTCCCATACTACGGTAGTTTCTCTCTGGTTGGTGATACCTATGGCAGCTATATCGTCAGCTCCGATGCCTATTTTGTCCATGGCCTCTCTTGCAACACCGCTCTGGGTACCCCAGATTTCCATAGGATCATGTTCAACCCAGCCGGCCTTTGGATATATCTGAGTGAACTCCTTTTGCGCCACGCTGACTATCTTGCCGTCATTACCGAATATAATCGCTCTCGAGCTTGTGGTGCCCTGGTCTAATGCCAGTATATATTTTGACATATGTGTTCCCCCTTTATTTTAATTAAATAACTTTACAGAGGTAGTTATATTATATCATTACCGGAATAATCCCATATACAAAAATGTGCCTATTATCGCGCCGACAATCGGCCCAAATACCGGAACCCAGGAATAACTCCAATCATTTCCGCCTTTCCCGGCTATGGGCAGTATGGCATGGGCTATACGAGGCCCAAGGTCACGGCAAGGATTGATTGCGTATCCGGTAGGCCCGCCAAGCGAACAGCCTATTGCCGTAATCATTGCTGCGGTTACCATAGGCCCAAGTCCGTCTGCAAGCTTATTGGCACCAATAGCCAGGCACATAAATGCCAGGACAGCAGTAACTATCATTTCCGTCAGGAAATTCTTCCCATAGTCCCTTACAGCAGGAGCCGTACAGAACACACCCAGCTTTGCTGCCTTATCTTCCGTTATCGCCCAGTGCGGCAAATATATCAGCCATACTACTGCTGCACCGATTATAGCTCCAAGCATCTGACCGGCTACTATTCCCGGTACCAATGCCCAATCCAATGTTCCGGCTACAGCATTAGCTATGGTAAGAGCCGGATTAAATGCTGTTCCCGGTGCTGCCAAAGCAGCCATGCCTACAGCAAGGCCCCAGCCTACCGCTATAACAATCCAGCCCGATGATTGTGACTTGGACTTGTTCAGTGTAACTGCCGCACATACGCCTCCGCCAAATATGATGAGAATCATTGCACCTATGAGTTCACTTAAAAACGGTGACATAATATTTACCCCTTCCTTCATTATAATCTCCTGTCCATTTTCCAGAGTTGATATTTCTGACCCCCCTTCTCCCTTATTTTCTCCGTCGCTGCCATGACGTGAATAATAACGGCCTTACATGTACCAAAGCTCCTTTTTACTGGTGGATACCCCCAGTGCACCGGCATTCAGGCAATCAATTACATCCTCTTTATCTCTTATCAAGCCCCCCGCTATTACCGGAATACTTGTTTGACCATGAACCTCATTAATTACCTTCGGCATTATTCCGGGTAAGATCTCTATAGCATCCGGTTTTGTTGTATGCAAGGATTCTATTCCGCTTGCCAGTGACAGCGAATCCAGTGCGAAGAGCCTCTGGATTATGAATATGCCGTTGTTTTTTGCTATTCTAACCAGGTTGCTTTTTGTGGTAATAATTCCATCCGGCTTTATATTGTCATGAAAATATCTTAAGGACACAGCATCTTTTGAAAAACCTTCTATAAGGTCCATGTGTACAAAAACACCCTTACCGGCGCTTTTAAACCTGTCAACAATACCTGCTATATTCGAAATGTCTCCCTTCAGCAGGAAAACAATATTGCAGGGTGATTCTGCGGCAAGCTCGATATTGTTCAAATCATTTATTGCTGCAATTATTGGGTTCTTATAAATTAATGGAAAGAATTTATTTGACATAGGAATGCCTCCTCGTCTTATGTATTATAGCAACAGGCATGCCAAAGGAAAAAAGCGCTGTTTTACTAGTTTTATTAGTGATATGTGGGGCTTAGTTGATAAATATTACCAGGATTTTTATTGTGATGATAAAATATATTGATAGAATGTACCAAATAGAATTGTATTTTTGAAATAAGTTCTCTAAAAATAAAAAGGCAACCTAATAGGCTGATGAGGTTGATGAAAAACCTTCGACATAAGAACAGTAAATGAGACACGGGGACGTTTCGCGTGTCTCAAAACGTCCCCGTGTCTCAAAAAAATTGATGGCTCTAATTCCGCTCAACTAAGAAAAACCTAACGCTGTCAAAGGTCGTCCGTGACCGTGACAGCTTGCTCGGCCTCCATGCCTCGCATACGGTTGTTTCTAAGTCGAGCGAGATTTGAGCCATTAACAATTTCTGTATAAGTATGCTCTGACTATACATTACTGTTCCTATTTTGAACTTTGTCAGCAATTTGAGCAGCTAATTAAGCTGCCTTGCTTTATTTGTGCTATTTCACATATTTTATATAGTCTCCGTAACCTTCCTCTTCCATTTTTTCAACAGGTATAAATCTAAGTGAAGCACTGTTGATGCAGTACCTTAACCCCCCTTTGCCCTTGGGGCCGTCATCAAAAACATGCCCCAGATGGCTGTCGCCTACCCGGCTCCTCACTTCCGTACGGTGCATAAAATGACTGTTATCCTCTCTTTCCTTAAGCACTGCTTGGTCAATAGGGCGGGTAAAGCTGGGCCATCCGCAGCCTGAATCGTATTTGTCACTTGAAAGAAACAAAGGCTCTCCTGTTACAATATCAACATAAATACCTGCCTTATGGTTATCCCAGTATTCGTTTCTGAAAGGCAATTCCGTAGCGTTTTCCTGCGTAACACTGTACTGGTCATCGGATAGGGATTTTTTTATTTCATCCCGGGAGGGCTTCTCATACAATGCCGGGTCCACCTTCGGCCGGGACACAGCCTTCAGGGAAGAAAAGTCTATATGGCAGTAGCCCCCGGGATTTTTCTTCAAATAATCCTGATGATACTCCTCCGCAGGATAATAATGCTCCAGCTTCTTCACCTCGGTAACAATCGGCACCTTATACTTCTGCTGCTCTTTGGCAATCGCTTGCTCTATCGTCTCTCTATCCTTTTCATCGGAATAATAAATTCCTGTGCGGTATTGGGTTCCCACGTCAGGGCCCTGCCTGTTCAAAATTGTGGGATCTATTATCCTGAAAAAGTGTTCCAGTATCACTTCCAGGCTTATTTTTTCCGAATCATAAATTACATGCACCGTCTCTGCATGCCCTGTGTGAGGAATGTCATGATAAGAGGGATTCTCCGTCCTTCCGTTGGCATATCCCACAGAGGTATCTACTACTCCTTCTATACGGGAGAAATATTCCTCCACACCCCAGAAGCACCCTCCGGCAAGCCATATTTCTTTATTCATAAAATCACCTTACCTTTTCAATACGTTCTAATATGTCAGCAAGCAGCGGGGACGGTTCTTTCTGCTTTTGTACATTTTTCGCTTTGTTATTATAATACCACTTTTTCGACAGTCTTAGCCAAACTTAACTTTTTACCTGTAAACGAAACAGCAGGCAGTGTAAGTGCTGGATGCAAAATTTCCTGAAATCTGATTCTCCTTGATCATTTCCTTGATAAAATTCTTTTGTACTGTTGATCCCATAAAAAATACTCCTTTCTGGCTTTTATCTGATTCTTGCAGAAAGGAGGTAACTTTTTCACTCACCCACATAATTATTTACATTACCTACCAATAGACCAATACAATCTTTTTGATGGAATAGCATCTACCTGTAATACTTCCTTTTTCAACTTACATCCATCAAACAGGGTATTGACTTTGGATTCAACTCATTCTCTATTCTTACTATATCACTTTTATCAGCCTTTTCGTCCAGCTTGATTCTTACTTCCTTGAATCGTTCTGTCATCTCAGAATACATTTTTGTTAATAGTTTAAAGACTTTATCTTCCATATATATCATGCCCCTTTAGAATATTATAACATATTTTTTAGTGTAGTCAAAAAATGGTTTTTTATCCTATAGTCTATTGGGTTATACCACTGTAATCTTTAACCTTCCTGCCTTCCACATTGGGTGCTGCAGCAATAAAGTAGTCTTATATTCCTGGGCAGAACGTCATAATAATCCTCCATATCTAAATGAGATATTTTCCTTCTTGTTTCTTCCGGCAGCTCATTAATAGCGCTTTCGTCCAATATCATCCCTGTCTCTTTCTTATCAAAACATATCCTTTCATCCACCAATTCAATCAGCTTTGCGTTATGAGGGCAGGCTTCCTGACATTTCATACAACCGACAATTGCATTATGCCATAGGGGACTTATCCACTCCGGTATAGGGGTACCATACTCGTTGAAATTTGTTATGCAATTCTGCGCATGTATAAGAAAGCGTCCCTTATCAATCGCACCTGTAGGGCAGTTATCAATACAAGCAGTGCAATTGCTGCAGCTTTCCATCACCTTTATGTCACCCCAGCTGTCTTCTTCAAATTCGTAATCAGTAACATAAGCCGACAGCCTTATATAACTTCCCAGTCCAGGTATGTAGCAAACATTATTTCTGCCGTACCTGCCCAAGCCGCTTCTCACAGCAATAAGCTTCAGCGGTATGACAAGTTTGCCAAAACTGTATCCTTCTACTGCAAGGACATTATTCAGTATGCTTATAATTTGGTTATTGATGCCAGAATACATGTAAGTAGGAGGAATCACTGCCATAACGGTTTTGTCACCACATTGGAATTCGACAATACTCTTACGCTGCGGAGAAGCAATTACCATTACTGATCTTGCATTGCTCAATACACTTTTGTAATCATAATTGAAAACTGTAAGACTCTTCGTGTAAAATTCTTTATCCAGAGCCCCCTGCTCGGAAAGTATTTTGAAATCACTGCTGATTTCCTTCAAATGCTCCGCATTAAAGACCTTAACCCTGAAGCCCGCCGCTTCAATTTCTGATAGTAAATTTTCTTTTATCATATTTTCCCCCTTCTTGTAACCCCCAATTTGACAGAATCCGGTTACACTATTATAATAATAATATCATAGGGTTATGTAACTGTCAATATATGAAATGGAGGTTACATCATGGAATTTTTATGTTTGGAGTTTGTAAACAGCAGCTGGTATATCACCCATAAATTATTTTCAGATCCATTAATGAATAATGAATGGTTAATAAAGCTTTTTGATAAATGGAATATGCAGCCATTGATTGAGCCCAACGAGCTTGAGCTGGCAAAACTTATTGATATGAGAAGCCGTTTTATGAAGCTCTTCACAAAAATAGTTGAAGGAAAAGACCTTGCAAAAAAAGATATTGAGCTAATCAACAGTTATATGGCTGATATAAGCTTTTTCAGACAGTTACAGACAAAAGAAGGAAGTTTGGGACTGTATGATATCCCGAAAACTCGTAATTGGAACTGGTTTATGGCTGAAGTATCAGCATCCTTTGCAAGACTTTACTCCTCAGAGGCCATAAATAGATTGAAAATATGCCAGAATCCCGAATGCGGATGGTTCTTTATAGATGACAGTAAAAGCAGAAACAGAAAATGGTGTGATGACACTTGTGCTTCTCTTATGAAGGTAAGGCGATTCAGGCAAAGGCAAAAGCGATAAATCGGCACGCCCTCGCTCTATTGCAGCATTGGCTGCTTAAATATCTTGCTGAGAAGTGGAAACCAAAAGGCCTGATATAGGAATTTCCCACAAGCAGCGGGGACAAGCAGCGGGGACGGTTCTTTCTGCTTTTCAGAAGTGTCCACTACTCCGTCTATACGGGAGAAGTATTCCTCCACACCCCAGAAGCACCCTCCGGCAAGCCATATTTCTTTATTTGTAAAATCACCTTACCTTTTCAATACGTTCTAATATGTCAGTATGCTGCTTATATCCATCAAACAGGGCATTGAATTATGGATTATATCAGCCTTTTCATCAAGCTTGCTTTTTACTTCCTTGAATTGTTCTGCCATCTCACTCTGCCCTTATCTAACCCTTAGCAACTGCATTACGAAGAGGCAAAAGGCAGATTAGTGCGATTACGGCTGATCCTGTAATAAGGCTTAAAGCACCAATATAGACATTGTTATTGTAAGCAAAGCCCATAGCTCTAGTTAGAAAATCTATAACTGCCCTGTCTGCCAATCCACCCAATATTCTGTCAACGTGCTGGTATATGATAAATGCCAGAACAGGTAAAAATGAAACAACGATTTTCATTATAGTGTTGCATCTATAGTACAACATGGTTACAAACCATCCAAAGCAGACAGCCCATGTATTTAAACCAAAACGCCACAAGAACCCTGCAAAGAAGGAGTTATTTCCATAAAGCTGCATAACGACACTTTCATAAGGGATATTCGAAACAAGTACATTATTCAATATAACATTCAATACAGCATCCACCAATGCCATAAATGCCGATACTGCAACCAAAGCAATCGTATTGCCGATATAGAATCCTTTCCTCGATACATTATTTGCAAGCATGAATTTAAAATTCGATTTAAAGCAATTCAGCCCTGCCACAAAAAGAAATATCACTGTTGCCATTTCCAGGCCCCCGAAGGATATGTTTTCCCCATTCACCGAAACCGTGACAGTAATTGCAGATGCTATTAATATGATAATTAAGTAAAATATTAGCACAGCTTTCCAAAAATCATGTATCTGATATTTAATCACCTTATAGATATTATTCATGACTATCCCGCCTCCAACTAATTAGTTAAGCTTATAAAAAGCTTTTGAAGTTCTGCCTTGCCAAACTCCAGTTCCAACTTCTCCGCCAGAGCTTCATCCTTGTTATTCATGGCTTCCAATACAGTAGCCGACTTAAAGCTTCCGATAGAATCAATACCTATACATTTCCTGCCTTGAATGTATTCATCTACCTTTGAAGCTTCTCCTGAAACTATATAAGCCTCTGACAAAAGCTCTTCCACTGACCGCTTCAGAATCAGCTTTCCTTCTTTAATTATGATTGCCTCTTCGATTACCGGAGCCACTTCCTCAATAAGATGGGTAGATATAATTATAGTCTTTGGATTTTCGCTGTAATTGGAAATAAGTTCTTTATAGAACATATCCCTGTGATTCGCATCCAGTCCCAGCACCGGTTCATCATACAGGACAATATCTGCATTGGAGGCAAGAGCTGCAATGGCCTTGAATATTGAAGCATAACCCGTAGATAAGTTCTTTACCCTTTTTTTCGTATCCAGCCCGAACCTTTCCGATAAATCTTTAGCATATTCCATATCAAAAGAGGGATAAAATTCCTTTGTCCATTTATATATATTCCTTACCCTTTCATCTTCGGGATACAGGTTTTGTTCAGTCATATAAAAAATATTACCTAGGACCCGATCATTTTCAAAAACTGTTTCTCCGTCAATTAAGATTTCACCCTCTGTCGGAAATATCCTGTTTGTCACCAGGTTTAAAAGTGTTGTCTTGCCTGCCCCGTTTCTTCCCAATAACCCGTAAATCCTGTTTGATTCAATGGTAATATCAACCTTGTCAAGGGCCTTTGTTTGCCCATAAACCTTACTTACTCCCTTTATCTGAATTGTCTTCAATTCCGTTACCCCCCACTATCATCTTTACGATATCCTCCTTAGAAATATTCAGCTTCGCAGCCTCTTCCAGGAGGGACTGCACATACTCCTTATAGAAGCTGTTCCGGCGCTTCTCGAGAATCTTCTCTTTTGCCCCTGTGGAAACAAACATTCCCAGCCCCCTCTTTTTATAGAGGATACCTTCATCTACAAGCACATTTACTCCCTTTCCTGCTGTTGCCGGATTTATTTTATATTTTACCGATATTTCAGTGGTAGATACTATTTGGGTTTCTTCCTCAAAAATCCCCTTTAATATATTGTCTTCAATGGCTTCTGCCAGCTGCAGATATATCGGCTTTTCACTGTTAAAATCAATGAGCATGAATTCCAGCCTCCTCTATTAGTTAGTTAACTACTTATGTAATTAACTATATAACATATATGATACATTGTCAAATAAAATCGTAAAAAAAAGCACATTCCTGCAAATCATAACAGAAATGTACTCATATTTTCTTCGTCTTTTTCTTTTTACTCAATCACCACCGCCGTACCCGAAGCGGTTACCATCAGCATATTGCCCCCCTGCCCCAATACCTCATAGTCAATGTCTACCCCTATGATTGCATTGGCTCCAATAGTGCCTGCTCTTTTCTCCATTTCCCTTAATGCCGCTTCTCTAGCCTCAATCAGTTCTCCCTCATAGGATCCGGAACGTCCTCCAAAAATGTTTGAGAGCCCGGCAGCGAAATCCTTAATAAAGTTTACTCCGGATATAACTTCTCCGAATACTATTCCCTTGTACTCTTTAACCTTCCTGCCTTCTACATTGGGTGTTGTAGTTATAATCATCCTAATCCCTCCGAACATTTATAACGTATTACTATGTACTACTATTTGTATTCCCATTTTATAAATTATAAGTACAGATATTAAAGTTTATTTAATTCAACTTCGGCAAATTCCTTTGCGGCAAGCAGCTCCTCTGCACTGGGATGCCTGCGGTTCATGATAGCCCAGCACTTGCCCCTGCAGCCGAAGCTTTCAGCCGATACATTTATCCCCTGTTCCTCCAAAAGCTCCTTCATAATTTTGATTGCCTTTTCCTGCATTCCATAGGTTCCGAAAACAGCAGCTTTTTTAACCATACTGCCGTTCAATGTCTTGATAAAGTCCACAGTTGAATTATCCGGTCTCCCTCCGTAAACTCCATCTCCAATAAACAGCATATCAACAGGTTCAGCAATACTGCCTTCACCTATCCTTTCAGCCTTAACCCCCAAAGCCTCAGCCATAGCTTCCGCTACTTTCCCCGTATTCCCGTTTATAGTATGATACATTACCTTGATATTCATTTTACATCCCTCCAAATCATGCTAATCAAACATCCCAATACAAAATACGTTAATAACTGTAAAAAGTCTGATATATTGCTTATATATCAGACCTGAATCCTTGGACTGGTACCAGGTATAGAGCTTATACTATATGGAATATCCTCATTTCTTGCTCCTTCTATTTCAGCTTGCCTCTGCAATCCACCGGGATTTCCTCTATTACCTCCCCATTGGAAACAATATAGGCTGTTTCATGCAGGTTGACTACAGGGCATATATGATTAGGAATAATCTCCACTTTGTCCCCGACTCTGATTGAATCATGAAACTCCTTGTTATATATAATTGCATGCTCATCATATACGGCATGTATGCTTACTCCCGGCCATCCTTTAATCAGGCCCAGGCCTTTTGTTGCAGTAAAGCCTTTATTTCTGGTTTGCGCAGTAAGCCCCTTGGCTCCGACATCAGTAATCACCCGCTCCGGAGTAGGCAAACTGATTACGGTAGTCAGAACGGTTGCAGCATTGCGTTCAAGGCTTCCGTATGCATTTCCCTGGGACGCATCCATGAAAATATATGTGCCGGGCCTGATTTCAGTTACTCCGTCCAGTATGGGAAAATCATGCATCAAGGAAGGTGTGGAACCGATACTGACTGTTTCCAAATGAAAGCCTGCTTCCGCTGCCAGTTGGGCAAACCGTAGCGTCCTTTCCTGTGCTTTCAAATGTATTTCCTTACATGTCTCCGCATTCTCCGCCGCATAGGAATGACCGTCATGGGAGAAAATCCCTTTTAAATATATGTTACTGCACTTCTTCAAATGGTTAACAAGCTCAACAAAGGCAGCTTCTTCAATAACGCCGGAACGCTGTTCCCCCACTTCAATCTCGATTAGTACAACTGCCTGCTTTTTACTGCCTTCAAAAGCCTTCTCTATCATATCTGCCTGCGGGATACTGTCAAGCCCGAAGGATATATCAATTGTTTCAGCCAACTTGCGGATTCGGCGCAGTTTTTCTTCACCGACTATCTCATTTGCAATGAATATATCTCTCAGTCCTTTGGCTGCCATGACTTCCGCCTCGCCAACCTTGGCCACGGCAATACCTTTTGCTCCGAGTTCTTCCTGCAAAAGAGCCAGCCTGGACATTTTATGGGTTTTTGTGTGGGGCCTCAGTGCCACATTGCAGCGATTCGCATAATCTTGCATCCTTCTGCAATTACTTATCATTATATCCTTATCAATTAATAATGCCGGTGTATCCAATTCCCGATAATTCATTACTTTCCCTCCTTTTAAGCCGCTTCAGTGATCAGATTTGAGGCCTGCTCCGCACATGGGTATCAGGCAGTCAGATATCCGCCCGTTTAATTCACAATACTTCAGATAGGCTGCATAAGTGGCTGCTGTTGTATGCTCACAGTAAATACCCTTTGCAGCAAGGGCTGCTCTGGCTTCCTGAATCCGATTTTCCGGAGCCGTGATTATATCAATTTTATACTTGTATGTATATTCCAGGATTTCCTTACCCCGCATCGGCACGCCGACGGCAATTCCCTCCGCCATTGTGGGCTGTGGGATTACCTTTACCGGGTGCTTTTCTCCGGTTATAACTGCCTTTGCCAAGGGATCGCAGTGCTCACTTTGCACTGCTATTATCTTCGGCATTTTGTCAATGACGGCACTCTCCAGGAGTTCTTCCAATGCCTTTACAATGCCGATGAACAGCGTACCGTTGCCGAGGGGTACAAAAAGATTCTCGGGGATTCTTTCCATCTGCTCATAGACTTCATAAATATATGTTTTTGTACCTTCATAGAAAAAAGGATTATACACATGGTTTGCGTAATACTTTCCTTCTGTCTCCACCTTCGCTCTGCATACATCCGCACAATTGTCCCTTGTGCCGGGAACGACATTTACTTTTGCATTGTGGGATTTAATCATATTAATCTTCCGGGGCGATGTTCCTTCGGGTACAAAAATCTCGCAGCCGATACCTGCTTTTGCACAATATGCCGCCACACTGTTTCCGGCATTGCCGCTGCTGTCCTGCACAACGGAATCCACACCGATTGCCTTGCAGTGGGCAATCAGTACCGCAGCGCCCCTATCCTTGAAAGACAAAGTCGGCATGAAATAATCCATCTTCAGAAGTACATCTTCATTAAACCGAATAACAGGTGTTATGCCTTCGCCCAGGCTGATTTCCCGCCAGTGCGCCCCTTCCATCGGCATAAAAGCACGATACCGGAAAATGCTCCAGGTATCATGATCCACCAAAGACATATCAAACTTCGGAGGTTTGTAATCCAATTTCCACAAGCCTCCGCAGTCACACTTCGCTTTTTTTGTTGTAACCTCTTCCGTCGCAGCACATTTTGAGCAAATATATCTCATTTCCGGTTCACCTTCTTCATATTTTCATCCTTTCTGAGTGCCGGTTTCAAGGCTCTATTACTCCAGCTACAAAGCCTGACGATAAATACCCTGCTATGCCAATAGTAGCATATCAGGGCATCATGTGTCGACACGGTAATTTAACCTGCTGCAAATAACCAAATACCGAATATTTTGCTGTTCCAATCGGAAAAATATTTTTTAGTATTTAAAAGTTGTGATATGCGTTCTTAATTAATGTGATAACTTCAAATAACTATAAACAGAGGAGAAATTTTATGGAAAACAGGTATGTGAATTTTAATGAAAAGCGGATGTACATATTCAGCGAGCTTGTAAAGAGATACTGGAACGGAGGCTTGAAGACCGCCCATGATCTCACCGCACTGGCCGATTATATTAAGCGGAAATACGGCTTCAGCGATTATGAATTGCCATTTATAAAGGATCATATAAGAGTGGCGATGGGATTGGATCCTAAAGGAGACGGCACATTCACTGATGAACTGGACATAATTAAAAGTTTCAGGGAAATTGACCGGCCTGTGGTTGCCAGGATTGAGAGCCCCTGTGAACATTGCGGAAAGTTAGATTGTGAATGCGGCAAATGCAAACATACAGAAGCAGGCAAGTACGAAACTCATATGTATAGCAGAAAAAGTGAACCGATAATATCCAATGATAAGTGTCTAAACTGCGGATACAGTGCTCCTGATTGTGATTTCGGGGCATTGGCTGACAAGATTGAATTCATACCGGTTATTGATTTGCTGAAAGACGAAAAAACACCTGTCTTCGCTTGTGCAGCACCGGCGATAGTCGGGCAGTTCGGAGAAGACGTCACTATGGGTATGCTGCGGGCTGCCTTGAAGATGATTGGCTTCACCGATATGATTGAAGTAGCCATGTTTGCCGATATACTTACCATAAAGGAAGCCTTTGAGTTTAACCAACTTGTAAAAAGTGAAGAGGATTTTTTCCTGACAAGCTGCTGCTGCCCGGTATGGTTCAACATGATTAAAACTAATTATCCCGACATCTATAAACACCTGTCACCCTCCGTGTCACCAATGATCGCTTCGGGCAGAATTCTGAAAAAACTATATAATGATGCCAAGGTTGTATTTATTGCACCCTGTATTGCCAAAAAGGCCGAGATTAAAGAGCCGGACTTAAAAGGAGCCATAGATTATGTCTTGAATTTCAGGGAACTGAAAGAAATATTCAATGCGCTGAATATTAATCCGGGAGAGCTTCCGGCAGATGAAAAAGATCAGGCATCCTTCGGAGGCAGAGTATATGCCAGAACCGGAGGCGTAAGCTTTTCCGTCAAAACGGTGGTCAATAGGCTTGAACCAACAAGAGTCATTAAGCTTAAAGCAAAAAAGGTTGACGGAGTGAAAGAATGCAGGAGAGTACTGGATGATCTGCGTGACGGCAGAAAAATCAATGCCAACTTTATTGAGGGTATGGGCTGTGCCGGCGGATGTGTAGGCGGCCCCAGAACCAACATCGATGTGGATAAAGCAACTAAGCTGGTTAACGAATTTGGAGAAGATTCATTTATTTTGACTCCCTTTGATAATTTAAATGTGATGAAAATATTAAAGCAATTGGGTATCAATTCTATTGAAGAAATTATGCAAAACAAAGAAATAAATAAAATATTATCCAGGGAATAAGCGATTTGAAGATTCTGCCATTATACTCCTCCCTGCAAAAATACCCTGCCATGCCGATAGTAGCATAACAGGGTATCATATTCAATTATACAGCCTCCTACTCCACAGTCACGCTCTTTGCCAGGTTCCTGGGTTTATCCACATCGCAGCCTTTTTCCACCGCCATGTAGTAAGCTAAGAGCTGCAGGGGCATTACTGCCACTACCGGAGCCAGTATATCGGAGACTTTTGGGATGTAAAGTGTGTAGTCCGCCACCTTCTCAACCTCTGTGCTGCCTTCCTTTGCTAAGGCGAATACAAAGGCCCTTCGCGCCTTTACTTCTTTTACGTTGCTCACCATCTTCTCGTACAGCTCATCCTGGGTGAGGACTGCCAAAACTATCGTGCCCTTTTCTATAAGGGCTATGGTGCCGTGCTTCAGCTCTCCGGCTGCATAAGCCTCAGAGTGTATATAGGATATCTCCTTGAGCTTCAGGGAGCCTTCAAGGGCTACGGCATAATCTATTCCCCTGCCCAGGTAGAATATGTCCCTGGCATTGGAATTATGAGTCGCGAATTTCTGGATGGCTGATTTATATTTGAGAGTTTCCTCAACAAGTCCGGGAAGCCTTCTCATTTCATCCTTTATTGATTCAATTTCCTCATCCTTCAGGGTACCCTTCAGCTTAGCCATGTACAGTGCAATTATATAGATTGCTATAAGCTGGGTTGTGTATGCTTTTGTAGATGCAACCGCAATCTCGGGCCCTGCCCACGTATATAACACGTCATGGGATTCCCGGGCTATTGAGCTTCCTACCACATTGACTATGCTGAGTATCCTGGAGCCTTTTCTCCTGGCCTCCTTCAAAGCTGCCAGAGTGTCCAGGGTTTCTCCCGATTGGCTCACTATTATCGTCAGGGTTTTTTCATCCACTATGGGATCCCTGTATCTGAATTCCGAGGCTATTTCCACTTCCACAGGAATTCTTGCCAGCTTTTCTATTGCGTATTTGCCCACCATGCATGCATGATAAGCTGTTCCGCAGGCAATCATGAAAATTTTATTAAAATTCTGCAGTTCTTCCTTCGTAAGCTTTATGTCATCCAGCTTTATTCCGGCGGAATCCGGCAGTACTCTTGAGGTCATGGTATCCTTCACGGCTTTAGGCTGCTCATGTATCTCCTTTATCATAAAGTGCTCAAAGCCGCCTTTTTCAGCTGCGGCAACATCCCAATTCACTTCGAATACTTCCTTGCCGACCTCCCTGCCGCTTTCATCAAAGAAGCTTATCCTGTCCTTTTCAATTACTGCAAGCTCGTTTTCATTAAGAAGGTATATCCTTCTTGTATGGTTCAGTATTGCAGGTATGTCTGAGGCAATGAAATTTTCACCCTTCCCTATTCCCACTATCAGGGGATTTTCCTTCCTTACGCATATTATTTTATCAGGCTCCCTTCTGCTTATCACGGCAAAAGCATAGGACCCCCTGATTTTTTCAAGAACCTTCGTTACTGCCTCAAGCAGGTCATCTTTATAGAAGTAATCCACATAGTGCGCCAGCACCTCTGTGTCAGTCTCAGACCTGAATGTATACCCCTTCTCAATAAGCATGCTCTTAATGCTCATGTAATTCTCAATTATACCGTTGTGAACTACTGCAATATCACCGGAACAATTGGTATGGGGATGCGAATTCACATCGGAGGGTTCGCCGTGGGTTGCCCATCTTGTATGCCCTATCCCCAGGCATCCGTCCAAGGTCTCCTTCTTCAGATGCTCTTCAAGTACGGAGAGCCTGCCTTTATATTTCCTTATCTCTATGTTTTCCTTTGTATATACCGCCACTCCGGCAGAATCATAGCCCCTGTATTCAAGCTTGCGCAGCCCTTCCATCAAGATGGGCACTGCGTTTTTATCTCCTATATAACCGACGATGCCGCACATATATAAAATCCCCTCTCAAATATTGTAAGTGGATAAGTATGG